>OLNE01001061.1_pt1 | contig 21377 bp, 14 predicted proteins | sample 1672431 | NCBI WGS metagenome assembly OLNE01 (sample SAMEA3136685, study PRJEB25190) | human gut metagenome | reverse complement strand
CTCGGGCGAGTCGGAGCCGTGAATAACATTTTCGTCCATAATGAGACCAAAGTCACCACGAATCGTGCCGGGGGCAGCTTCTGCCGGGTTGGTGGCACCCATGAGGGTACGCATCTTCTTGACAGCGCCTTCGCCGGAGACGACCATCTTCACAACCGGGCCGCTGGTGATGTACTCGATGAGGCCGTTGTAGAAGGGCTTGCCCTCGTGCTCGGCGTAGTTCGCAGCAGCCTGCTCGGGGGTAACATTGGCCAGCTCCATGCGCTCGATAACGAGGCCAGCGCGCTCGATGCGGCTCACGATCTCGCCGATGTGATGATTGCGCACAGCGTCGGGCTTGAGCATGGAGTAGGTCTTTTCAATTGCCATGATTGTTCCCTTTCTTGAAGAAAAACGGCTTTCTAACAGGCACGACGCACTTAAGCGACGCGCTATATTGCAACCTGGCTACCCAGGCGTTGCAGCATTTATGACTGCTGGGAGGCGAACGTCATTTGCACGCCGGAAACCTTCCAGCCAAGCATGTCGCGCACCATGGAAACAGTGTAGGACACTTCCCCGCCCTCGGGCGTGGACGCCGTCACATACACCGTGGAGTTTGACATAGATTTGTCCATACCATCGATGGCGACATCGGAATCGGACACGACGCCACGCATGGCATCGTCGACTTTATCGGAGCTCATCGACGAAACGAAATAGCTCGAAGCGTTCTCGGTATCGGCGAACAGGCCTTTCACTACGCTTTCCTGGGTGGGATAGCCGTAGCCCTGCGTATACAGGAACACGCCTGCGCCGGCAGCGAGCAGCAGAAGCACGAAGAACGCGACCAGGATTTTCAGGCCAACGTTGCGGCGCTTGCGATCTTGGCGCGCAATACCCTTCGAATAGCGCTCGAGCTCTTCGTCGCTCGCGTTGAAGAAACGCTCGTCGCCCGAATTGTAGTTATCAACCGGCTCGTAGCCATAGGCCTCGGCCGGGTAATACTGCGGGTCGGCGTACGCTTCCACCGGATAGGCGTCGTCTTGCGTGGGCACGCCATCGGCCGGAACGTCGAGGCCCGACATGTCGTTGCCGTCGTTGGACGCAGCCACGGGTGCGGGCGCTGCCTGCTGGCCAATGGCGGGCATCGCGATGGTGCCCGTCGCCATGCACTTGGCAGCCTGGGCATAGTCGACGCTCGCCGACTCGCTCAGGAAGTATGTTTTGTCGGCGAGAGCCGACTCGAACGCGCTCATGGCCTTCTGCATTTGGCCCAGAGCAACGTAGGCCTGACCGAGGTTCGCGTACATCTTGTTGCGCGTTGCGGCATCCATGTCGAACTGCAGCGCGCTTTCGTACGATGCCACGGCGTCGGCCGGACGGTTGAGCGCCATGAAGCACACGCCCAGGTTCAGCAGCGCCTTCGTGGGATCGGGGTTGGCCTCGTCAAGCGCCGCGTTGCGGAACGCCACGCCGGCCTCGGCGGACTTGCCCATTTTCAGCAGCGCGTTGCCCATGCCCGTGTAGGCCTTGTACGACGAATCGTACTTGGCGTCGGACACGGCGGCCTCGAAGTTCTGCACGGCGTTTTCGTAGTCGTGCAGCGCCGCGTAGGCCATGCCCAGGTTGTAGTGCACCGCGCCGCGCGCATCGTAAGCCTCGTCGGCGATGGCCTGCGTATACGACTGGATAGCCTCGTTCGGCGCCTTCAGCTTCACAAGGCAGTTGCCGATCTGGTGGTGCAGCTGGCCCGCCTCACCAGGGGCGACAGGGTTCGCTGCATCCTGCAAGCACTGCTGGTACGCCTCAAGCGCGCCTTGATAATCCTTCTGCGCGTAGGCGCTTCGGGCTTGCTGGAATAGCTGATTGTTCATCTGGATCCTTCGTTATCTCGACCGAATGCACGTACAAGGTGCGGCCGCTATTCGGCGGCGTTCTCGATTTCGATGCCTTCGATCACATCGCCCACGCGAAGCTGCGCGATGACGTCTTTGCCCTCGATGGTCTGGCCGAACACGGTGTAACCGTCATCGAGGAAGGGCTGCGCGCCCAAGCAGAAGTAGAACTGGGAGCCCGCGGAGTTGGGGTCGGCGGAGCGGGCCATGGCCAGCGCGCCGTCCTCGTGGGAGTTGTTGGGGTTGCTGGAGAACTCCTCGTGGATGCGGTATCCGGGGCCACCGGTGCCGGGACGGCCGTCGGGGCCCATGCCGCCACGGGCGACGTCCTCGGGGCTCATATCACGCGTGTTGGGGCAGCCGCCCTGGATGACGAAGCCGGGGACGTAGCGGTGGAACTTGAGCCCGTCGTAGAAGCCGGCGGAGGCGAGCTCGCAGAAGTTCGCGGCATGGACGGGCGCGCCCGCGCAGTCGAGGCGGACGCGGATGGTCCCCCTGCTCGTCTCGAGCACGGCGACCTCGTCGGCCATGACGGTGGCCTCGAGGTGTACCCAGCCGCGCGTGACTTTGCTGAGCCCACGGTAAAAACGGGTCTGTGCGCAGTCCATCACGGCGTCGCACAGATCGTCAATCCAGTTGAGCTGGTGCTTCTCGTTGAACTCCTGTGCGGTGCGGGCGTAACGCAGGGCTTCCTCGACCTCATCTGCACGCAGAGCGTCGTTTGTACGTTCGAGCAGTGTTGCCACGAACTCGAACTCAAACGTCACGTGGTCCTCAGGGGTGTGCAGGGTCTCGCTGGGCTGCACGTGTTCGGTGCAATACATCTTATATACCTCGTCGCGCGCATCCTGCATGAGCAGGCCGGTCTGCGAGGTGAAGACCGACTCGTAGGGCGTTGCGGCGAAGCTCTCGTAGTTGCCCGCCGCCAGGAAGGTATGCGCGTAGTCCACCGCGAGCTCCTGGCGCGTGCCGGTGTCGCGCTTGCGCAGGTAGCGCCTGATGTCCTCGAACCCCTCCTTGATGAGGGGGTCGCCGCCCGACATCCCTGCGAAGTCCTGGTTTGCCATATACTCGACCTGGGCCTCGCTGACCTCGGTGAAGTACAGATGGGCCAGGGTTCGGTACAATGCCGCTCGCCCCTCGTTCAAGGCGATGAGCTGCGACTTCAGCTCCGAGTTCTCGTCCATGTGCACTCTCTCCTTTATCCAGCGCCCCTCAGTGCGCCACTGTTTGATCAATTGCAAGGCGGGCGCGGGCAGGCATCTTTCGCACTGCCCGCGCCCACAACCAGGTGCTTCATTCGCCGGCCGGTACCTTGCGCACTTCGCGTACCTCGCGCTCGCGTACCGACCGGCTCAAAACAAAAACCTTACTTGCTCACCTTGAAGTACGGGGCGCCCGTGGTGTCGGACGCGGGGGCGAGCTCCTCGAGCGGAATCCACTGCGCCACCTTCTCGGAGAGAATGTAGCGCGTGAGCGGTGCGTTGCCCGAGTCGGCCAGGCTGTGGATGGCGGCCTCGTCGGCGCTGGCAAGAGCCTGCGACACGTCGGAGTCCGGATCGTCCAGGTCGCCCCAGAAGCGGGCGTTGGCGCAGCAGGCGGCCACGCATGCCGGGTCCTCGCCCTTGTCGGTGAGGTGGCTGCACATGGAGCACTTCTGCACCACGGACTTCTGCGCATCGTAGCTGCGCACGCCGTAGGGGCAGGCGTCCATGCACTGCTTGCAGCCGATGCAGGAGGCCTCGTCCACGAGGATGCGGCCCTGCTCGTCGCGGTAGGTGGCGCCGGTGGGGCACACCTCCAGGCAGGGGGCGTTCTCGCACTGCTGGCACTGCAGCGACAGCCAGTACTGCTCGAGCTCGGGGAACGTGCCGTGGGGGCCCACCTGGATGAGGTGGTTCCAGTACACGCCCAGGGCCACGTCGTTCTCGTTCTTACAAGCAACCTCGCAGGCATGGCAGCCGATGCACTTGTCGAGGTCGGTGACTAGGCAATAGCGGCTCATTCGTAATACGCCCCTCCCGTGAAGTCGCTGGGTTCGGGCATCCAGGGCTCGAAGTCCTCAGGCTCGTACCACACGCCCTCGGGCCTGGCGGACTTCTCGATGCGCACGCGGATGCCACGCAGTGTGTAGGTGCCGAACTCCGGGTTGTAGTAACCGGTGTTCTTGGTGAGGACGTTCATGTTCTCGAGCGTCCAGGACTTGCGGCCGTCCGAGCCGTCTTCCAGGAACTCGGGGTTCCAGAAGCGCTCCATGTAGACGGAGTCGCGGGCAATGCCCTCGGTCACGCGGGCCACGCCGTAGATGCCCTCGGCAACAATGGACTGGGCGTCGGCGGTGAGCTCCTCACCAGGCACGAACTCCGAGGGACCCTGGTCCTTGCCGCCGGCCAGCGTCGTGGCCTTGTCCACGCCGGTGGTAATGTCGCGGAAGACGTCGAGGCCGTCGGTGCGCGGCGAGTGCACGTTCACCCAGTCGCCGTCGACGATGCCCAGCTCGCCTGCGTTCTCCGGCGAGATCCACACCTCGGGTGCGGGATAGAGTTCGCGCAGGTAGGGGTTGTTGCGCAGCGTGCCGTGGTGGAAGTAGGGGATGCGACCCTCGGTGAGGGTGAGCGGGTAGTCGTCGCCGAACTGCGCCTCGTCCTCAGGCGTGAAGTAGTAGGGCATCGGGTTCCAGTCGACCACCGAGGCGGGCATCTCGAAGCTCTCGCTGCCGTGACGACCGATGTAAAGCATCTGGTCGGCGTAAGGGCCGCACTTCTTCGGGTTGTCCTTGATGTCCTTGGCAGCAGTGGAGAAGCCGGTGTAAAGCTGGGGAGCATCCGGGTCGACTTCCTCGGCGCCGGGACCCATGTCGCCCTTGGGGCCGCCTGCTCCGCCGCCGGCACTCACGAGCTTGTAGCCGTCGTAGGTCGTGCCGCCCCAGTACTCGTCGTCGGTCGCCCACTCCTCGGGCATGATGTCGCGCGCCTCTTCCATGGTGGTGATGCGCGAGTCGCCGCACTGCTGTGCGACGTAGTCCCAGTACTCGTTAATCGTCTTCCAGTACGGGCTCACCATGGGGGAGGCGATCTTCTCGGCATCCATGCACGCTTCCATGTTGGGATCGTACAGGTCCGACTCGGGGTCGCTCATGGCCTCGGCGATCTTGCCCCACATCATGATCTCGTCAGCTGCCTTGAACAGGTTCGTGACAGGCTGACGCAGCAGGTTGACGTTCAGGCGGTTCTGGGCGAAGGCGTTCTCAAGCCACTCGCACACGGGGAACACGATGTCGGCCGCCTCAGTGGTGAACGAGGTGGGGTACATGTAGCCCTGCACGATGAGGTCCAGTTTGGGGATGGCGTCAACCCAGGAGCTGGCGTTGCCCAGGGCGGCCATCTTGTTGCCGGAGCGCTCGATCCAGACCTTGGGCTGGTAAGGCTCGCCGGTGAGGATGGCGGAGAGAATCGTGGGGATGTGCGAGTGCATCCAGCCACCGAGGCCCTTGTGCTCGCAGTAGCCCAGACGCTCGAGAACGGCCTCGTCTTCCTGGAACTTGTAGCCGCCGTCGCCGGCAGGCCCGAAGCCCATGGGGAAGATGGTGGACTCGGCGGAGTTGATGCCAGCCGAGCCCTGGCCGCCCACCTTGTTGGCGGGGCAACCGGGGTGCCAGAGGTGCGCGGTCATGCAGTCGAGCGCGGCGGCGCCGATGGCTGCCTGAGCCGAGCCCGGGTACATGTCGGTGGCCACGCCCAGCGAGATGCCGCCGTGGGCCGTGGAGCAGTACAGCTCGATGGCCTCGGCGATCTTGCCGGCGTCGCAGCCGGTGATGGCGGCCACGGTGTCGAGGTCGTAGTCGGCGCAGCGGTCCTTGTAGGCCTGGAAGGCCGTCTTGCAGGTAATCGTCGAGCCGTCCTTGAGCGTGACGTCAACGGTGCCGAAGAGCTGCGGGTGGTAGGTGCCGTCGTTGTCCGGACCCAGGGCGAAGGCCTTGGTGACCTGGCCGGTCTCGGTGTCGAAGTAGACGTAGCCCTCGTTGGTCTCGTCCACGTCGTCAAAGACCTGCGAGGCGCGCAACAGCATGCCGTCGGCCGTGATGTCCTCGGCCACGGGAGGCAGCGAGACCTCGTCGCGGGGATCCACCAGGAAGGGCAGGTTGGTCCACTGCTCGCAGAAGTCCTCGTAGCCGGGAATCTTCTCGTACAGGTCGTTCTCGATGATGTAGTGCATCCAGCCGAGCATCATGGCCAGGTCGGTGCCGGGCTTGATGGGCAGCCAGATGTCGGCCTTCGTCGCGTCGGCGTTGAAGCGCGGGTCGATGACGATGGTCTTGCAGCCGTTGGCGCGCAGCTCGGCCACGCAGCGGCCCGAGGTGGAGGGGGAGTGCCAGGCAGGGCCGGTGCCCCACATGACGTAGACCTCGCACAGGCCGCCGTACTTGGCGGGTTTATACAGCTCGGGGCAGCCGGAGTCGGCGATGGAGGTGTCGCCCAGACCGTTGATCTTGCCCATGGTGTAGTTACGCGGCAGGTAGCACTGGGCGCAGCCAGGCTCGAAGACGTTGCCGGCGCCCCAGAAGTTGCGGAAGCGGGGCGGGGAGAAGAACTGGGGGTTGCCGCCGCCACCGGTGGAGCACAGAAGGCCGTGCTTGCCCGTCTTGTCGCGCATGTCGATAAGGTGACGTGCCACGGTCTGTGCGGCCTCGTCCCAGCTAATACGCTCCCAATCGTTGCCGGGCTTGGCGCCCACGCGCTTCATGGGGTACTTGTTGCGGTTGGGGTGGTAGAGCGCCTGAACGCCGCTCAGGCCCTTGGGACACACGCGTCCCTTGGACATGGGGTCGATCGGGTCGCCCTTGATCTTGACGACGCGGCCGTTGCGCACCTCTGCGATGACACCGCAGTTGGCGATGCACGCGCGGCACGACGTGCGGACTTCCGTCACGTCGTCGTCTGCCCAAGCCTTGTCGCTGGCGACCAGGTCGTCCGCGGCGCCTACGCCCAGAGCGGCTGCTGCGCCGGCTACGGCTGCGGCGCTGATGAACGAGCGTCGCGTAATGGTCGATTCTGCCATGCTGTTCCTCCTTCTCTTATGTTGCCGATTGCCGGTAGTGCAGGTAGTGCTGCGCATAGTGCCCGTGGCGGGCGTCGGGTATGGGGGTAGGGACGGACCCGCCCGGGTGCTATGCGCTATGTGAAGCGCGGTCAGGCCACGCGGCGAGCGCCTCCACACCCGCCTGCGTGGCGCACCACGCGCCTCGCCAAACAATGACCCCGCACTTCTCGAGCCGGTCCACGTAATAGTCGGGACTCAAGGTGTGGTACGAGGTGACCTGGTCCAGGGCGAGCCCTGGCGTGTCTTTGAAAAACTGCTCGATTTGCGGCAGCGTTTGAGGTGATTGGGCGCACAGGGAGAGCAGCTTGCGGTACGTCTCCGCGCGATGAGGGTGCTCGGCCAGGCGGGCGCGCAGGCGACGGGCCGGGTTGAGCAGGGCCGCGGCGGCACGCCCCGCCTCGGTAGTGATGAGGGCGTAGGAATCCACGAGGTCGTCAGCCTTGTCTTCAGAAAGGGTCGCCAGGCGGGCCTCGTCCAGGGCGTTGCCCTGCGCGTCGAGCGAGATGCGCTCAAGGCCGCCAGCATCCACGAGCATGAAGATGAGCGCATGGGGCGTCTGCTCCACGTGGCTGTAGACGCATTCGTCCTGCTTGGCAACGAATTCTTCGGCCTCGTGGAAGGAGCGCTGATCGGCGCAGTGAACGAGAAGTTTGTAGAGCACTTCGCGCAGTGGATTCTGAGCACACACGCAGCTCACCACGGCGTCGGTTTTTTCCTCGAGCGTTACGGGCTTGCGGTGAGAGGCGAGCGCCTCGCGTGCGGCTTGGGCAAAAGGGTCGCCGGCGTTGCGGCTGCGACCCTGCGATGTGGACAGCGCCTCGTCGTAGCGTCCCGACGCCTCAAACGCGGGGAAGGAGGGCATATGGTGGTGCGACCGTGTCGTTTGCTGCTGGGGAGTGCCTGTCATGTCGGCCGCCTTTCTGTGTTCGTGTGCCAGAGCGGTGCGGGGTGTTGCCGTGCGCTTGGCGATGTCCGCGGAGTTGCTGGTGCGAGCGCTTTGTTCTGCCGCACGGCGGTGTAGCCGCGATAATCCTGCGGTGCCCGCTTGCGTGCTACGCGAAGGTTCGGCTTGATGCTTGGTGGGAAGACAGAAGCAAATTCGCGCCGCTTGTCTTTGCGCTGCACGAGGGCTTAGTCTGTCACCGGGGCGCTTTCGGCACCTCGTCACGAATTGCCCGTTTTGCGTTCTGTCTTCGTTACGTCGTGACGCATTGTGATAGTCAACTCTTGACTATCAATGCTTTAGCTGGTGCGTTACCATGGGGGCCTTAACAGGGAGACGGACGGGATGGGTTGGGATGACTTTGTCGGAGGAAACGACAGGGGCGCAGCAGAGCATGCGGGCCCGGCTTGACGAGGGTCTGCCGATGCTCGCGCTCATGGGTTTCTCATGCTGGATGGTGTGGAACAGCATCGGGTTTTCGGGTGCGTTCTGGTTGCACGACATTGAGAACAGCCTGCGTGCCGAGAACCTTATCGTCGTGCACCTCATTGCCTCTGCGGTGGCGCTCGTCTTGGCCGCGGTGTGCGCATCTCGCCTGCGGAAGGTCGTGACGCATCCGACGTTTGTGGTGGCATGCGGGTTGGTGGCCGCCGCGGGCACGCTTTTCATCGTTATCACGCGGGCGACGATATATCCGTCGCGCACACTTTTTATAGTTGGCTGCATTTTGAGCGGCCTGGGCACGACGGGGCAGTTCTTGCGGTTTGCCCCCATGGTGGGGTCCCTGTCGCCGCGACGTTCGCTTACGGCAATCGTCGAGTGCTCGCTTGTGGCTTCGATTGTGTTTCTTTGCATGGCGCATTTGTCCGACGAGGTTGCGTCGTGCGTGTTTGTGGCGCTGCCGCTGCTGGGCGCGGCGTTCATGCTTGTGCGCGGCAAAGAGAGTCCCGCCGAGATGCGCGTGCTGGGGGATGCGCCCCGCGGTGAGCGCGGCATGCGGGGACTTGCGCTCTTTCTCGTCTCGGTGGCCGTGTGCTCGGCGGCCTTGGAGCTCATGAAGGGCGCGGTGCTCGTGGCCGTGCCGCCCTCATCGAGCGCTGCTTGCCGAATCGATACCGATTTGATTCTCGCCGTGGTATTTGCGGCGACCTTCATCAGCCTGCATGCCGTGCGCGACTTTGACCTTGCGCGGCTGTATTGCGCCATTGTGGCTGTTCTCGTGGTTGTGCTCACGGTTGTGGGCGCCCTGGCTGAGCACACCCTCGCCGTCGCTGTGGTGGCGTCGTGCGTGTGCTCGATGTTCAACACGGTGGTATGGGCGATGCTGGCCTACCTGTCTTATCAGGCCCAAGGTGGAGCGTTGCGCTACTTTGGCCTGGGCAACGCGGCTCTCTGCCTAGGTACCATCGTGGCAGGCTCGTTTGTTGCCGGGCTTGCGGAGGGGCCGTCCGACGTGTCCCTGCACATGATTTTTGTCGTCTTGGGCATCGTTGTGCTCGTCGACGTGCTCTTCGTCTTCAACGAGCGCAGGGTCAACGAGCTTCTCCCGCCGGTAGACGACGCTCTTGCGGCGGACGGGCAGGCCATGCCGACTGCGGGCCAGGCGGACTCCGACGCGCGCAAACCTGGCCGCTATATGCAAGCCTGCGAGGCCATGGCACATACCGCGGGACTTTCGACACGCGAAAGCGAGGTGTTCCTTGCCCTTGCCCGCGGCTGGACTGCCCAGGAGATCGCCGAGCACGAGTCGCTGTCCATCTACACCGTGCGCGCCCACATCCGCTCCATCTACGCCAAACTCGGCGTGCACTCCGGCAAAGAGCTCCGCGACCTTATCCGCGACCACCAGGCAGGCGAATGACGCAAAGGGACGGGCGCGCAGTGGGGCATTTTTCAAGCAACTAGTGCTTCTGCATAAGCTCTATTCGTTGTTTTGCACAAAGCCTAATCGTACTTTTGCACAAGTCCTATTCGTTGTTTTGCATGGTAGATGACGCAGAGGGGCGGGAATGCTGCGCTATTTTGCGCCCGGGGATGACGCAAAGGAAGGGGCACGCTGCGCTTGTTTGCCGTGCCGGCCGCGCACCCGAATTCCCCCAAAACAGCGAGGGCGCGGCGGGGATGCCAGCCCGCACCCCAGCCGCGCCCTCATCGCTGCGCTTTCATCGCGCTCCCTTACTCCCACGCCTCCCACACCTCGGGCTTGTAGCCTACGGTGGCCTTCTTGCCGTTGCGCACGATGGGCTCCATGAGAACATGCTGGTTTTCCAGCAGTTTTTCCATGCGCGCATCGGCCGGGATGTACTTGAGCAGCGCCAGCAGGTCCTCATCCTTGGCCTTGGGGTTAATGAGCGCCTCGACGCCGCCGGTGCACTGAGCCACGCTCGTGAGCTCGCCCTTGCTTATGCCCTTTTCCTTGAGGTCGATGAACTGATATTTAATGCGGCGCTCCTTGAACCAGCGCTCGGCCTTCTTCGTGTCGAAGCTCTTCTTGGTGCCAAAAATCTGAATGTTCACGCGAGTCTCCCTGCGTTCGAGGTCGTGTGCGCCACCTGCGGATTTGCGTCAAATAGCCTATGGGACGCGGCGTAAGAGGAATTATACTTCCTCCCAACTTTTTTGGCGCGCGGCGCGGGCCGTGCCTGAGAGACTGCAAAGGACGCGTATGACTAACGATGCCCCGGCGTGTGTGAGCGAGCTCTTCTGCGGCAACCAGCCGCTGTCGTTTGAGATTTTCCCTCCCAGGGGCGACCTGACTGAGGTCGAGGCCCGCCGCGTCGCAGGCGAGCTGGCCGAGCTGAATCCGGCGTTCATCTCGGTAACCTACTCTGCTGGCGGCTCGGGCAATTCCGGCGCCACGACGACGGTTGCCTCGCTTATCCAGAATGAGCTCGGCGTGCCCAGTGTGGCGCACCTCACCTGCCAGGGCCTTACGCGTGCCATGCTTGAAGAGAAAATCGCCGAGATGCGCGCCGCCGGCATCAAGAACGTGCTCGCCCTGCGCGGCGACCCCAGGCCCGACGCGCCGCAGGGCGATTTCGCCTACGCCGCCGATGTCATTCCCGTGCTGCGCGAGGCCGGCTTCTGCGTGGGCGCAGCGGCCTATCCCGAAGGCCATGTCACCTGCACCTCGCTTGAGGACGACATCACCCACCTGCGCGAGAAGCAAGACGCGGGCGCGCAGTTCCTTGTGACGCAGCTCTTCTTTGACAACGAGGACTTCTTCCGCTTCCGCGACCTGACCGCCCGCGCCGGCATCACTGCGCCCATTACCTGCGGCATCATGCCTTTCATGAGCAAGAACCAGGTCTCGCGCATGATCTTCATGTGCGGTGCCTCGCTGCCCTCGCCGATTATCCGCCTGCTCAACCGCTATGAGGGCGACGACGAGGCCCTGCGCCGTGCGGGCATCGAGTACGCCGCCGCCCAGCTGCGCGGCCTGCGCGACGCCGGGGCCGATGGCCTGCATGTGTACACGATGAACAAGCCTGCCGTGGCTCGCGCCATCTGTGAGCTTCTGTAGGCGCGGCCGGCTATGGGCGAGGTCGACGTGGTGCAGACGGGCGGGCGCATCCGCACTTCGGAGGTCATGCGCTACCTGGGACATGCCGGTCAGGAGATGACAGGCGAGCTCAAGGGGCGCATCGCCGCCGGTATCGACTTTGCCGAGCGCACCTGCGACCCCAAGTGGGTGTGGCGTGCCTTCGAAGTGGAGGAGCTGCTCCCGGTCGTGCGCCTTGCGGGCACCTCGCTTGAGCTCGGAGGCTGCGCCATCACCGGCTTTCTCGCCGGCGCGCGTCAGGTGGCGCTCCTCGCCTGTACGCTCGGGGCCTCGGCCGACCGCGAGATGCGTCGCCTGGGTCTTGTCGATCCCCTCGGCCAGCTCGTGTTCGACGCTGCCTGCACCGACCTGGTGGAGTGGGGCGCCGACCGCGCCTGCGAGGAAATCGCCGACTACGCGGTCAAGCTGGGCCTCAAGGCGGGCGATCGGTTCAGCCCTGGGTATGCCGACTTGCCACTTGACGTGCAGGCGGGTTTTCTTGAGGTGCTGCAGGCCCCCAAACGCCTGGGGCTCACTGCGAGCGTCTCAAGCCTGCTCGTGCCCACCAAGTCCGTGACGTGTATTGTGGGGCTGTACCCTGAGACGCCCGCCAAGGGCCGTCATCTGGGGTGCGGCGCATGCAACATCTGGTCCACCTGCCAGCTGCGCCTGCGCGGCACGCCGTGCTGGGAGCGCGGACGCGCTGATGAGCGAGAGGGCCAGCCTGCGCGTACTTCCCCTGACACCGCCTTCGACCTGCCATTTGAGTGATTCCTGAGTGAGGTATCCCATGATGTCCAATCGCTTGCGCACATCTGATCCGTTCCTGCGCCGCGTCTTTGCTGGCGAGGAGTTCCTCGTGTTCGACGGGGCGATGGGCACCATGCTGCAAGAGGCGGGCCTCAAGGCCGGCGAGCTTCCCGAGCTGCTCAACTTCTCGCACCCCGAGACTGTCACGGCCATCCACCGCGCCTATGTGGAGGCGGGCGCCGACGTTATCTCGGCCAACACGTTCGGCGCCAACGCCCACAAGCTGGGCGACGTCGCTAGCGTGGAGGACGTGTTCGCAGCCGCCATCGCATGTGCGCGCAAGTCGGGAGCCCGCTATGTGGCTGCCGACATCGGTCCCATCGGAGCCCTGCTCAAGCCCCTGGGTACCATGGACTTTGATGAGGCATACGACCTCTTCGCCCAGCAGGCGCGCGCGGCGCAGGCTGCCGGCGCCGACCTCTTCGTGGTTGAGACCATGACCGACCTGCTCGAGGCCAAGGCGGCGGTGCTCGCCTGCCTTGAATGCACCGAGCTGCCCGTGGTTGCCACCATGACGTTCGGAGAGGACGGCTGCACCTTCCTGGGCACGAGTCCCGAGATTTGCGCCATGACGCTGTCGGCGTTGGGCGTGCAGGCCGTGGGTATCAACTGCTCGCTGGGCCCCGACGCGCTTGCGCCCCTGCTCGCGCGCATGGCGCCCTTCGCCCGCGTGCCCCTCATGGTGCAGGCAAATGCAGGCCTTCCGCGCATCGAGGACGGCCGCACCCTCTACGACATCGACGCCGAGGCGTATGCGCACGCGGCCGAGGCTCTGCTTGACGCGGGTGCCACGGTTGTTGGCGGCTGCTGCGGCACTTCGCCCGACTATATCGCCCGCATCCGCACCCTCGTGGACACGCGCACGCCCATGCCCCCGCAGGCCCGCGATGCGCATGCCTTTGCTGTGTGCAGCGCGCAAAAGACGCTGGTCATGCGGGCAGGCAAGCCCTATGCCAACATCATTGGCGAGCGCATTAACCCCACCGGCAAGAAGCGCCTCAAGGAGGCCCTGCGTTCGGGTGACTTCGACTACGCGGTGGGCGAGGCGCTTGACCAGGCGGAACTCGGAGCTGACGCGCTCGACGTCAATGTAGGCTTGCCTGAGCTCGATGAGCCCCGCGTGCTCGTGGAGGTCATGGAGCGCATCCAGGCCGTGTGCGACCTGCCGTTGCAGATTGACTCCTCCGACCCCGAGGCCGTGCGCCGCGCCGTGCGCCGCTATGCGGGCAAGGCCCTCATCAACTCGGTGAACGGTAAGGCCGAGTCTCTCGAGGCCGTGCTGCCGATTGCCGCCCACTACGGTTGCGCGGTCGTTGGCCTCACGCTCGACGAGGACGGCATTCCCGAGACGGCCGAGGGGCGCCTCACCATCGCGCGTCGCATCGTGCAGGCCGCCGAGGAAGCTGGCGTTCCGCGGGAGGACGTGGTCATCGACTGCCTCGCCATGGCGGCCTCCACCAACCAGCATCAGGTGGCGCAGATCCTGCGTGCAATGCGTCTTGTGCATGAGGAGCTCGGCGTGCGTTGTGTGCTGGGCGTGTCCAACATCAGCTTCGGCCTGCCCCAGCGCGAGATGGTCAACGCGGTGTTCCTCTCGCAGGCCTTTGCTTCCGGTCTCGATCTGGCCATCATGAACCCCAAGTCGCGCCGCATGTGCGACGTGGTGGCCACGCAGCGCGTGCTCAATGCCCAGGACGAGGGCGCGGCCGCCTTCATCGAGCGCTATGCCCAGGCCCCGAACCCCTACGACGCGCCTGCGCCTGCGCAGGGCGGCTCAGCGGCGGATGCGCAAGCGAGTGGAGCCGGGGCTGTCGGGGTGTCCGCGAAGGATGCGCAGGTAGATGGGGCCGCAGGCTCGGGGGCGCCCATGGCTGCGGGTGCTGGCGTATCGCAAGCTGCGGCCGGCGGCGCGTGCGATGGGGCAGACGCCCTGTCTCGCGCTCGGCACCTCATTCTCACCGGGCGCAAGGCGCAGATGGAGGCCGTGACCCGTGAGCTTCTTGCCAGCCGTGAGGCGCTGGGGGTCATCGACGGCTGCTTCATCCCCGTGCTCGACGAGGTGGGTGCCAAGTTCGAGCGCGGCGAGCTTTTCTTGCCCCAGCTCATGGCCTCCGCCGAGGCGGTCAAGGTGGGCTTCGACACCGTGAAGGCATGCGTGCCCGCCGGCGCTGCCCAGGACAAGGGTGACATCGTGCTCGCCACCGTGAAGGGCGACATCCACGACATCGGCAAGAACATCGTGAAGATGCTGCTCGAGAACTACGGCTACCGCGTGCACGATCTGGGCCGCGATGTGGCGCCCGAGGCCGTGCTCGAGTGCGTGCGGGCAACAGGCGCGCGTCTCGTGGGTCTGTCTGCCCTCATGACCACTACCGTGCGCTCGATGGAGCAGACCGTTGAGCTGCTGCACCGCGAGGCGCCCGGCGTCAAGGTTATGGTGGGCGGCGCCGTGCTCACACCCGAATATGCAGCCACAATGGGCGCCGAGTACTACGCCAAGGACGCCGCCGAGTCCGCCCGCATTGCAGGGGAGTTCTTTGCGGGCAAATAACCGCTGGTTGCTGGCAGGAGCGGCGCTTGAATGACGCACAACGAGCGATGGGTTGAAATTTTCAACGTTTTTTCTCGGCAATGGGGTCTTTTCCTTTGTATATTTCAACCCGTCGCTCGCAGGGCATGCATTATGGGCGCCAGATGCCACTTTCACTCGCGGGACTAGTTTTGCGGGCGTAACCTCCCTGCTGCTCCCGTCCAAAGTGATGGAGTTTTGCGGCAGGGTATTATGTGTGCCGCGCCGCTTAACTAAACTGCATCCTTGCTCAATGCTGCCGGCAGCGTTCACGCCGGGCTTGTTACATCCATGCGCCCATGATGTGGTCGGATGGGCAAGCGCGTTTCGGCTGCGAGCCCCGGTGCGCCACGGCTTGGCGCGTGTCATCAAAGGAGCTTCAACCGCATGAATGCAAATGCAACCGGCGCTGCGAAGGGCGCCAGTTACGTCCCGCTGCTTGGCGTGCTGTACGCCGCGGCTTTTCTGGCGGGGTTCAACGAGAACCTGGTGAACATGGGCCTCATGTCCATCATGGGGGAGTACGGGGTCGACTCGGTCACGGCCCAGTGGCTGGTCACGGGCTACATGATTGCCTCCACCGTCGTGGTCATGTGCATGGCCTTCTTCTATCGTCGTTTTGAGCTGCGCACGCTCTTTTTCGCGGGAGCCGTTCTGTGCGTGGCCGGCTCTGCCATGGGCCTCTTCTCGATGAACTTCGCCTTCCTGCTCGTCGCGCGCCTCATTCAGGCCTTGGGTGCGGGCATTTTCATCCCCATGATGATGAACACCATCCTCATGGTCACGCCCAAGAACAAGCTGGGCACGTTCATGTCCATCGGCGGATGCATGATCAGCTTCGGCCCGGCGTTTGCGCCCGTGGTGTGCGGCTGCCTCGTTACTGCCTTCGGCTGGCACTCCGTGTTTGTCGTGCCGCTCGTGGGCATGGTGGTGATCGCCCTTTTGGGCATGGTGTTCCTGCGCAACCTGGGCACTTCCGAGGTCCATCTCGACGTGCCGAGCGCATGCCTGTCTGCCGTGTTTCTCTTCACACTGTCGTTCGGCCTGGCCCAGGTTATGGCGCAGCCCGTTATGGGCGTTGCCTCGCTTGCGGTGGCCATCGCCTCGGCGGTCGTGTTTGTGGTGCGTCAGACGCGCTGTGCCTTCCCGCTTATCGACATCACGCCGATGAAGAGCATCCGTTTCTGGCCCGCCACCGTGCTCGTTGTGGTCGCCATGATGCTCATGTTCTCGCTGTCGGTGTTGCTGCCCCTGTACTTCGAGGGTGCCCTGGGCATGTCCGCGTTTGCGGCAGGTCTCGTGATTCTTGTGCCCGTGCTCGTGAACACCGGCTTTACCCTCGTTGCCGGCCGCATCATGGACAAGCGCGGCGAGTGGCCGCTGCTGCCTGCGGGCTTTGCCCTTGCCGCCCTGGGTACGACCGCCATGGCGCTTGTCGCCCCCGGCCAGTCGGCCCCGGCGCTTTTTGTTGTCGCGCTTTTCGTGTACTCCGGCATCGGCCTTGTGTTCTCGCCCTCGCAGACCGCAGGCCTCAAGACGCTGCCCCCTCAGCAGAACCCCTTCGGCGTGGCGCTCATGACCACGTTCGTGCAGGTCGCAGCCTGCGTTGGCCCCGCCCTCTTCACCGGTGTGCTGTCGAGCGTGCAGGGCGGCGCCATCGCCGGCGGCACCGATGCGGGCCTGGCATGCGCCCAGGGCTTCGCCGCCGCCATCGAGGTGGCTGCCGGCATCGCCTTCGTTGGCCTCGCGGTGGCGTTCGTGTACTCGCTTGCCGCCCATAGGCGCGGGGCTCAGGCGCCTGCCGTCGCTGGCGCTGGTGTGGCGGGGGCTCCTGCGGGTCACGGTCCCCAGGGTGGCGTTCCTGCGGGCGAGATAGCCGCGCCTGCGGCCGGAGCCGTGGCACGCGAGTGCGCGGCCGGTGAGCACGGTCGCGCTGCCCAGACCGCCGTTTCCGTCGGCCTTTCCACTGCGACGCTTGCCGACATCATGGAGCGCGAGCCGTATGCCGTGGCGGCCGATGCCCCCGTGAGCGAGGCCATGCATGCCCTTGTCGAGCACCAGGTGAGCGGCCTTCCCCTTGTGGATGCCCAGGGCCACGTGTGCGGCTTTGTGTCCGACGGTGACATCATGCGCTATCTTGCCGACAAGACACCTACCTTTACCAGCTCGTATGTGTTCCTCGAGGCTGCCAACAACCAATCCATCGACGAGCGCCTGCGCGAGCTCATGGTGCTGCCTGTGGCTGAAATCGCCACTGACAAGGTTGTGAGCCTGCCTGCCAACACCACGCTCAAGGACGCTTGCCAGACGCTCGCCCAGCACAAGTTCAAGAAGGCACCCGTTGTGGACGAGGCCGGTCGCATGGTCGGTGTCGTCAGTCGTTCCAGCATCCTGCGTCGCGCCATGGAGAGCTACCTGGAGAAGTAGGACGGCCCTGCTCCTCGCGTGTTTCAACCTGCCACGTCAAATCTGACCGCCCCGCATGCCTGCCGATTCCGGCGAGCATGCGGGGCGGTTTTTGTTTGCCGGCGGGGGAGGCTTTGGGAGAATCGCGTGCGGGTCCGTACGGAGGGCGGATGCCTTCCTGTCTGTCACCAGGCTCGGGGCCTGCGCGTAAGCCGACGCCTGCACGTGAGGAGCCTGCGCGTAAGCCGGCTCTAGCATGCGAAGACCTATTGGCCGTGCGCGGCATGCCCTGGCGTCCCGGAAGCTGCCTGCTCTTGTTGTCCGTCCCATCCCGTACAGTTGTGCCCAATGTGCGCGAGATGGGAGGCAAGGCATGGCGGTGGCGCAGGGACATAGGCTTGAGTTCAGCGATTTGACGGGCGTGGGGTTCGAGGGCTCTCGCCAGGTCCATTGGCAGTACGTCGAGGTGGAGGCCACGATACAGCCCAGCGGTTTCATCGTGCCGAAGGTCTTGATTTGGCCAGATGGCAGGCGATTTACCATCTCGCGCATTTCCAAGTGCCAGATGAGGGACCGGGACAACACTTGGTACTACGAGGTCGTGATAGGCAGGGCGACCAAGCAGCTCTGGTACAGGCACGGCGCCTTCTTCGTCTGCGTTCACGAAGGCGGCATCCTGCACGGCGGTGAGCCCCCGAGTATGGACCGCTACGAGCTGCGCAAGCGTTACGGATTCAACGCCTAGGCCCGGGTTTCGCCGCGCGCTTCAGCGGATGACCTGCGTCTCGACGGGCCTGTCGACTGCACCAACGCTGCTGGTGCCGCTGTCGAGAGCCCCTGCGCTGCCCTTGTTGCGGCGTCCTGCTCGTACACCTTTTGCGTTGGATCCAGTGCGGTTCTTGGCACCTTCAAGGCGCAGGTGGAGCGTTACAACAATCGAGAAATCTCATTGTTGGCACGCAACAAGAGAGGGTGAAGAGCTAAACCCTTTTGGGCACTCCGTACCCTCTCTTGTTGTACATGGCAAGAACGGGTTCTCTATCTCAGTGCTGATTGAAAATGCTGCCTGTTAATGCGAGCAGGGCGATTCTCCTGCTGCCGTAGATTCCATGCGCGATTCTTTGGGTGCTGTACTTTTGATTGCATGAAAGCCATTGAGCGTCTGTTGGGAGCATAATTCGACTGGTTGTGTCAGGGGCCTCTGAAGTGAATGGAGGACTCCATGACAGATAAGCGGACGGATTCAAAGGGTCGCATACTCAGGAATGGCGAATACCAGAAGGCAGACGGTCGTTATGCGTTCAGGTATGTCGACGCAAAGGGAAAGACCCGCTTCGTCTACTCGTGGACACTGACAAAAAACGATAAAGCGCCAAGCAGAAAGAAGGAAGGGCCTTCTCTTCGCCAACTTGAGGAGCAAATTGAGCATGACCTCGTCTTTGGCGTTTCCCCTGAGAAAATGACGGTTCTGGAGCTTGCGGAAAGGTACATCGCTACCAGGCAGACGGCCAGAAAGACGACGAAGCGGGGCTACGGCACCGTACTGAACTTCCTTAAGCAGGACGACTTCGGTGCTCGTCTGATTGCGGATGTCACAACACTTGAGGCGAGGGAGTGGCTCGTGCACCTCCAAAGGGACTGCGGGAAGCGTTTCAGCAGCGTGCACGGCATACGAGGCGTGTTGAGGCCCGCTTTCCGCCTTGCCGAGGAGGACATGCTCGTCAAGCGCAACCCTTTTGACTTCGAGCTGATGGACGTGCTTGTCAACGACAGCGTCAGGCGCGAGTCGGTGAGCGTCAGGGACGAACGAAGGTTTCTCGAATTCGCGCGGCTGGACAGTCATTATTCACAGTACTACGACGCCTTCCTCATCTTGTTCAGAACGGGTCTGAGGGTTTCCGAGCTGTGTGGCCTCACTCTCGATGACATTGATTTCGAGCGCGGGAGCGTCCGTGTGGACAAGCAGCTCCAAAGGGCTAGCGATGGATTGCGCTATATCGAGCGGCCCAAGACCAGGCGAGGGGAGCGCTATGTCCCCATGGGCAAGGAGGTCGCCGATACCTTCAGGCGGGTGATTGCCTGTCGAGAGACTCCCACCGTCGAGCCCGTAGTCGACGGGGCGAGCGGCTTTCTCTTCTTAGATACCAGCGGCATGCCCTGCGTGGCGATGCACTGGGAGCACAGAATGAGCAGAGCGGTGGCGAAGTACAACAGAATTTACCGTGAGCCTTTGCCTAAAATCACGCCGCACATGTGCCGCCACAGCTTCGCGACGCGCATGGCGAGGAACGGCATGAGCCCTGCGAGGCTCAAGTACATCATGGGGCATGCGGACATCGCGACCACGTACAACATCTACACCCACCTGGGATTCGAGGACGTGCGCGAGGAGGTGCTGAGGATTGAGAGGGAGGGTCTCTGAGGACGGCGTTTCCAAGGTTTGTCTTCAGGGGATTTCTTGCTCGCATCCAGTAGCATCGGTTGCTAAAACACCTGGTAAAGCTTGTGGTAAAAACTGTTTGAAATCAGCTTTTTACCACATTTTTTACCAAAAATTCCCGCCAAAATCCTGCCCTGAGGCTCACTTTTGCTGTCAAGTCGACGTTGTTCGCGTGAGTTGACCGCGTTCTCAAGAAGCTTCACATATGCTATTCTACCTGCTCGAACATCGACCGCCAGCAAAGGAGCCCGCCTCATGCAAACACCCATCCGCATCCTCTTCGTCTGTCATGGGAACATCTGCCGCTCGCCGATGGCCGAGTTTGTGATGCGCGACCTGGCGATGAAGTCGGGCAGGGCCAACGAGTTCCGCATTGCCTCCGCTGCCACGACCGACGACGAGATCGGCAACCCCGTCCACCCTGGCACCAAGCGCGTGCTGGCGGCGCACGACATCGCCTGCGTGGGCAAGACGGCCCGCCGCGTCAAGCGCGAGGAGTACAAGAACTGGGACCTCTTCGTGGTGATGGACGACGAGAACGTGCGCGACCTCATGCGCGCCTTCCGCAACGACCCCGAGCACAAGGTGCACAAGCTCATGGAATACGTCGAGGGAGGCGACCTCACCACCGCCCGCGACGTCGCCGACCCCTGGTTCACCGGCGATTTCGAGGTCACCTGGAACGACGTCCTCGCCGGTTGCCAAGGAATCCTCGCGGCGATGTAGCGCCTCGGCGCCCGGGCTGTCCCGGAAAAAGCCGTACGTTTGCGTTTTAATTTGACCGGGTAAGGTAGCCGGCTACATGCGCCTAACGTTTTACCTGGTAGATTGAGTGCTGCTTTTGCGGGCTACTCAGCGCGATGAATTAAAACGCAAACGTACGTGATTTTTTGCCGACTTCCGGGTGGTTGCGGGGCCGCTGGGCTGAGCGGCGCTTTCCTCCGCGACTTCGCGCACCCCGAAGTGCGTCGTCCACATTACGTTTTGCCCCATTGGCCAAGCGTTACCTTCTTGCACGCCTATAATTCTGCCGAAGTAGGTTTTAATCTGGGAGAGAGAGGACGCACTATGAAGGTTTTGCTTGTAAACGGAAGCCCGCGGGAGAACGGCAATACCTCGGTGGCGCTGGCGGAAGTGGCGCGTGCGCTTGAAGCCAACGGCATCGAGTCGCAGGTGTTTTGGCTCGGCACCAAGCCCATCAACGACTGCATCGCTTGCGGCAAGTGCTCTGAGCTGGGAGGACGCTGCGTCATCGGCAACGACGTGGTGAACGAGCTCATCGACGCCGCCCGTACTGCCGACGGCTTTGTGTTCGGCACGCCCGTGTATTATGCGCATCCCACGGGTCGCATTCTCTCGGCGCTTGACCGCGCGTTCTATGCGGGTGGCAGCGCCTTCGCCCACAAGCCCGCAGCTTGCGTGGCTGTCGCCCGCCGCGGTGGCACCACTGCCTCGTTCGACGTGCTCAACAAGTACTTCACCATCAAAGAGATGCCCGTGGTTTCCTCCACGTACTGGAACAACGTGCACGGTTGCACACCCGGCGAGGCCGCCCAGGACGAGGAAGGCCTGCGCACGATGCGCAACCTTGCCTCCAACATGGCGTGGCTCCTGCGCTGCATCGAAGCCGGCCGTGCCGCGGGCATCGAGGCTCCCAAGGCCGAGAGCGGCCCGATGACGAACTTCATCCG
>OLNE01001052.1_pt1 | contig 21589 bp, 29 predicted proteins | sample 1672431 | NCBI WGS metagenome assembly OLNE01 (sample SAMEA3136685, study PRJEB25190) | human gut metagenome | reverse complement strand
CTTAATAATAATTTATCACTGTCACTATCCCGTTAGCTTAACTTAATGACATTGGAATTAGTCTCTGGGATTTTGTGCATATTCTTGTTTTGATTGTAAAACACGGATTGCGAATATAGATAGAATAACCAATCGAATGAGATCTAGAATCACAAAGAAGATAAATACACGAAGCGAATATTCCTGTGATTTATAGTAGTTCATAAAGGTTGGTAAATAAACTAAAATACGAATAAATTCGCCTATCATACAACATGCGATAATCTTCTTTGTCGCCTTTTGATTGTAGTACATATAAAATAATGGAATGGTCCAAATAAAAGCAGTAAAAATACACAACATAAACATGTCTTTTGTTGCAAATACTTTTTGCATATCCAAACTTGCGAATAGATTTGAAAAGATTTGGATTAGAATTGGAAATAAAATTAATTCGCCATAAATAATAATGCCTAAACGAACGGATAGTTGGGGCAAAGTCATAGGCGCTTTTTCTACTACATATTCATCTTCTTCATCTTGTTCAGTTGGTTCGAATTTTTTTTCGTATTTATCTTTGATTTTTTCATAATCTACATTCTTTGTTTGTTTAGCTACCCAATCATCGTTTTCATCGTCTAACTCGATTGTGTGATCAAAATAAATCTTACACCAACGATTGTTTCTTAAGTATCCCCCAATTTGGCAAAGTACAATGGTTTTTAAAAGCATACAAGCAACAAGGACAAAGAATGGTAAGATGGTTGTAAGGTTTGACAACAATAATTTGATTGGAAAGTATATAATCAAAAAACTGATCGCAATATTTATCCAATATAGAATACGAAACCATTTTTTACCTGTTGAAAGAAGAAGAAATGTGATGCCATATAAAAGAATCTGTCCGATTCCTAATTTGATCAACATAGAGCGGAATGCTGGATCATCTACTTTCAAGAATTCCATGCTTGAGAAAAGATATGCCATGGCTAAAAAATAAACGCAAAGTACAAAAAAATAAAGAATAAGATGTATAGTGATTTTATGTTTTGATTTTTGGTATAGGATTAGGTTTTCTTCTTGTTTAGAATACATATATGACCTACTTTCTATTAGAAATGATTGATTCTTTTCTCTTAATACATTCTATCACAGAACGAGGAAACTAATAAAATACATTGTCAATATTTTAACAATGGATTAATATATCAAAGGAGGGATAACAAACATGGATTTAAAAACAATTCGAATTCAACGTGTGGTTGAAAAACAAAATTTGGCTTCCGTTATGAAGAGTGGATCATTGGATGTATTAGCTACACCGCAAATGATCGCATGGATGGAAGAGGCTGCATGTCTATGCCTAGAATTAGAAGAAGGTAAGACAAGCGTTGGCATCAGTATGAATGTGTCTCATGATATGGCAAGTCCATTAGGGGCAACAATCACAATTGAGGCTAAGATGGTTAATGTGGATGGTCGCAAAATTGATTATGAAGTACAAGCGTTCCAAGATGGTAAATCAATTGGAAAAGGTGTACACAGTCGTTTTGTGGTTGATGCACAAAAATTTATCGATAAAACATACCAGAAATAAAAAAAGAAACCCATGTTAATATGCATGGGTTTTAAAATCCGCTTTTGATTCTATCTATATCTTTCTTATCGCCACTAGCTAACCAAACCATATAATCCGGGTAATTTGTGTCTTTAAGTGCTTTTATTTCTTGTTTTACACCATCTGCATCTATATTGTATCCCTGAATCCATGTTCGGTATTTAGCGGGATATTTGATACTTTTTAATTGCTCGTCACTGATCTTAGTGAATGCATATAAAGTGTCGTATGGCTTTTCAATAGGATTATCAATGTTAAAGCTTCCATTTGAAAAGTGATCTAAATAAGGCATAGGACAAATGATATCAACGACATTCGCGATGGCTGGAAGAAATTGTCCAATATCTTGATCATCGCAAGCTACAATAGGCCACGCGAACATATCGGCTGCAACATAAACGCATTTTGGGGATAATTCTTCTTTTGCGTATTGAAGAAAACTTTGGATGGCGGCTACTTTACTTTCTTTATATGTATTGTGAAAGTTTAGTTTAGAGTTTGCGCTTGCGGTTCCATCAGGAAATCGGACATAATCAAATTGAATTTCATTAAAGCCTAGATCAGCACACTCTTTGGCAAGTTCCACATTATACATCCATGCTTTTCTAGAATACGCACTAGGCCAGTATTGATCGTTGTAGACAACTAAATTGCCATTGTGGTCCGTTAATGATTCATTTGGGTTTTCCATCGCAAAAACAGCATCTTTAAAAGTAACGATACGGCTTACACAATAGAATCCCTTTTTTTTGTATTCTTTTATGATTTTTGTTAAGTTTTTTTTTGAAATCATCGCATTATTTGTTGCTTGACTAGGATCTGATAAATAATCCTTACATACATCACTCGCATATAAAACTGAGCCTTCATCATTCTTAGTTTCGACAATAATCGTATTGATGTTCTTTAACTTTTCGATGTATTTTTGATTGTTGATGAAATTGTCCATTGATACATGGACGGACTTAACATGTTTAGGCATCGAATTTTCTTTATATATTTCTTTTTTGATAGGCTTGTAGTCAATTTGTGATGTGTAGGCATCTTTAGAATATCCATCTTTGTAGTAATCATCCCAATATGTCGAATAAGATATGGCTTGATCATACTTTTTTAATGCTAATTTTCTTGATGATTCCACATATGCACCACTTAAGTAATAGGTTTTGTTTTGCTTTTTGACTTTGTACCAACGAATTTGGCCTGTGTCTTTATCCCAGTCTTTTTGATCGATGGAGACTACCTTTACTTTTTCACCTTTCTTGACAATCACTTTACTTAGTTTTCCACCTTTTTCTTCTCTTAAGTTTACCAGTCTTCGACAATAGACATAATCTAAGTGAGTAGCTTCTTCAAAACTATTTGCGAGATTTGAATTCTTAACTTTTAGTTTATCGTGATTGTATATGATAATGCTTGAATATTCTTGTTTTTGATGAACTTTTACTTTTGTACCTTTAGGAATTTTAATTTTTTCAATAACAGCTTCACCATCTTCTAAATGTGCTTTTTCTACCGTTAGTTTACTGGTATCGCATTTAATATATCGAGTAGGGTGGAGTGAGTTTGCGGCTAAGGTAAGTAAAAATAAAAATGCCACGATTAGCATTGGAAGAATGAACATTTGTTTACTTTTCATGTAATCACCAATAGAATCGTAGCATAATTCATATAATTGTCAATTTTAAAGCGTTTTTTGGGATGATTTCCATCGAATCAGACCAATATTTAATAGAATTAGGGATAAAGCACCGCAAGTATCAATGCATATGTCTGTAATCTGCGGGCTTCTTCCTGAGACAAAAGATTGATGCCATTCATCACTGCAAGCATATAGAATGCATGTGACCAAAGCGTATAGTGCAGAGTGTTTCACACCATAGCTCTTATACATATAGAATGTATTGAATCCAAGCATGGCATAAATTGTGAAATGTGCGAGTTTACGAACGATATGCATTGAGAATGGTAAAAATTGTAAAAACCAGGCACTTGTTTGTGTGGATTGTGCTGCATTTTGACTGGAAAAATAAAAGATCAGTAGCATGTTACAGATTGTAAAAATGGTAAAAATGTGTTTTTTCAATTCGAAAACTCCTTTTGTTGAATAAATAAAGCATAGTCCGCCTTCTTGTAGTCGGATTCTTTGAAATAGTGGCGAACATAAACAAAATGATAATCGAAAGCTTTGGACATGTCAAAATCATCTAAAATAATATAACTTGTCACATTGTTTTCATTAATAAATTCTCGAATAGCTTTTGTGCGTGGATTAATCAAAGTGGTAACGGATTTAACATACTTTCCTAAATCAAAGATGTCAAACATGGCCTGAAGTTGTTCTAATGAATAGACTATTCTCCATGAGCTTGTGATGATGATTTGAGCATCATATTTTTCAATGAGTTGCTTCAAAAGTTGAATACTTTCTTTTGAAAAACAATAATAAACTTGATTGACTAAATATGCGTTTAGTGTGGCAATTTTTGGGTGGTTCAATTTTTTTGCCAGGGCATCTGGTAAATTGTAATCGAGACAATAGGAATTCTTTTTACGACTCGGATTGATTACTCCATCGATATCTAAAAATATACATGGTTTCATATGTGTTCCTCCTTTTATTATGATAGTCAAAATTGTACTCAAGTTCAAATGTTGGTATAATCTGTAAAAAGGATGTGTGATTATGGAAAATAAAATTGTTCTTGTGACAGGAATGTCAGGGGCCGGAAAATCAAGTGCAATGAATGCTCTAGAAGATTTGGGCTATTATTGTATGGATAATTTTCCTAAGGAATTGTTGGATAATTTAGAAGACTTACTAAGAAAAGATGAGTCTCATTATAAAAATGTAGCACTTAGTGTGAGTGCTATTGATTACCAGGCTTTTGTGAGCTACTTTGAAAATATTAACCGCGATCTTCAAATCTTGTTTTTAGATTGTAGCGATGAAGAATTGTTGTTACGTTATCGCTTTACAAGAAGACAACATCCAATGATCGTGAATCATTTGGCTACAACATTAGAAGATGCGATTGAAGTAGAACGTGATTTTTTGGATCATCTACAAGAGAATTCACAGAATACGATTCATATTGATACGACAAAATTAAGTACTTCTGCTTTGGCAAGTCGTGTTTTACACCGTTTTAAAAGTGCTCAAAGAAGCGTGTTTACAGTCACATTCCAATCTTTTGGATTTAAACATGGAGTACCATTAGATGCAGATATGGTCATTGATGTTCGTTTCTTGCCAAACCCATTTTATGATCCATTGCTTCGAGATAAAACAGGAAATCAAAAAGAAGTATATGACTATGTAATGGATAAACCAGAAACACAAGAGTTTATTGTAAAACTAAAGGATTATTGTGATTTTGTGTTCTCACAATACGAGAAACAGAACAAGTCCCATATGATTGTTGCGATTGGATGTACAGGTGGTCAACATCGCTCGGTTTCGATTTGTAACTGGTTGTATGATGAATATAAGGATACATATCGTTGTTTTAAATCGCACCGTGATATTGGAGTTGACGAAGAATGAAAAAAATAGTCGTAATTGGTGGGGGCACAGGTCTTTCAAGCATGTTAAAGGGTATGAAACGTTTGGAAGATGTTGATTTAACGGCCATTGTTACAGTAGCCGATGATGGTGGTAGTACGGGACGAATTCGTGATATATACAATATTCCTGCAGTTGGAGATATTCGACATGTTTTATGTGCTATGGCCGATGAAGAAGATGAAGGCTTTTTCTCTGATTTGCTGAATTATCGTTTTGAAGGAAGCGAAGATGTGGGTGGTCATAATTTAGGAAACTTGATTTTCTTGGCAATGATCAATACTACAGGCTCATTTATGGGAGCAATTGAATCAATTTCAAGAGTATTAAATGTGAAGGGGAATATTCTTCCTAGTACATTGGATGTTGTTACATTATATGCAATGATGAAAGATGGCACGCTGGTTCGTGGAGAAAAAAATATCCCAACAGTATACAACAGTATCGATCATGTTTTTTATCAGAAGTATGTGCATGCATATAAACCGGCTATTGAAGCTATTAAAAATGCCGATTTGATTATTTATGGAATTGGATCTTTATATACTTCAATTATGCCGAATCTAATTATTTCGGATATCTCGAAAGCTATTGAAAAGAACCCTTGTAAGAAAATCTATTTTTGTAATGCTATGTCTCAGCTTGGAGAAACAGATGGATATACGGTTCAGGATCATATTAATGCAATTGAAAAACATTCATTTAAACATCCAGTAGATTTAGTGGTGGTTAACCAGTCGATGTTACCCAAGGAAGTTTTAGACATGTATGCTTCACAAAATAGTTATCCAATTTGTATTGGAAATGAAGCAACAGACTATGCTATTATACAAAGAGATTTATTGGCGTTGGACACAAAAGGTCGTATTCGTCATAATCCAATGGCTGTCAAAGAAGTTGTAGAAGAATTGATCAAGGGGGTATAGACTTGTCCTTTACATCTGAAGTATATTTCTTGTAAAGAATACAAACTGACATATATCCGTTACGTGCTTATACAGGCTTTATATACAGTGAAAATACATGATACATACTGTCATAGACTGATATAGACCTATCTAATTAAGTAACAAATTGAGTTACAAATTTTAAATAAGTAACAAGAAAATAACAAAAATAAGCACGAAACAACGGAGGATATAATCATGTTACAAGAAACAAAAGCAACCCAACAAAACAATAAAGAATATTATGTACGTATGATTGATGAAATGCTATCTCATATGGATGATATAAAAGTAATTCAACGAGTATTCTACTTTGTACAAAGATTATGGATTCACTCATAAATAAATTTGGATATGAAAAAAGGCAACTTTGATATTTCAATAGTTGCCTTTTATTATGCGTTCACGTTCCTCAAGAAGAGAAGCGATTTTTCTACAGTACAATTCCTGTTTTATATAATCTTGATTGAGGTTGCATTTATTTAATTTTAATAGCAAAGCTTCTATTTCTTTGTCTATGTTGAATATGCGTTCTTGAGGTGTACGATCCCACATATTTTATAAAGTGTGCTCTGTTTTTTGCTTAATTAAATACATTAGGCTAGAATCTTCACGTTCAATTAATAAATCAAAATCATAAGCATTAACCCCACGCCATGCTTCATATGAGTTAACTAAGATACGTGATTGATTGCCTGATGATTCATTGCTTAAATTTTTAATTTGAGCGTTTAAATCAATGATGTGTTTATATGTATCAATCAACTCCTGTTTTAAGGGCTTTAGAATGGTTTGTCGTTGCGTTTGATATTCTCGCTCCCAATCATTCAATTCGGTGTAATTTTCACGTTCTAGGCACTTATTAAGGGCGTTATATGCTTTTGTTTTCTTATTGCCTAACTCATTTAATAAATCTTGATACACTTTTAATTTTGGCGTGTTTTCTGTTACGATTTCATATGTTTTTGATTCTTTAGCATTTTCAATAACTTCTTTAAGTGAATCAACTTTACTTGTTAGTGATTCTACTTGTTTTGAAAGGTCATTGTATTCAATGACTGAAGGGTTATTTTTAAGGATTTCATTCATTTTACCCTCCATAGTCGTATTTAATGTTTTTAATTGTTGTTGAATATCGTTCATTTTTATCATCCTCCTTTTATTCAAAATCTTTTAGATCTCTTTCTTTTGCCACATTAGTAATCATATCTTTATTGATTGCGTTTACTTCTGAAGCATTGAATTTAACCTCTGTACGCTCATTTTGTCCTAAGTATTGTTTTCCTAGCCATATAAGCATTGTAGGATTTCCTTTCATTGCTAGTTCAAATTGAGCTCTTCTCAATGAAGTTTTAAACAATATATTTTTTTGAGTGAAGTACTCGGAGAAATTGACTCCATAGGTACGTTGTACCCATTTAGACATTGTTTTGTCACTAGTATTAAAATAACGACAAATCTCTTCTTGAGTGAATCCAAATTCTCCTGTAAGTCTTTCAAATTGCTCTTTATCAAATTGTTTTAAAGGTCTAGCTATTATTGCACCTCCTTTCTTTTAATGTTTTTAAATCTAACATTTTTAAAATTTGCTTTTATTGTTTTATCCTCCTAGAAACATTTAAAGTTTCTCTTCTCTTTGGAATCTCTTCTCTTCAAATCCACACTCTATTCTATTCTTATTTCTAGTCTATTCTATTCAGTTCTATTCTATTCGGCTACAAACGTTAAGAATTGTTGAGGTTTGTATCGATCGATTGCGTTCGCTTTCTTGCGTTTTCTGAGTTTTGTTCGCATTTCCTTGCCCATTTAAGATAATCTCTATCAATTTGTCCCTTTATAAACTGAAATACAAAATTTATGTTAGGGTCTGATGGTGGGGCAATTTCAACACCATCATATAGACTTTTTCCGTAAATAAGAATGTGTTTTATGAGCTTTCCTATTTGTTCGTCTGACATTAATTCAAACGAGTTAAGCCAATCAAAATAACACAACATTGAAATGCGTTCGTTTTTAGGCTTGGGAGCATCAATCATTTTGTACGCTCCTATTTAATGCTTTCTTTGCTTTTGATTCTTTAGAAAGCATATTTAATGCCATTGTATGAAGATGATTCACACTGGCTTCAATTTCGTTTCTGTCTTTAGTGATTTTATAGCCCTTGTTACTATGTGCGATATACATATCGTTTTCGCCATCACAAAAAGCCTTGTTTTTAACCTCTATGTATTTGTTCCATGATCTCCTAGGGTAAGTGATTGCATATTCATTAAAGATACGCTCTTTTAGATTGGCGTAAGTAATCCAATCCTTGAGGTTTTCCTTAATGAATTCATTAAATCCTCCATTTTCAACAGGAGGATGAGTGAGAAATGACTTGCTAATATTTTTCTTACTCATTGTTTCACCTCCTGTTCAACGATTCTTTTTGAGTCTAGGGCTTTTATTCTGTTGCTCACATCCATACCCTCATAATCCTGTTGGAATTTTGCTAGCATAGATTGAGAGAACATATAACATTTACCTAATTTAATAGGCTTTAATACGCCCACATTACATAACATTGATACAGTATCAACATTTACGTTGAAACAACTTGCTACTTCTTCACGAGTTAGCATTTTAAGATTCTGTTGTATTCAAATCACGCTCCTTTGCAATCATATCAATGATTTTGAATAATGATTCTTTTGTTTCATCATCTAATTCTTTCCTTAATTTTTTAATAAAAGTAGATTCAGAAACATTCAATGACTCGGCAATCTGATACAGATACACATTTTTGCTCTTTGCGTAATTTCTTACATCTTTGTTGTACATTGTTTTTACCTTCTTTCTTTGTTGACTTCAACGTCAACTACATCTACAATTATATAGAGGAGGTAAGGTAATTACCATAAAGTTAAAAAAGTAATTATGTGATTGTGATATGTATATAAATTTATGCAATGAACTGAAGAGAATGAAGATTCAGAAAAAAGAATTGTCGGAATATATGAACAAAATTCCGAAATGGTTATCTATCCGTTTAAGCAACAACACTCGGTTTTCTGAAGATGAAATAGATGTGGTTTTTGAATTTATGCAAAATAAAGGGTCAAAAAAAAGTAAAGATTATTTATTTGAATATTCAAAAAAAATAGATAATACAAACAACGACACTCCTCAGATTATAAATTCATTGATGAATAGAATGGGTTTGACTAATGAAGAGTTAGCCGAAATAATGGAGGTTACTCCTCAAACCGTGAGTGCATGGAGAAATAACAAAAATCGAGAAATGTCTGAATCCAATCTATTCAAGTTATCTGAGGTGTTAGATTGTACAGTTTCCGTTTTAAAGGGATATTCAAACGTTCTAGATAAAGAATTCAAAGGTGATAAGTATGAACTGATGGAATTACAGGAGAATGCCTGTCTACATAAAATGAAAAATTTAGTTCAAAAATTAATTGAATTGAAGGGTTACATTTTGAAAGATGAATCAAAAAAACATTCTGATATTCTAGATTTGCATCTTATTGGTGAAATTGAAGAGTTTGTAGACCTGATATGTGCAACTAATGACGATTATGTTGAAGATGGTGAAAAAAGAAAAGAATATCTAGCAATGAAAAATTATGATTTCAATAAAGGTGTTGCTTTTCAAAAGGGTATAGACAAATTCAAAAAGGAGAAATTTAAAGATGAAGATGGGGAAGAGAAAGAAATTTATATAATAGATGATTTAGACAAAGTCAAAGAATTCAAAGAATTATTGTAGTAAAAAAGCCCTGTACGGCAATACAAGGCTAGAGTGAGAAAAACATTAGCAAGTCATTTCTCGCTCCTATTATATCAAATTGACAGTATGTATCAAACAAAATAGGAGGATAAAAGAATATGTTTGTTAGAAAGAGGACTTCTAAGAAGGCTAAAAAAGGATATACATGGACAGTGTATATCGATTATGAGGATTCATATGGAGTTAAGCAACGCTACACAAAAGGAGGATTTCAAGAAAAGTCTGAAGCATTGAATCATGGAATTGAAAAGCAACAGGAATTAAAACAGGGAATTGAAATTAAATTAAAAGACAAGACATTCAGTGAAGTATATCTCGAGTATATGGATGTAGAGGGTAAATTCAAATACACCCATAACACCATGATTACGTATGATAGTATATACGTAAACCATATTAAAGATGGGATCGGCAACGCAAAAATGCGTAACTTGTCTTATAAGGCTCTTCAAGAGTATTTCAATGGTATTTGTGATGAGGGTATGGGAACTACAACAGGAATCAAAAGAATCTTTTGCGTTACGTTTAAATATGCTCTAAGAGTGGGATATATCAATAGCAATCCTATGTTGATGGTAACTGTTAGGGGTAAAAAGAGTGAGCGTAAGCAAGATGATATTATTACGTTTGAACAATTAGAAGAAATGGTGAAAATCTTATGCACTGTTGACGAAAAGAAACGCAATTATGTACCATTCACACATTATTCATTTTGTATCTTTTTGTACCTGTCTTATTTCCTTGGAACACGTAAAGCCGAAACTCTAGCTATCACAAAACAGGATGTTGATTTTAAAAACAATACAATTTCAATCAATAAACAACTTGTGTATCATGGATTCAAAAAAGAAGAGTATTATTGTACGGATAAAATGAAAACTAAATCTAGTCGTGCAATTTTACCAATGTGTGATAAACTTAAGGAGATTCTTCAGAAATGGTATAAAAAGAATCCTTATGATTTACTTTGTTGTGATGAGTATGGCGATTATATAGTACCTACTGATTGTTGTAGGCTATGCAAAGAAAGTGCCAAAAAGATAGGGATTGATTTTCACCCACATTCTTTAAGACATACATATATTTCTAATTTGGTATTGAGTGGGGTAGATGTAAAAACAGTGTCCGAACTTGCTAGACATTCAAATACAAGCACTACACTAGACATTTACGCTCAAACCACATTTGAAAAGAAACAAGAAGCAATAAATTGCACTTTCAACGCCTATTTAGACACAAAAAGTAACAAAAAAGTAACAAATTTAAAGAATGATATATTAAATTAATTGATTTAATTAAATAAATGCTATATATAAAGCTAAAATAAGCTACTTCAAGTTAGGGGGTATAGACTTGTCCTTTACATCTGAAATTAAAAAAGAAATTTGTAAAGAAGAAATCGATGCTCAAATGATGAAGGCACAATTATGTGCCCTTTTTCAAATGCGAGCAAGTTTACATATGAATTGGCAAGGCATGTATTTGTCGTTTCAAACTGAAAATGCAACAATTGCCAAACATGTTTTTCAAATCATGAAAACGTTATATGATGTCGATCCTCGTCTTTCTGTGTTGAAAAAAATGCAGTTAAAGAAAAATAACATTTATCGCATTCAAGTGTTTGATAAAGCTCAAGAAATATTGGAAGATCTTCAGATTTTAACTGATTCAGGTTTGCGTTATACACCAAGCGTAAAAATGGTTCGTTCTGAAAAGATGGCTAGAGCTTATTTGCAAGGGTGTTTTTTGGCTAGTGGTAGTATCAACTCACCAAAATCAAGTAATTATCATCTAGAAATGTCGAGTCAGGAAAAAGATTTAGCGTTAAGTGTTCAAAAATTAATGCAGCGTTTTTATTTGCCGGCAAAAGTCATCGAAAGAAAAAGCGTTTATGTGGTATATATAAAAGCTGGAGATAAAATTGCAGACTTCTTACGTTTATGTAATGCTTCGAATGCGTTGTTTGAATTTGAGGATTCTAGAATTCAAAGAGATTTCTATAATCAGATCACGCGCCTCGATAATTGTGAGGTTGCCAATGAGGTAAAGAGTTTAAAGGCTGCCAAATCGCAGTTAGAGGCTATTGAGTTTTTGGAGAGTCATGCTAAAAATATTGTGATTCCAGAAAAAATTATGCATGCGATGCAAATTCGCAAGATGTATCCGGAGGCTAATCTAAATGAATTGTGTTTAGAGTGTAAAAATGAATTTGGTGAAGATATTTCAAAATCTGGAATGAAGCATCGCTTAGCGAAAGTGAAGCAGATGGCTTCAGAATTAAAGGAGGAATTGGATGCTTAAAAAAATAGGAATTATAAGCTTATCATTCTTATTGTGTGCATGTTCCTGGGGGGTTCAATTAAAAAAGTCAATGTTCACGATTGAACTTGGAAAAGATATTTATGCCAATCCAACTTTGTATTTAAAGAATGCGACTTTTTCATCTCGTTTAAAAGTTGTTTCAAAAAGTGTTGGGGTAGATAAGAAAAATAATCGCTTTATGACATCTGGAATGGATTATTTGGTTGTTGGTGAATATGACTTTGCGATTGTGGATGGGAGTAAAGAGTATCCTTTTGTGATAAAAGTTAAAGATACAACGGCTCCAGTATGTGCAAGTGAAGTGGGTCAAATCACAATTGGGGTTGGACAGAATGTTGATTGGAATTCCTACTTTCATGCGACAGATCTATCGGGAGTTACTTTTGAAGCCAATGTTGATACGTCCACTGCATCCACACAGGATGTACAAGTAAAAATCAGTGATCGTTTTGGAAATTCAGTCACGAAAAATGTAAGTGTGGTCGTTCAATAATGAAAAAGGCAGATAAAATTCTGATAGTATGCATTATGATCGTAGCGGTAGTACTATGTGTTCCTTTGTTTTTTAGTAAAAATGAAAATGTGTATGCGAGTGTATATGTTAAGGAAAAACAAGTTTTACGTATAGATTTATCAAAAGATAAAACGTATGTCGTAAATGGAAAGCTTGGAAAAGTGCATATTGAGGTTAAACAGAAAAAAGTGCGTGTTACACAAGAAAAGAGTCCACATCATTATTGTTCGAAACAAGGTTATGTTTCGGATGCCAATGTTCCCATTGTATGTTTGCCCAATGAGACAGTGGTAAAAATTGAAAAAGAAGCTAGTCAGGATACGGTGATACAATGAGGGTCAAGAAAAGTGTAATTTTAGCTTTCTTGGTTGCGGTCGGTATATTGTTGCAGCTTTTAGAAAGTTTTGTAGGTATATTTATGATTGTTCCTGGATATAAGATTGGCTTGGCAAATATTGCTGGCTTATTTGCACTTTATATGTATGATGAAAAATCATTGGCTTATGTATCGTTGCTTCGTATCATTTTGTCAAGCTTAATGCAGGGAATGTTATTTTCTGTTTCGTTTTGGCTTTCGTTAAGCGGTGGTATTTTGGCTTGTATTGCGATGATCTTAGCGTATCGAAGTAAGGCGTTTTCGATTTATGGCGTAAGTATACTTGGAGCTAGCTTTCATAATATAGGACAAGTAATCGCAATTACTTGGATTTACCAACAGTATTTTATGCAGTTGTTTTTACCAATTCTTTTGGCATTGTCCATTGTGAGTGGTATATTAATAGCAGTAGTATGTAGAAAGGTTTTAGACCGATTAAATGGAGGAAATTATGGAAAAATATAGTTATACACCAAAGGGTGTTTGTAGTCGTCAATTCAATTTTGAAATTGAAGATGGAATTCTTAAGAGTTTTGAGGCCATTGGTGGATGCAATGGAAATTTAAAGGGAATTGGATGTTTATTGAAGGGAAGAAGTGTAGATGAAGTTATCGATACTTTGACTGGAGTAACATGTGGAAATAAGCCAACATCTTGTCCAGATCAAATCGCATGTGCGCTTAAGGCATATCGTGGCTGATCATTTTCTTGGGGCTTTAAAAGAAATTGAAAGACGTGCTCAAAATAACATTCTTGTATTTTCAGATGTATTAACAGAACGTTTAGAAGTCATTGCACAAAATATGGTTGGAAAATCAATTTCGGATAATGATTATTTAAAGTTGTTGGAATTGTATTATAAAAAGTTTTCGAAAGATGAAAATAAGCAGGCCATGTTGTTTTGTCTTTTAAGAATGCAGGAAGTTGTATTTTATAAAGAACATAAAGAGAATCAGGATGATTTAAGTAAGATGGAATTTAATGAGGAATATGATTCTATCACGAAAGCTTTTCTATCTAGAAAAAGAGATTATTATCAGATTACACTGAAAAATATATTTCAACGATTTATCTTATTAGACACACTTGCGTATATTGTGTTTTTACTTGTGTTTGTTCTTTTGATTCACATTTCTTTTAGGGTTTCATTTGTTTTACTAGTAATTTTGTGGGCGCTTGTATTGTATTTCGCGAAAAAGAAGGGTGTTCCTTATTTTTATAATTCAAGAATTCAAACACTTCTTCAAGATGTGGATTCAACGTTGTTGCAGGTGGATCAAGCCATTTTCTAAAGTCGAGTAATCGACTTTTTTGTTTTTTAAATTTTTTCACAAGTTAACTTGTTAAATATATCACAAATATGATATTATTAATGCGTGGGGTGATAAAATGCAGAATAGAAATGTACCCAAAGCAACTTTACAGAGGTATCCGGTATATTTAAAAGCTTTACGTAAACTTCAAAAAAATGGCGTTGAACGAATTATGTCCAAAGAATTATCGAGCTTTGTAGATATTGAACCTACAACAATTCGTCGTGATTTCTCCTTTTTAGGGAATCTTGGAAAACAAGGTTACGGATACGATGTGGATAAATTGATTGAAATATTTAATAGTCAGTTAGGCGTTGATTTTGATGAAAAAATAATTTTAGTTGGTGCTGGTAACTTAGGTCGTGCGTTAATGAATTATAATAAATGGGATTATGTTGTTGGTGAAATCGCATGTGCATTTGATGTGGATCCAGCTAAGTGTGGAACACAATTTGGTGTCGAAGTATATCCGATGTCGGAGTTAGATACGAAGATTCCTGAAGGATGTCGTATTGCGATTTTAACAATTTCACATGATGTACAAGAAACAGTAGATAAATTAGTACAGTGTGGAATTAATGGTATCGTTGATTTTACGCATCAACATTTTTTAGTCCCAAAAGGGGTTGTCATTAAAAGTATTGATGTGGTATCATCAATACAAGAATTGGTATTTATTACAAATTCATTAGAAACAAAGACGCAGAAATAGAAGTCGTCCAAAACGAACATGTAAAGAGAGTCTTGTTAGGTGAAAATAGACAGTGCAAGTTTGGATTGATAACACCTGTGGAGTCGTACTGGAGAAATTAAGTAGACAGTAACGTGTGGAATGCGTTAAATTCCAATTGAGTGCATACATACGTGTGATGAAACAGGATGGTACCGCGGTAATAATCGTTCCTTTTAATTAAGGAACTTTTTTTATTTTGAAGGGAGAAACTATGTTAGTAAAAAAATTAAAAGAAACATTTGAACAGTACGATGGACAAAGTATTACTTTGCAGGGATGGGTTCGTACAAATCGTAATTCAAAGGCAGTTGGATTTATTGCGTTGAATGATGGAACAACTTTTTCGAATGTGCAGGTTGTATATGCGGATAGCTTAGAAAACTTTGATGAAGTATCAAAAATTACAACAGGTTCAGCTATGGAAGTAACAGGAAAACTTGTATGTACTCCGGATGCAAAACAGCCATTTGAAATTCAAGCCGAAAGTATTAGTGTTTTAGGATTATGTGATCACGATTATCCATTGCAGAAAAAACGTCACAGTTTTGAATTTATGCGTGAAATTCCTCATGTACGTCCTCGTGCAAATACATACTATGCTATGTTTAGATTAAGAAGTGTATTAAGTATGGCAATTCACACATTCTTCCAGGATCGCGGATTCGTATATGTACATACACCAGAAATCACTGGTAATGATGCAGAAGGTGCTGGTGAATGTTTTACAGTTACAACTCGTGAAGATGCAAAATATGACAAGGATTTCTTTGGTAAACATGCTCAACTTACAGTATCTGGACAATTGCATGTTGAACCATTCGCATTAACATATCGCAATGTTTATACTTTTGGTCCAACTTTCCGTGCAGAAAATTCAAATACAACTCGTCACGCTTCTGAATTCTGGATGATTGAACCAGAACTTGCGTTTGCGGATTTAGCCGATAACATGGATTGTATTGAAGAAATGATCAAATATTGTATCAACTATTGTTTAGAACATGCTAAAGAAGAAATGGAATTCTTTGCATCAATGATCGATAAAGAATGTATTAAACGTGTGACTCATGTTGCAAACTCTAACTTTGAAAGAATGACTTATACAAAGGCTATTGAATATTTGGAAAAAGCAAAAGATCAATTTGAAAACCAGGATATTTTCTGGGGTATGGATCTTCAGAGTGAACATGAGCGTTATATTTGCGAAAAAGTCGTAAATGGTCCTGTTTTCTTAACAGATTATCCAAAGGATATTAAAGCATTCTATATGCGTGTCAATGATGACAACAAGACAGTTGCAGCATGTGACTTATTAGTTCCTTATGTTGGAGAATTAGTTGGTGGTTCTCAACGTGAAGAGCGTTATGATGTGTTAGTGAATCGCATGAAAGAAATTGGAATGGAACAAGAGACATTACAATGGTATTTAGATTTACGTCGCTTTGGAGGATGCAAGCACTCAGGATTTGGTCTTGGGTTTGACCGTATGTTGATGTATTTAAGTGGTGTTGCGAATATTCGTGATGTTCAGCCATATCCACGTACACCTAGAAATTTAATTTTCTAATGAATTAAACAGGTATCTCGTTGATACCTGTTTTTTTGTGTGATATAAATAAGGGGTATGAAAAAAGTAAGAGTAGTTAATAATAAAAATTTAAGCACGATGATCGTCGGAGTTGTTACTATCGCTATTGTGGTTGTCTGTGTTTTTTTATATGTATCAAGGCCAACTGAAATAGATAAGTTGTCACAATCTTATTTGGATACAGTGGATGTTGAAAAGCTGCGAAAAAAGGTGGAGACAAGTTTTGATGGGTCTTATCGACTCAGTGATTATTTAGTTTATGGGGAGACGTTGTCTTTGTATAAAGATGAGTATGGTACAAAGAAAATGGATAAAATGCAAGGCAATAACATTGTTCTAAGAAATGTTATGAATGATGCCATTACAAGTTTTACATTTAATGGAAAAGTGGATTCAGGTATTGATTTAGGTTCTTTAAAAGAAGGAATTTATGAACTATATACATATGATCATTATGAAAAGGAGCGTATCTATTTTGACGATGCATTTAAGGCGAAGACAATCACGACAATGCGTCGCAATAAAAAGGTGAAAGATATTACGTTTGTGGCAGATAAAGAGGCATTAAAAGAGTATGATATTCATTTAAAGAAAAATTATACGTTTATTATTGTCACTAAGCATATCCCAAAATCCAATGTATATGATGTAGTGATCGATCCATGTGGAAATGCGATGAATTACATCTCGAATACAGTAGATTATGGTGCAAGTACATCAATTTTAGATGAACCAACTTCTTCCATGGAATTTGCGAAAAAATTAAAAAAAGAATTAGAAGAAAAGGGATTAAAGGTAAAAATCTTGCGTAAAGAAAACGAAACGCCTGGATATTATGGTGCAGATGGTCGTCCGGCTCGTGGTTATAAGGCAAAGGCTAAATTATATATTGCCTTGGGTGCAAGCTATGATGAAAATGTAGATGCGCCTTATATGATGGCAAGTCCATATACAAATAGTGGGTTGGCTAATACAATATCATATTATATGGATCAAAGTGGATTGACATTGTATGCGGCTAGAACGAACAGCACGCAGGAAAATGGAGTTTTATATGATTCATTTGCCGAAGATGAAAAGGGTGAAGTAAAAAAATATGAACTTTACCCACAATTAAGAGAAACTGGTGGAAGAGCAACATACACTGGTGTTTATGGTGAGGAAATGAGAAATGCAAAATATAAAGATGCCTATGGGATGTATGGATTATACTTTTCATATGCGAGCGCAATGAATTCTCAAAGTGTTGCTTATTTTAACGACAATACGGATGCGATAGCGAAAACTTTGGTGAAAGGTATTGTTAGATATTTTGAAATTTAGGGTGATAGTATGAAGTTACAATTAAGTAATATACAAAAGTCATTTGGGGCAAAAACAGTTTTGGCAGGGGCTAACTTTCAAGTGCGTGATAATGAAAAGATTGCGTTGGTTGGTCGTAATGGCTGTGGTAAAACAACATTGATGAAAATTATATGTGGACAGGAACACTATGATTCGGGTTCTCGTATGGTTTTAAATGGTACAAATATTGGGTATTTGGCACAGATTACTTTTGTGGACGAAGAAAAGACAGTGTATGAAGAACTTTTAACGGCTTTTGACAAGGTTCGAGAATTGGAAAAGCAGTTAAATGCTCAGGCAGAAGTGCTTAAAATGGATTCAAGCGAGAAACAACTTGAAAAGTATGATGCATTGCAGACACGTTTTGAGGCATTGAATGGATATCAATATGAGGTGGAATTAAAGAATGTGTTTTTTCATTTTCAGTTTGATGAAAGTGATTTAAATAAAAAATTGTGTGAATTTAGTTCTGGACAAAAAACGAGAATTGCGCTGGTTAAACTGTTATTGACAAAACCAGATATCTTATTATTGGATGAACCGACAAACCATTTGGATATTGCAGCTATTGAATGGCTTGAAAATTATGTGAAGCATTATCCTTTCGCGGTTGTTTTAGTGAGTCACGACCGAATGTTCTTGGATCATGTTGTAGATGAAATCGTGGAAATTGAGTTTGGTAAAACCCAAAGATATGTGGGGGATTACTCGCATTATTTGAAGGCAAAAGATGAATATCTAAAAAAGAATCATGAAGCGTATATTCGTCAGCAACAAGAGATTCATCGTTTAGAAGATTTGATTGAAAAATTCCGCTATAAAAAGAATAAGGCCGCTTTTGCTAAGAGTAAGCAGAAATATTTAGATCGCATGGATAGAATTGAAGATAGTACTTCAGATACAAGTCAGATGAAGGCCGTGTTTACTTGTGCAAGAAAAGGTGGTAAGCAGGTTCTTGAAGTGGAAGATTTACAGGTTGGTTATGATAAAGTGCTGTCTGATGTTTCTTTTCAGTTATTGCAAGGACAAAGAATGGCTATCGTTGGTCCTAATGGAATAGGTAAATCAACTTTGATCAAGACTTTGGTGAAAGAACTGCCTGCGATATCAGGTAGCTTTAAATTTGGCCATCAAATTGATGTAGGGTATTTCAATCAGGAAAGTGCTCAGATGAAGTCGAATAAGAATGTATTGGATGAATTGTGGGATATGGATCCGGATGCAACACAAACACAGATTCGTAATACGTTAGCAAGTTTCCTTTTTACACAGGATGAAGTTTTTAAAGAAGTGAATGATTTGTCGGGTGGAGAAAGAGTTCGATTGGCTTTGGCAAAATTAATGTTAGAGCATGATAATGTTTTATTATTGGATGAACCTACAAACCACTTAGATATTCCGGCGAAAGAAGCTTTGGAATCCGCTTTAGAAAAATATGATGGAACGATTCTATTTGTATCGCATGACCGTATGTTTTTAAAAAAGATGGCTACACGTGTACTAGAAATGGGTTCAATCAGTAAAGTGTATGATTTAAATTACGAAGAGTACTTAGAAAAAAAGGCAAGTAATGAACTTGTGGAATCGGTTGCCAAGGTCGAAAAAGAAGCGAAGCCACAAACGGTATCTTTCACGGATTTAAAAGCAATTAAGAATCGTGTCGCAAAACTAGAAGTGCTTTTAGAGGAAGCAGAACAAGATTTAGAGGCAATGCGAGAATTGAGATATGAACCAGAATATTACCAAGATTATCGTAAGATGGAAGAGTTAGATGCGAAAATAGATGATAAACACAACGAAATTGCTGCATTGATGCAAGAGTGGGAAGAAAAAATGGCTATGTTGGAATAGAGTGTCAATTCGGCACTCTTTTTTGAAAAAATAGTTGCATTTAAAAATATGCTGTGGTAATATAAATGAGCACTGATAAATGGACTCTTAGCTCAGCTGGCAGAGCAACTGACTCTTAATCAGTGGGTCTGGGGTTCGAATCCCCAAGAGTCCACCATTTATGTGTTTAAGCCGATTTACTCGGCTTTATTTTTTTGAAAAAAGATATTGAATAAACCATATGTGTGTGGTATTATCAATGAGTAAAAGAAATGGAAAGATAGAAGCACCCCTTCTCACCTGATGTCTAAGAGACATAGGTTCACGGCCAATTCAGTTTGAATTCGTTTAAAAAGAGTGATGGGTGTGGAATGCACCCATTTTCTTTTTGGAAAAATGAAGAAGGATGGTGTCGAATATCAATAATAGAAAAGTTGCCCCAAATAATGTAAACGATGATTTGTTTAACGAAAAGATTCCGTTTAGAGAAGTTCTTGTCATCAATGCGGATGGAGAACAATTGGGAGTTATGTCAAAAAAAGAAGCATTGGACATTGCATACAAACAAAATTTAGATTTGTTGTGTGTAGCACCCAAGGCGCGTCCGGCCGTGTGTAAAGTTTTAGACTATGGTCGTTATCATTTCGAACAACAGAAAAAAGCAAAAGAAGCTAAGCGTAAGCAACATGTTGTTGAAGTTAAATCTTTGCGTTTATCGCCGATTATCGATACACACGATTTTGAAACAAAAGTTCGTCAGACGTCAAAATGGATCGAAGCGGGTATGAAAGTAAAGATTGATATGCGATTCCGTGGTCGTTTGATCACTCGCTTGGAAGTTGGTCGTAAGATCATGAATGACTTCATCGAAGCTATGGATGAAGTAGCTATCGTTGAGAAAAAACCTTCAATGGAAGGTAATACGATGTCAACAGTGTTGGCACCTAAAAAGAAGTAAGGAGGACTAGACTATGCCTAAAATGAAGAGTCACAGAGGATTAGCAAAACGTGTAAAAAAGACAGGTTCTGGAAAATTAAAGAGATCTCACGCTTATACATCTCACCGTTTCCATGGAAAGACTAAGAAACAACGTCGTCACTTAGCTAAACCAGGTACTGTACATGCTACAGATTACAAACGTATTAAGGAAATGTTAGTTAAGTAATTAAGGAGGATATAAAGAATGGCAAGAGTTAAAGGTGGAACAGTTTCACGCGCTCGTAGAAAAAAAGTGTTGAAACTTGCCAAAGGATACTTTGGATCAAAACATACATTATACAAAACTGCAAATGAGCAGGTAATGCATTCATTCAGATATGCATACAACGACCGTCGTAAGTTAAAAGGAAACATGCGTAAAATCTGGATTACACGTATTAATGCAGCTGCACGTATGAATGACTTATCATACTCTCGTTTAATGCACGGATTAAAATTAGCTAATATTGCGATCAACCGTAAAATGTTAAGTGAAATGGCTATTCACGATGCTGAAGGCTTCACTAAACTTTGCGAAGAAGCAAAAGCAGCTTTAAATGCATAATTAAACTGGGTAATCCGCAATTAGATAGGGTTGACTAAAAGTTGGCTTTAAAAATTGTAGGGTTGAAAACCCTATGAGTGTTTAAAGGATTATTAACTAGGGAGCAGAGATTTCAATATCTCTGCTCTTTTA
>OLNE01001050.1_pt1 | contig 21607 bp, 17 predicted proteins | sample 1672431 | NCBI WGS metagenome assembly OLNE01 (sample SAMEA3136685, study PRJEB25190) | human gut metagenome | reverse complement strand
CCCGACGCGTCGTGCTGGTGGCCGGCCTTCTGCTCTTGGCCGCGGCGCCCATGGGGTACGTCATAACCCCGTTGCTTTCGATGGCGATCCTGTTCCGGATGGTCCACGGAGCCGCGCTTTCTCTGTCCAACTCCACCACGGCGACGATCGCCTCCGACGTCATCGCGCGGCCCCGCTTCGCCGAGGGCATGGGCTACTTTGGCATGGCGACCGCCTTGGCCAGCGCCCTTGCGCCCGCGTTGGGCCTCGAACTCATGGGGTTCGGATTCAACGTGCTCTACCTCAGCGCCGCCGGCATCTCCATCCTCGCGCTGGTGCTGTTCTGCTTCATTCGCCCCCCGAAGCCACAGGTCGAAAAGAGGCCCCTTAGCTTTAAGGGACTCGTGAACAAGGATTCCCTGCCGGCCACCTGCACCATGCTCGTCTTCATGTTCACCTTCGGCGCGCTCGAGAACTTCGTCGCCATCTACGCGGCGAACGAGGGCCTGCCCTCCGGCTCGCTGTACTTCCTGGTGATGTCGGCGATGCTCCTTCTCGTCCGCATCTTCCTGGGAAGGCTGGTCGACCAGCGCGGCGAGGCCTTCTTCGTCTACAGCTGCAACGCCGCGATGATTTGCGCCCTGCTGCTTCTGGCATTTGCACCTGGAACAGTCACGTTCATCATCTCCGGATGCCTCGCGGGCTACGCCTTCGGAGGCCTCGAGCCGGCGCTTCAGTCGATGGCGGTGCACACGGCGTCGGACGAGAGCCGCGGATCGGCCAACTCAACGTTTCTGTGCGGCTATGACATCGGGTACGGCCTGGGCGGCGGCGTGTCCGGCGCGCTGATCACCTCCGTTGGCTACGCGCACATGTGGGCGATCGTCTCCCTCGCCTGCGTCGGCTCGGTTGTCCTCTACCTTGCGTGGGCACGCCACTCCGACACGTCCTTCTCGAAGGCAATCGCCACCAACAGGACTGCGTAGACGACGCCCGCCCCACGTGCGCGCGGGGGCGAGGCGCACGGGCCGGGGCGCGCGAGGGGCCGGGTGCACGCCCCGGCCTCTGCGACGCACAAAAAGGCCGCGGGAGCACCTGCGTCCCGCGGCCTTCACCGTCACTATGAGGGGCGTCCGCCCCGCAGCGCACGCCCCGCGCTACTCGGCCTTCTTGGCGAGCTTCGCCTTCACGAGGCCCGCGACCGTCGGGATGACGGAGACGAGCACGATGCCCACGATCAGCAGCTCGAAGTGCTCCTGAACGAAGGGGATGCCACCGAAGAAGTAGCCGAGGAGCGTGAAGAGCGTCGACCAGGTGATGCCGCCCAGGATGTTGTAGATGCCGAAGTTGCGCCAGTGCATGCCGCCCATGCCTGCGATGAAAGGCACGAAGGTACGGATAAACGGGAAGAATCTGCCGAGGAAGATGGCGAGGTGGCCCCACTTGTCGAGGAACTTCTCGGACTTCTCGAGGCGCTCCGGCGTCATGGCCTTGACCTTGCCCGAGGCGACAATCTTCTTGCCGAAGAAGTGGCCGATCATGAAGTTGCACTGGTCACCCAGGATTGCGGCGGCCCAGGCAACGCCGAGAAGGGCCACGATGTTGAAGCCGCCGTTGTGCGCAAAGAAGCCCGACGCGAACAGCAGCGAGTCGCCCGGAAGGAACGGGAAGAACACAACACCCGTCTCGATGAAGATGATGAGGAAGACGCAACCGTAGGCCATAAGGGGGCCGGCGGCGATCCAGCTGGCGATGGCCGTGCGCGGATCCTGCAGAAGCTCGACGATGAAGTTGATGAAGCCCATGGTCCCTCCCGTCCGGCGTGACGGGCCGCAAGCGGCGCGACGTTGCCGAGTCAGAAAAACGCCCCTCGGATGCAGCCATCGCATTCCTCGGGGCGTCGCTTTGCTGGTCAATAAGTGAGTTCGATGGGAACGGGTGCCCGTCAGAGGCCCCTTATGGCTGCTGCCTTCCGGCCCTGACCAGGTTCGAGGTGTGACGTCACCCGAACCCATCGAACTCACTCGGGGACTCAGTATACAGAAGACGGGCGCCCGGCCGCAAAGGCAAGGCGCCCGCTATCAAAGCTACACGAGTCAGCACCACAAAAGTTGACAAAGGAAAAGTTGACAAAGGGACTGTCCCTTTGTCACCCCCCCTGTCACTCCGCGCGGCACCACCTGAAAAAGGGACTGTCCCTTTTTCAGGTATTTCACCTTCGCAGGTTTCCTTTGGTGACCTTACTTGCTTGCGCGGCTCGCAACAAAGGCGAGGGCCAGCGCGAGGATGCCGCCAATGATAAAAGCCGCAACCGCGATAGACGAGTTGGAGTCGCCGGTCTGGGGCAAGGCCTTCTCCTCCGTCGTCGTCGCAGCGCCCTGCGTAACGGCCGGAGTCGCAGGCGTCGTCGGGACGACCGGCGTTACGGGAGACCCAGACGTGGCGGGCTCGGTAGTCGCGGGGGGCTCGGTCGTCGCGGGGGGCTCGGTCGTCGCGGGGGGCTCGGGAGCAACCGGAGCGTCGGGCTTGATGACGACCTTCCTCGAGACGCACGCAAACACATTGTTAGAGTAGTCGGGCTCCTCGAATTCGGCACGGACGTCACCGGTTCCGATGAACTGGCCCCTCACCACCGGCATACCGTAGTCATAGTCCGTAAAATTGAGAGAGATGTCGCAAACGCGACCAACAGTCGGCTCGACGATCTTGCAGCCATCGATAGTGATTGTTGCGCGATCAGCGGTCTCGGCATTCGCAAGCTGATACTGGGCCATAATCGCGGGGCCAGAAGGCGAGTCAACGGTGACCGTGGAGCGAGTAATGGAAATCTCGTTATCAGGAACGGTAGACATAGCCACGATGCCGCTCGGGGCCACGGTGCTAGCGGTAGAGTTCACGGCAATATCAACCACGGAGTCGGCGATTGCGACAGACGGACCATCCCAGCTAGCAGTCTTGGTAACGCTGAATCCGATAGCCGCATAGCCGTCAAGCTTAACGCGTACGGCCGAGCCATTCTTGATGGCAAGAGAGCCGCCGCACATCACACCATATTCCTGATGAGGGACCTCGTCCTCCGGAAAGCTGCCGGTAAAGTTGGCAGATGCGGCATCGATGGTCACCCCACCAATCGCGATTATCCCCGCATAGCAATCGTTAGCCGTAAAGGTGGTGCCCTTATCGATACTGACGCTTCCGTTTGTCATGATACCAATGGCATTGCCAAGGTCCACAGACGTAACGCTCACAGTTACACCGTCGGTCAGGGCAATGTTACCCTCAGCGGAAATGGCCTTGATGTCGTAGAATCCACCAGTGGCAGCAACGGAAAGCGATCCGGAGCCCTTAACAGTGAGCGTACCGTCACCCTCCTGCCATAGAACGGACCCCTCACCATCGGCGTTCTTTACAGAGTTCTTGCCCTCGCAGACGATATCGAGATTGCCACCAGCGCCAATGGCACCACCGTCGTAGTCCTTGAGCGTGAGCGTGCTGTCGCCGTCCCACTTCCAGGAGTCGCCGGCGGGGTCACTCTGGGGCGTGCCGGCCTGATACCTTTCGCCATTGATCTCAATCCAGTCGGCTGCCATAGCAGGCGTCGGCGTGAACAGAGCGGCCACGAACACGGCACAGATCGCGCCAAAGCCGAGGCCCACCCTCTCAAAATGGCCAAGGTTGCCCCTCCGGCCAACACAACGCTTCGTCTTCACGAACATGCTCCAATCCACCTTGCCCCCGGTCTTAGAAGCAATTCCTTAGCAGGCAGGGTGGCCGACGAAACGTTCTCATCGACCACCCCGACTCAAATCCGGTGCATATGATAGTTGAAGCGGGCCCTTAAAGTCCTCTGAAAACATACTTATTGGTTTTCGCTCAGATGCGGATCAGCCGTCGAGATGGCAAAGCGTGCAAAAGGGCTATTCCTCCAGCAGCCGTCTCCCCATCACCCTCAAAGTTGACAAAGGGACTGTCCCTTTGTCACTCCGCGCGACACCACCTGAAAAAGGGACTGTCCCTTTTTCAGGTTTAGAAGAGCACGCCGGAGACGATGAGGGCGGCGGCGATGAGAAGTGCTGCGTAGTCGGCGGCGACGAACGGGTAGCGCTTGTAGCTGCTCTCGCGCGTGCGCAGGTAGAAGCCGCGCTGTTCGGCGGCGAGGGCGGTGGCGTCGGTCTTGCCCACCGAGCTCACGAGCAAAGGGATGCACAGCGGCAGCATGAGCTGAACCTTCTTGAAGGGGTTCTTCGTGTCGTACTCCACGCCGCGTGCGGTCTGGGCCTCCATGATCGCGTTCATCTCCTGGCTGAACACGGGCACGAAGCGCAGCGCCGTCGTAAAAGTGAAGGCGTAGCGATAGGGCACGTGGAGAATCTCGACGCAGGCGTTCGCGAGGTCGTTCAGCTTGGTAACGGTAAGCATGAGGATGAGCGGCAGCGCCACGCCGAGGAGGCGCAGGCACGCCTTCGAGCCCGTGACTAGGCCGTCGACCGTCATCCACAGCGCGACGACATCGCCCGTGCGCACGAAGGCGGTCTGGAGCGCAAGCATCACCACGGCGAGAGGGATGAGCAGCTTGAGCAGCGAGAGCAGGTTCTTGAAGACCCCGGCGTAGGCACCTAGCGCGAGCGTGAGGGCGAGCAGGCCCAGAAGCGTCGGGTAGGTGTCGCCGAGGAAGGTCGCGATGATGATGCCCGACGCGAGCGCGAGCTTGGCGATGGGATTAAGGCGGTGCAGGACGGTGTCGCCCGGAACGTAGTCGATGACGTTAACCACGGCGGATCATCTCCTCGGTGACGCGGACAATGTCGGAAACCTCACTCATGCCGCTGAACTCGGGCGACACGTCAGCCGCAAGGCGTGCGGAAAGCTCGACGGCCTGGGGCGGCGCGACGTAGGCGCGCCTCATGAGGTCCTCGTTCGCGAAGACCTCGGCGACAGGACCGCGGTCGAGGATCTCGCCGTTCGCCATGACCACGAGGCGCTCGGCGAAGTCGCTCACGACCTCCATGTCGTGGCAGACCATGATGACGGCGCAGCCGCGTTCGGCCATCTCGCGGACGGTCTCCATGACCGTCATGCATTCGCGATAGTCGAGGCCACTCGTGGGCTCATCGAGCAGGACGACGTCCGGATCGGTGACGACGACGCTCGCGAGCGCCACCATCTGGCGCTGTCCGCGCGAGAGCGAGAAGGGCGCCTCGTCGAGGGGCAGCCCGAAGCGCAGAGCGACCTGTTCGGCGCGCTTTTTCGCCTCCTGCGCCTCGACGCCCTGGAGCTCAAGGCCGAAGGCGACCTCCTCGAGAACCGTGTCCTTGCACAGCTGGCGATCGGGGTTCTGGAAGAGAGTCGCGCAGCGGGCGGCAATGGCGCTCGTCGGCACCTCGCGCGTGTCGAGGCCCGCGACGCGAACGCTACCGGAAGAGGGCTTGAGCAGCCCGTTCAGCAGCTTAGTGAGCGTGGTCTTGCCGGCGCCGTTCTGACCCACGACGCCCACGAGCTCGCCGGGATAGACGCGCATCTCGAGGTCGCGCACGGAGGCGCCGCCATGCGGATAGGAGAAGCCCACGCCCTGGAGCAGAACAACAGGCTCGGCTCCCTCGGCGTGGGGGCGCGAGGCGGGGGCGTGCGGGGACGCGGCGGGACGGATCTCCGTCGTCGCGTCGGCCGCGGCCTGGCCGCCGGCCGCGACGCCCTCGCGAACGCCCACAAGCCCGGCGACGAGAGCCTCGGCCTCGGCCACGTTCAGGCAGGGCTCGCCCGCCGTGATGAAACCATCCCTGACGAGGCAGTTAGAAATGCGGGCGACGCGCGGGCTGTCGACGCCAAGCGCGCGGAGCTCCTCGGAGTGGCAGAACACCTCGTGCGGCGTGCCGGAGAACGCGACGCGCCCGCGGTCCATGACGACGATGCGACCACAGTACTCGGAGAGCAGGGCGACCTTCTGCTCGATGACGACGACGATCACGCCCAGGCGTTCGTTCGCCTCGCGAAGCGTCTCGAAGACGAGGCGCGAGCTAGCGGGGTCGAGCGCAGCGGTGGGCTCGTCGAGGACGAGGACGCGCGGCTCGAGCGCCAGGATGGCGGCGATGGCGACCTTCTGCTTCTGGCCACCGGAGAGCGTCGCGATCTCGCGGTCGCGGAGATCGGAGATACCCACGGTCTCGAGAGTGGTCGCGATGCGTCCCTCGATCTGGTCGTGCGGCACGCCGAAGTTTTCGAGGCCGAACAGCATCTCGTCCTCCACGACGGACGCGACCATCTGCGCGTCGATGTCCTGGAGTACGCTGCCGACGACGCTCGAGATGTCCGTCAGGGTGACGTCGCAGGTATCCCTGCCGTCGACGAACGTCGCGCCGAAGAGCTGGCCGGTGAAGTGATGCGGGATGGCGCCGCTCATGACGGCGGCGAGGGTGGACTTGCCGGCTCCGGAGGGGCCGATGACGCCCACGAAGTCTCCCTCGCTGATGGAGAGGGACACCCGGTCGAGCGCCTTCTCCCCCGCAGGCTCGCCGGATCCGTCGTAGGAGAAGCTGAGCTCGATGATTGATGTGCCCGTGGTCATGGTGGATGGGGCCTTTCGAAGCAGTCGGGTTTTGTATGGACATGCGCGGCGCGGAACGTGGGTGGTGCGAAACACGCACGAGGCGCGGGCGCGCGATGCGGGACGAGCGGTCGTACGAGAACAGCCGACATGGCCGCGGCGCACGAAAAGGCGCCGGCCCGCATGAGAGCCAGCGCCAACATCGTATCTAAGTTACTTGCCAAGAACCTTGACGAGCGGGATGTAGAGCGCCTGGACGACGGCCGCGTTGAACACGGCGGTGCCGAGGACGAGCGGGACCTTGACCATGGCGCTGGCGATTGGCGCGCCCATCATCACGGTGCCGATGACGGCGAAGAGGGCGCCGGAGACGAGCGTCGTCAGGAAGGTGGCGACGAGCGGGGCCAGGGCGAAGCCGCCGGACTTGCGGTCGAGGCCGCAGAGGCCGCACATCACGATGGCGGCGACAGTCTCGGTGAGGAAGTTCAGACCGGGAATGGACGTCGTGATCTGGATGACGCAGGCGGAGACGACGGCGTAGATGACGGACTGGACGAGGTTGGCGTGGGTGAGGATGATCGCGAGCGCGTAGGCGGCGATGATGAACTGCGGCTTGATGCCAACGGTGGCCAGAGCGTTGCCCACGGTCATGTTGAGGATGAATCCGGCGGCGAGCAGAATCGCCAGCAGGACGAGGGACTTGATGTCGACGAGGCCGTTGGACTTGGCAGAGGCGGAGACGGTGCGGACTTCGGTGCTGGCCATGGTGGAATCCCTTCGGGCGAGCTTTGCGCGAGGTGGTGCCGGCGTGCCGAGTCGAGGTGGTGCCGGCGGGGTGACGCTTTCCGAGTCGTGCCTGGTGGCGGGCGTAAGCGGCGCCCAGAGCCGGGAGGCTAGTCGTTGAGCTTGAGGGCCTTCTTGATGGGGACGTAGAGCGCGGCGACGAGGATCGCGTTGAAGACGGCAGTGAGCATGATGACGGAGAGCATCGCGGCGGCAAGCTGCTCGGCGGCGCCGACCATCGCGATCTTGATGACCATGAAGATGACGCCGGAGACCGCGGTGGTCAGGAAGGCGGCGACGGCGGCGGCAACCGGGCTGACGGAGCCCTTCTTGGCGGCGGCGGACACAATGCCGGCCATGAGCATGGCGGAGACACCCTCGGCGGCGAAGTCAATGAAGGGTGAGGTCGTGGTGAGCTGGATCACGGCGGCGGAGATGAGGCCGATGACGAGCGCCTGGGGGATGTTCGGGCGGACGACGAGGATCGTGATGCAGAAGGCCGAGATGATGAACTCGGGGGAGATCATGCCGCCCGACATCGTGGAGATAGCCTTGCCGAGGGTGAAGTTCAGGATGAAGCCGGCGGCGAGCAGGATGGCGAGCAGGACGAGGGCCTTGAGGTCGAGGGCGTCGGCGGACTTGGCGGAGACGGTGCGGGCCTGCTGGGTGTTCTCGGACATTTTTGGATTCCTTCCTTTGTTCCCGGTTGGTCGTCGGGGTTGTTTGACTTGCTATGGCTAAAGCTTGCGGGCTGTTGCCGCGATACGAAAAAGGGCCCCCGGTCGCCCGGGAGCCCTTCTAATCGCGAAAAATATGGCGCGACAAGACTCACCATCGACCGAGAGAGATCGAGTTGCGCCACCACCAGTTGTTGTTCTGGGACTTAAACATGTTGGCACTCCTCTCTGCTCTCTCGACTTCGACTCGATGCGCTCTTGCGCGTTGCCGGAGACTATACGCGCATCCCCCGCGCAGAAGCAAGAGCTTTTTCTGTAAACGATACGTTACGCTGCGTATGCGCAGGCAGATAACCCGTTCTTGTCAATCGGCGAATGGCCGAGCGCCTCCCGACAACGCATAACGCCCAGCCCTCCGCGAGTCGCCCAGGGCACGCGCCGCCCGCCGCCCTCGCACGCCTCCTACTTCGCCATCTTCTCGCGCCAGCCGTCGAGACGATCGAGGGCTGCCTTCAGTACCTCGTCAGACTTGGCGAAGTGGAAGCGCACAAAGCGGTTCTCCGGCGTGTCATAGAAGCAGCTCGCAGGCACCGTACCCACGCCCACCTTCTTGATGAGGTCGACCGCGCAGTCATAGTCGCTCTCGTAGCCCAAGCTCGAGACGTCGGCCATGACGTAGTAGGCGCCCTGCGGTTCGATGAAGTCGAAGCCGAGGCTGCGCAAGCCGTCGCAGAACAGGTCGCGCTTGTGGGTATAGAGCGCCGTGAGCTCATCGTAATAGGACTGCGGCAGCTCGAGGCCCGCAACGGCCGCCTCCATGAGGGGCGCCGCGGCGCCCACGGTAAGGAAGTCATGCACCTTGCGCGCACGGTCGATGACATCAGCGGGAGCGATAACGTAGCCCAGGCGCCAGCCGGTCATGCTGTAGGTCTTCGAGAGCGAGCTGCAGGAGAGCGTGCGCTGCTCCATGCCCGGCAGGCTCGCAAAGTAGATGTGCTTGTACGGCGCGTACACGATGTGCTCGTAGACCTCGTCGGTGATGACCCACAGGTCGTACTTCTCGGCCATCTTGGCAATGAACTCGAGCTCGGAGCGCGAGAAAACGTGGCCGCAGGGGTTAGATGGGTTGCACAGGATCAACGCCTTCGTGCCCGGCATGGCGCACGCCGCCTCGAGCTCGGCCTCGTCGAAGGTGAAGGTGGGCGAATGAAGCTCCACGTACGTGGGATCGGCGCCGCACAGGATCGTGTCCGCCCCGTAGTTCTCGTAGAACGGCGAGAAGATCACGACGCGGTCACCGGGATTGGTGACCGTCATGACGGAGCACATCATGGCCTCGGTCGACCCGCAGGTGACGACGATCTGGGTCTCGGGGTCGATATCGATGCCCATGCGCGGGCTCTGCTTGGCAGCAAGCGCCGCACGGAAGTTGGGCGCTCCCCAGGTGATGGCGTACTGGTGCGGACCCTTGTGGGCGACCTCGGCAAGGCGGTCGGTGATTTCCGCAGGGGGATCGAAGTCAGGGAAGCCCTGTGACAGGTTGATCGCGTCGTACTTCATGGAAACGCGCGTCATGCGACGAATCACGGAATCCGTGAACTGCGACGTGCGCTGGCTGAGCTCTTGCATGCTTGCCTCCCGTAGTGGCGAATAGTCTTCGAGCCACGCTACCACCGCAACGTTGCGCTTCGATAACGGGAGGAGATTGGTTTTTGCTTTGCTGACGCGACGGCGCGTTTGGCGGTCCGCCTTGCTGGCGCGGCGGCACGCGACGGTCCCGCCATCGCGCCCGCTACACGTCGATCGTGATGTCGTCGCCAATGACCTCGCGCGTCTTGTCTATGAGCCAGGCATGCGGGTCATCGAGGGTCGAGAGGAGCTCGTTCGCGCGGGCGTCCTCGTCCGAGTAGCCCTTCACGAAGCGAACCACGTCAGTATCGCCCACCATGTGCTCGACAAGCGGGTGCCACACAACATTCTCTACGGCGATACCGCCTGGGCCGACGTTGTCCCCCTCCTCTTCCGTACGCACGAAATCGAAGGTGATCATGCCGCTCATGATGCAGTCAGGGTTGCCACCGTATCCCGCGAGGAAATCGCCCAGACCATAGGCGCAGAGCATCTTGCCGCCACCTGAGCGGCTCACCCACTCGACCGGCTGAATCACGTGAACATGGCTGCCAATCACCACGTCTACGCCGGCGTCGGCGCACACCTGCGCCATCTCGCGCTGCTCGTCGCTCGGCTCGTTCTTGTACTCCGCGCCCCAGTGCATGTAGACGAGGACGACGTCCGCCACCTTGCGCGCCTGGGCAACCTCCTCCTTAAGCCTGTCCGCGTCATAGGGAACGGCATAGTAGTCATTGGGGAGGTCACTCTGCTCGTAACCGTTCTGGCCATAGCTATACGAGAGCGCGGCAACCTTGATGCCGTTGCACTCGACGACACGAACCGTCGCACGGTCTTCCTCGCTCGCATAGCTGCCGATGGTGACGAGGCCCGACTTGCTGTTCCAGACCTCCTGGGCATGCTCGATCGAGGGCGTCCAGGTGTCATACGTGTGGTTCGAGTTGGTCGCGACGATTCGCCAGCCGGTGTCAGCCACGGCGTCCGCCATGGAGTCCGGCGTGTTGTAGCTGGGATAGCCCATGTAATCGAAGCGGTCCGTGCCACCGAGCGTCGTCTCCTGGTTTACGAAGGAGACGTCGCACTGGTCTTGGATGAACGGCTTCACCTCGCGGTAGAAGGGCGTGAAGTCATACTCGCCGTCACCGGTGGAGCCCGCCCAGGAATCCGCGAGTTTGAGGAGGTTCTCGTTGATGAGGTTGTCACCCACGGCAGAAAAGCTCATGCGCCCCTCACCACTTGCGGTCCTGCGCCCAGCGTCGAGCACCTTGGTCGCAGGAGCCGTCGGGTCTGCGGAGGCAGGCTCAGTCGTTGCCGCGACGGAAGTGGTCGCAGCCACGGGCTCGGGCTCATCCTGAGGCTTGACTAGGCCGGCGACGCATCCGGAAACGCCACGCACGATAAGGACGAGAAGGACGACGGCAAGAACGCCCGCCGCGATGAAGCCCCACTTCGGCCCCACCGACCGCCTGGGCTTGAGGGACTTAAAGCCCCAGCCACCATTGCTCGCGATGGTCTTGTGCATCTGGGGGACGTTCTCCGTGCTCCAACCCAAGGGGCGCTGCTGCTGCGGACGCCTGCGAGGACGCGGAGCGCGGTCATCAGGGATTGCCGAACGTCCGTAGGACGAGTACTCAGCCGAACCATATTCGCTGCGGTGGGCAGGGCCCGAGCGGTGGTAGCCCCCACGCTCCCCCGGACGCTCGCCAGAGACGGAGCGGCGGCGCGCGTTGGGAAGCGACGCCGCGGCACTTCTACCCTCGGCGGGATCGATGCGGCGCGCGTCCTTGCGCGGGCGCGAAGGACGCGCGCCATAGGTCCCCGAGGAGGACTCACGCGCAGGGCCCCGGCGCGCGGGCTGCGCATCGGCATGCGGATAGGACACCCGACGCTCGTTTACGTCAGGCTCGTCATGCTGCCACCAGGCGCCGTCTGACGGCTCCCCCATCGCGCATCCCCCCGGCTCGGTTGCGTTCGAATTGCGAATTTGTCCGCGAAATCCCTCGTTAGCACATAAGCGTAACCCCTTTGAGCTGCGCGATAAGCATACTTCCGCTACAGTGTTCTCGTCTAATCGATAATCGGTATACCAACGGCCGCGAGCGTAGCAACCCGCCGCCCGCCTAGCCGCAGACGAGGAGCCGGGGCGAACCTCCGTCCCCAGCCCTCCCCACAGATAGGAACGAACTACATGACCCAGAGCACCACCCCGGGCGACGTCGTCGCCTTCTCCGGCCTCGGCCTTTCCGAGCCGGTCCTTGCCGCTGTCGACGCTCTTGGCTACACGGAGCCCACGCCCGTCCAAGCGAGCGCCATCCCCTATGTTCTTGAGGGGCGCGACCTGCTTGCTGCCGCCCAGACGGGCACCGGCAAGACCGCGGCCTTCGTCCTTCCCTCCATGAGCCGTCTCACCCACGTCGCGCGCCATCATGGCCCCGCCATGCTCGTCGTGACTCCCACCCGCGAGCTCGCCCAGCAGATCGCCGACGTCTGCACCACCGTCGAGGCATACACGCATCACCGCAGCGTCACCATCGTGGGTGGCGTTGGCTACGAGCCGCAGAAGCAGGCCCTTCGCCGCGGCTGCGACATCCTCGTCGCCACGCCTGGTCGCCTCGTCGACCTCATCGAGCAGGGCGAGGCTCATCTTGACGAGGTCGAGGTGCTTGTCCTCGACGAGGCGGACCGCATGCTCGACATGGGCTTCCTGCCCCAGATGCGCAAGATCGTGTCCGAGACGCCTTCCACGCGACAGACATTGCTCTTCTCCGCCACGCTCGACGAGAACACCATCGGCGGCATTCGCGACCTCGTACATGACCCCGCCACCGTCGAGATCGCCCACAAGGGCGCTGTCGCCGAGACGATCGACCAGTACGTTCTCCCCGTCTCTCTTGACGAGAAGAACGGCCTGCTCACCAAGGTCCTCAAGAGCGAGGGCACGGACCGCGTGATCGTCTTCACCCGCACCAAGCACCGCGCGGACGCCTGCTGCCGTCGCCTGCGCCGCGCCGGCATCGCCTGCGCGCCCATCCACGGCGACCGCAGCCAGAACCAGCGAGAGCGCGCACTTCGCGACTTCCGCGACGGCAAGGTCGACATCCTCGTCGCCACGGACGTCCTCGCTCGCGGCATCGACGTCTCCGACGTTCGATACGTCGTCAACTTCGACGTCCCGGAGGATCCCGAGGACTACATCCACCGCATTGGCCGCACGGGCCGTGCCGGCGAGACGGGCTGGGCGCTCACTTTCGTGACCGTCAACGACGCCGAGGACCTCTTTGACATCGAGCGCCTCATGGGCCAGGTCGTCCCTCCCTACGAGGCAAAGGTCGAGCTCGAGCTGGGCGAGGAGCTCCCCGAGCTCGACCCCAATCGCACCGCGGACGCTCCCGCGCGCGGCGCCGGCAAGAAGCGCAGGAAGCGCGGCGGCAAGGGCAGGTCTGGACGCGGCGGCGAGGGTCGCGAAGGCGGCAGGTCCGAGGGCCGCAAGCGTGAAGGCCGTAAGGACCACGAGGCGGGCGACCGCAAAGAGCGCGCTGGCCGTGACGCCCAGACGGACCGCGACCCCCGAGAGAGCACCCCTCGCGGCAGGCGCAAGATCGACGCGACCGGCGCTCTCCTCAGCCGCGGTGAGATTGCAGAACTCGAAGCCGAGGCCAGCGGCAAGAAACGCAGGCGCAAGGGCAAGGGTTCCGGCGTTCGCGCCCAGGCTCCGAGCGGTGTTCGCAAGGAGTCGAGCCAGCGCCAGGGCGACGCCGCGAGGCGTCAGAAGGCCGCCGGCGGAACCTCGAAGTCCGGCAAGCCCGCCTCGAAACACGCGACCAAGCCGACCGGCAAGCCGCGTCGTCGCGTGGGCGACCGTCAGGGCCGCGAGCGCGGAATCTACTAGTCAAACGCCGGACCGCAGGGTCGGCAGGCACGGGAGCCATCATGGCAAAGAAGAACACCTCAAAGCAGTCCCCGGACAACCACCTTTTCTCGTTCAGCTATGACGTGAACCACACCCTCCTCGAGGATGCCTCTCTCGCCATGATGGGCAATCGCCTCCGCAACCCGTCGAACATCGCGAGCGTCCTTCTGCTCATCGTGATTGTCTTCATCGCGATGTCACCCAACGGAAGGCAGGTAACGCTCCTCCTCGCCTCGCTCGTCTGCGTCGAGGTCGTCCTCTGGTTTGTCTCTGACCACTGGAACGAGTTCCACCTCAGGCGCCTCAAGAAGGCTGGCCTCGACATCACCGGGCTCCCCAAAGAGAGCCGCCGCGTCAAGGTCGAGGTCTACCCCGACCACCTCGTCGCCAACGTCCCCGGCAAAGAGCCCGAGGAGCTTCCGCTCTCGACCGTTCGCAAGCTGCACCTCGGCCGCGAGGTCAGCGTAGTCGAGTTCGTGGGCCCGCGCTACGTCATCGTGCCCAAGCGCGCCCTCAGCGAACAGCGCCACCGCGACCTGATCCAGCTCGTTACGCCCTCAAAGTAACTCACACTTTCGGCATGCTTGGCCCGTCTAAGCATGCATCTTTGCAAATCCCTAGTCGCCTACGAAGGCGCAACAAAAAGCGGGCCACACCAAAACGATGTGGCCCGCTTCGTTATCAGTTCAAGTTTGCGCCCGCGCAACAGCCTGCGCATACAGGGCAACAACCCGCGCTGTCAGCACGCCAGCCCACGCCTCGGACGCGAAAAATCACATCGCCAGCGCGAAAGCCCGCCACGTCACCGGCGCGGCAACCCTACTTGCGGTGAGCGCGATAGTAGGCGATGAGCGCCTGGGTGCTCGCGTCCTGCTCGGCGAGCGCGGCGTCGTCGTGGAATGCCGGGGTAATCTGCTTGGCGAGCTGCTTGCCAAGCTCGACGCCCCACTGGTCGTAGGAGTCAAGGCCCCAGACGGTGCCCTCGACGAAGGTGATGTGCTCGTACAGCGCGATGAGCTCGCCCAGCGCGTGCGGCGTGAGCGCCTCGCCAAAGATCGAAGTGGTCGGGCGGTTACCAGTGAAGACGCGAGCGGGCACGATCTGCTCGGGCGTGCCCTCGGCGCGGACCTCGTCGGCCGTCTTACCAAAGGCGAGGGCCTTGGTCTGGGCGAGGAAGTTGCCCAGGAAGAGCTCGTGGACGTCCTGGCCGCCGTCGGTAAACGGGTTGGGCGTGTTCACGAAGGCGATGAAGTCCGCGGGGATCATGCGGGTGCCCTGGTGAATCAGCTGGTAGAAGGCGTGCTGGCCGTTGGTACCCGGCTCGCCCCAGAAAATCTCGCCCGTGGCGCTCGTCACCGGAGTGCCGTCCCAGCGCACGCTCTTGCCGTTCGACTCCATCGTGAGCTGCTGGAGATAGGCCGGGAAGCGGTGCAGGTACTGGTTGTAGGGCAGCACGGCGTGGCTCTCGGCGCCATAGAAGTTGACGTACCAGACGTTGATGAGGCCGAGAAGGGCGACGACGTTCTCCTCCAGCGGCACGTTCTTGAAGTACTCGTCGAGGTCATGGAAGCCGGCGAGGAACTCCTGGAAGCGCTCCGGACCAAAGGCGATGATGAGCGAGAGGCCCACGGCGGAATCGACGGAATAACGGCCGCCAACCCAGCTCCAGAAGCCAAAGGCGTTCTCCGGGTCGATGCCGAACTGCTCGACGAGATCAAGCGCGGTGGAGACGGCGACGAAGTGCTTGCGGATGGCCTCCGCGTCCTTCTCGGCGGAGCCATCAATGGCGCCGGCGGCGCGGAGAGCGTCGAGCATCCAGACCTTCGCCTCGCGGGCGTTAGTAAGGGTCTCGAGCGTGGTAAAGGTCTTGGAGACGACAATCACGAGCGTGGTCTCGGGGTCGAGGCCGCGAGTCTTCTCGGCCATGTCATTCGGGTCGATGTTAGAGACGAAGGTGCAATCGATTCCGGCGTCGGCATAGGGCTTGAGAGCCTCGTAGACCATAACCGGGCCGAGGTCAGAGCCGCCGATGCCGATAGCGAGGACGTGCTTGATCTCCTTGCCGGAGACACCCTTCCACTCGCCGGAGCGGACACGCTCAGCAAAGGCGTACATGCGGTCGAGGACCTCGTGGACGTCGGCCACAGTGTCCTGGCCATCGACGATGAACTTGCCGATCTGTTCCTTCGGACGACGAAGGGCGGTGTGGAGAACGGCGCGATCCTCGGTCGTGTTGATGTGCTCGCCGCAGTACATGGCATTGCGACGCTCCTCGAGCTTGACGGCGCGGGCGAGGTCGACGAGCAGCTTCAGGGTCTCCTCGGTCACGAGGTTCTTGGAGAGGTCGAAGTGGAGGTCGCTCGTCTCAAAGGTGAGCTTCTCGACGCGCTCGGCATCCGTCGCGAAGGCGCTCTTGAGGTTGAACCCATCGGCAACGAGCTTGTCATGGTGCGCCTTAAGGGCCGCCCACTCGGGGGTGGCGGTGGCGTCAATGGGCGCGGGGATGTTCGACATAAGTCCTCCTTGACCGCAGGCCCCGGACGCTCCGGGGCGATTCTCAGCAGGCTTAAGCGTAGCGCAACGCGCAAGCGAAGAAACCGAAGTCTGTCGGTTTGTTACGAGCTGCTAGCCTGCACGGCCTGCCCGCCACCCGGGCGAGCACGCCGCCCCGCCAGCACCAGGCCCGATCCGGCGCCCGGGCCGCCGCGCCTAGTACGGCTCGCCCAGCGGCGGAACCTGCTTCAGGCGAGCCCACATGACCTGCTTTGCCTTTGCGTCCGCGAGGCTCTGCTCGAAACCGCCGAGGGCAAGAACGCGCATGCCCAGCAGGCGCACCACATACCCGGGCGCGAGCGTCGCCGCTTCGAGGCTCTCAAGCTCGACGAGCTCATCGGCAAAAGCCTCGCAAATGGCGGAGGCGGCAGGATCGTCCAGCGCAATGACCGTGGCGGGGTCGAGCGTGGCGATGGCAAGGCGTAACGTTCCCGGCACCAGGGGGAATCCCTCCGCATCGCGGACGGAGAGCGCGGCCCACTCCTCCGGCGCATAGCCGAGGGCGCCAAGGGCAGCGCGCAGGGCATCGCCATCCGGGCCAGCCAAGAGCTTGACGCCAGACTCCTCGGGCTCGCCCTTCACGAGCAGCACGGGAGAGAAGGCGTTGCCAGACATGACCACGCCGGCATCAGCGAGATCGCCGAGCTCGGCCTTCGCCTTGTTCACGTACTCGTCACTCACACCCATGAGACCTCCGCCGCCAACTTAACTGGTCTTTGATTCTAGCGCCCATTTTCCGGGTATAACCCCGTCGTCAACAATCGCGTGGGCCGCGCCTCACGCCACAAGATCATAGGAGGGCCACCATGGCTGCAAAGGCAATCACCCAGGATACGTTCGATGACATCATCAGCAGCTCTGACAAGCCCGTCCTCGTCGACTTCTGGGCGTCTTGGTGCGGACCCTGCCGCGCCCTCTCCCCCATTATCGAGGAAATTGCCGACGAAATGCCCAGCGAGCTTGCCGTCTATAAGTGCAACGTCGAGGACGAGCAGGACCTCGCCATGCGCTTCCAGGTCATGTCCATCCCCACGCTCATCCTCTTCAAGGGCGGCAAGGCGGTTCACACGATGGTCGGCAGCGCCCCCAAGGCCCGCATCCTCGCCGAGCTGCGCGAGTACCTGTAGGCAAGCGCTGGCAAGCTCAGGGCCCAGACGCGTCGGACACATCGGGGCTCAAGCTCGCCACTCGCGTCCGGCACCACCAGCAAGATATACCAAGCGCCCGCGGAACCCATCGGCTCCGCGGGCGGTCGCTTCGCGTTCCATATCTCGAATCGTCACCGGCCACGTCGGCGCCGCGCTCGCCCTGGCTCACGGCGTCAGCCACGCCATCACAGCCCAGACATAGGCTCGCCCCGCTACGGCCAGGCTACCACCCCATGAAGAAGCGGCCCTTACCGCGCCCGTCCTTCTCGGGAACCTTCAGCTCCACGATGTTCGAAGAAACCACGTGGCTGTCCTGCACCATGAGGCGAGCGATCGTCGGGCCCGCCATGCTCCTCGGGAACGTCGGGCTACCCGGGTTCACGATGATGGAACCGTTCGCGCGCTCAACGATCTCCGGCACGTGGGTGTGGCCGCAAACTCCCACGTCGCAGTGCTCGCCCGTAAGGTTTTCGCGATAGTGCGTAACGCTGAACTGCAACCCCTCGTATTCGAAGCGCACGAGACGCTTCACCTCGGGCCCGTACTCGCCCGCCCAGTCATTGTTGCCCAGGCACATCCGCAGGGGCGCAAGCGCCTTGAGCGTAATGAAGTCGTCCTCCGAGGTAATATCGCCGGCGTGGACGATGAGGTCGCACCCATCAAGCGCGTCAAGCAGCTCGCGGGAGAGCCTGCCGTGGGTGTCCGAGATAACGTCGATACGTCGCAACGCCATGGGCTAGAGCCCCAGGGCGCGCTTGAGCTGCACGACGCGGCGGCGCGAGACGGAAATCTTCTTGCCCTCAACGCCAGCAATGCCAAGCTGCATCACGCCACTCGACACGACCTCGACGTCCTCGACGTACTGAAGATTGACGATATAGCCACGGTGCACGCGGAAGAATCCGTGCGGAGAGAGCTTCGCCTCGAGCTGTGCGAGCGAGATGACCGAAAGATAGCGATCAGAATCCGTGTAGATGCAGGAATAATCGTCCTTCGCCTCGATATAGCGAATCTGGTCGATGGGGACGAGGACCTTGCGGCCGCCCTTCTCGACGGGAATGCGCTCGGCCGGGGCAGCCGGGGCGGCAGCTTGCTTGCCGCGAGCCTCAACCTTGTCGAGGGCTCGCTCGAGGCGATCCGTCTCGACGGGCTTCATCAGGTAGTCAACGGCGTCGACATCAAACGCCTCGAGCGCATACTCGCTGTAGGCGGTAACGAACACCACCGCAGGCGGGTTTTTGAGCTTATGGAGCGCCTCGGCGAGCTGCATGCCGTTCGTCTTGGGCATAGAGATGTCCAGGAACAGCACGTCCGGGCGGCTATCCATCAGCTTCTCGACGGCGTCACGAGCGCTCGAAGCCTCGGTGATGTTCTCAACCCTTCCGGTCTCCTCGAGGAGGAAGCGGAGCTCGGAACGAGCAGGGGCTTCGTCGTCAACGATCATGGCACGCAGCATAGAATCACATTCCTCGTCAGTCGTGGGCGGCGGTGCGCGCGAGGCGTAGCGTCACGCACGTCCCCTCGCCGGGTTTCGACATGATGTCGATTCCCGAGTCGAAACCATAAAACCTCTCGAGCCTCTCTGCAACATTCCTCAGAGCGATGCCCGTTCCCTTCTCCTCGTCCGAGCAGCCACAGGGCTGGTCAGTCGAGACGCTGCAGCGCAGCTTTTCAAGCGTTTCCTCATCCATTCCAAGGCCGTCGTCCGTTACGGCAATTAGGACGTCAGACCCATCGATCTCTGCCCTGATGTCAATGTTCAGAGCACCCTCATCGCGCATGGCATGACGAACGGCGTTCTCCACGATCGGCTGGACGATAAAGGCCGGGACGAGCACGTCCCCGCACCCGAAGCCAACGTGCTCATGCTCGGAGATGCGGTCCTCGCCAAAGCGAGCGTGCTCGAAGCGTAGGTAGCGCCTGGTCTGCTCGAGCTCACGAGCGAGCGGGATGAGCTGGTCAGAGCTCTCGAGCGTCTGACGATAGAAGACCGCGAACTCGCGCAGGAGATTGCGGGCACGCGTCGGGTCCGTGCGCGTAAATGCCGCGATGGTGTTGATGGTATTGAACAGAAAATGCGGGTTGATCTGCGCCTGCAGAGCCTTCACCTCGGCCTTTGCCGTGAGCTCAGCCTGACGATCAAGCTCGTGGGTGGATAGCTGGGTGGAGAGCAACTGGCCAAAGCCACGCGCGATCGCAAGCTGGCTACGGTTGATGTCCGCAGGCGAGCGATAGTAGAACTTGATGGTTCCGCACACGCGGTCCTGCACGTTAAGCGGAACAACGATGCCACCACGCATGTTGCGAGGCAACTCCGTGTTGTCATCCTCGTTGCGCGACTGGAACATCCCGAGCTTGCCCGTCTTGAGCACCTCGAGCGTGCCCGCCGTGTGAATGGGGCTGCCGGGAGGGAAGTCCGCGGCAAGCGCGCCCTCGTAGGCGAGCACATGCTCCGTGTCCGTCATGGCAACGGCGACGGCCGTGGTCTCAGGCAGAAGGAGGCTGCAAACCGCCTTGCAAGCCTGCGGGGTAAGACCGGCTCGCATGAGGTCGAGCGTCCTGGAAGCAAGGCCCAGGATATGCTCGGTGCCCTGTGAGCTGCGAATGTCCCCGTAGCGAGCGAGCCCCTTGTTCAAGCGGTGCGCCGTCATGCCTCCCCTTCCCTACTCGTAGTAGTGTCTTTCCGATCCTCGTCCTGCGTTCGGGCCCCATCTTGGCTCTGGGGCCGCGATTCGCCCTGGCACTGGTCGCCCTGGCACTGGTCGCCCTGGCACTGGTCGCCCCGGCGCTGATCGCGCGCCTTGCTCTTCGTCCCACCTCGCCGCGGGACGGGTTCCGGGCGCTTCGCCTGAATCTCCGCGACCTTGGCGGCAAGCTCTTCGTCGTTCCAGAGCCCATCGATCGCGGTTGGCCAGAAGCTCAGCAGGCGCGCATAGTTCTGCGCGTTCGCGCCGGCGTAGACGCGAGCCTCGCCGATACCGCGGTGCCAGATAGCAAAGCTCTGGCGCCTTCCCGGGCCCGCCACGATGCGGGCGAGGGTCGCCTTCGAGATCCTGCCCTCGACCTCCGGCGAGATCCAGCGGCCGGGATAGGGCATGAGGGACGCGGGCGTGACCTGGCGGAGCTCCTGCCTCTGCGAGCAGAACGCGAGCTTGGCGCGTTCATACAGCCAGCGGTAGATGTCCTGGAGGAAGCGGTTTGGCTCATCCGGCGTCGCGGGCGGCAGGTGGCGCACGTACCACTTGTTGTCAAACCACATCTCCAGGCCGGAAAGACGCAGGTTGAAGAGGTAGTCGAGGTCCTCGCCACGCGTGATCCAGGGATCGAAGGGCACCTGGGAGAAGGCGCTCGCGTGAATGGCAAGACATCCGCCACAGACGTAGTTGGAGCGGCAGATGCGCGTGCCCGCAAGCGCAGAGGACATCCACTCGTTGAACTCCTCGCGCTTCGACCACCAGCGCTCCCAGAAGCGACGCTTGCCGCCGTCCGCGAGGTGAGATCCCTCGGCATCCACGAAGTGTCCAGTCTTCGCGAGAATCTTCAGGTCCTGACGCGTGAGGTGGCCCAGACCGAAGACCGCATCCACGAGGAAATCCGGGGGAAGGGCGACTTCGTCGTCATCCATAAAGACGGCGACATCGTGGCCGAGCATGGCGCAGACGGCGAGGCCGAGATTGCGGATGGCACCGTAGCCGCGAAGCGAAACCGGCTCACCGCCGATACCCGGGCAGAGGCTCTCGATGTGGGCGGCAATGAGGCGGGCCTCAGGGGCACCCACGACATACGGCGAAAGGCCCTCGTGGTCACGAACGATGGCGTTGATGCGTGCGCGGGCCGCAGCCTGCGCACTCGGCGGAGCAACGACGAGGATGACCGTCCTCATCACGCCGCGAACATCGTCGAGCGAGTCGAGACAGCGCGCGAGCTCGGGCAGGGGCTCGTCTATGGACGTGGCATGGTCATAGACTCCCGGCTGCGAGGGATCAGTAGCCCAGTAGGTTGGTATGACGACGGCGGGATTCAATGGCACTACCAGCGATACCCAGTACGGGGAGCGGCAGCATGGGTCATGACGTCGCGCACGACGCAAGCCCGCCCGAGGCAGGTAAGAGACTTGTCCATGAATACCAACTCCCCTTCATCTCTTTCTGACATTCTACCTCACGGAGCATTTGCAACCGCTCGCCGAATGGCAGATGAAGGGTTGCGGCAAGCAATACGCGCCGCTTGTCCCACAAAAAAGGCCCGCCCCGGTTTCCCGAAGCGGGCCTTAGCCCAAACTATGTCAGGCGCGCAAACCTAGCTCGTGGCTTAGGCCTCGTTGTAGAGGGCCTTGAGCTTGAGCAGGTGAGCGTAGCGCTCCATGGCAGCCTGCTCGTTCTCGGCG
>OLNE01001040.1_pt1 | contig 21790 bp, 16 predicted proteins | sample 1672431 | NCBI WGS metagenome assembly OLNE01 (sample SAMEA3136685, study PRJEB25190) | human gut metagenome | reverse complement strand
CCAGCTTGGAAGGCTGGTGTTCTACCATTGAACTACACCCGCATATCGCTGTTCTTGCGCTGCGTTTGTGTTTCGCTCGCTTCAACGATATTGAGTATATCTCATTACTCACTGTTTGTCAACAGGTTTTTTTAAATTTTTTCAATTTTTTTTATTTTATATTTTTTCCTGTTATTTTACATTCTTTATACACTTGCAAAAAGTTTAATCCTGCCAGTCCCAGACATCTGTTTCAGACACAGCATTTCTTGATTTCTTGATCACTAGTTCCGGACTCTTGGCACTTACTTTGGTATTTGCCGGAACCGATTCGGTAATAAATGTATTACCTCCAATAATCGTGTTCTCGCCAACCACAGTCTCACCTCCAAGCACAGAGGCATTTGAATAAATCGTAACATTGTCCCTGATTGTAGGATGTCGTTTTACATTAGCCAACTGCTGTCCCTGTCTCGTAGAAAGAGCTCCAAGAGTCACACCCTGATAAAGCTTGACATTACGTCCGATTTCTGTTGTCTCACCAATTACCACACCTGTGCCATGGTCAATAAAGAAATAATCTCCGATCGTTGCCCCTGGATTGATGTCAATACCAGTCTTACCATGCGCATACTCTGTCATAATTCTCGGAATATACGGAACTTCTTCATTATATAAGATATGAGCCAGACGGTATACATAAATTGCAAATAGTCCCGGATAGGAGGAAATGATTTCTTCTTTACTCTTAGCAGCAGGGTCACCATCAAATCCAGCCTGCACATCCTTCAAAAGACGCTGCTGAACGTCCGGAAGCTGTGAAAAAAAGCCTGCACATATACGATCCGCCTCTTCAGTTGCCCCATCCTGTTCCAGTTCCGGCTCTGCATATAAAAGTGCAATTTCCAGCTGTTCTTTCAACCGATCATAAAGATCATTCAGCCGATATCCTGCAAAATGCTCCGGAAACACCTTTGCCGCTGAATCATTCCAGAAATAGCCTGGAAAAATAATAGAACGAAGTTCCTTAACAATATCAATCACTGCTGCTCTGCTTGGAAGTTCTCTGTTGTTCTTCGGCATAAATAACTCTTCGTTTTTATAATTCTCGGTCAATGCCTCCGTAGCCTTAAGGATCACGTCTTTTTTTCTGTTCATGAATTAAACCTCTTTCCGCAATTTCTGCAAAGATGCTAATACCAGATGTATTACTACTCTGCGGATTTCTTTCTTTATATCATATTATATGATTCTTTTCACGTCAATAATGTTTTTATCTGTGAACATCTTCGCATAAAAAAGAATTGACCTTTTGACAATCTGATTATATAATAGAACATGTTTGAGACAATTTCTCAGGCATGGAGATGTACCCAAGTGGCTGAAGGGTCCGCACTCGAAATGCGGTAGATCGGGCAACCGGTGCGAGGGTTCAAATCCCTCCATCTCCGCTTGACAAATGTTTCCTTGTCTGTTATAATTCATTTTGCTGCAGATAAAGTTGCAATTATTTCAACAAAATAGGGGATTGGTCAAATGGTATGATAGGGGTCTCCAAAACCTTTGGTGGGAGTTCGATTCTCTCATCCCCTGCTATTAGGAACGCTGAAAAGCCTTATAAATCAAGGTTTTTCAGCGTTTTTATTTTTCTTAATTTTCCAATGGTATTCGAGAAAAAACATTCTATTTTTCAACTTCTGTGATATAATATTTTATCATAAAAATTCGATAGATATAACGAGGTAAAACAGGTGAAGAAAAAAACGCTTGCGCCTCTTGTCGTCTTTTTACTGGGCATATGCCTTGTTGGTTTGATCCTATATAAAACAGACACCCACGAAAAAGAACAGAAGCGCATAACAGCACAATTAAATGCATCAGCCTATGGTAATCGTATAAAAAATGAACTTATAAATGGAATTGAAATTACAGATATTCTGAAACAGATTCTGATTAGCGAAAACGGAGACTTCCGTCAGTTTGACACGATTGCAGAAAATATTATGTCTGATTCTGTTGAAAACATACAACTTGCACCAGATGGTATTGTGACAGATATATATCCCGCTGAGGGAAATGAGGCCGGTAAGATTGACCTGCTTCATGATAAGGATCACAGAAAAATTTCCTGTTACGCAAGAGACAATCATACAACCATTACACAGGGTCCTTTCGAATTGAAACAGGGCGGCTATGGAATTGCTATCCGCAATCCAGTCTATCTGAAGGATAAGAACGACGAAGAATATTTCTGGGGATTTACCATTGTTATCCTGCGTGTTCCTGATATTTTTTCAGATGCAATACATGCACTTTCAAATTTCGGCTACGAATATTGCCTCTCAAAAACTGTTGCTCCATGGAGTGACAATTATACTGTTGTTTATCGCTCCGATGGAAAATTAACTCATCCTGTTTCTTATGATTTTACGATTGGTGAAGAAAACTGGACGTTCAAGATAACTCCTGATAATGGATGGAGAAATACTACACTTTTAGTTGCAGTTGCCGGAATATTTACGGCTATTATCTCACTTTTGTCGGTTCTTACCCGGGTATGGCTGGTATCAAAAGAAAACAAAAACAAATTTCAGATACTGGCACACACAGATTCTCTTACAGGCATTTACAACCGCTATGGATTTGATGAAGCAGCTGAAAAGATGATTGATAAAAATCCGAAAGCACATTATGTAGCCGCACTCCTTGATATCGATGATTTTAAATTTATTAATGATATCTATGGACATGCCTACGGAGACAAAGCATTAAAAAATCTGGCAGACAGCATGAAGGCTTTTTTTCCACCTGATACATTACTTGGAAGAAATGGTGGTGACGAGTTCTGCGTTCTTCTGCCAGATTATACCTTTGAAAACGCTGAAGAACAGCTGCGGCAATTCACTCAGCTTCCTAAGTCATTCTCATGCAGAGGAAAAGAATATCCGTTTTATATTTCTCTTGGATATGCGGAATATCCGACATTTGCATCCAACTGCTCACTGCTCATGCGCTGTGCAGATGCGGCTCTTTATGAGATAAAGCTTCATGGAAAAAATGGATGTATGGCTTACAGAAGAGGACTTCAATCAGGCATCCGCAAACAACTGGGATTCGCACTCAAGGATATCTCTGAACACCTTCCAGGTGCATTTATCATATACAGAGCAGACAAAGAAGACGATGAACTCTTTTATGCAAATCACGAGTTCCTTCATATGGCTGGATATAAAACTATGGATGAACTCTTCAAACGCACAAAGAAGAGCTTTCGCAACCTGATTCGGAAGGATGAACAGCAGGAAATAGAGTCCAGCATCTGGGAGCAGATTGATAGTGGCAATGAAAATGACTATATTCATTTTCATCTTCAAAAAGCTGACGGATCTTATCTTTCTGTTCTTGATCACGGAAGAATCGTAGAAAGCCAGCAATACGGCAGAGTATTTTATGTATCATTTGTGGACTGGGAGGACATACACGTTCATTACAGCGATAAATTTTCATGATAAACAGCTGATGATGCAAGATACTGTACTGGCAATACTCTGATCCTGGCATTTGCCGGAAGCTTTGGCATCGTGCTTTCTGTCCCACTTACAGTTCTGATCTGTACTCTTCTCTTTCACAAAAAAGAATCAGTTGTATAGAGACCGATTATCTTACAGCAGTTGTCGCAATGGACGAATGAGAAGTCTAAGTACACTGTAATAGATTTTTTTCTGTCGATTCAATATTTTTTTCTTATACTTCGCGCCTTCAGTCTCATGACCATCTGCAAGCACTTCCTTGCTCTTTTCCATATAGTCTGACTCTGTGGCGCGAATTTGCTGATTCAGTTTCTCACTGTCAATTACCAGCATCAGTTCTGTATCCAGATAAGTACTTCGCATATCCAGATTATAAGATCCTACTACTGACAGTCTGTCATCGATCAGCACGGCTTTTGTATGCACTGGATATTCATTCATCAGTTCATAAACATCTGCTCCTGTTTTCAGGATTCTCTTTTTCTGGTTGAGGTAATCAGTACATCCCCATGGATTAGAACCCTTTTCCACTGCATTCAGCACAATCTGCAGCTTTGCATGGTCTGAAATTTGCTGCAGTACATCATACATATAACCATTACAGATCACATATGGAGTCTGTATGATCACATGATCTGCATTGTCGGACAGATACTGAATTGTCTGCAAAACCTGTGGCCTTTTTCGGCTGGCATGAACTCCATTATCGACCAGTGTGATTTTATTCACTTCAATCGTATCTTTTTCCCAGTCACTGTAGGTTTCTATATCCTTATACTTTTTCAGAAGAGAGGCGTAAACTTCTTCCATGTGTGCATGGGCTTCCGTGTATTCTGAAGGCTTTTTTCCCTTTTTTTTACTTACACACTTATCATTCCAGACTTCATAAAAATAATCCTCCAGTTGCTGCAGAGACTCGGCCCTTCCATCTGATGTATCATAAACCAGAATATCTCTGTCTTCGTTGATTCCCTTTGTATGATCTCCAAGAAAGATATCGTTGCTGTTGCGTCCGCCAAGCAGGTACATTTTCTCATCAATAATCAGATATTTGTCGTGCATACGATAATTCACTTTGAACAGATTGGCCGGCGCTACCGGATTATAAACTCCTACTTCCACACTCTCACTGGATGCGAGAGCCTGAAAATCACTGCTGTCAGCCAGAAAAAGTTGTTGGTAGATTCCATCGATCAGCAACCGGATCTTTACCCCTTTTGATGCGGCATGATTCAGAGCAGCCAGAAGTTTTGTGCCATTTTCATCTGCACGCAGATCAAAAGTAGAAAGTACAATATTTTTCTTTGCAGTACCGATCATCCGAAGCCGCCACAAAAGTGCTTCTTCATTATCATCAATACAGCAGATTCTTTCTGTCCCTGCAGTCTCTGCAGTAAATTCTGTTCTGCTCAGTTTTTCCGCATAATTTTCGTCTGGGTTCTTACAAAAAAGAGGTATAAGTATATTTGCCATCACCACTACCAGCAGCAAACAGCAAAATATGAGTCCTGTTCTTTTAAAAAATCGTTTCATAAAATATCTTTCTGTCGTTCTTTTATTGTATTATCTTCAATTTTGTTATCCAGAGATTTGCTTTCAAACCACTTCATAATCTGTATTATTTTACTCAGATAGCAAGAAGATTCTTGATTGCCTCCATATATATGAGCACCGCTTCTTCCATACCCGATACAAGAATAAATTCATCTGCACCGTGAATACGATAATCGACTCCCGGCATCTCTGGTCCAAATGCAATAATATTCTTAAGAGATTTTGCATAAGTTCCACCACCGATAACCATCGGTTTATTCTCTGTATCACCCGTAACATCTACATAAGCCTTATACAAAGCATTTACAAGCGGGGATTCTTTTGGGAAGAATAATGGAGCTCCAATTGACAGGATCTCAATTCGTCCGTTATTATCTTCCAGTTTGCCTTCGCACATCTTACGAAGATCATCTGCATTTAATGTAACAGGTACACGAATATCAATCGTACAGGAAATCACACCGTCCTCTGTTTTAACAATACCATTACACAGAGTCAGTTCACCATACTCATCAGTAAATTTCAGACCTAATCCGGAGCCATCACATGATGTACCGATGTGTTCATTATAGAATTTGACAAAATCATCCTCAAAACCTGCTTTTGCAAGGCATTCAAACGTAACACCGGCTGCACTCACACCAAGATTCGGTGTACTCGCATGTGCCGGAACACCTTTTGCATAAATGCTGATCTCACCATTTTCTTCCGTCAGTTTATATTCCTGAAGTTTCGTTTCTGCCAGAGCAGCTTCAAGTTTTTCTTTCAGACCTTCTTCTGCCGGAACGACTGTATTACAGGTATCACATACGGCATTAAAAACAAATCCACCGTTCATGGAAATAATCTTAGTATTCTTGGAATAAGCCATCATTCCCATCTGGCCTTTTTCTCCGTGAATACATGGGAAACTGGCATCAGGTGTAAATCCACAGGATACTTCTTCTGCAACTTTATTATAGTGTTCCATGCATTTAGATCCTGTTTCCTCGTTACAGCCCATGATCAGACGAACTCTTTTATTAAGTTTTACACCAGAATCGCGAAGGAGTTTCATTGCATACAAAGCCTCCAGAATTGGTCCCTTGTCGTCTGTAGTACCACGTCCATAAACATGGTCTCCCTCTCTCGTAAGCTTAAATGGATCATACGTCCAGTCACCACCAACCGGTACAATGTCAAGATGTCCGGCAATGCCTACGATATCTTCACCTTCCCCCATCTCAGCATAGCCACAGTAATTATCCAGATTTACTGTCTTAAATCCAAGTTCTTCTGCAATTTTAAGTGCTTCATCAAGAGCTTTCGCCGGACCTTCTCCAAATGGCATTCCTTCTGCCGGTGTTCCAAGCTGCGAATCAATTGCTACCAGTCTTTCCAGATTTGACAGTATTTCATCCGTTAATCCATGAATTTCTTCTTTTATACTCATCGTAATTCCCTCCAGATTATATTTTGTTCTTTACTGCCCAATATACACTATTTTCCTCTATATCACAAGTAAATCTATCTTTTCAAACACCATATCTGTATACAGCTGTTTAATCTCATGACGGTTCCGTCCTGCAACGTCCGCATGCATCTCAAATGTATTTATTTCATTCTTTATCCGAATGCAGAAATATACCACTCCCTGTACACTGTCAGCATTGTTCGGATCAACATTTCCTGTAGTTCCGGTTATTCCAACGCCAATATCGGTATGCAGTTTTTCCTGCACTGTTGCTGCCATCGCTTCAGCACATTCCCGGGAATATACACCATATTTCTGGATTATTTTTTCATCAACGCCTGTCAGGATCTTAGTTTCATTCAAATAAGTAACATATCCTCCCGGAAAAATTGCAGATGCTCCTTCTGTATCTGTGATTGCAGAGGCGATCATGCCCGATGTACAGCTTTCCATTGTAGAAATCGTAGTATGCGTGTTAATCAGTTTTTTTATAATGTGTTCTTTATCTATCGTCTTCATTTTTCCTGTCTCCCAATCTTTTTTCCTGCTATTGTATATATTGTATCAGTTTTCTTTTCGTGGCTCATACCTGCGAATGCTGATATAATAACTGCTTACCAGCAAAATCACAGCTCCTGTCCAGGCCGCGATCTCTGCATAAAAAATCCCGTTCTGTCCGATCAGTCGCGGTAACAGAAGTGCCACTCCTACTCTGACAAAAAACTCCACAATTCCACTCATCATCGGAATCATTGTATTCCCAAGCCCCTGAAGAGCAGAACGATACACATACAGGAAATAGAGAATACACAGACAGGATGCCATGACAGAAAGATAATGCCACGCAATTGCAAGCACCTGCCCTGCCTGTTCCGGATCACCGGAGATAAACATTGATAATAATATTTTTCCGAAAAGGAACATGAGTATACTGATAACTGCCGATGTAAAAAAGGCCAGCACTGTACTTACACGAACTCCTTTTTTGATTCGTCTGATCTCACCTGCACCAAGATTCTGTCCAACATAAGAAACAATTGCATAGCCATAAGAGATAGCCGCCATTTCAAGCACTCCATACAGCTTGTTTGTTGCAGTAAATCCGGCCACAAACAAGAATCCGTACCCGTTGATCACAAACTGGACTGCAAGACCTCCCACTGAAATAATCACATCCTGAAACAGAATTGGTGCTCCAAGAGCAAACAATTTTCGATTCAGTCCCGGTATTTTTGCAAAATCCGCTCTGCATGTATGTACAATTTCGATTTTACATACTACAAGGAAACAATAGAACGCAGAAAAAGTCTGTGCGATCACGGTTGCCAGTGCCGCTCCTGCCACTCCCCAGTGCAGCGCAGCAACAAAAAGAATATCCAGAATAACGTTGATGAATGAAGCAATGATCATAGCGATCAACGGTGTTCTGCTATTTCCAAGCGCCCGCAGTACAGATGCCAGAATATTGTAAGCAGCCACGATCGGAATTCCACAGAAAACAATTCGCAAATATATCAGGGACATACCTATAATATTATCCGGAGTATTCAGGAAAACAAGAATCCATCTTGCAGTAAGCTGGCTGACGATCAAAAGTAATATTGCTGTCACTGCTGTGAGCAAATAACTGTGTGCCACTGTCTTTTTCAGAGCATCCCATTTTTTTGCTCCATAATGCTGCGAGATCAGAATCGAAAATCCCTGCGTAATACCGGTAGATACACCAAGTACCATCCACATAATCCACTCAACCGCCCCAAGCGCTGCAAGCGCCTGAACACCTGCGATCTGTCCAACTACAATGGTATCAACCATTGTATATAGCTGCTGAAAAATATTCCCCAGCATCAACGGCACTGCAAAAAACAGAATCAGTTTTGCCGGAGAACCCTTTGTCATATCACGAACCTGTGCTGACATAACACCCTCCATTGTTTGTTATTTTATTTTTTTCCTGATAAAATTGCTGAAAATCTTCTGGCAAAGAAGCCTCCAGAATAATTTTCTTCTTGGTAAACGGCTGATAAAAGCTGACTTTCCATGCATGAAGCGCCGCACGATTTATTGAATATAATTCTTTTTTATCTACTGATCTGTTATACAGCGAATCTCCAATCAGTGGATGTCCAATCGACAGCATATGCATCCGAATCTGGTGTGTACGTCCTGTATCCAGTTTCAGATTTACAGCAGACCATTCATCCGTACTGTCAAGCACCCGATAATGTGTTACGGCATGAAGATATCCTCCATTGTCCGTAGAATTTTCACAAACACTCTGATCCATTGCTGACATATTGATATTTTTTATTGTTTCCATCCTCAGAGGATGGTTCCCCGTTTTTCGTATTGGACAGTCTATCGTATGCCAGTCACTGTTCTGGTCAACTGGAAGTTTTCCCTCTGTTATTGCAAGATACTGTTTCTCCAGTAACCCCTTCGCCCGTTGTTCCTGTAATCTCTGCGCAGCCACCTGATTTTTCGCAAACAGGACAATTCCGGACGTTTCTTTGTCCAGGCGGCCTACCGGCCGCACACAGACCGAAAGACCATTTAGCCTGAAATACGCACTCACATGATTCGACAAACTGTCACTGTAATGCATCCCAGATGGATGTGTCAGAATTCCTGCCTGTTTATTTACCACCAGAACGTCCTCATCCTCATAAATGATATCCAGCTTGACTGCTTTCTCATTAAAACTCAATTGTACTGACTCAAGATCTTCTGTTTCCAGACACACACGAATTTCATCCCCTTCAGAAATCTTTTCGGTTACCCGGCACTGTATTTTATTTTTGCAGATTCCGTCTGGCCGAAATTTTGCACGACTGATCTGTTTCTTTGTAAGACTCATATTCTTACGAAGAATTTTTTCAACTGTCATACCATGCATCGAATGATCTGCTTTTAAGTTAAGATATTTTTCCATAAACTACCTCGTTTTACTATCGCAGTATCCCTGTCTTTTCAGGTATTTCTAGATTCCGATATGAATGAAGGATTCTTTCCAGTTCATAGATTGCCGGTGTAAGAAATTTATTTTTATGATAAACCACTTTAAACTTCCGGTCCCATTCCCCGTTTTCATTTCGGAAGACACGAATACTCCCATGTCTGATTTCATGATACATTAATCTCAGAGACATTACGGAAAGTACTTTATCATAAAGCACAGAATTCAGCAATGTACGTGGACTGTTTGCTTCCCATACTGTCTGGTAAGAAATCTGATGTCTGGCTGCATAGTCTTCAAACAACTGACGCGTTCCGCTTCCCGGCTCCCGCATGGCAAATGCCTGCTGATCAAGATCCTGCACATACAGTATTTTCTTGGAATATAATGGATGTTCTTTTCCCACTGCAAGAACAAGACAATCATCTACAATTGGGATCACTGTTAAGTCCTGAGAAAGAATTTCGCCTTCAACAATTCCCACATCGAGTTCTGAGCGCAACAGTTTTCGCTCAATCTCTCTTGTATTATTTACATATGATGAAACCCTTATTTCCGGACAGGATCTCTGAAGCTCCGGAATTAAAAACGGTGTCAAACAGGTTCCAACTGTGATGGTCGAACCCAGTTTTAAAGTCGAAGACTGTCCCTGATTTAACATCAGTTCCTCTGTTTCTTCAAACTGATGAACCAAATCTCTCGCTCTTGGAAGTAAAAGAGTTCCTCTCTCCGTCAGATAAAGCTTTTTACCAAGACGCTCAAACAGCAGACCATTATAATGTTTTTCAAGTTCACGAATTGCCTGACTTACGGTCGGCTGAGAAATATATAAGTGTGACGCAGCTGCACTCATAGAACCAAAATCTGCAACCGCAACAAAAATATTCAGATGTCGAATCGTCATCTGCGTAAAATCCTCCTGCGAATCAATATATAGGTATTACCTATTGTTTTTATAAAATAATATCATTTTTCAAATACATACTCAAGTGGTATATTATCTCTAGTAAATAAAGTGATAGGAGCATTTATATGTCAGCATTAACAATCAGTAATGAAGATGAAAAGCGAGTAAAGGGAATGGGATTTCTGAACAATCGCGGAACTGATCTTTTTTCCGCGCGGGTTCTTACAACAAATGGTAAAGTCACTGCTGCTCAGCACCGCTGTATGGCTGATGCCGCAGAAAAGTTTGGCGACGGGACTTTACTGTACACAACCAGACTTTCTGTTGAGATTCCTGGAATTCCTTTTGGAAAAATTGAAGAATTTCAGCAGTTTATTGCAAAAGAAGGATTAGTGACCGGTGGTACCGGGGCAAAGGTTCGTCCTGTAGTTTCCTGCAAGGGAACGACATGCCAGTATGGTCTTCTGGATTCCTATGCACTCTCTGAAGAAATCTACAAACGCTTTTATGAAGGATATCGTGATGTGACACTCCCGCATAAATTTAAAATAGCTGTAGGTGGCTGTCCGAACAACTGTGTAAAACCAAACCTAAATGATATTGGAATTATTGGTCAGAGAGTTCCTGAGGTAGATACTAACCTTTGTAAAGGATGTAAAAAATGCGCAATTGAAGCAGCTTGTCCAAATGGAGCAGCAAAAGTTATCGATGGTAAGCTTCATATCAATGAATCTGATTGTAAGCACTGCGGACGTTGTATCAGCAAATGTCCGTTCCACACAATTGAATCCGGATCTTATGGATATAAAATTTATATCGGAGGTCGTTGGGGCAAAAAGATCTCACATGGACAGGCCCTGAGCAAAATCTTCACTTCAAAGGAAGAAGCTCTTTATGTTATCGAAAGAGCAATTCTTTTCTTTAAAGATCATGGTCTTAAGGGTGAACGATTTGCTGAGACAATTGAGCGAATTGGGTTTGAAAATGTAGAGAAAGAGCTGATTCAGTAATGATCAGCTCTAAACACTATTGTTTTTTTCTATATGCTATTACTCGTTTCACGATATTCCTTCGGAGTTACTCCATAATGTTTTCTGAACTGTCGATTAAAATTAGAGAGATTGCCAAATCCTACATCCTGAGAAATACTCAGTATCTTATCATCACTGTTCTTTAACGCTTCTGCTGCCATCGCCAGTCTTCTTTCATTCACATAAGCTATCAGACTTAATCCTGTCATTTTTTTGAACCAGCGCATAAAATGACTGTCACTCCATCCACAATATTTTGCCATTTTTCCAACAGTAAGATTTTCACTGATATTCTTTTCAATCATTTGCAAGACTGTTTTCAGTTGTTCACGATCCGGTGAGGCCACCTCTTTTACAGATGGATATTTTTTTATCAGAAGAAAGAGCATCTGAAACACAGCCGCTTTTACTCCCAGTTCATATCCCTTTTCTTTGAATTCACACAATTTTTCCATCTGAGTCAGACATTGTTTCAGAGTTATATACTCTTCCGCCTGTTCTTCTATACGAATTGGCGGAATCAGTTTTCCCGCTGCAAGAGGAACCAGAAATTCACCGGCACAAAGATCTGCAACTCCTAATCCAAGAAAATCTATCTCAAAAATGATATTTTCATATTCCATGGAAAAGCCGCTTAGCTTGTGCAATGCATGAAGCGTTCCCGGAGGAACCACAAAAATATCTCCCTGTTTTGCCTGGAACAAAGTAGTCTCAAGCTGAATCTCTCCTTTCCCTTTTTTTATAAATATTACTTCCATATCTTTATGCCAGTGCAGTGAGACCGATGGAAAATCCAGTGGAATTGTACAAGGATATATATTAAATGGAAAGAGTTTACTCCCATGCTGCTTTTTTTCCTGATATTTCTGATTTTGATTTTTTTCCATAATGTATCCCCCTCTATGATAGGATAGTATCAGTATTTGCAAGATTTTTACAAGAAACGACAGGTGATATGTGGTATAAATATAACTGTAACATAGTACAAGGTGTTTTCTTACAACCAATAATCTTTTATCTATGTATATGAAAGGAGTGGCTCACATGAGTGAAACCATGACAAATAAACTTAATCAACTTTGTAACAAAGATATCAAAACAGCTTCCAGCGAAGAACTTTATCACGCACTTCTGAAACTCGTCGATGAAAAAAGCAAACTGCAGGTTCAGAGTGTGACCGGAAGAAAGCTTTATTATATTTCAGCAGAATTTCTTATCGGAAAGCTGTTGTCCAACAACCTTATCAACCTTGGACTTTACGATGATGTAAAAGAAACTCTGGCTGCTGCCGGAAAATCTCTGGCAGATATCGAAGAACAGGAACCAGAACCAAGTCTTGGAAATGGTGGTCTCGGACGACTGGCAGCCTGCTTCCTTGACAGTCTTGCTACCCTGAACCTTCCTGGTGACGGCGTCGGACTCCGTTATCACTGTGGTCTCTTTCACCAGAACTTCAAAAATAATATTCAGAACGAGACTCCTGACTTCTGGCTGACAGATGCCTGTGCAGCTCATGCTACAGACACCGTATTCCCGGTATCTCTGGCAGGAAAGGAATATTCTGCAAGACTTTATAAACTTCCTGTTACCGGATACGAAGGAAGAACCAACACTCTGAATCTTTTTGATCTGGACACTGTTGATGAATCCGTGATCGGCGAAGGAATTTCCTTTGACAAAAAAGATATTGCCAAAAACCTGACTCTGTTCCTCTATCCGGATGATTCTGATGAAGATGGTCGTCTGCTCCGTATCTATCAGCAGTACTTTATGGTTTCTGCCGGTGCACAGCTTATTCTTTCTGAATGTGTCTCAAGAGGTTGTAATTATCATGATCTCGCTGACTATGCTGCAATCCAGATCAACGATACACACCCAAGCATGGTAATCCCTGAACTGATCCGCCTTCTTATGCTTCATGATATTGATTTTGCGGAAGCTGTACAGATCGTCACAGATACCTGTGCCTATACAAACCACACAATCCTTGCCGAGGCTCTGGAAAAATGGCCGCGACATTATCTGGAAGCAGTAGTTCCACAGCTTATACCGATCATTGAGAAACTGGATACTCTGGCAAAAAGCCGGACTGAAGACGCATCTCTGGCAATCATTGACCAGAATCAGGTTGTTCATATGGCTCATATGGATATCCATTTCTCACATTCCACAAATGGTGTCGCTGCACTGCACACACAGATTCTTAAAGAAAGTGAACTGGCTGGATTTTACCATCTGTATCCTGAAAAATTTAATAATAAGACAAATGGAATCACATTCCGCCGCTGGCTTCTGAAATGTAATCCGGCTTTGACTTCTGAAATCGAACACCTGATCGGCAATGGTTTCAAAAAGGACGCTTCCGAACTGAAAAAACTTCTGTCATATACAAATGATCAGGATGTTCTTCAGAAGCTCTCTGAAATCAAAAAGCAGAACAAAGAAGCTCTTGCCGCATGGCTTGAACAGAAACAGGGTGTAAAGATAAATACCAATGCCATGTTTACGATTCAGTCCAAACGACTTCATGAATACAAACGTCAGCAATTAAATCTTCTCTTCCTGATTCATCAGTATCTGGAGATCAAAGCCGGACATACTCCTTCCGTTCCACTGGTCAGCATCTTTGGTGCCAAAGCAGCTCCGGCCTATATTATTGCCAAAGACATCATTCATGGACTTCTCACCCTTTCTCAGGTAATTGAGAAAGATCCAGAGGTTTCCAGGTGGATGCAGCTTGTTTTTGTAGAAAACTACAATGTTTCCGCTGCTGAGATGATGATTCCGGCATGTGATCTTTCCGAACAGATCAGTCTTGCTTCCAAAGAAGCATCCGGAACCGGAAACATGAAATTCATGCTGAACGGTGCCCTGACTCTCGGAACTATGGACGGCGCAAACGTAGAAATTTCCGAAGCAGTCGGAAATGACAATATTTACATCTTCGGTCAGAGCAGCAAACAGGTCATCCACCGTTATGCAGCCGGTGACTACTGTGCAAAAGACTGGTACGAAGCAGACCCGAATCTTCACCGTGCGATTGACTTCCTTACTGGCAGTGAAATGCTTTCCTTCGGTGATGAAGAGCATCTGAAACGCCTTCAGAATGAACTCATCAACAAAGACTGGTTCCAGACTCTACCGGATTTCAATGCATATGTGGTCCGCAAACAGCAGGCAATGGCTGATTACGCTGCAGATCAGGAAAACTGGAGCCGCAGAACTCTGATCAATATCGCAGAAGCCGGATTTTTCTCTTCTGACAGAACCATTGCAGAGTATGACAACGATATCTGGCATCTTGGAAAATAATTCTTTCAAAAAACAGAGAGGAAATTGTTTAAACTTCCTCTCTGTTTTTTATTTTCCGGAATTTGATTTTCGAATCTGCTGCGTCAGTTCCTCCCCGCCTTCTTTATACCATGTTTCTACAAATTCATCAAAATAACTGATTGGTTTTACTCCCATAATGATCTGAATAAAACTGTCTTTTTCAAGCTGCTGCAGAGATTTGGGGACTTCCCCGTCTGAATCATCCAGATATTTGCTCTTTATCGACCGGTAATTTCCGTCCAGAATCTTTCCTACTGCCACAAGCCTGGATTCATACGCTGCCCAGTCTTCTGGCATCTCTGATTCTCCGCGGATATATTTTTCTGCTGCATTATAGTATGATTTTGCAATCTCACTGAGAGTGCTTTCCTTACGTTTTCCACTCATCACAGTCAGTATATCCTTTGTAATCTGAAAAGTCGCTTCATTATAATCAACATTGATGACCAGTGGTCTGGCTGTCGGCTCCACATTCAGTGCAAAATAATCATTTACCTCATCTGCATCCTCAGCAGTATATCTGCTGTAATCAAACAAAACGCTTATGATTTTCATTACAATTTCCGGATGCTCATATCCTTTGCGTACAACCACATATTTGCTGTCACGGAAAGAGGCATATACGTTCTGCCAGTCTACTTCCTGCAGATAATAAGGCTTCCATTCTGCATTTTTATTATTCTCGTAAGCATCCATCAACGGATTATTCGGTGTCCACCAGAGTCCAAAAAAAGCTCCACATTTGCCATTCACCACCAGATCTCTCAGATTATTCTGTGCTCTGAGCGCGAAATTCTGATCCAGCACCCCACGCTCATACAACTCATGCAGATAACTTAATGCTTTTTTAGTCTCTTCTGTCACAGATCCATAAACGATTTCTCCATTCTGATTAATCCATTTGCGAGGACTTGACCGGAACTTATCAAAAACAGGATCAACTGAATAACTGGAACTGGTACTTCCCACCAGATCTGTATCACAGACAAGCCCTACCGGCTCCTCTCCCTCTGACGTTCCCATCCGATTCTGTACAAATGCCTCTACAATATCAAAAGCATCCTCCAGCGTTTCTGGCTCTTCAAGTCCCAACTCGTCTATCCAGTCTTTGCGGAGCCACATCAGGCGCGGTCCATGATCCGTGACTGTTTCCGGAATCGCCATCAGCTTTCCGTCAAACTTAACAGACTCCAGAAGACCACTTCCATAGCTCTCAAACATTTCTTTGATCCGTTGTGAAGTACAATTCTGATATGCCTCCGTCAGATCCTCAACCAAATCGTTTTCCACCAGTTCTTTAAGCATTTCCCTGTCTGAGATTACCAGAACATCCGGCAAAGTCTGATCCTTTATCAGAATATTTACAAACTCATCATAACGGTCTTCGCTTTCCATATACACATTTTCATTCTGAATATTCAGTATTTTTTTCAGATAACGGGTATAGGCATTATCTTCATAAGTATTTCCATCAGGAAGATTGGAATTATTTGCACCACTCATCTGCCCCAATGTGTAGGTCACAAGCTCAGGATATGCCCCATAAGGACTCTGTGCAGCACTTTCCCAGTCTCCGGTTCTCACGTTTTCCTCTGCTTTGACAGATTTCTGTTCAGCAGTATTTTTTTCTACCTGCGGATTGCTCATGCCGCATCCGGTCAGACTTATCATGCATCCCAGAATCACAGGAATTTTCCATTTATTATTCATACATTTTTGTCTCCTTCGGGAATCTCATTATAACGGTCGTACCTTCTCCCGGTGCACTGAAAATCTGTATTCCATATTTCTCGCCATAGAGCAGGCGAATACGATCATTGACATTTTTAAGTCCATATCCCTTTGCCTGATATGTAACAAGTGTTTCTGCCTTCTTCTGTTCCATTCCTTTTCCGTTATCAGTGACAATAATCTCCACATCATCACCCTGTCCTTTGAATGAAAGAGAGATTTTTTTGTCTCCCTCTTCCTTTTCATCAATTCCATGCTCTATTGCATTTTCTACAACAGGCTGAAGAAGAAGTTTCGGCATTTTTTCGTTTTTGATTTCCGGATCTGTATCCCACTCTACTGTAAAATTATGATCATGCATGGTCAGCTGGATTTCGAGATATGCTTCCATATTCTGGATACAGTTTTCAACTGTAACCATATCTTCTCCTTTACTCAGCGCTGTTCTGTAAAAAGTCGAAAGTGCAAGCGTTACTTTACTGATATCCATCTGCCCACCGCGTATTGCCATCCAGTTCATCATAGAAAGTGTATTATACAGAAAATGAGGATTAATCTGAGCCTGCAGTGCCTTCAGCTCATATTCTTTTAATGCAATCTTATTAACATAAACTTCATCGATCAAACGGTTGATCTCATCCATCATCCTCCGGAAACTGTTGATCAGAATACCCACTTCATCTTCTGAATCGCTGCTGACCGTAACCTCTCTGCTTCCATGATTCACCTGATCCATATTTCTGGTAAGTTCTTCAATCTTTCTGGTAAAAATTCTGGAAAAAGCAAGTCCCAAAGCCAGAATGATCACACAACAGAGCGCCATCAGCGGAATTTCTTCCAGCATCAGTCTCTGAACAGAACCGGAAATTGCTCTCTGGCTTTTATACAGATAAAAATCCCAGTCATTTTCTTCACTTTCTGCCATTACATAAGCACATTTTTGTGATATTTTTTTGAGCACCTCATCCCTGTCATCTGTTTCTTCCTGCTCAATATCCTCTATTTCATTTTGATTATAGAGAATCATACCCGTATCATCCGTGACCATTCCTCCACTCTCTTCAGTAAGAATATTCGCTAACGGCTGAAACATTTTATTGTAATCCAGAACAATGCAGATTGCCGCATCCATTATCTGCCCATTGTAAATTTTGCGGACTGCAGCCACTTCTTTATGATCACGATTCACCATCCACTGAATCCTTATATCATCCTGAAGCTCACTGCTCCACCATTCTTCCTGCATTTTTGCAAGCGGAACCAGTGTATATTCATGCTCTACCTGAATACTCTCCGCAAACAGCTGAATTCGTTTGATAGCATCATGATAAGATTTTGGCACAGATAAAAGAGGATCTGCGATTTCCGTATACTTCTCATAAGCAGTATAATTATCAATATTCTTTTCTTTGATGATTTCTGTAATATCCGGCGAATAGGTAAGATAATTCAAAAGACTGCTGTAAACGGCCGTCTGACTGTCAATACTGTCCTTTGTCTGCTCAATGATTGACTGCATATCCTCCATGTCACTGCTCCGTACCATCGTACTCTGCCTACTGTGACTATAAAGGGCAAGAACGGTCATCGGCACCAGGCCAGTCACAACCAGAAGAATCGTCAGTTTATGCCGATATTTCATATTTTTAATCCATTTATGAATTCTGTTCATCCTCAATTGTTCCTTTCCTGTAGGATTCCGGACTGCTTCCGTAATAATCCCTGAAACTCCGGCAGAAATAAGAAACATTTGCAAATCCTACTTTTTCACTGACCTGGGCCACCTTCATGTTTGTGCTGCACAAAAATTCTTTTGCCTTTTCCATACGAAATACGCGAATATAACGATTAAGATTCATCCCGGTTTCTTTTTTGAAGATAAAACTTAAATATCCGGAAGATAAATATACTTTTTCAGCCAGCATATCCAAATTCAAGTCTTCTTCATAATGCTGATAAATATAATTTTTTACAGCAGTTACCTCATTTCTGGAGTTATTCATGGAACGTTCCAGAAACAGCTCATACTCTTTAATGTTTTCTTCTGTTACACTGAGAATTTCCTTTATATTTCCGCAGTTATACAGACGTTCAATTTCATGCTCCAGTTTACGTTCTCCTGAAAACTGGTTTTCCTGGAATAACTCCTGAATCACATTTGAAAATACAAATTTGATATACATGGCAGAATACTGCGTATTATCATGGTATTTTTCTTTAAGACATTCAAAATGTTTCTTAAGCTGTTCCATATCCTTGCGTGTAATATCCTCAGAAATTGCCTGCATGATCTGAGAATCCTGTACTTCTCCTACTGACAGGCCTAGCGTATCATCTTCATTTGTAAAAATATGTTTATCCGGATGATAGAATTTTTCTTCCATCTGCTGCTCCAGCTGCTCCAGGACCGACGGCAGACTTTCACAACCTTCAAACTTTCTGCTTACAGCAATATAAAACCGTTCCATATATTCTCTTTTGAGAAAATTATAGATATGACTTGCCACAAGCTGATAATCACAATAAACGTCATAAAAGAAAATAAGTGACTGCCTTCCATTCAGATTCAGGTAAAAAATTTTTCTACGAAGCTCTTGCTGCAATGCCTGGTCAAAATTTTCTTCTGCTGTGTCAAAGAAAGCCTGTTCTGATTCAATCAGGATTGCACAATGCCAGCTGTTCCATTTAGTCAGATCAATATGTTCCCCTGCCTTTTCCAGGATCTCTTTCTTACCCGAATACAGATAACTCTGAAGAAAATATTGCTGAAGAAAGCCTTTCTCTTTACTTTCACGACTCTCTTTCTTTATACGACTGGCTATTTTCTCTTCTGCATGCTGAATCACCTTATGAAAATCTTCTGGATTTACCGGTTTAAGAATATATTCTGTAACACCATAATGGATTGCTTCCTGCGCAAAAGCGAAATCACTGAACCCGCTGAATATAATGATCTGAATATCCGGATATTCCTCTTTTGTCTTTTTTGCAAGTTCCAGGCCTGTCATATGCGGCATCTTTATATCTGTAAGAAGGAGCTGGATATCCTCTGTATGCAGAATCTGAAGTGCCTGTTTGCCATTTGACGCCTCAAAAATCCGGTGTTCCTCTGTTTCTCTGGAAATCAGATATTTCAAACCCTCTCGTTCTATTTTTTCATCATCCACAATCAAAACACTGCTCATTTCCCCTACCCCCTTTTTTTCCATGTTTATTTTAGCACAAAATCCCCGGAAAGAATATCTTCCCGGAGATTGTAATTTTATATGTGCTATTGATTTTTTATCAGCCTTTAACGGCACCTGCTACAACGCCTTCAATAATATGCTTCTGGCATACCAGATATACAACGATGATTGGAATGATATCAATCATAATACTTGCCATCATCGGTCCCATCTGTACATGTCCAAAGCTGCCTCGGAAATACTGTACTGCCATCGGAATAGTTTTGTATTTTTTAATATCAAGAACCAGTGTTGGCAAAAGGTAATCGTTCCATACCCACATCAGTTCCAGAATTGCTGTGGAAATGATCGTAGGCTTTAAGATTGGAATCAGAACCTTAAAGTACACCTGTAAAGGACTGCATCCATCAATCAGAGCTGCTTCTTCAATCTCAAGCGGAATGCCCTTTACAAATCCTGTAAACATAAATACCGCCAGACCCGCACCAAATCCAAGATAGATGATGCAAATGTTGTATGGGTTATTCAGACGTAAAGTATCTGCTGTTTTTGCCAGTGTAAACATTACCATCTGGAACGGAACTACCATACTGAATACACAGAGATAGTAAAAAATCTTTGACAGCTTTCCGTTAACACGAACAATATACCATGCTGCCATTGAACAGCATAACATGATCAGTGCTACAGACATTACAGAAATTACCAGACTGTACCAGAAAGATTTCAGGAAATCCATCTGCGTAACACTCGCTACAAAGTTTGCAACACCATTCCATGTCTCACTTGTAGGAAAGCTGAATACACCGGAAGTTGTGATTGCAACTTCTTTTTTCAGTGAGTTGATCAGAATCAGAGCAATCGGATACATCCAGAGAATGCAGATCAGCGTCAGAATAATTGACGCCACCGGATTTTTTTTCTTATTTTCCATTACTGCTGCACCTCCTTAGATGATGTTGCACGAAGCTGGATCAGTGCTATTATTACAACTAACAGGAAAAATACAACTGCCTTCGCCTGTCCGATACCCTTCCACTGAGCTCCGCTTCTTGCATAAAATGTATCATAAATATTCAACGCCAGTAACTGCGACTGTTTTCCCGGATCGCCTCCTGTAAGAGAGAGGTTCTGGTCAAACATCTTGAATCCATTAGTCAAAGTCAGGAATGTACAGATTGTTACGGATGGCATGATCATCGGAATCTTGATCTTGAACAGGATCTGTCTGCTGGTTGCACCGTCAATCTGAGCTGCTTCGATCAGATCAGGAGAAACATTGTTCAGACCTGCTATGTAAATGATCATCATATATCCGATCTGCTGCCACATCAGAAGGATCAGCATACCGATAAATCCGTTTCTTGCAGAAAGTGAAAGCAGAGGCTGTCCCCATTTGGAGAGCAGTCCGTTTAACAGTGTCTGCCAGATATATCCAAGTACAATACCACCGATCAGGTTTGGCATAAAGAATACTGTACGGAATGCATTAGTTCCTCTGTATCCCTTAGTAAGCACCAGTGCGATGGAAAATGCCAGCACGTTGATCAGAATACTGGATACAAATGCAAATACAACTGTCAGCCAGAAAGAATGACTGAAGGTATTATCAAGTAAAATCTTGGAATAATTTGAAAAGCCAACAAATGTTACATCCTGCACTGTTGTAAACTTGCAGAATGAAAGATAGATGCCCCAGATAAAAGGCCAAAGGAAACCGATTACAAATGCCGCAAAGGTCGGCAGTACAAAAATCGGCCACCACTTTTTGATTGTTCTTCCTACCATGATGATTCTCCTCTTCCCTACTATATACAGAAGCTTAGGTTCTTCTGTCTTTTTAACCTATAGAAGGAGGCAAAAACCTCTGCCTCCTCCCGTAAACAACATGTTATTTTCTATTCTGATTATTCAGAAAGAGCTTTTTCTGTAGCCCATCCATCAACGAATGCACTTACTACATCATCCCATGAGCCTGTTCCTGCTGCATATGCTGTAAGAGCTGTACCAAGGCCATTTTTCCACTCTTCAGATGGCATTGTTGTAAAGTTCCATGATACAGGTGTAAGACCTGCTTCTGTATACTCAGCATCCTGTTTTACAAATACGTTTGTAGGAGCAACTGCTG
>OLNE01001036.1_pt1 | contig 21831 bp, 14 predicted proteins | sample 1672431 | NCBI WGS metagenome assembly OLNE01 (sample SAMEA3136685, study PRJEB25190) | human gut metagenome | reverse complement strand
AAGAAAGTATCTTCTTCTAGAGATATTCATTCTAATGAAAACCATAGCCTTCTGGACAATCCCCTATTCTTACAATTCAGCGGGATGCCCTGTAGAAGCGAACGTATCTCGCATTTGATGTAACTAAATTTCAAGTATACATAACAATTTGAATGTCAATCCTTTAGAATTTAACTTTCCGGAAGTCCATATCCTTCTGTCACATTCCATGTTGCTAAACTGTAGATTTAGATAGTCAGAAAAAAGAAATACTGCCCTATCCCAGATGCGGCTTCGGAGCGTGTTTAAGATGCGAACAAGCATTTTAAATACAGCGACTACAGAGCAGATGGGATAGGACAGTATTTCTTTTTTCGTCAATATGAAATCTACAAATAAGTATTTATCTTTTCTTTGTTTAGTTTTTCTCCTATTACTATGAAGATTTCCTGTCCTTTTTTTATCGGTTGTATAGTAATATTTTGATGTGTGGCATTAAGTTCGATCCACTGATCTGGTTTTGGCTGCATAAATCCTTTTATTCGAAAGATATTCCCACATTCTTTGTCGTTAAATATTTGTTTTACTTTTTCTTCAAGTTTCTCTACCGGCATAGTTAAATTCATAAAATATAATGACTGAAATGCATCTTCTTCTGCAATGTCTTTTTTCTCATAATCTGCACCAACATAGCCTGCTGACTGAATTCTTTTAAAATCTGCATCAGAAAGTTTATTCCAATCTTTGGCAAAGATTTCTTTTTCAAATCGGCGGTCGCAATGGACAGATTCCATTGCTTTATTAAGGTGTGCTTTTGTGCGTTCTATATCGGTCTCTGCTGCCTCCTGCGCTTTACTTAATAAAACAATGCCTGCATCGGCTACTTCCGATGCAAGGATGAATTCTGCGTCTTCTGAGAGATTCTCTTCAAGCATTGCATCTACGACTGTAATTACATTTCCTATTTCATACCATCTGTCAAGCGGAGATTCATGAAGGGCATCGAAAAATTCGTCCATATCAAAAATTCCGGACGGCTCGATCAACACTCTGTCATATCCGCACATTCCCATTGCAATAAGTTTTGTGCGAAATCTTCTTCTATGACAATCTTTATCGCATCCACCTGCTACCATTTCCAATGTACATTTTTCTCCTGCAATGTCCTGAAGTAACATCATATCGACATTTACTGCCCCAAAATCATTCTCTAATATACCGATATTTAATCCCTGATCTATAAGATACTTTGCATATTTTTTTATAAATGTGGTCTTACCCGAACCTAAGAATCCTGTAATTAAATCTATTTTTACCATTTTATTTTTCCTCCTGTTTTGGCAAGGATATTATAACAAAAAAATGATTTTGATTCTATGCCAAAATACATAGATCAAAATCATTTTTATAAATATACTTATTTTTTATTTTTGTCTTATCAAATGTTTTATAACCTTTTCTTTAAAAAATTGTATCATCGGCCCATTGCAACATGCATTGATTATCGTTCCGATTCCTACAATACTCCACACGCTGTTTTTACCTATAATGCAAAACAGCACCCCGATCATCACTACTGTAATATCTGAACTTACTCTTGCAATATGAAATGGAATTTTTCCTTTTGTTGCTTTTTCAATAATAATAGCCACCGCATCATATGGGGCAACTCCCATGTCTGCTGTCATATACAATGCTACTCCCATTGATGCCATGAATTGCCCAAGTATTAATGCAATAATACGAAGCGGCATTGTTATATGTATCTGTGCAACATCGTTTACCAGGAAACAAATAAAGTCTGCAATATATCCTACAAATACCATATTGATGATTGTCCCTAACCCTATGCAATGCCGCACCGTAAAAAATACAATAATTAGTAATACGATGTTTATAACAAGTTGCCAGTTACCAAATGACCATCCAATAAATCCACTAATTGCAAGATTCATTCCGCTAAATGGATCAACACCAAAGCCTGCAATTCGAAGGAAAGACACGCACAGACCGATCAATAAAATACCTGTTACCATCAACAGAATTCTTATTTTAGATTCTATCTGATTTTCTTTTTGCATAACATACTACCCTTTTTATTTTTCTTTTGCCTTTAAAATATAAATTCTTGATTCAAAATCTGTACATGGAGTTGCATCACCCGGAACTTCTCCTGCCGTTACATCTGTTGTAATCAGACCAAAATTCATCAGTTCATCTCCATAATTTTCTGTTTTATTTAAAATATTTTCGTAAAGCATATCTGGATCTAATCCTTGTAATTTTATTCTACTATATGCCTGATTCACTCCATTTAATGTACGATAATATCCAACAATTGCTGTCTTTTTATCTTCACTCACAACCATCCAAATCGTCTCATTTCCTTCAAATGGACTTTTGAGTCTGTAAAAATCACCAAACTGAAATAATTTTCTATATTTTTTCATAAAAATAATCTGTTCTTTTACTTCTGCGATTTCTTCTTCTTTCAGACTATTTAAATCAAGCTCATAGCCAAAAGTACCAAAATAAGCTACGTTTGCTCTGGTATGTAACGGGGTTTTTCGGAATACCTGATGATTCGGAATGACCGACACATGACTTCCCATACTGCTTATTGGATAACAAAGAGAAGTTCCGTATTGAATTTTCAAACGTTCAATTGCATCGGAATCATCACTTGTCCATCCCTGGGGTGCATAATACAACATTCCGGGGTCAAAACGTCCACCACCGCTTGAACATGATTCAAAAAGTACTTCCGGAAATTCTGATGTCAGTCTCTCATATAAGTCATATACGCCAAGAATATAACGATGGAATACTTCTCCCTGACGATCTGCCGGCAGTGCCACACTGTAACATTCTGTAATACTACGGTTCATATCCCATTTAATATAAGAAACTTTTGCTTCAGATAAAATCTTTGCCATCATCTCATAAATATACTCTACTACTTCTTTGCGTGAAAAATCTAAAACATACTGATATCTGCCATGAGATGCATTTCTTCCCGGTGTATGCAAAATCCAATCTGGATGCGCACGATACAAGTCAGAATCTTTATTGGTCATTTCCGGTTCAAACCACAGTCCGAATTTAATTCCCATCGCTTCAATTCGCTCTGATAATCCTTTAATACCATTCGGAAGTCTTTCTGGATTTGCAACCCAATCACCTAAACCTGCATGGTCATCATTTCTTTGTCCAAACCATCCATCATCTAATACAAAAAGCTCTACTCCACATTCTTTTGCTTTAGAAGCAATTTGAACAAGACGATCTTCTGTAAAATTAAAATAAGTTGCTTCCCAATTATTATTTAAAATTGGTCTTGGACGGTCCCGCCAATAACCTCTGGCAAGTCTTTTTGCATACAAACGATGAAAAGTCTGACTCATCTTATTTAACCCTTGATCAGAATAGACCATAACCGCTTCCGGAGTTTGAAATTCTTCCCCTGGTTCTAATTTCCAGTCAAATCGATCTGGATTAATTCCTACAGTAATCCTTGTTACATCATGGGTATCTACTTCTGCCTGCATTCGGAAATTTCCACTGTAGATTAAACTAAATCCAATAACCTCTCCCGATGTTTCTCCTGCATTCGGACGTTTCAGTACCATAAATGGATTGTGTTCATGCGAAGAATTTCCTCGCATACTGTCTATTGCAGTAATGCCCTGCTCTAATATACGATTCTTTACATATCGTTCTCTAGACCATGCCCCGGAAAGCTGCATCCACACATAATCCTTGTCCGGAAGATCTAAATTAAGACTCATCATCGTCTGCAAATGTAATACTTTTTCTCCTTCATTACATATATGTGCGCTTCTGGCTATTGCACTTCCTTTAGAAAAAATAGTATATAATAATGTAAGTTTTGCTCCTGTCAGACTATCTTTTAATATAATTTTTAATGTTTCTGCCTCTTCCTCACTTTCTGTATAAGTTGCCGGAAGTCCTTTTAACGATGGTTTTCCCTTTAAAATCTCATAACCTACATACTTAAATTCAGAAATATTACTTCCATTTTCCTGCATAATTTCAATTGCCGGATGTCGATAATCTGTTGTTCCATAGACAGGATATTCTTGTCTTATATGCTCTAAAGAAAAGCTTCGGTCTCCCTCAAAAATGTAAGAAGTCATCGGACGACCACATTTTTCTACAAGGTAGGAGAAATCTGGTTTGTCATGAATTCTTTTTCCATAATATAATTGTCCCATATGTCCGTTTTCTAAGACACACATAATATAGCTGATTTCTTCGTTATATAAATGAAATGTTTTTGTTTCTTTGTGAAAAATAATTTTTTCCATAAATGATTCTCCTGCCTCTCTTTTTATTCCGTCACTATTTTTCTCTGTGCATGAATTTCATTTACTTTCTCTGTTACTTCTTCCATTGCGGCACCTTTTAACTTATAGCATTTCTTATAAATTAAGAAACTAACTACTGCAAGGATAACTGGAATGACAATCATAAGTACACGTATACCTAAAATAGTTCCTGCACTCTGTACTGCTGCTTTTGCATTATATCCTACAACCTGAAGTCCTACTCCGCTTAAGCCTCCAGCTGCTGCTGTTGCTGCTTTCATCAAAAATGTCTGTGCTGAACAGGTAACACTTTCATTTCGAACTCCAAATTTAACTTCTCCATAATCGATAACATCTGCCATACAGCATGTTGTAACTCCTAAGGAAAGTCCTGAACCAAAGAATAATAACGCACAACAGATTACAACAAGTACTGCACTTTTTGGTGCAATGAATCCTGCGATTCCAAGTAAAATAAATCCTGCAATCGGAAGCACACACGCATATGCATATACTTTTTCACGACTAATCTTTGTTGAAATTTTAGGGAAACATACCAAGCCGGCCATTTCAGCAATAATGGCAAATCCAAAAATAGAATATAAATATTCATTTCCACATACACACTTGAAATAATAAACGGCGAAACTTTTTGCAATCTGTGTACAAAGGTTAAATGTAAGTAAAATTCCAATAAAAGCAAGTAACTGATCATTTTTAATAATGATACGGAAAGCCTGTTTTAAACTTGTTTTCTCTGCGTAAACTCCGATTGTTGATTCTTCTTTTACGTTAAATACAGTAACACCGATTGCTACGATAAAGATAACTGCAATAATTATCGCAAATAATGTATATCCTGTTTCTGCATAGAGATTTTTCTCCCCAGCTATTTTATTTAAATGATTAATGATATACAGTCCAAATGTTGCTACTGAGAATCCTGCAAGACTTGCAAAAAATCTTGGAATAACAGACACTTTCTCCCGCTCATGCGGATCATTTGTTAAGTTTGGAAGCCATGACCAATATGGTACATCCATGATTGTATATGTCATTCCATAAAGTATATACATTACCGATACATAAATATATAATGAAGTGCCTGATAAATGAAAGCTATGGAACAATAGTACGAATACAACAGAATTTAGCAATGTTCCAATAACAAGCCATATTCTGAACTTTCCAAACTTTGTATGTGTATTATCACAGATCATTCCCATTACGGGATCATTAATCGCATCCCATATTCTTGCCACCAGAAACAGCACACCAACAAAAGCTGGTGCTAAATATAAGGTATCTGTAAAATATAACATTAAAAAAGAGCCAACCAGATTACAAATGGCATCTTTACCTATCGCACCGATACCAAAACAATATTTTTCTCTTGTAGACGCATATTTATACTGCGGATGTTTATTTGTACTTTTTTGATTACTCATCCTTTTCCTCCTCCAGAACAATCTATCTCTTAATTTAATTATTTTTCTGAGGAATTTTGCGCGCTTGTTCCTAACTGATTACAGTATAACCCGAAAAAAATAACACCCGTTAGCATATTTTGTTTGTAAAACCATTCAAAATGTTGTCTATCGGGTGTTGTTTATATCATTTTATATGTAATTTATTTCTATCTATGATTTATAACTATCGTTAACAACTACAAATATTTTGTCTTTTTGTCTCCATATCCCTCCAGTTCTTTTTGTACACGTAATAAACGTTCCTTTGTTGTCTTTCTGTTTTCTTTGCGATATTTACTTGGTGTACCTCCCGTTTCCTGTTTAAATGCTTTTTCAAAATTTAAAGCACTTTTATATCCACAAGAATGTGCGATATATTCAATTGAAAAGTCCGTTAATGTTAGTTGTTCCTTCGCTCTTGAAATACGAAACTTCGTCAAAAAAGCTTTCGGAGAGATATTTAGACTTTTTTTAAAAACAGTATACAGATAACTTCGGTTCAAAGCCAGATAATCCGCTATGTCATTTACCGTAATCCCCTGCGAATAATTATTCTTGATATAATCAATCGCCTCCTGAACATGCATACTTTCCGTTGTATCATCTTCAAACTGCCTCAATGTAATTTCTCTTGCAAGAACCGAAAAAAAATCAAACAATCTTCCCTGTAAATAATATAAATTCTCTGTTGTTGATTTTGTATGTTTCAACATGGAAAATACTATTTCTTTAAGTTCTTCTCCTCCTTCACACTGACAGACTAACTGTCTGCTGTTCAATCCAACATCCTGAATAAAACTCTTTGCTTCTGTTCCTCCAAATCCAACCCATAAATATGTCCATGGTTCCTCTTTATCAGCCTGATAAAATGTCAGGCTCTCTGGTTCAATTAAAAATATCTGTCCTTTGGAAATATGGTACTTCTTTTCTCCAACCTGATATATCCCCTTTCCTCCCATTACATAATGAATAATATAATTTGGCCTTGTTGCCGGTCCATAACTATGCAGAGGTTCACACTCCGCATACCCACAAAACAACAAATGAAACTCTTTAAACTTCGGTTCTAAAAGCTGTAATACATAAGCATCTTCCATACGATTTCTCCATCCCCAATTACTTCTCTAATCCCAATAGAGGTTATCATGCATTGCATGATGCGTATCTCACAATAAGAATGACGAAGTATTCTTTAATACTTATAATTTATGACAAAATATTCCTAATGTCAAAAGATTTTTAATCATAACTCTTCTATAATACTTCTCTATAATACTTCGTAAAACGTCTCATGATTTGTAAATATATTCCATTTATAATTCTGAACTTTTATAGGATTTTACTTGATTGCTATAAGATAAATATTGAAATTTCCGCGAACTCTAGTGTATAATTATAAAGTTTAATGATGCTATGTACTTTGGGATTCTTCACATCCTTACTTTTGTGAGAAGCGTCTGTGAGTACATTATGAAAAACAGGAGGTTTTACAACATGCTTCGTGATGATTTTGACTTACGCTTAACAAATGAATTAATAGAAACTTATCTTAAAATTGCTTATGGAATCAAACCGGGATGCTGGCTTGATGCTGAAAAAGGTCTTCTTCAGGAAAATACGCTCTATCCTAAGTTAAAGCAAATGATCAACGATGGCAATATTAATGATGCAGAAGATATTCTCTATGAATATGCTAATCCAATTAATCCGGACATATTAAAAGTCGGTCTGTTCTTCTACTATGATCTAAACCGTATGGCTGATGCTGAACTTGAAGCGGCAGACTTCACTCGTGATGAAGTAAAAGAAGGCGTACAGGAATTACTTAAAATTTACGATCAGGAAAACTTTGGAACAATTTTTCGTTAGAAATCTGGTTCTTTCAGGATTAATCCTGCATTTCTGACATGTGCTTTCTATACCAGAGCGGTATAAGATTGCGCTGACATACGGGATTCTTACGTTCTTTAATCCCAATCGTCTGAAAGAATGTTTTCCACAGTGCAGTCATACTATCGGTATCCTTTGCTGCAGATTCTCTTGCCAGGAATTCTGACATTTCTTCTTCGGAAAGAGATGTCAGATAATATGGCTGGTCTGCCGGATGTACCACTGCTGTTCTTCTGTTATCATCTATGATCATCCAGTCTTCAGAAGGTAATCTATCCACAAAATGTGGTGCAAGTAAGGTAATAACATCACATCTAGGAGAAATTATCCCCACAAGTATGTGATGATCCATCTCGGTAAACCGAATACATTCCCTAAATATATGTGCTTCATTACTTGCTTTTCGTTCTAGCTCAAATATTTTCATTACGATCGGATTCTGTAGTGAATCTAGAATCTGCCTTCCATAATGAAATCCCAATATTAAAAAACGATAGATGCTATCAAGCTTCTCCTCTTCATCCGCTGCCATCGCTGCATGATATACCATCTGATATGCACGAAAGGAAATCTTTTGTTGAATCGTTCTTATCACACTCTCTGTTTTCTCTTTATCTGCCTCCACATGACGGTATTCACAAAAAAGTTCCATTGTTCCAAGCTGCTCTGTTCTTAACTTTATATTATTATGTCCAAGATGGGATGCCCACGCTTCGTAAATACAGGTCATCATATCATCAAATCTATCTTTACATGTAAAAATTACCATATCATTTCTGCTTTCTTTAGGTGCCGGGGAGTTCACGTCAAATTAAAATCATCAAATAAAGATAGCTGTCTGTATGTTGTTGGATGCTCTATCTTCCAGTTATCTTTCTGATTCGTCCCAATAAGCTGACGGGTAATAAAGTCCTCTTCTATCGGTGTATGATACTTCATCTTACCTCGACAGGTTATAAAATAAACTGCCCGCTTTAATACAACTCCCATCTTCTTGATATCTTCAAAATCAAGTGTCGCCTGTCTTCTTGCCCTGACAATTCGCCCTGCGGACTTATTCCCTATTCCTGGAACGCGAAGCAACTGTTCATAGCTTGCCTGATTGATTTCTACAGGGAAGTATTCTAAATGTCGTAATGCCCAGTCACACTTTGGATCCACAAACGTATTAAAATTCGGCCGTTCCGAACTTAGGAGCTCATCCGCCTGAAATCCATAGTACCGAAGTAGCCAGTCTGCCTGATATAAACGATGTTCCCGTAAAAGAGGTGGTGCGGTTCCAATTGCTGGAAGTTCCGGATCATCATTCAATGGCACATACGCTGAATAAAAAACCCTCTTCATGTCATACTGCTGGTATAGCTGCTGTGTCAGTGATAACAAATGAAAATCACTCTCACCTGATGCCCCTATAATCATCTGGGTACTCTGTCCCGCCGGAACAAAGCGAGATTGTGTTCTCTTTCCTATATTCTGTAAAAAATTAGACGGTAAAAAATCTTTATCAGGCAAATTATCTTTATTATTCCCTATATTATTCTCCATATTGGTTTCATTTTTCTGTGTACCTTCCATGAGGGAAACAACGGACTTCCCATGAATACCGGAAACATTCTTCTCATTAAATATGCTATTTGACAAATATTGATTTCCCTTCGCCCGCTCCATTCGGCTATCCTTACCAAGTGCTACTCTCTGCGTCTGTATCCCTCTCTGAATCTGCTGAATCGGCCGAATCAGATTCTTTGGCTTCTTATTCGGTGCCAGTCTCTTCAAGCCTTCGGCAGTAGGTAATTCCAGATTCACACTCATTCTGTCTACTAAAAATCCAAGTGCATATATCATATCATCCGGTGCCCCTGGTATCGCCTTCACGTGAATATAACCATTAAAATGATACTTATTCCGAAGCATATAAATCGCCTCATACATTCGCTCCATCGTATATGCCGGACTCTTCACCACCGCAGAACTTAAAAACAGCCCCTCAATATAATTCCGACGATAAAACTCCACCACAAGCCTGCAAATCTCTTCCGGGGTAAATGTTGCTCTTTCCTTCTCGTTCGCAGCACGACTCGGACAATACTTGCAGTCAAAAACACAATCATTACTAAAAAGAATCTTCAAAAGAAAAACACACCGTCCATCAGAAGAAAATGTATGACAGATACCCGCAGATACCGTATTCCCAAGATGCCCCTTCTTCCCTCTTCGACTTGACCCACTCGAAGTACACGCAACATCATACTTCGCCGCATCTGCTAAAATCTTTAACTTTCTCTCCAGAGAAATCTCTGTTTCTGTCATAGTATCACCTCTTTATAAACATATGTTCCGAATATTTGTTTGTGTGCATTTTAACACAGCTCTCCTACAAAATCAAGAACTACTGATTTGTAGATTTGGTATAGACGAAAAAAGAAAAAAATAATACATCCCATCTGCTCTGTAGTCACTGTGTTTAAGATGCTCATCCGCATCTTAAACACGCTCCCAAGCCGCATCTGGGATGTATTATTTTTTCTTTTTTCTGACTATTCTAAATCTACAGTTGGTGAGAATGGGGATTCTCTAGAAGGTTATGGCTTTCCAGAAAATTAATTTACCCCATCTGCTCTGTAGTTGCTGTATTATGATGCTCATCCGCATCTTAAACACGCTCCCAAGCCGCATCTGAGATAGGGCATTTTTTCTTTTTTCTGACTATCTAAATCCACAGTTTGACGAGAATGGGGTTCTCCAGAGGGTTGGGGATTCTTGGGAAATTAATTTATTCCTTCTTCTCTGTAGTCGCTGTAATAGAGCTTCCTGCTGAATTGTAAGGAAACTATAGTAATGAAAAGAGAATTTTTACAAGTATTCTCTTTTCCTTAGAAACCTCAATGCATTTCAGCAGAAATATACTCACTTCTGGGGGAACCCCTTATTTTTCCCACACAAAATCCTGACTTCATTTGGCGCCAAAGAACAAAAAACCAGAAACTTGACATCACATTTTATGCTATATTAAGTTTCTGGTTTTTGTTTCTTTAGTCCATCAAATCAGGATTCACCAATTCGTTCACTTTATCTGCACTCATCTTTATAATTCCAGCTATCTGCTCTATCGAAAGACCAGACTCATACATCAGGCAAACTGCCTCTGCATATCCATTCTGTTTTCCTTCTGTATATCCACCTTCAAATGCTTTTTCCTTGATTCCCTGACTTAAGTTACACATCTCTTCCACTTCCTCTCTTATATCATCTTCTATTGGAATATCGTATTCTTTTTCATTTAATTTTTATTGTTACTGTTGCTTTCTTTCCGCTTCCATCTGTTGCCATCGCTGTAATTTTTACTTTCTTGCGTTTTCCTGCTTTTTTCGTTTTTACTACACCTTTGGTATTTACTGTTGCATATTTTGTGTTTGAGGATGTCCAGAGAAGTTTTTTATTGGCTTTCTTCGTGGCTTTTACCTTTGCCTTTAACTTGACAGACTTTCCTGCTTTTACCGGTTTATTTCCTGTTAGTTTTACTTTTTTGACGATACCTTTCATGGAAGTAACTTTCCAGGAAGCTTTTGCTCCGCTGCCATCGGCTGCGACTGCAGTGATTACTACCTTTTTGCCGCCGCTCTTCTTTTTCAGTGTGACAACTCCGGTTTGGGTTACTGTGGCAACTTTTGGATTGCTGGACTTCCAAAGGATCTTTTTGTTTGTTGCGGTTTCCGGGAGAATGGCTGCCGTAAGTTTTAGCTGTTTGCCGGCAGCGATTTTGTTTGATAAACCTTGTAATTTTATTTTGTTTACTTTTATCTGTTTTGCAGCAGAGTTTTGGGAAGTTTGAGGTGTTTGAGAATTTTGATTATTCTCTGTTACTTTTATAGAAAAATCTGCTTCTTCATCTTCCCCTCTTGTCGGTTTAATCATAACATTCTTTTCATTTACCAGATTAAATAATACGCTGTCTGCGTTGCCTGCTTCCGGAACATAGGCATTATATTTACAGCCATTTGTCAGTTTTACCTTTTCGTAGGCAATCTGTCTTGTCTGATTTCCATCCTCATCAAATTCTGTTACAATGTAATCCATTGTTCCCTGATCTGTACCAGTTATTTCAACAGTGTAATCATTTCCTACGAGATACACATTTTTCTGTGTTCCTGTCACATTCATGTAAATGTCATTATAAGAAGGATCTACTTTATTATCCTTGATTACTCCGCAAAGTCTGCCGTCTCTGTCATAAACTTTTACGTCAACAGGGCATCGTATGCCAAGCCAGGTGGAATCTTTTGGAGGGTTTGTTACTAACTTCAGTATCTTTTTACTGGTATATTTTTCGCCCTCTTCAATCAACTTTCCTAATGCTTTTTGCACTACCGATGCATTGACCTTTTTAAATACTTTCTTACCGTATTTTCCATTTACTACTTTACTGATCAATTCTGTCGATAACGCTTCTGCGGTTGCCTCGGCACTTACTCCAAAAATACTCAGCATACTTTTTGAACCGTCCAGAATCGTATCTTCTGCCACCTTCTGTAACTGCTGTGTAAATGCACATACATCCGCATATGCCGGTAAGATTGTTGCCGTATCCAGCGCGTTTCCATTCATATCATAAGCAGTTGCCGTACCAGAACCATATGCCATTGTCGGTAAGCCGTTGGCATCCCCAAATTTAAATCCAAACATATTTATCTGGAATTCAATTACGACCGGTTTCCCGCTTTTTGTATCCATTGTGATGTAATTCACTGCCTGTATCGTTGTTGGCTTTAACGTAACATTGGATACATCCGCAAGATTATAGCCCAGCTTCTGAAGCCACGCGCTCATTACTTTATCTTCTATCTTTGATTTCAGATCACTTCTATCCACACATCTGGCTAAAATCAAATCTGCCATCCATGTGTTTACAAAGTCTCTCATCTGATCCATCTGGTCACTGGAGAACAAATCCTGCTTAAACTGTATTGCTGTAGAGATACTGTTTAATACACTCGCGGCATTTGCAATATTTTTAGCAGAATCCGAATTTGCTTTTTTATTCGCAGTTCTTCCCTCCTGATAATCCAGATTTCCAATCGTTACCGTATCTTCTCCGCCTGCAATGACGTTACCCTCAAAATACGCTGTCGAATCAAAGGCGATATCATAGCTCATCTCATCCGGTACGTTCCCTTTATGGAAATTCAATGTATATTTATATTCCTTTGTTTCGTTTAGATTGATTTTATCATTCAGAGTAACTTCTACATGCGTCTGCTCGTCTTCCCATAATCCCCAGCCGGAAGAACCGAAATCCACCTGTCCTCCTTTTAGCGGATATACCGTTAACTTCTTCAAAGTAAGCCACAGCCTGCTTCTTTCTGTATCATTCAAAAGCTTATATAAGCCCTTTTCTCTAAACTTGTTATTCAAAATTACAGTCGGCTGCACGATCATATCCGTTTTCTTCGGGTTAAACTTACCCTTTCGGTAGGTAATGCCGTCTTTTGTGCTAAACTCCACATCTACTTTGGCATCTAACACTTCATCCATCGTGTACACAGCGGCAATCTTTTCATCGTGCAGTTCATATACGACATTCTTGTTGTCAAGCTCTGGAAGTCTCGTTCTAATATCCCCGGAATCAAATTCGTCGGAATATGCATATTTTTCTCCGTCAATCATTGCGTACAGATTGCCGGATGTGTCTGTGGAGACGTTGTAGGTGCCTGTGTGGTAGGATTCGATGTAGGTTTTCTCTGCCATGTCGGCGGAGGATACGGTGCCGGCGTAGGAATAGAGATTAGGGGATGAGAGATTCAAATGCAAAGCGGGACGCACACCGACAATATAATAGTCGACATCACTATACCTATAGACCCAGCCACCATTGCTCACTTCGGCCGCATCACTACTACCATAGCCCGGCGAACGGAGCCACCACTTTATATTTCCATTATATTTTTTATTTGATGCACTTGTGGAATTATATCTCAAGATTCCCATTGCATGGGCATACGTACTGCAGCGGCTTCGTCTGGCTTCGTCATATATATAATCATTTTGGGTAAAACCATATTTTGCGGCCGTATCTGTATGATACACTTCTGATTCTGAAAGAAGAAATACTTTATCGGAAGTAGTATTCCCTCCAGCAGTGCCATAAGAAATATTGTTATCATTGATTACATTTGTTATCTTAATTGCATTTTTCTCTTCTGAAGAAAAGGCTGCATTGAGAAAGTTTTTATGACTGTAATCTTTTTGTGGCTCATTTGCTGAGACCCCGTATCCATTCAGCCAGCTTCTGATACTGGATGTCGCCCAGGTTACAGATTTATAGTTCAAATTATACCTCTGATCATCTAATGCGACATCCGCAAGTAAAAGGGCATCGGTTCCATCCACACTTAATACGCGCCACTTGATTGGTTCATATTTAAAATAATGGTAGGTATTGTAATCATTATTCCAATTATAATAGGGAGATGAAGATGAGGTACTATATGTCGCGTCTTTCCCTTTCAATCGTCTCTACTTTATGTTACCAATTGTAATATCATTATTACTATCCCAACCCGTTACATTTTTCAATGTATTATAGATGTCTCCATCTTTCTCTGTTACTTCACTCTGCGGATAGCTTCCGAACCACACACAATCCCATGTTACTCTCTGACCTGCGTCCATGGAGGAATCTTTTACGATTCTTGGATTCTGAAGTGTGGTTGCTGCCTGGACTTTTCCCATATTTTTAAATACGTCCAGTCCTTTCAGGCTGACTCCCTGTGGAACATATCCTGATAACATTGCGATTGCCAGAAGCCATGCTATCAGGCGATGTAATTTTCGTTTCTTCGTAATTTTTTTCATATACTTTTTCTCCTTTTTCCTCTCTATTTTTATTCCCAGGATATTTTGTTTTAGAATTGCGATAATAGTCCAAGTGAGAGTTTACTTTTTAATCTTTACCTTTTTGCTTACTCCTTTCGTTTTCAGAAGCTTCTGATATGCTTTAAGCTGCTTTTTCGGTACTTTAATCACTGCTTTATTAGAGATTCCTTTGAAGGCTTTTGCTCCGACAGATTTCTTTGTCAGGTATGGAGTCTGAATGGTGATATTTTTCAGGTTTTTACATCCGGCAAATGCCTGTGTGCCGATGGTTCGGATACTGGATGGAATAATCACTTTTTTCAGTTTCTTATTACCCTTCATTGCTTTTGGTGCAATGGATGTTACCTGACATTTCACTCCGTTTACAGTAATTGTTGATGGTACTTTTACGGTCTTTGCCTTTTTAGAAGACGCCTTGACATATTGTACGGTATTTGAAGTGGTTACTTTATATGTTGCCTTTGTTTTTTTATCAACTGCTTTTGCTCCGATTTTTAATGCAACATTTACTTTTGTCTGCCAGGTTTTATTCTGCCCCGTTGATGGGATCACAGGAGTTGTCGGAGTGCTGTTTGTATCCAAATCAATATCAAAGTAGAACCACTGACAGTTTCCTTCTGTATCCGTTACTTTGCAGCCTATCATACCTATGAATTCCTCTTTTTGTGCAACTTCTTTTGGAAGAATATATTCCTGTGTCTGTGCTAAGAGCGTGCCATCATCTAATTTATCAACTAAATACCACTGATAACTTTTTATTGGATAATCTCCCTGCGCTTCCACTTTAAAACGAATATTTTTCAGTTCATCGTAAGAGCGTACTGTAACTTCACTTTCAGGAGTTCCATTAACAAAAGTCTGTCCTCTAATACCAGAGTCTAATCCGATAGAAACTCCTGCATTGTTTTCTACAGAAGAATCTGATTTTAAGGATATTCTACATTCATAGTATTCATCATCATTTCCTGATTTTGTAAATGTATATGTATCTGGGCTTGATGAAGTGTTTGTAACTGGTTTGTTATTTACATACCATTTATACTGAATCTGATCTGTACCGTACTTTTTGCTTGTAATCTTGGTAACTAACGTGATTCTGTCACCCTTTTTAGCATAAACATCATAAATATCATCTGTTAACAGATTTGTCTTTGTTCCATTAATGTACATCTCTAATTTAGGATTCATGGATAAAACAGATTCGATTCCTACACGAAATATATATCTTGCTTTATAACCGTCTGATTCCACTTCACATGCATACTGATCATCCACTCCATTTACACTGTCTGCTCTACAGGTATCTTGTGTACTGGTAGTATTGCTATCATCGTCATCACTATACTTTATCCAAGAGAATTTTGTATTCTTTGCCTCAGTCGCAGTTTCTACTTTTAATAGCGGTCTGTCGCCCGGCTCAACAACAAAAATATTTCGACCATCATCACTTTCATATTCCTCATTATTGACATATAATTTTGCCTGTAAAATATCTTCTCGCTGTAAACTAAAGATTTCTATGACACGATTTCCCTTTGTATCTGTAACTTCTACCCTGTAACTATCCTCACGATATTTGCTTTTAATTACAGATATTTCAGAAGTTGTACAGGATAACTTTTGCTCAGCGGTGTAATTTGATTCTGGAATGTAATACCATTCATATTTTAGCTGCGGATTGCTATAGGCGCTTCCTACTTCTATTTTCAATTTATATGTCTGCCCTGCTTTTGTATCTTTAAGCTGCCATATATCTTTTTGATCGTTAATATAAGTATGTTTCGTTATTAGTGACTCTGCCGCCCGGACATTTACTTTTCCTCTTAAAAATGCTGCTGTTAAAATGACTGCTATTGCGACTAGCCATAAACCGATCTGTTTATGGAACTGGCTTTGCTGTGCTGTGTTCTTCATAGATTTTTTCTCCTTTTCCTTTTTCTCTTGCCTGTAACAAACTACTATTTATTTTACGACATACTTTGTTCAAGTATTTTTTGCAAACAGGCAGAAAGCTCTTTTTATATAGGAACTTCCTGCCCGTATTACTTAAACTATCTACTGTTTACAGGATTTCTTACCTGCGGCAAACTTATTATTTATTATTTACTTTTTAATCTTCACCTTTTTGCTTACTCCTTTGGTTTTCAAAAGCTTCTGATATGCTTTAAACTGCTTTTTCGGCACTTTGATTACTGCTTTATCAGAGATTCCTTTGAAGGCTTTTGCTCCAACAGATTTCTTTGTCAGGTATGGAGTCTGAATGGTGATATTTTTCAGGTTTTTACATCCGGCAAATGCCTGTGTGCCGATGGTTCGGATACTGGATGGAATAATCACTTTTTTCAGTTTCTTATTACCCTTCATTGCTTTTGGTGCAATGGATGTTACCTGACATTTCACTCCGTTTACAGTAATTGTTGATGGTACTTTTACGGTCTTGGCTTTCTTTGATGTTACTTTTGTATATTGTACTGTATTGTCAGCCATTACTTTGTATGCTGCCTTTGTTTTCTTATCAACAATTTTTGTTCCTGGCTTCAATGTCTGTTTTGCTGTTCCTGCATTATTATCTGATGTTACTGGCGTTTTATTATCTCCAGATGGTTTTGTTTCTCCTGTTCCTGGTTTCTCTGTGGAAGGCTGCTCTGGTTTTGGAAGTTTAGCGATTTTCTCTGTCATTGTTTCTTTGCAGCCGCTACGCTTACATTTGTATGTGCGGATTCCTTCTTCTGTGACACTTGGCTGCTTGGTTACAGTTCCTTCATCCCATTCGTGTCCAAGTGCAGGTATTTTTTCTGTCTTTTGTTTATAACAGTATTCGCATGAATACATTTTCTTTCCATCTTTTGTACAGGTTGCATCTTCAATATCATCAATCGACCATTTATGTTCACAATGTTCTGTATCCGCTAATGAAAAAGTCATTTGTTCAATATCATTTCCATCAGTTACCTCCACTTTCCAGTCTTCTCTTTTTGTTCCATTCTTCGTAATGGCCAGTTCTGGAGTTGTCACCATATTTCCTGATTCATCACGAACTCTGTTCCATCCTTCTTCACCTTCCTGATACCATTTGCATGTAATATTAGAATTTTTGTGCGTACTTGATGAATCCGCCTTCAATACATATTTTTCCCCAGCCGCTGCTGTTTCTAACTTTGAGGTATTTGCTCCATTAATAAATGCTTTTATGCTTAGTGTTTTTTTGGTTCTTAGAGTGAAATAACAGGTATCACTTGTATATCCATCAGAAATCTTACAATAATAATTTTCATCATTTACTCCTTCTTCTGCATAATACTCTGTTGCTGCCTGTTTTGTTGCTGTATATGAAGATTGTGTAGCCCCTTTTATTTTTTCATCATCCTTATACCACTGATAAGATAGTGTACTGTCTTCATAAGAACTTTCTGCCTTTACCTCCATTAATACCTTATCTCCGGTTTCAGCTTCTATACTCGCATCTAAAAGACCATCCTCATCTCGTTCTGCCTGCTTTCCATTAATATAACTTGTCCATTCCAAACCACTCTCAATGTCTAATACAAAATAAGTTTGATGAGTCACATTTCCATCGGAAACCTTACATGTATATTCTTCGTATCCAGCTTTTTTGGTTACAGTTAAATTTGGACCATTTTCACCTTCTAAAAGATCTTCGCTTCCTTCATACCACTGATAGGTAATCTTTGCATTATCATAAGTTGTTTTTACATCCACAACTGATAACGTTGCTTTCTCGCCTTTTTTCATTGTAAAAGGTTCTTCGTCACTTGAATTGTTATATTTTCCATTTATTTTTGTGGAAAAATCTAACGTATCTTCTGCCCCTAATGTTATTTCACTTTCCTTTTCTATATTTCCATCTGTCACCTTACAATAATAGGTTTCTTCTCCCTGTGTAGATTTCTTTATAGTTATTGTTGAGGTTTTTCCTCCTTGCTCATCTGGAACTGGATTTTTATGTGAATCATACCATTGAAAATCTACTTTGCCCAATGTACTGGTTGCAAGATTTCTTAATTTTAACTCTGTTCCTCTTGGAATTTCTAAAAGCTGAGCAGAACCTGAAAAATATTCTTGCCCATTAAACACTACTGTACAGATCGACCAACTTAATGTATTCTTAAGATCTATTGAAAAATAACATTCTTTTACAGAATTTCCATCAGAAACTTCACATGCATAAGATGCTCCTTCACTGTCAAGTTCTATTTCCAAAGTATCTGTTTTACCCTGTATATTCTCCTCATCATAACCTTTATACCATTTATAAGTGATATTTGTTTTACCATTCTCATCTTTATATACAGACTCTGCATCAACTTTTAATGTATATTTTTTTCCTCTTATTCCCTCCATACCGGATTTATAAACTTCACCATTTACTTTTTTAATCACAGATAAAGTTTTTACCTCCGGAATTGTAATATATAAATCTTCCTTTTGGTTACCATCTGTTACTTCGCAACGATACCTTTCTTTCCCATACTTTTGTTTTTTTACCGTAACAGCATCTGTATTTCCACCGTTCTCATCGGATATTTTATCATTATACCATCCATCTTCATCCTGCTGATACCATTCATAGGATATATTCTTTGCATCATAACTACTTTCAACATTTAATTTAATCTTTAATTCCTGCCCTAACTGAAGATTAATGCTATCATCCCAGGAGTACTCTGAATTTCCATCGTCTTCGGTTGTTTCCGGGGCTTTTTCTCCATCAATAAATAATGTGGGGCGAAATACTTCCAATGTTTCTGTTGTCTCTAATGTAAACCATACAGTATCAATTTCTTCATCTCCATTACTTATGACACAATCTGGACTGTCCTCCCCACATTCTTTCGTTATAGTTACAGATGATTCTGTTCCTCCTGTACTCTCAGAAACAACTTTACCTGCATATCTCCACTTATATTTTAAATTTGTAGTATCTGATATTCCCTCTACCTTAACAGATAGATTTATAGAATCTCCTACAGTATACTCCCACTCTCCTCCTGTCCATGAATCAGTCTGTTCCCTTCCATCAACATATCTTGTTATGGTAATGTCATCTGTTTCCGCAGCCTTTACATTCACCTTTCCTCTCATAAATGCCGCCGTTAGAACAACGAACAAAGCAACAAGCCAGATTCCTGCCTGTTTATAAAGATGTTTTCTTTGTCTTGTGTTTTCCATAGTTTTTTCCTCCTTTTTCTCTCTGTTTTCACCAAAATCAGAGTTTCTCTATACGTTTTTATATAAAATATACCAATAAAAAAGAGTTTTTTCTATACTACTGTAACGAAAAGGCGTTTTAGTGTAACGAAAAGATGCTGAGTTGTAAATAATGAGGAAGGCATCATACAATAGCCTTTGATATTATGTAAGAAACGATTTCAATTTTATGTGGACAACGGGAAAACTATAAAAGAAAATTATAATAAAATATAGCAGATAGTTAAAAATATGATATACTACAAATATAAATGTTCAATGTATTCTCGGATTCTTTTTGTGCTTGATTTTGTGAGAAGATTTTTTGTCAGGTGTGCCAAAATTTTTGAGGCGTACGCGGTGCGTACGTTGATGAAATTCGGGTGCGACTGGAGGAAAATCAGCCACAAAAGCAAGTGCAAGAAAGATTCCAAGAGTACATTTCATAGGGAGGAGGAACAACATGGGAATCTATTTTAATCCGAAAAATAGAAGTTTTTCTAAAGATAGAAATTATGAAATATATGTAGATAAAACAGGTCTGTTAAGTTTTTTGAATAAAGCAATTGATACTCCTAAAAACTGTATTGCTGTCAGTCATGCCAGACGTTTTGGTAAGTCCCATGCTGCCGGAATGATTGATGCTTACTATAGTCTTGGCAGTGATTCCTCAAAACTGTTTGAAGATACCAGGATTGCATCTGACCCTGATTATGAAAAATACCGAAACAAGTACAATGTTATCCATTTAGATATTTCATCTTTTTTTGATGATTACAAAGACAATCTGATAGAAAAGATTGTGGAATATATTTATGATGATATCACAGACGAACTGGGAAACATTCTGGATTATAAAAAGAAGTTAAGTTATGTATTAATGAAAATTTATGAAAAGACGGAAATTCCTTTTGTTATTATTATTGATGAATGGGATTGTGTTATCCGAAACAGTAACGACCAGGCTTTAGTGCATAAATATTTGCAGTTCTTGCATTCACTTTTTAAATCAGAAGAATCGAAATCGTTTTTGGCTCTGGGGTATATCACAGGCATTTTACCAATTAAGAAAATAAAAGATGAGTCTGCTTTAAATAATTTTCAAGAATATACTATGCTGGATTCCTATCCAATCACAGAATACTATGGTTTCACGGAAGATGAAGTTAAAGAATTATGCCAAAAGTACGATATGGATTTTGAGACAATGAAGGCATGGTATAACGGATATTTGATCGATGGTATGCATATGTATAATCCGAATTCTGTATCAAGAGCATTGGAAAGACATAAAGTAGATTCTTATTGGCGAAACACTTCTGCCTTTGGTACGATCAATACTTTTATTACAATGAATTATGCCGGATTAAAGGAAGATGTACTTGCTATGTTAACCGGAGAAAAAGTGATGGTAAATACAAATACTTTTCAGAATGATTTTTCTATGATAGCTTCAAAAAGCGATGTCTTAACTGCTTTAATTCATCTTGGATATCTTGGATACGATGCAGACATGAAAAGTGCATATATTCCTAATTATGAAGTAGCAACTGCATTTGAATCTGCTTTACAGACAGGCTCTTGGAAGGAAATCGCCGCATCCATTTCCAGATGTGATGAACTTCTTATCGCCACGATAAATAAAAATGCGGAAAAGATAGCTGAACTCATTGAGCTTGCTCATGAAACCTACACTTCTGTATTAAAATATAACGATGAAAATTCTCTAAGCTGTGTACTTACCATGGCTTACTTTACAGCACCGGCTTATTATAATATCATCCGGGAGATGCCTTCTGGAAAGGGATTTGCTGATTTTGTTTTCCTTCCAAGAGCAAATGCGGGCAATCGCCCTGCGATGATCGTAGAATTAAAACACAACAAGACAGCAGATGCAGCAATCACTCAAATCAAAGAGAAAAGATACCAGGGTGCTTTGTCTGGATATAAAGGAAAGATTTTATTGGTTGGAATTAATTACGATACAGAAAAACATCATACATGTGTAATCGAAGAATACTGATTTGTGGATTTGGTAATAGACGAAAAAAGAAAAAATAATACATCCCATCTGCTCTGTAGTC
>OLNE01001030.1_pt1 | contig 21960 bp, 21 predicted proteins | sample 1672431 | NCBI WGS metagenome assembly OLNE01 (sample SAMEA3136685, study PRJEB25190) | human gut metagenome | reverse complement strand
TCGTATCCTTTTTCCTTGAATCAGATTGAATGATAGGATTGATATAACTCTCCTCAGTATAGTTTAAATCAGTCTGATTATAGTTAGTATAATTAGGGTTCGATTCTCCGACTTCTTGAGGTTCGATTTCCGGACTTCCAGAGGTCTGATTTTCCGACTTCCTGAAGTCCGATTTTCCGACTTCTTGAAGTTCGATTTCCGGACTTCTTGGAGTTCGATTTTCCGACTTCTTGAAGTCTGATTTTCCGACTTCTGTGATTTTATCAGTGTTTTCAGACTTTTTTTCATCTACATTTTCTGCCAGTGAAGCAAAGTTCTTCACATATATGATGTCCGGTTTGCCCAATCCTCTACGCACTTTCTCTACCAGACCAATTCCCTTAACAGAATCCAGCTCTGCAAGAACCTTAACCGCCTTTTCCTTTCCACACCCCAAATCTTCCATAATACTGTCTATGGTGTATATGATATATGTCCGATTGTCCTCATCAAACCACTCATTTTTTATAGATAAGGACATACGATCAAGCATCAGACCGTATAAAAATTTTGCATCACTGGATAATTTCTTAAATCTTTCATCCTTGATCAGCAGGCGGGGAACACGATAGAATGAGAACTGTTCTGCTTCTATTCCATAATAATAATCCAGTTGTAATATTTCACTCATTCCCGGCTCCTCCTTTCTACTGTGTGCTCTTCCAATTCTCCAATAACTGATAAATAATATTCTCTATTTGCTCCCTGCTGTATGTCGCAGGAAAATAATTGTTAATGCGCTCTGTTTTTATGACAACCTTTCGCTCCACGGTTTTCTCTTTTTCCAACATCATGCGAACCATCGGAAAGGTAAGTTCCCCTTTTTTGTCACTTTCCTTGAGCATGGCACTCTGCTGAGTTGTGATAACAACATTTGTTTCCTGTATTGCAACCAAAACCCATTGCTGTGCATCCTCTGATAAAAATGATAAGTCAACCGCCTGCATGATACCGATTTTCTTTGCATCCACCATATCGAGCAGCGAATCCGACAGGCGTGAAATCCATATATATCTCTGAACCGTCTTTGCACTCTCTCCTGCCGCTTCTCCCAGTTCTCCAAGCGTAAGTCCGCCTTCCTTACTTCCCTGATGCTTCATTGCATCGTATTTCATTCTGTATGCCTTTGCTTTCTCACTCGGAAGAATATCCTCCCGCTGAATATTGGAATCTACCATGATAATCGTAGCTTCGTCATCCGTATAATCACGGATGAACATCGGCATTGTAGTAAGTCCGACAAGCTCACAGGCGTGTCTCCTGCGATGTCCGGCAATAATCTCATAACCGCCATCTTTCATTGGTCTGGCAATGCCTGGCATCAATACTCCATGCTCCCTGATGCTTTCCATCGTTTCCTGCATCTTTTCATCATCCAGTACCTTAAATGGGTGTCCTTTGAACTCATGCAGTTCTGACAATGCGATTTCCTGTACCTGCTCTATTCCTGTCTGTGGCTGCTCCGTTCCAAATAAATCATCAAAGCTGTTCAACTTCACCTTTGCGGCACTTCCAGTCTTACTCATTGCCAAGCACCTCCTCCGTCAGTGATTGGTAGGCACTTGCTACCTTGCCATTCGGATCGTGCTTATAAATGCTCACACCTTCCGCAGAAATCTCCGCAGCTCTTACCGACATGGGAATACTGTTTTCAAATATCCGCACTCTGCTTCCATAATTTTCAATCAGCAGATTGCTGATATCTCTGGCATAATTGGTACGATTATCAACCATTGTAAGCAAAATTCCCTCAATCTCCAGTTTCGGATTGATCTGCCTCTTTACCTTTCCAATGGTTTTAATAAGCTGTTCCAGACCTTTTACTGGCAGATATGCCGCCTGTACCGGAATTAAGATACTGTCCGCACTGGTAAAAACATTTATTGTAATCATGCCGAGTGATGGCTTACAGTCAATCAGAATGTAATCATAGCGGTCTTTCTGCTGTTCTATGTAGGTACGAAGCACCGTCTCCCTGCTCATAACATTCACAAGTGAGGTTTCCAAACCGGAAAGCTCGATATTTCCCGGCATGAAATCCACACCTTCCTCATGTCTTAAAATGCCGTACTCCGGTTTTATTTCCTCATCATTGATAATGGCTGCCATAATGGTTGCAAGTGTAATTTCCAGTCTGTCCGGCTCCTGAATGCCAAGACTTGCCGTAAGACTGCCCTGCGCATCTGCATCTATCAACAAAACTTTCTTTCCCTGTTTTGCCAGTCCGATTCCTAAATTGCTTGTTGTGGTGGTCTTTCCAACTCCACCCTTCTGATTTGCGATTGCTACTACTTTACACATGATAAATTCTCCTATTCTCTACTATTTTGCTTTTATCTGCTGCTTCTTTACATTGCTTTTCTGCACTTCCGCATAAGCTCTGTAATATTTGTTTGTTCCTTTATTGCTATAAAGCTCTGATATCTCCAGAACTTCTACTTTGGGATGACGCTGTAAGATTTTCTGAAACCATACAATGTCATTCTTCGTTCCCATCAACCTGACTTTTAACATTAGTCTGCTCCTCCAAATAAGGCATACAGCTCCCTGTTATAAGTCGCATACTCCGGATAGCGGATCTGTATCGCCTGCCAAAAGAAAGGTGCATAGGCACAGCAGAACAAGTCCTCCACTGTATACTGCCTGCACTCGTTTACCTGTTCCTCTGATTTTGTGTAATCATCTACACTCGGTGTGCCGTTGCAATACAGGTTAAATGCCATTCGCACCACCTTCATACTGCCACTGGTCTGCCAGCCTTCATGCAGACACTCAGTTTTTACATATCCCGTCTTAAAATCATAGATGCTATCAACATTTCTTCTCGTATCATCACTGATACCAAGGCAATAGCAAAGTGCCTTGTGGTATACATCCTGATAACGTACCTCTTTTAATTTTTCATAGTAGAATTTTTCATGTGCTTCGCTGATAAAATTGATTATCTGTTTCTTTTTGTTTTCTGCTCCTAACGCTGTGTTGTTCATAGTGAACCTCCTTTTAAATTGAATTGAAAAAGGCACTCCTAATGGAATGCCCTAATATAAAAAATAGGGACACTCTTTCAAGTATCCCTACGTTCTATCAACATATCTGATAGTTCTCTATTTACTTTCATATTCAGAATTCTTTGTGTTCCCACAACCGAGGTCTAATGCCACAACAACCGTTACCTTCCTCACAAGCTCTTTTTCCTTGTGATTTTCAGCAATCCTGTTGAAGCTGAAAAACTCTACAAAGTGCGTAAATTCAAGGATTTCTACATATCCTTTCTGTGTAGTCCTACTACCGTCTCCACATGGACAGTCTGTGGAAACTGGTCGACTCCGCAAACTTTCTTCAGTTCATATCCGTTATCACACAAAAATCTCAGATCTCTTGCAAGTGTCGCGCTGTCACAGCTCACGTAAACCACTCGCTTTGGCTGCATCTTGAGTATTGTCTTAAGGAGCATCTCATCGCAGCCTTTACGCGGCGGGTCTACCACGATCACATCTGCATAAACACCATTCTTCTCATACTCAGCCGGAAGAACTTCTTCTGCTTTTCCGACAAAGAATTCCACATTTTCGATGTTATTGAGTTTTGCATTTCTTCTTGCATCTTCGATTGCTGCCGGAACAATTTCCACACCACGGACAAACTTTGCCTTCTGTGCAAGGAAAAGAGAAATTGTTCCGATTCCACAGTACAGATCCCATACTGTTTCTTCACCATGAAGATCTGCATATTCCAGAGCTTTGGAATACAACTTCCAGGTCTGCTGTGGATTTACCTGAAAGAATGAAAGTGGTGAGATTTCATAAGAGATATCGCCTATTTTATCTGTGATATATTCTTTTCCCCAGATAGTCTTAACCTTATCACCAAGGATTACATTGCTTCGTTTTTTATTAATATTCAAAGAAATGCTGGTCATACCTGGAATTTCGCGGAGCTTCTCGATCAATTCCTTCTGGTGTGGCAGATCCTGTCCATTGACGACCAGACATACCATTAATTCACCTGTAAAATATCCATGACGAACAAAAACATGTCGCACCAGACCCTTGCCGGTCACCTCGTCATATGGTGCGATATTATATTTTTCCATGTGTGCTATCACACGGTCAAGTACATCTTTATTCTCTGGGATTCCAAGCGCACAGTCACGGTTTTCAATAATAGCATGTGTACGTCCTGCATAAAAACCAGTGACGATTTTTCCCTCTTTATTTCTGCCTACCGGAAACTGAGCTTTATTACGATAATGATAAGGCTCATCCATTCCAATCAGTGGTTCCATCGGAAGATCTGTAAATCCCCCAATACGTTCCAGATGGCCTCTTAATTTTTTCTCTTTAAACACTTTCTGTTCTTCATAGGAAACTGCCTGAAGCTGGCATCCACCACACTGACGGGCAGACGGGCACACAGGCTCCACTCGGTATGGTGATGGCTTAAGGATTTCCATCAGGCGTCCATATCCATAGTTTTTCTTAGCCTTCATGATTTTGGCTGTAACAGTATCTCCGATGACTGCGTCCTTTACAAAAACAGTGAAGCCATCAGCTTTGCCAATGCCTTCACCATCTGTACCGCAATCCACTATTTCCAACGTAACAATATCATTTTTACGAAATTCCATAAGGATTAAACGTCTCCTGTTCTTCTCAGATTAGATTCAAAAAGTCTGTTGTATCCAAGCCACTCTTTCTTGCCTTTGTCTGCCGCAAAGATTTCAGTAAGTGTTTCCATACGTGCATCTGTATTATCCGCAAGATTCAGTGCGACTGCTTCTGCAAGTGCCGGCTTCTTTGGAGAACCATATTCCAGTTCACCATGATGAGCTAAAATGCAATGAACCAGCTGATTTTCCAGAGTTACCGGAAAATCCGGAATTTCTTTTGCCAGATCATGGATCATCTGCGCACCGATAATAATATGTCCCAGAAGCTGACCTTCATCTGTATAGTCATTCAATGGGAAAGAAGAAAGTTCCTTTGTCTTCCCTACATCATGAAGCAGAGATGCTGTGATCAACAGATCTCTTTTCAGAAGAGGATAGGCATTTGCCATATAATCACAGAGTTTTGTGACACTTAATGTATGCTCCATCAATCCGCCAATAAAGCCGTGATGCACTGTTTTCGCTGCGGAATGTTCCTGAAAAGACTTTAAAAACTCTTTATCTTCTACAAAAAGCTTGTTCAAAAGTGCTGACAGATATTCATTCTTAACGCTTTTGATCATTGCAAGTAACTGCCCATACATGTCATCTGTGCTATTCTCGCTCACTGGAAGATAATCGGCCGGATCATATTCTCCCTCCTGTGCTTTACGCACTCTCTTGATATTCACCTGCATAGCACCGGCAAAGGTGGTCACATCTCCAACAATGTCAATATAGTCCAGAGCATCAAAATCGTCGATTCCGAGAGAATTCGGATCCCATATTTTTCCGTCTAATACTCCGGTTTTATCCTGAAGGATCAGGTTCTCATATGGTTTTCCATTCTTTGTCATTGCTGACTGTTTCTGTTTGCAGAGATAGATTCCATTGATTCTGTCTCCCTCATGTAATTCATTAATAAAACGCATAGCATTTTCTCTTTTCTTTCTCTATTTTTCTTTGATTGTTACCGTTAATTCCACATTCACATATGTATCATAAGGATTCTTACGATATACTTCAAGTTTGACTTTCGAACCTTTGGTAAGCTTCTGAAGTACATCAGAATATTCAGACATAGTACAGATTTCTTCACCATTTAATGTATGAATAATATCCGCATTCTGTACTCCTGCAGACATGGCCGGAGAATATTCTTCCACTGAGTCGACATATACGCCTCTTGGGATATCCAGGCTTTCCGACTGCGTTTCTGAAATTGTCACTCCCTGTATTCCAATATAGCAGATTTCTTCGCTGTTGGCCATATCTTCCAGCAAAGTACGAAGCTGTGCCGCTTCAACTGCACGAATCACACTGTTCCCTTCATTTTCCTGGGTGCATATGATTCCAACAACTTCCCCTGACATATTCAGAAGAAGACCTCCCCCGTCAGCACTCCCAACCATATCCGTTGTAAGTATAGAATATTCTTCGTCTGCAATCTTCATATTTCCATCAATGGAAGTAACCCTTCCACTGACCAGAGAATCATAATCTCCCGTAGGACATCCAATAGCTATAACAGAGCTCATCTGTTCCACTTCATCAGCAGAAACAATCTCTGCTTCAGGAATATCTTTTTGTGTTGACTCCTTTACTCCTGTAAATGGAACACAGAACACATAAAAGTTTGTACGGCTGTCTTTTTTACAAAGCTGTGCATTTGCCGTATCTCCATTGGAAAATGTCACCTGAAAATCCCCGGCATCACTCATATCCGCAGAACAGGTCATTATATAAAATGCATCTGAACTTTTAAGAAAAACAAAGCCTTCTTCCTCCCCGTATTTCAGAAATGAATCATCCAGAAGATCTGAATCCTTTCCCAGTGCTGCAATCCTTACAAGTGCTTTCCTCGGTGTATCAGCAGCTTTACGCACCTGATCTGCCCAGATATCTGTATATGTTTCATCCTGAGCTGTGTTATTTTTTTTCTGTGCTTTTTTTGTATCGGTATCATTCTGATTCTGAATTATATTTTCTTTTGAAGACTCTGCTTCGTCCGATACCAGTGTCACATCTTCCCGCTGCTTTGATATATCTCCCATCGACTGCACGATTCCTGGAAAAACCAATGCTGCTGTTCCTGCTGCACTACCGCCAAAAATCACTCCACAGAAAGCTGCCATAAGAATTTTATGAAGCAGATTTTTTTTATCGGTTGGTCTCTCTTTAATTGTCTCTTTTATAAAAGGGTAATTCTCTGAAGATGGCTGTATGTCATTTCGTTTAACCATAAGAATTCTCCTTTGTATCTCAAATTGATAATTTGAATTTCATTTTAGCAAAATTTTATGAAAATTCTATGAACAAATTTTCACTTTTTTCTTTTCATTCCCTCTGAAATCATGTAGAATAAAAACTGGCATATTAAGCCAATTTCAGCAATAAGGAGTTATTATGAATCAAAAAGCATTAAATGCATTGGAATATCCTAAAATAATAGAAAGACTTACAGAAAAAGCTTCTTCTTATATGGGAAAACAGCTCTGTAAAAATTTGGAACCATCGACAGACCTGGAAACAATCCGTCTGATGCAGATACAGACAAAAGATGCACTTGCCAGACTTTTTCAGAAGGGAACGGTTTCTTTCGGAAATGTCAAAGACATTCGTGGTTCTATGAAACGTCTGGAAATCGGCAGTTCTCTCGGAATACAGGAAATCCTCGCAGTCTGTGGACTTCTGGAAAACACATCCAAAGTCAGAGCCTATTCTCGAAAAGAACGTAATGATCTCCCTGACGACTCACTGGATAGTATGTTCCGTGGGCTTTCTCCACTGACACCACTTTCTTCTGAAATTCGCAGATGCATTTTGTCTGAAGATGAAATCAGTGACAATGCGAGTCCTGCTCTTCGTCAGATTCGAAGAAACATGAAAATCACCAATGACCGTATCCATACCCAGCTTGCTGGTCTGGTTAATGGTGGGGCACGAACCTATCTGCAGGATTCTGTTATTACTATGCGAAATGGCAGATACTGCATTCCGGTCAAGGCAGAATACAAGGGACAGGTGCCTGGTATGATCCACGACCAGTCCTCTACCGGTTCTACGCTGTTTATCGAACCAATGTCTGTTGTTAAGCTGAACAATGATATGCGTGAACTGGAATTACAGGAACAAAAAGAAATCGAAGTGATCCTTGCTGATCTCAGTCAGCAGATTGCTGTTGAACAGGAGGCTATTTCTCTTAACCTCGAACTGATGGTACAGCTTGATTTTATTTTTGCGAGAGCTGCTCTTGCCATGGAGATGAATGCAAGTGAACCGCTTTTTAATGATGAAGGGCGAATCAACCTCAAGAAAGCCCGTCACCCTCTGATCAACAAAAAGAAAGTTGTTCCGATCGATATCCGTCTTGGAGATGAATTTGAACTTCTTGTAATTACCGGTCCTAATACCGGTGGTAAAACGGTTTCTCTCAAAACCGTCGGTCTTCTGACCCTGATGGGACAGTCCGGTCTGCACATCCCGACGCTTGACAGAAGCGAACTTGCTCTTTTTCATGAAGTTTACGCAGACATCGGGGATGAACAAAGTATTGAACAGTCTTTAAGTACTTTTTCTTCACATATGACTAATATTGTATCATTCCTTGACAAAGCAGACAGACACTCTCTGGTTCTGTTTGACGAACTTTGTTCCGGAACTGACCCGACAGAAGGAGCCGCTCTGGCTATTTCTATTCTCTCTTATCTGCATGACAGAGGAATCCGTGCAATGGCCACTACACATTACAGTGAACTAAAGGTATTTGCACTTTCAACACCTGGTATAGAAAATGCCTGCTGCGAATTCGATGTAGAAACTTTAAGCCCTACTTATCGTCTTCTGATCGGTATTCCGGGAAAAAGTAATGCATTTGCAATTTCTTCCAAACTGGGCATTCCGGAAACCATTATTGACAAAGCACGTGAACAGCTCAATGAAAAAGATGAATCTTTTGAAGATGTTCTTACTTCCCTGGAAGAAAGCCGTATCACTATCGAAAACGAGCGAACAGAGATTGCACAATACAAGCTGGAAATTGAAACTCTCAAAAAGCAATTAGAAAACAAACAGGAAAAACTGGATGTACAGAAAGAACGGATTATCCGTCAGGCAAATGAGGAAGCCCATAAAGTTCTGCAGGATGCCAAGGATTACGCAGATCAGACAATGAAGCTTTTTCATAAATTCCATAATGAATACGTTGACACCGCTGCTGTAGAACGTGAACGTCAACAGCTTCGTCAGCGCCTCAACAAGGCAGAGCAGAAAATGACACAGCCGGCAGTCAAAAAGAAACCAAAGAAAGAACTGACCGCCAAAGATATCAAACTGGGAGATACTGTTCGCGTACTCAGTATGAATCTCAAGGGTACGATCAGCACTCGTCCGGATCCCAAAGGATACCTTTTTGTACAGATGGGTATTATCCGTTCCAAAATTCATATTTCGGATCTGGAACTGATCGATGAACCGGTGATCACCACTCCTTCACTTTCCCGTACAGGTGCCGGAAAGATTCGAATGTCCAAATCTGCCAGTGTCTCCACTGAAATCAATCTTCTTGGCAAAACGGTCGATGAAGCTGTGGCCGAACTGGACAAATACCTTGATGATGCCTATATTGCACATCTCAAAACTGTCAGAATTGTTCATGGAAAAGGTACAGGTGCTCTCCGCAAAGGTGTGCATAACTATCTGAAACGCCAGAAGCATGTTGCCTCTTACCGTCTTGGTGAGTTCGGTGAAGGTGATGCCGGTGTAACGATCGTGGAATTCAAAAAATAAGAGAAAGGCGAATATCATGGTAACAAAACAGAAAATCTTAATCGTAGATGATGACAATAATATTGCTGAACTGATTTCTTTATATCTTACAAAAGAATGTTTTGAAACCAGAATTGTTAATGATGGAGAGCAGGCTCTCAGAGATTTCCTCTCATTTCAGCCCGACCTGATTCTTCTGGACCTGATGCTGCCGGGAATTGATGGCTATCAGGTCTGTCGAGAAATCCGTCATACATCCGATGTTCCTATCATAATGCTCTCTGCAAAGGGAGAAACATTTGATAAAGTACTTGGACTGGAACTTGGTGCAGATGATTATATCATCAAACCTTTCGACACCAAGGAGCTGGTTGCACGTGTACGTGCTGTACTGCGTCGTTTCAAAGTCCGTCAACCTGCCGGAAATCCGGATGAAAAATGCGTGAGCTATCCGGATCTGACGATCAATCTGACCAACTATGCTGTCACATATATGGGCAGACAGATTGATATGCCGCCCAAAGAACTGGAATTACTTTATTTTCTGGCAGCTTCTCCTAATCAGGTTTTTACCAGAGAACAGCTTCTTGACCACATCTGGGGATATGAATATATCGGCGATACGCGAACAGTAGACGTTCACATCAAACGTCTCCGTGAAAAAATCAAGGATCACCCACAATGGAGTCTTTCCACTGTCTGGGGAATCGGATACAAATTTGAGGTCAAAAACAAATGAAAAAACGGCTGATGACAGTATTTTTTACAATATATATTCTTATCGGCATGATCGGTTTTCTTACGGTTACTTTCGTTGGTTCCCATCTTCTTGAAAATCAACTGGAAAAGTCCATTAGTTCCGAGATATACCAGACAGCACATCGAATTGCAAAGAGTGATCTTGTAAGCCACAACATAACTTCTGCCAACATGGAATCCATAAGAAATAGTCTGTCACTTGCCGCCAATTATCCTGAGACAATTATCTGGCTCATCAACCGCAATGGCCAGGTCATTCTTAGCACATACAAAGATATTTCGCCGGAAAATCCTATTGATCTGGAGGGATTTGATCTCGCTTCCTGGGGAAGTAATTATTACCAGATTGGTGATTTCAATGGTTATTTTCATGAACAACGTCTCAGTACCATTGCTCCGATCACAGAGGATATGACAACGCGGGGTTATGTTGCAGTTCATTATCTGATGAGTGATCTCTATCAGAGCCGCAGCAATCTTCTCTGGATCATTCAGCTTCTATTTCTGCTTACTTACCTGATGATTGCAGTACTTTTTCTGTGGTATATCTTTTATATGCGCAAACCATTTCAGGAAATCACAAAGGGAGCTTCCGAATTTGCAAATGGGAATCTTTCTTACAGAATTCCATTCGACTCAGATGATGAACTGGGATATCTTGCAAAAAATCTGAATTACATGGCTGATAAACTAAATCGAACCGGGGAATATCAGCGGCAGTTTATTTCCAATATTTCTCATGATTTCCGCTCTCCCCTCACTTCGATCAAGGGTTATGTCGAAGCAATGATTGACGGAACCATTCCCGTAGAATTACAGGAAAAATACCTTAAGATCATTTCTTACGAAGCAGAACGGCTGGAAAAGCTTACACGCGGTCTTCTGACACTGAATGAACTGGATATCCAGAAGCGTATGCTCAATATTCAGCCTTTTGATATCAATAATGTTATCAAAGCTACTGCTGCTTCTTTTGAAGGTTCCTGTACAAGCCGGAATATTCTTCTGGAACTGATTCTCTCCGGCAAAGAATTAATGGCTCTTGCAGATATGGAACAGATTCAGCAAGTATTATACAATCTTCTTAGTAATGCAATTAAATTCAGTTATAATAACTCTACGATTACGATCGAATCAACCGAGAAAAATGGAAAGATATTTGTTTCTGTCGAGGACCATGGTATTGGAATTCCAAAAGCAAGTATTTATAAAATCTGGGAACGTTTCTACAAGATTGACCGTTCCAGAGGTAAAGATCAGAAAGGTACCGGTCTTGGTCTCGCTATCGTCAAAGAGATCATCAACGCACATGGGCAGAATATTAATGTGATCAGTACCGAAGGTATCGGTACAAAATTCATTTTTACATTAGAGAAGGCAAAGTAGAGAACTCTCTCTGCTTTGCCTTTTTTATATCGCATATTTATTCCCATGTATGATTATGAAGTTGTCCCTGGAGCTGCATATGATCAAAATGATTCTGCCGCAGCGCCTCATAAAGAACGATTGCTACAGAATTGCTGAGATTCAGGGAACGAATCTCATTGATCATAGGAATGCGGATACAGCTGTCTTTGTGTTCCATCAGAATTTCTTCTGGAATACCGGCGCTTTCTTTTCCAAACATGATATAACAGTCTTCTTCATACTGTACATCCACATATGTCTTTAATGCTTTTGTTGTTGCATAATAAATTTTGGCATTTGGATTTTTTTCCACAAAATCCTCATAATCCAGATATGTGGTCACATCCAGATCCTTCCAGTAATCCATGCCGGCCCTTTTCAATGCTTTTTCACTGAGGCTGAATCCCAGTGGTTCGATCAGATGAAGCTTCGTATCTGTTGCCACACATGTTCTTCCAATATTTCCTGTATTTGCCGGAATTTCAGGTTCCAGCAATACAATATTAAGTTTTGCCATTTTACAGTCCTTTCCAGATTATTTATGTCTCGGACGTTCCAGATATCTGGTAATCTCTCCACTGTGAAGCAGACGGTCATTTCCACTGTCTGCATGTCCGATCACAGCAGCATGAATTCCTTTTTGTTCGAGTTCTCTCACCAGAGCATCTCCCTGCGGAGTACCAATCAGTACCGAACCTGCCGCTTCCAGTTTATACGGATCTGCATCTGCACGTTCACAAATTTCTATCGTCTCCTGTCGAATTGGAATTTTCCGAAGATCTACGTCCAGTCCGACGCCGGATGCCTCTGCCATTTTCCATAATCCGCTTAAAAATCCACCTTCTTCAGTAAAATATAATGCGGAAATCCTGTTATCTTTCCAGACAATATCATCTCTGCAAATCATGCATTTTTGCAGTTCCACAGTACTCATATAGAGAAAATTTTCTGAAAAATATCTTTGAAGTATTTCTTTCCTGCATTCAATCAATTTCAATGTACCTGATATGCCGGTTTCTCCGGCCACTACCAGGTCATCTCCTGGGCTGAGTTTTCCCGTAATCTCTGCCTGCAGCGCTTCTAATGCGTGCTGTCCTAATTTCATATCTTTCCTCCAATATTTCTCTGTTGTGTGCGTTCAAGCTTCACTACAACAGAATTGAAAGAACACTCGGGACAACCATTGCAAGTACCAGGATCACAGCAATTACTGCTGTAATGATTTTTCTCTTTTTTGGATCAAACATTCCCATTGTATCTGTCACCTCTATTATTTATAATTGAATTTCCTCTGTATACGCGTTATTTGACAACGGATCTCTTTTTTCATAATCGAATAAAATAGAAGTACCGTCCTCAAACACTTCAATATGTGCAGTTTTGGAAACCTGATTATTCTTTCTGTAACTCCAGACAGCAGTCTCATAAATTTTCTGATCTGGTGCAAATGTCGGTCTTTTTTTCAGCTTTTCTCTCAGATAAAGGTCATATACCATTCTCTGAGCTGCCATATTTACCGGTACTTCTGTTTTCTCTTTCAGAAATTCCAGCAGTATTTCATAACGACGCATTCTGGAATGCGAGATTTCACTGTATCCCTTTTCTTCATAAAAGGATCCAAGTTTCTCGTAAAAAGTAAAAGCATCCTCTGAAAATGGAATCAGATAATCCAGTGTATGACCAAACTGGCCACTATTATAATACACTTCTACCATACTTTCCACCATTTTCAGTTTCAGCACCTCTTCATAGGTCAGCCAGTTTGTTGAAAGCACCTCATAGGGTTCTTTTTCTTTGTGAACAATTCCATATCCTTCCGCTTCTTTCTGCATCAGAGATCCTTTCAGAACCTTCAGAAATCCCAGCTGAAGCTGATCCGGTTTCATGCGGTACACATCATTGAAGGAACGGTGAAATGTATCATAATCCTCGTATGGAAGACCAGCGATCAAATCCAGATGCTGATGAATATTACGGAAACTGCGCACCTGTTCCACACATTTTTCAAGCTTATTCAAATCCATATGACGGTGAATTGCAAGAATTGTCTCAGGATTCGTAGACTGTACACCAATTTCCAGCTGAATCAGCCCCGGTCGCATATGCGACATCAGATTCATTTCTTCATCACGAAGAAGATCTGCCGAAATTTCAAAGTGAAAATTTGTCACACCATTATCATGTTCCTGAATATATTTCCAGATTGTCATGGCATGTTCATGTTTACAGTTAAATGTTCTGTCAACAAACTTTACCTGCGGAACTCTGTGATCCAAAAAGAACTGTAATTCTTTTTTAACCAGTTCCAGATCACGAAAACGTAATTTTTTATCTATGGATGACAGACAGTAACTGCAGGAAAAAGGGCATCCCCTGCTGCTCTCATAATAAATGATTCTGTTCTCAAACTCCTCCAGATTCTCATAAACAAAGGGGATCTGACTCAGATCCATCAATTCGCGCCATCCATTATGATGAATGCCGTTCTCATTTCGATAGGCAATCCCCGGAATTTTCTCAAAACTGCCTTTGCCATCTATGTAAAATTCCAGAAGATCATGAAATGTTTTTTCACCCTCTCCTACCATAACTCCGGTCATCTCAGGCATTTCTGCCAGAAATTTTTCTGCATCATAAGATACTTCCGGCCCGCCAGCCCAGAACTCTGCCTTTGGAAGTATTTTTGCCAGATCCCTGACAAGTTCTTTTACAAAAGAAATATTCCAGATATAACAGGAAAAGCAGACAACGTCTGCTCCACTGCGATAAATATCCCTGAGTATTTCGTCCCTGGGCTGATTGATCGTATATTCTCGAAGGAGAACCTGCTCACCATAATCTGAAGAATATGCTTTGAGATCATATACTGCCAGATTTGAATGAATATATTTTGCGTTGCATGCTGCAAGTAAGACTTTCATGAATGTAGCAAACCTTTCCGTATATTATTCATCCAGAAGCTTCTTTAGATCTTCTTTGGATGTCAGTCCTACAAGACGATGAGTCTCCTGTCCATTTTTAAAAATCAGAAGTGTAGGTATATTCATAACTCTGAACTGCTGTGCAAGTCCCATTTCCTGATCAACATCAATTTTTCCAACGTTATATCCTTCTTCCGCCAGTGCTTCCACAATTGGTCCCTGACGCATGCATGGTCCGCACCATGTGGCCCAGAAATCGAGTAAAATCGGTTTCTCTGATTTTAATACTTCTTCAAAGTTCTGTGATGTGATTGTTTTTACCATAATAATCTCCTTTTCTGCGTATTCTCATGAACGACGTACATACTTTCCTGCACTGATTCCAGCCATGCTTCCCTCATATACCGCTTTTGAAACCTGAAGCAATCCTCCTGTACAATCCCCTGCTGCAAAAAGTCCTGGAATCGTTGTTTCCATTTCTGCATTGACCTTGATATTGCCTTTATCAGTCAGCTCTGCTCCCATCTGCCGTGCAATTTCTGCACTTCCTGCAGTTCCAAGTGCTACAAACACCCCATCTGCCGGATAAAAAGAATCCTCCCCGGCTTCTTTTCCTGTTGCAGAAACATCGCTTTCCATGCGAAGCCCTGAAACTGTATCCTGCCCTTCAACAGACTGAATTTTCATCGTATTCACTGCAATTGAATGCTCTCTCGAAAACTCAGGCTCTTTACCATTTGTATAAATTGTCACAGATGGAGTTACATTACGCAGCTCCTCTGCCTCATGAAGCGCGAAATCACTGTTTCCGATCACTGCCACTTCACGGTTTCTGTAGAAGAAAGCATCGCAGACTGCACAATAACTGACTCCTCTTCCCTCAAACTCACGTATTCCCGGAATTCCCGGTGTTGTCCGCTTGCCTCCTGTTGCCAGAATCACACTAACTGTATCAAAATTCCCTACCGTTGTCTGAACTGTAAATGTATCAAATCCTGTGATTCCAAGTACCTGTGCATCAATTATACGAACTCCCAGTGCCTTTGCCTGTTCAATGCCTCTTTTATAAAGCTCACTTCCGGAAATCGGCTGTTCCAGTCCATAATAATTCTCAATCTTATCTGCTTTAGCCAGTGCTCCGATCCCATTATTGATCAACAATGGTTTCAGATTACTCCTTGCAGTATATAATGCTGCAGAAATCCCGGCGGGACCTGCACCGATAATGATCACTTTTTCCATTTTATCACCCGAATTTCTTATTAATCTATTCTGTGCAACTCATGTCTCTATTATACTTGACTGTCGTTGTTTTCTCAAGAGTCTTTGCCTGATATGGCTTCTTTGACATATTTTTTATCTTTTTCTTAAATTTTTTACTGTTTTTTCTGTAATTTTTGTTACAATTATGCTATATTTTTAATGTGTTACGTTATATTAAATAGAAAAAGAGTTAATTATTTAGAATCATAACCAAGGAGTTTAATTAACATGAGAAATTTTGAATATTACTCACCTACAAAGGTGTTTTTTGGAAAGGATACTCATTTCAGAGCAGGCGAAATCTTAAAAGAATATGGATGTCATAAAGCCCTCATACATTATGGAAGCGAAAGTGCTGTAAAGTCTGGTCTGATCAATGATATCTGCCAAAGTCTCACAGATGCCGGAATTGACTTTGTCACTTTAGGTGGTGTTGTCCCAAATCCACATCTTTCCAAGGTTCGCGAGGGGATCTCCCTCTGTCAGAAAGAACAGGTTGATTTTATTCTGGCAGTCGGAGGCGGAAGCGTTATCGATTCAGCTAAAGCAATTGGTTACGGTGTTGCCAATCCATGGACTGATGTCTGGAATTTCTTCCTGAAAACAGAAGTCCCAACTGCCTGTCTCCCGATCGGTGCAATTCCTACCATTGCTGCATCCGGCAGTGAGATGAGCGGTTCCTGTGTTATTACAAATGAAGATGGATGGCTGAAACGCAGCAGCACACGAAGCGATCTGTGCCGTCCTAAATTCGCCCTCATGAATCCAAGACTTACCTATACCCTTCCGGAATATCAGACCGAAAGTGGTTGTGTTGATATCCTTCTTCACACCATGGAGCGCTATTTTGTCAACATTGAAACAATGGAAATTACAGACAGTATCAGCGAGTCTCTGATGCAGACTGTTATCTATAATGCACGCATTCTGTTAAATGAGCCAGGCAATTATAATGCACGGGCTGAGATCATGTGGGCCGGCAGCCTTTCTCACAACGACCTGACTGGCTGCGGAACCGGTGGCGGTGACTGGGCCTGTCATCAGCTTGAACACGAGCTGGGCGGACTTTACGACGTTACACACGGTGCCGGACTTGCAGCCATCTGGGGAAGCTGGGCACGTTATGTATACGATGCTAATCCTGAACGCTTTGCTCAGTTTGCTACTAATATTTTTGACATTCCATGCTTTGCTGATTATGAGAGCACCGCACTTGCCGGCATCAATGCAATGGAAGACTTTTTCCGCTCGATCCATATGCCTACAAGTCTTCATGAACTGGGACTTGATCTGACAGACGAACAGATCCATGAACTGGCCTTCAAATGCAGTTTCGAAGACACACGAACAATTGGTGTTTTCAAACAGTTGAATATGAAAGATATGGAAAAAATCTATACCATGGCCAGATAATTTTAACGGTATTATTATTTTTTCAGAATTATAAACTTTAAAGGCAGATACCCGAAAGTTATAATCTATAATCGGAGTTCTGCCTTTTTAATGTAATATGAAACTACTTCTTCGGGTGTATTTTATTTTAGCAGGTATACCTCAGTATCATAAGTACCTTTCGCCTCTCCCTCTGCATGAGTGGCAACATATATATCAATACGATTCTTCTTAATCGCACCTCCGCAATCCTCTGCCACATAAATCTGTCCGTTAATCACAACCTTGCTTCCATATGGAATTACCGATGGGTCTACCGCAATCGTGTGATTTGTCACCGCAGTTACTCCGGTAGACGTAATGCCATTGGCATATGGTCCGCAGCAAATACTGCAAGGACAGTAATGTGTGATCTTGAATACTCCCAGATCCTGCAGATTTGCATCTGAAGACACTGCAACCGGAGTACCGATCTGCACGCCATTCTGCTCCGAAATACCCGGTTCTACGTCCTCCAGAGCATCAGCAAACACACCTTTTCCGCTTCCTTCATGAAGTGTTCCTGCATTTTCATTTTCGTCGACCGTATCAGATTCATCTTCCGTTGTGCCTGAAAGCTTCAGACAGCTGGTCGGAATATACCCCTCTGTCTCAGTCCCATCTGCATCCTGATATGTAATACGGCTCCAAACTTTGTTAACTGTACCGGTCTGTTTCACTTCATCAAGTTCCAGTACTTCCCCTATTTCTTCACCGTCTTTTTTACTGGGATAATCCAAGACTGTCACGTCGCTCTTAACTTCAACTTCTGCATCAGCCGGCTGGATCTGATCTGTGTCACTGAGCATCTGATTCTGAATATACCCAATAATACTCTCTCCATCCGCCTCACAAGACACCTTACTCCATCCATTATCGCAAACGGCACTTCTCGTCAGTGTATCTCCTAATGTGACATCTGTAAGCTTTTCACTGGTATCGCCTGGTTTTGCATAGATTCCTGCGCTTTTAGCCGTTACATACAGCATATCCTGGACTGCTGCAACTCTGACAGCATTACCAGTGCCATCATCAGTCTCAAATTCCTGAAGAACCTTATTATCCTCTGTTACTGCCTGATAATCCTGTACAGTGCCATATACTGCCGCTGCATGACACGTCAGCATAATTCCTGTCAAAACTGCACAAACCTTCTTCTTCACAGGTTTTCACCTCGTCTCTATATCTTATTCAAAAATGCTCCGCATTCATGTTTCCCCATCTCTTACTCGGGATTATTTTAGCACAAGAATTAACGTATTTCAAATTTACACAGTTTTTTCACGAAAATTTAAGAATTTCTTTGTTGTTCCTTCCTTTTCAAAAATCCGTTTACACGTTACAATAAGAACTATGAAAACACATAAGAAAAAAATCACAAATCCAAAACTTAACAAAAAAGAAATTCTTCAGAAACGGCAAAAGCAGGTTTTTCTTCAGAAAACGGCACTGTTTCTGCTTGGTCTCCTGCTTCTTGTTTCTGCAGTCATTGTCTTTTCTGTCCGTAAGCAAAAACAAACCTGGGCAATCAATTCCACTTGCGAATCTTACCGTGCAGATGTAGAACAGGCAGCCTCCACATATGATATGGAAGATTACGTGAATCTGATCCTTGCACTTATGATGCAGGAGAGCTCCGGACAGGGAACTGATGTGATGCAGTCTTCTGAGGGTGCTTATAACATAAAATACCCTCAAACACCTAATGGGATCACTGATGTTGATTATTCTATCGTCTGTGGAGTTCAGGAACTGAAATATTCCATGGAAAAAGCCGGTGTCACATCTCCTGATGATATTGCACATATCGAGCTTGCCCTTCAGGGGTACAATTTTGGTGCAGACCTTTATTTCAGTTATCTTGAAAAAAATGGTATTACTTCCTGGTCTGTTGAAAGTTCTGAAGCTTTTGCCCAAATGGCCAGTGGAGAAACGCCACGTTCCGAAGATGATCCTCTGTATTCTTCCGCAGGTCCCTGGGATTACGGTGATCAGCATTACCCTGAACATGTCCTGCGTTATTATCACTGACAGAGCCTAAAATGTACTATTGAAACTTTTTTTTAAATTTTTTAATTTTTTTCAAAAAAACATTTGACAACTACAATTATATCTGGTATTATATGTCTTGTCGATGAGGAACACACTTCTTCACAAGGCACATGCGATAGTGGCGTAGTTGGTAACGCGCGACCTTGCCAAGGTCGAGACCGCGGGTTCGAGCCCCGTCTATCGCTCTTTTTATTTAAGAATCAGGACATTCTCCTGATTCTTTTTTTCTTTAAATGAAAACACCCGATCTCCCATATGTCTGGAAGGTCGGGTGCTTAAAAACTCACTCTGTATAAAATTCTCTCTTTTAATGATGGAATAATCTGATTCCGGTAAATGCCATCACCATTCCATATTTATTGCAGGTATCGATTACTGCATCATCTCTTACTGAACCGCCAGGCTGCGCAATGTATTTCACGCCACTCTTATATGCTCTTTCAATATTATCACTGAATGGGAAGAATGCATCTGATCCAAGTGTAACATCAGTCATCTGATCAAGCCATGCTCTTTTTTCTTCTCTTGTAAATACTTCCGGTTTCTCAGTAAATGTTTTCTCCCACGCACCATCCGCAAGTACGTCCATATATTCTTCTCCGATATAAACATCAATTGCATTATCTCTTTCGGCTCTGCTGATTGTATCCTTGAACGGAAGATTCAGCACCTTCGGACACTGACGCAGGAACCAGTTGTCTGCTTTCTGTCCTGCAAGTCTGGTACAATGTACACGGGACTGCTGTCCTGCTCCAACACCAATTGCCTGTCCGTCTTTGACAAAGCATACAGAGTTGGACTGTGTATATTTCAGAATGATCAGAGAAACTTTCAGATCTCTCTTTGCTTCTTCGCTAAGCTCTTTATTTTCCGTTACAATATTTGAGAGCAGTTCATCATCAATCGCAAGTTCCTGACGACCCTGCTCAAAAGTAACTCCAAACACCTGCTTGTGTTCCAGCGGAGCCGGTACATAGTCTGGATCGATCTCAATAACGTTGTAATTACCTTTTTTCTTCTGTTTAAGAATTTCCAGTGCTTCGTCAGTATATCCCGGTGCGATCACTCCATCAGAAACCTCTCTCTTGATGAGCATTGCTGTATCTTTATCACATACATCAGAAAGAGAAATAAAATCACCAAAAGATGACATTCTGTCTGCGCCTCTGGCTCTTGCATAAGCACATGCAAGCGGAGAAAACTCTTTCCAGTTCATATCCTCTACCCAGTAGATTTTAGCCAGTGTTTCTGTAAGTGGAAGTCCTACAGCGGCACCTGCCGGTGAAACATGCTTAAAAGATGTAGCTGCCGGAAGTCCGGTTGCTTTCTTAAGGTCTCTGACAAGCTGCCAGCCATTAAATGCATCCAGGAAATTAATATATCCAGGTCTTCCGGAAAGTACTTTGATAGGAAGCTCCTGTCCCTCTTCCATATAGATTCTGGAAGGTTTCTGATTTGGGTTGCATCCGTATTTTAACTGTAATTCTTTCATTTCTGCACTCTCCTTACTGATTTTTATTTACGATTTTTGTGTTATAAGTTCCTGTTGCAATGTCAATATAACGTACAAATAATGATACCTTATTATCTTCATTTAAACTGTTCCAGAGAAGATCTGTAAATGTCTCTATGTCGTCCGGAATATCAACCAACTTAGGTTCTCCCTCAAAGCTTGGCAGCGGATTTCCATCACATTTATAGGTATGAATGAAACGTCCCTCTCCAGGAATTGCATTCTCATAAGCATATGTATATCTCAGGCAGGAATCCGGATTTCCATTATCACTTTTAAGAATAGACATTGCATAGCTGTAATTTCCATTTTCGATATGCATAACACCAGAAATACGAGGTGTATAGTTCGGACCATCCGGCTCAAATTCGCGTGATCTTAATGACTGTTCAAAAGTCAGCTGCCTGTCAAGCCCTTCATAAATTGTATCTGTCTGATCTCCATTGGTTACAATTGTTTTATTACCAAGAACACGCACCGGAGCATAAATGATCAGACTCGGATCTGTCAGTTTAGACGGATCAAATGCCTGTGTACGGATTCCTTCACCCTCTGTGACAAATACACGGTTTCTGCTGTTTTCGCTTCTTCCCATAATAAAGTAAGCAGTAACTGCTTTTGTTCCATCCGCAGAGCGTCCAATGACAATTCCTCTGCCCGGATAAGAATTATTTTTCAGTTCATTTGTCAGTGAGATTTTTTCCATGTTCATTCTCCTTTTTTAACGTAATTGAATCGGATATGCACCTCGATTTTAAATTAAAAAAAACCGCCTGGGTAGTCTGTTTCCAGGCTGCCCAGGCGGTCGGCACGTTCATTTACTGCACTCCCTGTAGTTAACTCTACTTCCGCCAGTCATGCAGTCGTTAAAATCATAATATACTAAATTATCAAATTTCGCAAGAACAAAAATAAAAACAATATTATTTGCTGCTGTTCACTCCGTTCACAGCAACTTATTCATCTACGCTGTAGTTTGGTGCTTCTTTTGTAATATGAATATCATGAGGATGAGATTCTTTAAGAGAAGCAGCGGAAATCTTGATAAATCTTCCTGTAGTCTTAAGCTTCTCAATTGTTTCTGCGCCACAATATCCCATACCGGAACGAAGTCCACCCATAAGCTGGAATACTGTATCTTCAACATGTCCCTTATAAGC
>OLNE01001025.1_pt1 | contig 22057 bp, 14 predicted proteins | sample 1672431 | NCBI WGS metagenome assembly OLNE01 (sample SAMEA3136685, study PRJEB25190) | human gut metagenome | reverse complement strand
CATCGTGGCCGGGCACGCTTGCACGCACCCGGCCACCTCATTCTTACTTACCATGCACATCTGCGCTTATGCGCTTCTATGCTTTACAACACAAGGTCGAACATATCGTTCGTACACCCCATTACACCAGGGGCTTTGCCTCTTCGCGAGACTTGGTGGGAGCCGTGGGGTCAAAGAAGAACTCCGGGTTGGTCTGCCACTTCACGCCACGAAGGATGTAGGCAAAGCTCGGGTCGTTGCCCGAGTCGTTCAGGTGGTACACCTCGGCGTCGTCGTAGGCGTTGATCACGTCGACGAGCTTGGCGCGGCTGCCCACGTTGGCGTCGTAGTCCACGGGGTTGAGTTTCTTGAAGTCGTCGCCCGAGGAAACGTCGAGAGGAGCCGGGCCCTCGAAGGACTCGATGCCCTCGTCGAGGTCGCCGAAGTAGCGGGCACGGCCGCCGCACTGCGCAACGCAGCTGGGCAGCAGGCCCTCATCGACGCAGTCGGCGCACATGTTGCACTTCTGCACCACGTTGAGGTCGGCGTCGAGGTAGCGCACGCCGTAGGGGCAGGCACTCACGCAGGCCTGGCAGCCGATGCACTGCTCGGCGTCGATAACGACGATGCCGTCCTCGCGCTTGTAGGTGGCGCCGGTGGGGCACACGTTCACGCACTCGGGGTTGGCGCAGTGCTGGCACGACAGCGGCAGGAAGTACATCTCAACGTTGGGGAACTGACCGCCATCCTCTTTGGGCACCGGGCCCATGCGGACGACCTTGTTCCAGTAGCTGCCAATCGGCACCTCGTTCTGGACCTTGCAGGCAACCGAGCAGGCGAGGCAGCCCACGCAACGGTTCAGGTCCGTTATGATCGCTTTGCGGCTCATAGCTGCACTCCGTTCCTCTCAGCGTAGTTCTTCTGGCTCTCCTCGTTGTCGTACACGGGCAGCCATTCCTTCAGACGCGGGTCGTCCGAGGTGTAGATCATCTCGGTGCCGTCAACATCGCAGGGCACGGGGTTGCCGTTAGGCGAGTTCTCGGCCGTTGCCTTGTAGATGTTCACGTTGTAGGCACGCGCGTAGCTCGAGCCGCAGATGGGGTCGCGCAGGTCCTTGTTCACGAGCGTGTTCACGTTCACGAGCTCGAGACCCTTCATGGCGCCGTGGAACTCGGGCATCCACCACTGGTGCTCGCAGTTGATGGTGCCGGGACGGATGCCGTAGTACAGGTCCGCAACCTGGCGAATCTTGTGGCGAGGCGTCTCAATCCACACCCAGTCACCCTGCTCGATGCCCAGCTCAGCGGCGTCGGCGGGGTTGATCTCCACGCGAGGCGCAGGCCACTGCTCGCGGCACCAGGGAAGCTGACGGTGCTCGGAGTGGAAGTACACCGGGATGCGGCGGCCGGTGGTCATGATGAAGGGGTACTCGGTGACGTACTCGGGGTTGGCAACGGGGCCCTCGGGCGGCTCGGTGTAGGTCGGCAGGGTGAACGGGCCGATCTTGTCGAACTGGTCGCCGCTCTTGGAGTCAGGCATCGAGTAATGGTCGATGTCCTGGCCGTAGAAGGGATGCTCGGGGGTGTGCACGGTCTCGAGCTTGGTGCACCAGATCTCCTGCTTCTTGGTGGGGGTGCCCAGGCCGGGGGCGCCGAACGTCACACCGCCGCCACCGATGTTCTGCGGGCTCACCCTGATGCCGGTCTCATAGCGGCGATAGGTGCCCCAGGTGTCGGGCTGCAGCTTCTTGCAGTCCTGCATGCCCTGCTCCTGGAAGTAGCTCTTGAACTTCTCCCAGGGAGAGTCGCCGGGGTAGTCGGCAATGAGGTCGGCGTAGCGAGCAACAGCGGCGTCGAGGTCCTTGATGGAGTCGGGCCACTTCTCCTCGTCGGTCTCCGCGCCCGGATGCCACGGGATGCCGCAGGCCTTGGCCAACTGGATGATGGCGTCGACGTCGAACCACGTCTCACCGAGAGGCTCGACCGTCTTGCAGTGGCAGCCTTCATGGCCGCCGCAGCCCTGCGAGGTACGCACGCAGTCGACCTCGAGCCAGTGGCGAACGGGCAGCAGGATATCGGCGAGCTGCGAGGTGGGCGTGTGCCACAGATCCAGGTCGAGGAAGAAGTCGAGCTGCTTCAGGCCCTCCCAGGCGTACAGGGCGTTGGACATGTTCATAAGGTCGCCGGACTGGCAGATGCCCATGTAGATGGGGTACTGGGCGCGCTCAGAGCGGTTGCAGCAGTCCCAAATGGCCGTGGAGTCGCCCCAGATGCCCAGGTCGGGAAGCATGGGGATATCGTTCACGCCAGCGATGTTGGCCCACTTGTCCGCAGCCTCGGGGCCGGCGAACGGGAAGATGGAGATCTCGCCACCCATGTCGAACTCTTCCATGCCGATGGGGCCCTGGGTCTGGCCGCGGTTGCCACCGGGGGTGTCGAAGTTGCCCGTCAGGCCAACGATGGCGTCGATGGCACGAGAGCACTGCACCGAGTTGCAGGAGTGCTCGATGGCGAGCATGTACTGGATGCCGCCGTTGCCGTAACCCGTCTCGGGATGAAGCGGAGTGGCGTAGGTCGTGGCAGCTTCGACGATGAGGTCAGCGTCAACACCCGTGATCTCAGCCACGGTGTCGGGGTCGTAGTTGTTCACGTGGGCGCAGAAATAATCCCACACGGGCTTGGCCTTGACCTTCGAGCCGTCCTTGAGCGTGACCTCGATCTCGCCGCACTCGTAGTCGGGGTCGATGAGCGGGTCGCAGCGGCTGAAGTCGGTCTTCTGAACGACATAGCCAGGCTCGACACCGGGGGCAGCGTTGGGCAGGTCGGGCACGAAGCCGTCCATCTCGCGCGTGCTCTCCTTGAGCTCGAGAGGCTTCTCGCCCTGCCAGTAGCCCGTAGAGGCGTCGTGCCACACGAGCTCGCCGCTCAGCTTGTCGTACACCATGAAGCGGGTGCTCGAGCCGCCCTCGACGATGTCGCTCTCCTTGAGGAGCTTCGTCTTGAGGGGGTCACCATTAAAGCGAGAGCCGGCTGCGGTCTCGGTCGCCTCCATGTCCTCCACCACGAGGTAGGGCAGGTCGGTCCAGCGCTTGACCCACATCTCGTCGTAGAGCTTGTTGTTCACGATGACGTTGAGCCAGCCCAGAGCCATGGCGGCGTCGGTGCCGGGGCGCAGGGGCAGCCAGATGTCGGCCTCCTTGCCCAGGTTGGTCATGCGCGGGTCAACGATGATGAACTTCTCGGCCTTCGCAGCGGCGTCGACCATGGTGCGGCACGAGTCGTCGTAGTTGGAGAGTTCGGCACCGCCGCCCCACACGACCAAGACGGGAGCACGGTCGACGGTGGCGTTCCAGGAGTAGGCGCGGTTGGACTGCAGCGAGGTACCCACGTGGCGCGGGCCCTTGCAGATCTGGTAGGCCTGGTCGGTGTTCACGGAGTCAAGAATGCCCGTGAGACCCAGGGCGCTCGCCATGCAGTAGATGCGCGAGGTGCCGCACATCGTGAGACCGGCGTTGCTGCCACGCTGAGCCTTGATCTCGTTGATCTTCTCGGCGGAAGTCTGAAGCGCCTCGTCCCAGGAGATGCGCACCCAACTGGGATCGTCCTCGCCCTTGGGATTCGTACGCTTCAGCGGGTAGCGCAGACGGTCGGGGTGGTAGCAAGCCTGCAGCGAGGCCTGGCTCTTCGAGCAGCAGTTGCCCGACGAGGCCATGGACGACTCGTCGCCCTCGACCTTCACGGCGCGGCCGTTCTCCACCGTTACCCACACCGCGCACTCCATCTTGCCGCAGCCGCGGCACATGGTGCGGATACGCTTGGTCGTGCCCTCATTGGCGGGCACCGAGCCAGAGTTGTGGGTCTCGGCCAAAGCCGGGGTCGCCTTGGCACCGGCCACAACCAAACCGGCAGCCGCAGCCAGGCCCACAAACGAGCGTCGTGACACGTCGGTGTTGAGCGACCACTTCAATTCGCGTTCCACAGTGATTCCTCCTTCTTCTTTCCCTGCCTTCATAACACTGCCAACCAAGACGCGATGGGAGGCAACGGCGCAGCTCGCATATCGGTCGGCGCAACATACTTCGCGCACCTTGAGACGACTTCTCGCACCAGCCGAGACGTCACCTCGTGGAGTGCCCCCAACGCTTTGTGATTGTGCGCATATAACCCTCAGCGCGTATCGCCCTGGGTTAGGTATCAATTTGGGCAGGTCAAAAGTGAGGTAGTTTCTTACCACAGGTTGTGGTAGAGGGCGGAGTCAAGCAAGATTCGGCAAGGGTGACGAAGGAGAATTGGCGTACAATTGTGTAGTCAAACGGACGAGACAAAGGGGATTCGTGGCAGGGGAGACTTCAGCAGGCACCGCGCATCGCATGCCTGTCGGACAATCGAGCGCGCCGGCAAGGACGCGGTTTGCGGCCGGTCTCAGCCTGGGCATTTTCATGCTCGCGCTTGAGAGTGAACGTCTCTCTGCGCTCATGCACGTTAGCGGAAACCCTCGCGTCGCACCACTTCAGACGTCTCTTATCACACTTGCATTCTTCATCGTCGGAGTTGCGCTCATCTGCCTGCGGCCGCCATGCAAACCGGCTCCTCCAGCGACAATTTGGGTCGTGTCCCTTGCCTGCTCACTTGGCGTGGCCAACATGCTCTTCCTTCAATACGACCCGGCTCTGTTTCCAGTTCAATTCCTTGGCGGTCTAGCATTTTCGCTTTCACCGCCGGTGTTGATCTATTTCTGGCTGCAACGTTGCTTGCCATTTGGCAAATCATTTGTCATAGAGAGCTTCGGTATGGCCGCGGTGACGCTGGGATGCCTCAGCATACTCACCATTGTGTTGGAGCACTCCGTCGCCCTCGTCCTTGTCACCCTGCTTCCCCTGGCAGGCGCGGCTTTGTTGTGCGCCATGGAGCCTGCCGGGGTATGCGGCGGTGTAGCGGATGCGTTCGCCGAGAACGGTCCCCAAGAGCATGCGGGCAATCGCAACGCAGGCAACGACCAAGATAGTGGCCGCTGGAGCGTCTTGCGGGCGATGGGCAACCTCGCCCACCACGATTCCGAGAATGCGGAGAGCACCAGTCTCGGCAAACTCGTACGCAACGCCCTCGTGAGGCTTGTCCCCTTCTTTTGCTATGCGCTCCTGTTCGGCAGCGTCCACTTCTCATGGCTCGCGCATCAAGACGAGGCTTCGGTTGGCGTGTGGGTACAACTTGGTGCCAGCGTGGGCACTATCCTGTGCGGCCTGGCCGCGCTTGCCCTCTCCCATATACGCTGGGGACGTGCGTTTGAGAACATCGCGCATCTGTTGCTTACTGCGTTCGCCATTGTGGCACTCTGGCTCTCCACATTCCTGACCAGCAAGTATGTGTTTGCCTACCTAGTGCTGCTCAACATTGCCCAGAAGCTGACGTTCATGCTGATGCTTGTTTTCGGATTCCCGTTTGCCCGCACCAGTCCCCAGCGCACTTCGATATGGTCCGTGGCTTACCTAAGCTTCTTTGCCGGCACGTGCGTAAGCTCCTTTTTGGGGGCCTGTACCGTGACCGTGCTCAACATCGTCTGCGCGGGCGCGCTTGCAATCCTGCTCTTAGCCGATATCGCGGGAATCGCAGCCCTCTACAGCATGACGCCATATGAAGATTCGGACCGCATGGCCGGCGTGGGCACCGAGGGCGTCGCGCCCAACAGGGCGGGCATCGCAGGATTCGCGTCCGGCGAAACAGGCGCCGGGCCCTCGGGCACAGACGGCACGCACTTGAACGTCGAGGGAACCAACGGCGGCATGCTCGCTGACGGAACCTCTTCCGCACGCTCAATGGATGGTGGCTCAGCGACATCGAGACACGAGGCTCAACAGCCATCAAACGTCTTCGACCAGCTCCCCTACACCTGCCATCTCATCGCCGTGGAGTACGACCTCACGCGACGCGAGGAGGAAATCCTGCAGCTGCTTGTACGCGGACGCACAGCTTCGCGCATCGCCGAAACGCTGTGCATCACCACGGCCACCACGCGCACCCACCTGCGCAATATTTACGCCAAACTCGGCGTTCATAGCCAGCAAGATATTCTCGATATGTACGAGGATCTTGCCTCCCGGCAGGAATAGAGGCGAGCACGGGGCGCCCGAGTCGGCGTCAAGCACCTGGATGCAGTCGTTCACGAACAGACCTCCTACCGTGGCGAACACGCCAGGCATCAGGCCGAAGCCATAGAACGGGTCATCTTCCTCGTTGAGGGGCGGCAGGTACTCAGCAGGCTTGTCGAAGTAGCCGTCGACACCCGCTTCGCAATGGCCGTTGCCGCCGGACTGGCAGGCGCCCCCTCTCACCACGCAAGCTGGAGGTGTTCCGCCGCCTCGCACGCGGCCGTAGGTGCCCGCTCACCCGGCGCAAGCGCTACAACAGCCCTGCCATGTAGATGGGCAAGTATGTAACAACCCCGTCACGCGAGATGTTACCCGTATGCAGGACAACCGCTTTGTCGAGCCCGTAGTTCTCAACTTGCAGCAGCCTGTCAAGCGCCGCATGCTTGGTGCTGTAGCGACCGGATTTGACCTCTACCGGCAAGACATCGGGAGTATGCCGGGCCTCGATAAGAAAGTCTACCTCCCCGACTTTGGTCGTGTTGAAATAAAACAGCGATTCCCGACCATGTGCCCGTAGCTCCTGGGCAACGACATTCTCGAAGACTTGGCCGAAGTTGATGTCATCCCTGCATGCGACGACGGCCTCGACATCCGCAGGGGAAAACGTCGAGAAGAGCAGTCCCACATCATTCATGTAAAACTTGAAGTAGCTATCCTCGCGGCTCAACCCGAGCGGAAACACCGCATCGCTGGCCCGCTTGACGGGAATGGCGACGCCCGCGTTCACAAGCCAGTCAAAATCTGACTGCATGTCTTCGAAGCGGCGTTTCTTGTCGATGCCCGATACAATGAAGCGACGGTTTTCCTTGTTCAGCTGTGCGGGAATCGCCTCAAAGATGGTTTTTATTCGCTGTGCATGCAGACGGTCAGACACATAACGTGTGATGTCGGCTCGATATGCGTCGAGGATGCTACGCTGCCGTGCTCGCATGGCTTGTGTGTCGCTGGACGTCACGAACGTCTGAACCGCTTCGGGCATGCCCCCCACAAGCACATAGCGGTAAAACAGTTCGACAAAGCGATTGTGAAGAAAGTCAGGCATGGGCTCAACCTTCTCAAAGCATGAACGGGCGGCATCCCATAGCGACCCGTCGACCCCCATAGCCCAGCTGAACTCCTCGAAATCCATGGGGAACATCTCGACGATGTCGATGGTCCCCACAGGCAGCGAGCGAAAGTCATACGCCTCGACCCCAAGCAACGAGCCCGAGTAAATCACGTCGAAACGTCCGTCATTTGCCAGATAGCGCATCCAGGTTATGGCGTCCCCGCAACGCTGAACTTCATCGAAAAAGAGAAGCGTCTTGCCATCGGAAAGCGGCCGAGTCGCCAAAGCAGTAATACGCATGACTAGGTCCTCGAGACTCGTCGCCCCGCTTATGATACCGATGGCCTCAGGACGCTCAACGAAATCGATTTTAATCATATCCCGGTAGAATTCGGCAGCGAACTCCTCGATGCTGCTCGTCTTGCCAATCTGCCGTGCGCCTGTGACCAGCAAACCCTGCCGATTCCTCGTCCGCTTCCACTCCAGTAAGCGGTCGGTAATCTTTCTCCTGAGCATGATGACGTCCTCTCTATATGTCACACTATCAAGTATAGCCATTTACCAGCCATTTCTGCAAAATCGGCATTGGATTCTGGTAAAATCCTGCAAAATAGGCATTGGATTTTGATGAAATCCTGCAAAATCGGCATTGAGGAGCGAGCTATCGGAGACGCCGGGGCTCCACGACTCGGGCCTCCCGTTCCAATCCCTCTGAAACCCGTTCTGCACTAGGATGTAGTTCACTCATACCAGCGCATCGCGCAAACGTCACCCGAGGAGAGGTCGACAATGGGAGCAGATACGAAATACCATTTGGACCAAATGCAGAGAGTCGACCTGCGCACGGTATGGCCGCATGAGGCACTCGACTTCACCAGGTGGCTCTCAGAGGAGCCCAACCTCAACCTGCTTGGATCCGCAGTTGGCATCGAGCTCGAACTCATCGAGATGGAATCCTCCGTAGGGTCGTTCAACGTGGACATCTTCGCGCAGGAGTCCGGCACCGGGCGTAAGGTTATCATCGAAAACCAGTTGGAAGAGACGAACCACGACCATCTCGGCAAGGTCATCACCTACGCAGCCGGCAAAAGCGCCGAGGTTGTCATCTGGGTTGTCTCCCATGCCCGCGATGAGCACCGTCAAGCCATCGAGTGGCTCAACCAGCACACTGACAGCGACTTCGCCTTCTTTCTCGTGGAAATCGAGCTTTGGTCTATCGGTAATTCGCTGCCGGCACCGCGCTTTAACGTCGTCGAACAGCCTAATGAGTGGACGAAAGCCCTTAAGCTCAGCAAAGGCCTCTCCGACACCGAGCGCGTCAAGCTCTCGTATTGGACGAAATACCGCGAAATCGCGATGGGCACTCCCGAATTCCTGAAGGTCTTCAGCCCGCAGAAGCCTTCGAAGGACCATTAGACCACGCTGAGCTGTGGAACGTCCACCTACCATATGTCCCTACTCATCGATACGCAGCGTGGACGCGCCGACATCGAGTTCTATGTGCCCGATGACAAGGAGATTGGCCTCGGGAAAATCGGCGCGTGTTTGCGTTTTAATTCTGCCGGAGTCTAAGCTTCCGAAGTGACTTTACTATTTCCCCAGGTAGATGACGTGTGCTGGCTGTCGAATTTGGTTTGATACGTGGGCTGCGGAAATAAAAACGCAAACACGCGGTATTTTTGCGACCCGCGGCAGTAGACTCGCCCGAGTCCGTCGCGTTGACGTATTTCACCATGAGGTCGCAGTACTGGTTCATGAACGCCTCGTGGCTGTCTATCATCTCTTTGAACTCGGGGGTGACTTCGCCTGAAGTCTGGGCACCGCCAGCCTCTGCTGCTGGTTGTTCTTGCGGGTCGGCAGCTTCGGCGCTAGCAGCGTCGCCGAAGTCGATGGTGAAGGGAAAGAAGGCGAAGAAGCCGGTGCGCAGGCTCAAAAGGTTGCCGTCTACCAGGGATATCTTGACTGATTCGCCCCCGAGACGGCAGCCAATCGCCGTTCTCGCTACTTCGAAACTCGTTTATCCGTCAATGGAAGCCGAGCCCGGACCCACAGAAAACCCCAAGGACACCAGAGGAGAACGCGGCGGTCCCGCGGGGGTTCCGCGGGACCGCCTGTAATGGGCACAATGGCCGCGCGCAGGCGGCCGGTCGGGTCGTCCAAAGGACCGCCCAAACATACACCTCTTCGTCAAGAAATGAATAAGGGCAGACCCCTTAGAGCCTGCCCTGAACTGTAATGGGTGAGGGCCCACCGCCCGCAAGCCGCCCGAAAGGGCGGCGCGCACGGCGGGTGGCTGGCGCGCCGCCCGGGTTTCTATGCGCGGCGGTGGAACACGATGGCGCGGTCGTAGACGATCTCGTAGTAGGACGCGCCCACGCCCGTCTCGGGCTCGATGTAAGCTCGGAAGGCCGCGAGAACCGTGTTGTCGTTGTCCACTCCGTAATATATGCCCTGCTCGTTGCCGGTGCTGTACGGTATCTCGGCCGTGAACTCGTCGGCACCCGACCAACCAGGACGCGCCATCTTGTAGACGTAATACCCGTCCCCGCCCTCGGGCAGGTACTGCGCGGCGGAGCCTTCGAACAGGCCGTTGTAGATGCTGCACACGCCGTTGAGCATGGGGCGAGCATACAGAACGGCGTTGGAGTAGACGGCCTTTCCGGTGGTGGTGTGGTTCACGCCGTACACCACGACGAAGTCATCGTCGGAGGTCAACATGAAGTTCTCGGTCATGAGATAGGTCGTGTCGTGGTTGTCGCCTTGAGAGTTGGTGTCGTTGAAATAGGAGGTCATGCCCTCGGGCACGGCGATGTCCACCGCCGGCTCCTCGTAGTCGTACTCGTCGGCATACTGGGCGATGATTGCCTCACGGATTGCCTCGAGGTCGGCCGCCGCATGGGGCAACGCCGCAATCTCGTGCACCCCCGTGCCGCGGGTCGTGATGGGCTCCGCCGCCAAGGGCACGTCATTGGGTGCAGAAGGCGTGACGCGCACGACACGCATGCTCTCGGCCAAAGAGGCAATCCAGGCGTCCATGGCCTCGCCGTCGGCCGGCTGGGAAATGCGCGCCAGCGTGCAGAAGGTATCCTTGTCCGCTTCCAGGCCCATGTTGAGCGTCTGAGCAGGCAGGAGCGCCTCATTGACAACGCCCGCGCCGAAGCCCGCCGCCTCGAGCGCCGTCTCAACCGTCTCGAGCGTGGTGGCGTCACCCGTCACCACATACACGAAGCGCGCACCGAACGACTGCGCCTCCACGTTCGTCACAGGGCCGGGGCACGCGCCGGGCGTAGCCTCGGTAGCCATGCCGAATTGGTTGTACGGCATGCCGATGCTGCCGAACACGGGATGGTACGTACCGCCCTCACCGGCATCTACCGCGAAGAAGCCCTTCGCGTTGGTGTAGTCCCGCTCCGGTTTGACGGAGGCGAGCAGAATGTAGTTGATGAGCGAGAAGTACACGCACGCAGGCGGCATGGGACCCGCCATGACGACTGCCTCGTCGGAGCGTAGCTTGTACGTCCAGCCCACAGGACTGAAATAGGGGTTGGCGGGATAGTTGCCCTCGGCGCCGGCGACATAGCCCACGCCCGGTTCCTCGGCCGGCCAACCGTGCTCCTCATCAGCAGGCGCAGGGTCCTGGTTGGGCGCAGGCGGCAGATAATTCACCAGGTAATGCGAGCCGGCATTGTTGCCGAAGCAGGAAATGAGCTTGCCTTCGCTTGCCAGCTGCAACGTGTCGAGCAGGCGCAGCTCACCGCGCTGAACGACACACCCCGCCGCCTCCAGGTTCGCTTCAAAAGCGTCGACGTCTCCAAAGGTGGCGTCGAGAGACTCGGGCGCCTCTTCGGCCATGGCGCTGGTCAGGCCGACTGATTTACCTGCTATCGCTGCGCCTGCAAGCATTGTGGCCCCTGCTGCTCCGAGGCTCAGTGCGTGTCGACGGTCGATGTTCTGTCGCTGCATGGTATGCCCCCTGTCGTTGGGTTCCAGGTCGAACCGCATGCCATGCCGACTCGCGGTCGTCCTCGTTCACCGCGAATTCTATCACTGCGCCAATATGGGCAAGACCTGACCTTATCGGAATTTGCGGGGCTGAAAAACAGGAAAAGGCCCCCGGAGCTGGGCAGCTCCAGGGGCCTCTTGCCATGCACTGATTGACAGACTGTTAGGCCTTACTTCGCAGGTGCCTCGGCGGGGGCATCGCCTGCGGGAGCCTCGCCGCCCTCAGCGGGTGCGTCGTCCTCGGCAGGCTTGTCGCCGCCCTCGGCAGGGGCCTCACCGCCCTCAGCGGGCTTGTCGCCGCCCTCGAAGGCGTCGCCCAGAGCAGCCTCGCCGCCCTTGGCAGCGTCGCCACCGCCAGGGCCGCCGGCCTGGTCCTGCAGGCTCACGTTGCCCATCCAGTCGTCGGCAACGGTACCGCCCAGGATGTTCTCGACGATGTAACGCGCAGCCTTGGAGCCGGCCCACATGCCCACGGTCTGGCAGGTGCCGCCGCCGTAGACCTCGCCGTCCCAACCGCTCGTGCACACGCCGGCAGCGAACAGGCCGGCAATCGGCTTGCCGCGATCGTCGCAGACCTCGGCGTTGCGGTCGATGCGGATGCCGCCGCAGGTATTCAGCATGCCCGAGCAGCACTGGAAGGCGTAGAAGGGGCCGGTCTCGCAGGCCCACAGGTAGTCGGCACCCTTGCCGTATTCCTCGTCGACACCGGAGGCGCAGAAACCGTTGTAGCGCTCGATCTCGGCCAGGAAGTCTTCCTTCACGAAGGTCGGGACCTTCTCGGCCAGCTTGTCGGCGAGCTCCTCAAGCGTGTCGGCGGAGAGGATGTAGTCTTTGTCGGCGTACTCCTCGATCTCGCTGGTCAGGTCGATGGGGCTGCCCACGCAGGCGTCGGCGAAGCCGGAGTAGTGGCGGCTACAACCGCCGGCCTCGTACTTCTCCTTCATCGAGGAGTCCATGATGGAGAAGACGTAGCCCTGGCTCTCGATGAGCTTGCCCGACTGAGAGGTGCCCAGGCCGCCCGCGCCGGACTCGTCGCAGAAGCGGATGCCGTACTCGTTGACGAAGAGGTCGGAGTACTGCATGGTCGCAGCCACGCCGAGGGGCGAGCTGTAAGCAAGCGACTCGTCGCCGTTGCCGACGTTGTTAAAGAGGGACGCCACGGTGAGGTGGTTGGCGCGGCCGTGGGCAGTCTGCTCGGCCATGAGCTGGCCGTCGCCGTCCTGACCCTCGCCCCAGCCGATGATCTTGGACATATCCTGGCTGGAGTACTGGGCGAGCAGCTCCTTGTTGGTGGACATGCCGCCCGTTGCGAGCACGACGGCCTTGGCGTTGACCTGCGTCACGGCGCCGGTCTCGTCGACGTACTGCAGGCCGGTCACAGTGTAGGGGTCGGCGAGAACGAGGGCGAAGGCGCGGGCGTTGGTGCGGATATCGACACCCTCTTCGGTGGCGATGGGGGTCAGCTTCTCGATGGCCGAGGTGCCGTTGCCGCCCTCGTAGAAGGTGACGCCGGCCTGGTAGAAGCCGCATCCGTGCTTGCCGAACAACCAGTCGGCGTTGCTGCCAGCCTCCTTCATGCGCTCATAGTGCAGGATGGAGTTGGCGATGAAGTTGGTGTTGGCGGCCGACTGATAACCGGACAGACGTGCGGCGTCATCGTCGAGATTCTTCTGCGGGCCATTGCACTCGGCGTAGTTGGTGGAACCGCCCAGCGTGGCGTTCTTCTCGAGCATGACGACGACGGCGTCGGGAGCCTGCTCCTTGGCGATCATGGAAGCGAAGAAGCCGCCGATGCCGGAGCCGACGACAACGATGTCAGCGTCCTCGGTATTGGCAGGAGCATCGACCGGGGTGCCGACCGTGACACCCTCGGCAGCCTCGTCGGCGCTTGCGATTGCGGGCATGGCAGCCATCGCGCCAGCCGCCGCGGCAACGCCGAAGAACGAACGACGAGTCATTTCAGCCATACATGTGCTCCTATCTCGTGGGGCGCCCCGGTCCCTTAAATCCGGCGGCGCACAGGTACACAACGCCTGAAAATGTAACGCGACAAGGAGCGCAACCATTAATCCCCAAACGGGTGATTCCTAAAAAATGGCTGGTAGATAGCGATAAAAAAGTTGTCAAGCAGAATGGTGGATTAAACCTGGGAGCGGCGGGGCCGAGGTTCGATCCCCTGCTTTGCCGCATGCGTGACGGATGCAAACGAGTCTCTGTGCCTACCCCTCACGCATGTTGCCCATCCCTAACCCCTTTGGTGCGAATACTCCGCCACGGTTTACACACAATCCTGAACGCACTTGGATTTCGCACCAAAGGGGCGATTGTGGCTGGCAGAAAACCCGCCGTAGAGTCGAGAGCATGCGAGACAACCCTCGCTCATGCACGCCAGCAGTGCGGGTGCAGCCTGCAACCAGCTGCGGCGCATGAAAAATCGTTCGAGAACAAGGGGTAAGACATGATCAAGAACTTGACCCGTCGCTCGTTCGTTGTTGGCGCGTCGCTTGCGACGTGCGCGTTGGCCGCCGGCACGGCGCTTGCCGACGCTGCGGCCCCGGGAGGCGCGCCGGATGCAGGCGGCCCCGGCGAAGGCGGCGCCCCCGGTGCCGGCGGCCCTGGCGGCATGGGCAGTGCCGACCCCATCGACCTCACCGGCATGCTCGCCCTCAAGCAGTACGTCTTCGTCGCCAGCCAGGGCGAGGTGGCAGACGGCACCGTGTCGTGCGAGTGCTTCGGCGTCTACGGCGAGGGCGACGGCGTGCGCTTTGCCCCCGCGCCCTTCGACGGCGCGATCGAGGTCTATCTCGACGCCGCAAAGACCCAGGTTACCGACGGCGTGACTGCCAGCGTCGCAGACGACACCTTTACCCTGGAGGGCGTCTCCGGCTCCGGCAACGTCATCTACTATCTCGCGACCGGCCAGGACGCCTACACCACCGTGGTCTATGTCGTGAACGACGAGTACCTCACCGACGCAGCCCTCACCCTGGCCGACGGCACGAGCCTGGAGCTCAGCAGGTATGCGCCCAACATGGCCCAGGGCGACTACACCGCCACCGTCGACGCCGTCAACGCCGCGGGCGCGGTTTACGTCGGCGGCAACCGCATGATCCGCACGGCCGCCGACTACGGCATCGAGGGCGATGACGCGACCGCCGTCGACTGGTTCCTCTCGAGCGGCGTCACCAACGCCGGCGACACCCTCACCAAGTTCGGCGAGAAGATGTACGGCTTCGAGTACGCCGTGGCCCTCTATCGCCTCTTCCAAATCGTGTGCGACCAGGTGACCTTCGCCAAGGATTACATGGACGCCACCGACTTCTCGGGCGCGATGTTCTCCAACGACCCTTACTCCGACTCCGTGAGCGCCACGCTGCAGGTGGGCGTGTGGAACGGCATCTATACTAAAATGACCGACGTGAAGGACTCGGGCGCCACGGGCGACTACCCCGGCTTCTACCTGCTCACCAACATCGACGCCGACACGACGATGCTCGGCACGGGCGCCCAGGTCACCGGCAAGTTCGCCCGCGTGGGCCTGTACAACGCGTTGCAGTCCGCGTGGACTATGAAGAACGATGATGGCCTTGCCGCTGCGGCCCAGCTTGCCCAGGCTGCAGCCGACTACGACGGCGCGACCGTGGAGGCGCCGGCCGACTACACCAACGAGGCCAAGGTCGCCGCAGTCGCCCAAGTGCTCGAGGGAGCCGACGACAAGGGCGAGGCCGCCGTCGCCGCCATGGACGAGCCCATGGGCAAGCTCGACTGCATCCGCCTGCTCTACACCGTGAGCGGCTTCGTGAAATCGCGCACGGCGCCCAACGCTGCCTGGGCCGAGCAGGTTGGCTCCGCCACCTCCGACATCGCACAGTTCTTCGGCCCCGAATACGGCGACACCGTCGTCATGAACGGTGCCGTGGCCGACGTGCCCGCATCGCTCATTTCCGAGAAGAACGCCGCCCTGCTTGTCGACGACGTCAACAGCACACTTGAGATCTACGACAACACCGTCTCGCTCACCGGCAACGCCGACGACGCGGCCAACGTCATCGTGGGCGCGACCGATCCCAACACCACCCGCGACGGCGCCGAGTCAGCGACCGAGGGCGACGGCCTGGTGTACAACGCGTCGGCCCGCAACGCCTTCTACCGTTACGGCATCGGCTCGGCCATGGCCGTGTGGGGCAAGGACTCCCATGTCAAGCTCTCCAGCACCGACGGCCGCCTGGTCGTCGACGGCGAGGCGACAGGCTCGGCGTACCCGGCTGGCACCATGGCGGGTGTACTGCGGCTTCGGCGCAAGCGTGAGCGTCGCCAACGCGGTGGCCTACTCCAGCGAGCAGCACCTTTCCAACATTCTTTACAACGGCTCCTACCACTACACCGACTCGGCCGCATTTGGCACGGGCCGCGTGTTCAGCTCCGACTTCTGGGGCGGCTACCAGGTATTTGAGGACTGCGTTGCCAGCGGCGACTGCGTGACCGACGAGCCTACCACGCTCATCGTCAAGAACTCCGTCTATGGCAAGAGCCTGGGCGGCAACGGCTTTGCGTCCCTGTACTTCGAGAACTCCAAGGTGACGGGCGGCTGCGCCGAGTTCCAGAACACCACCTCGCTCGTGACCGACGTTGCGGCCATGACCGTAGTCAACTCCAGCGTCGAGTGCTCAGGGGACGCCTTCGCAAGCTCCACCAAGGGTGAGCGCGCCATCATTACGCTTGTAGACAGCCAGATCGACATGACGGCCGGCACGCAGCTGGCGCGCGTCGACGGCTACGACAGTGTCAACGCCATCACGCTTGCCTCTGTCGATCCGGCTGATGTCGATGCCTACCAGGCACGTTTCAACGGCCAGCTCACCTTCAAGCTCTATGGCGACAACACCATCGCCACGACCGACGGCACGCTGGGCGCCACGGTGGCCGAAGGCGCCACGCTCACGATCTTCGGCTCCGTGGTGGACGAGAGCGGCGCCGCGATTGAGATCCCCGGTGCCGCGATGGAGACGGGCGACGAGTATGGCACGCTCACCGTGGTAAAGTGCGCGGTCGAGCACCCCGTCGTGGAGACAAGCTCGCAACCTGCCGCCGGCGCCCCCGCAGGCGAGCAGGGCGCGCCTGCTGAGGGCGGTGCGGCTGCTGAGGGTGCGCCTGCCGAGGGCGGTGCGGCTGCTGACGGGACCCCCGCAACCGGCGACGCCCCCGCAGGCAACGCGGCTCCCGAGGCTGCGCCCGCGAGCGACGCCCCCGCTGACGCCCCTGCGTCGAAGTAGGACCCCCACTGGCGACTGCGGGTGCACACGTAGACGCCGAAGGGCATGTGCACGGGGCCCCGCTGGAAGACTCCCATCCCGGCGGGGCCCACCTGTGTCTCTCGGCACGCTACCAGCTGCGGTTTCCAGAGCTTGCGTTGCAGCGCAAGAAACCCCTAAGCCAGCCCCTTGCAGCCCAATGTTCCCTATTGCACCGCCTCTGGTTTTGAATCACGCATCACCATGCGCCGCATGGGACCCTCGAGTACGCTGAACTGTCGCGCTACGGCTCTATGATGTTGAACAGCCCGGCGCCGTTGAGGGCAGTGAAGCTGCGGCAAAGTTTGCCAAACAGCTCCTCGTCGCCTGTAACCTCGAGGACGGAGCGCACGGCGGCCGCGTCACCTCCCATCAAGGTCAACAAGCCGCTCTTTGGTCCGACGAATGTCAGCAGGGCATCATCGACCGGTGCGGTCTCCATATGCAGCATGGGGCCGTTCTTAAAGCGCAACACAAACGACTGGCCTGTATCGGTGCAGGTCACATTCACCTTGAAGTCCCTGTCGGCGAGTGCGGTCTTGTCCAATGCAATGCCAAGATAGTCGAGAATGAGCTCCGCTCCCATGTTGTTGCGCATGTCTGAAGAGGTGTTTACGGTTGTCTGCACGAGCGCCTGGTTGCCGTGCCTGAGCTCCAGGGCCGCCGTGAGGTAACAGTTGCGCCACGTGCCGCTCTCTGCCTGATAGCCCAGCTGTTCGAGCGCGTCGGCGCACAGCAGGCGCGCCTCGGTGTTCTGAGGGTCGGCAAACACGAGAGTATTCGTGATCTGCGCGACCCACTGGTACTCGCCCTGCTCGAAATCGGCACGGGCGCGCTCCAACACTGCCGCCGGGTTGCCCAAGTACGAGGCGAGCTTGACAGCGTACTTCTCAGGCCCAAGGTCGTTCAGATGCACCGGGTTTGCGTCGTACCAACCCATATAGCGCTGGTACACGGCCCGGGCATTATGAGCGACCGTGCCATAGTACTGGCGGGTGTACCAGCACTTCTCAAGCTCGGCAGGCAGTACAATCGACTCGGCGATTTCAGATGAAACCATGCCCTGGTTGAGCATGGCCAGCGCCTGGTCGTTGATGAACTTATACATAGCGGCAGTGTTCACGAGATACTCGTTCACGACCTCGTTGCCCCAATGAGGCCAGTTGTGGCTCTGGAACGCCACTTCCACCTGGGTGCCGTACAAATCCACCGCTTCCATGATGTACTTGGCCCAGGCGTTGCCGTCACGAACCTGCGCGCCGCGCAGCGTATACAGGTTGTGGAGCGTGCCGCAACAGTTCTCGGCGACCCAAAGGGCCTTGAGCTCGGGAAACCACATGTTCATCTCGGCGGGAGCCTCGGTGCCGGGAGTCAACTGGAACTGGATGGTGACGCCGTCTATCACAAGCTCGGTGCCGGTCTGCGCAATCTCGAGGCCGGGCGAGATGTACGAGGTCGTTCCCAGGGACTGACCGTTGCCGATGCCCATGGCAAGGGAGCCCTGCGGGCCTTTCTCCAGGTAAGCGCCGTACTGGTACGCCGCGCGACGACCCATGGCCCTGCCGGCGTAGAAGTTCTCAGACACGGCATGCTCCTCGAAGTGCTCCGGCACGATGATGGGCACCTTGTCGCCGGCCAGCTGCTCTTCCAGGCTCATGGACGCCTTGGCCGCTTCCTCTTCGCTCACGACGCCCTTGATGCCGCCGTAATGGTCGATGTGAGGGTGGCTGATGATGACGGCCTTCACGGGACGCTCGCCCAGATGTTCCTCAACCAGGGCCATCGCCGCCCGGGTGCACTCCACGCTCATGAGCGTGTCGATGACAATCCAGCCCGTCTGGCCCTCAATAAGCGTAAGGTTCGCCATGTCGTATCCGCGCACCTGGTAGATGCCGTCAATGACTTTGAACAGACCGTACACGTGGTTGTTCCGGGTGTTCTCCCACAGGCTGGGGTTCGCAGAGGCGGGGGCATCGGCCCCCTCCACGAACGTGTAAGCCTTTTGACTCCAAATGACACGGCCCGTGTCGTCGCATATCTCGAGTGCGTCGGGGGCGGCTATAAGATTGCGCGTCGCGTTCTCATATTCGGAGCGATCCTCAAAATCGAGCTTATCGTACCATGCAACATTTGCTGCCTCGGTAATGCTTGAGGCGTCCTTGACCTCGTCGGTCAAGCCTGCGGATCCGTCGAGAGCAAGGGCGACCCCCTGCGGCACCGTGGCGGCAAACACGCCGGTGCTCGCCAGCGCCATCCCCTCCAAAAGCCTTCGACGACTGACATTGAGAGCGTTGCATGCATCGCACATAAGGAGCTCCTTTTGCCTGACCCCTATGTCACGCAGTGAGTCGATTGCTGCCGTGCCGCATTCCAAGCATGTCGCCGTTCACATCCCGCAGGCGACAGCCACGCGCCGCGACACAAGGGATGGCCGCAGTATCTCACATTCTGAGGCCGGGATGAGAATGCCACGGCGTCAAGAATTCAAGAACTCGGCTTGTGATATTACGGGACGCCTTCTTTAGGCACATATATATGCATAGGCATATATATAGACTTTGAAATGACCCGAAGGTCCCATCGCCTACCTGAAATACCCAGAGCGTCGCAGCAGCGGGGGTCCAAGCGATTCGTTTGGGCCAATTGCCCACGTCACCTGGGCTTTCTATACTGGATTGGTTCTATCCGTACGTCACGAAGGAGAGTGCGATGGAAACCAAGCAGTTCACAAGGCGTAGCTTTATTGGTGCGACGGGTGCCGTTGCCCTGGCCGGCATGGGCATGGGCTCGATGGCGGCGTTCGCCCATGAGACCGACCCCATGACCAAGCTTCGTCGCGATCCCGAGGCTGCAGCTGCCGCGTTCGCCGAGGTAGAGGACTTCCCCGTGGCCCTCACCCCCGCTACCGACGCGCACCCCGGCATGGAGGGCATTGAGCAGGTGCTGCTCAACCGCGCCACACTGCACGGCGGCATTGCCGTGAACTCGCGCGACCCCGAGCGTGACGTCGACGACGCGCAGATTGCGCTGCTGCTGAGGGCCGCCATGACCGCCCCCACGGCCGGCGACCAGCGCAGCCTGCACTACATCGTGATTCGCGACCCCGAGTCCATGGACAAGATCAACGGCTGGCAGCTGGGCGGTAACTGCCCCGTGTGCATCGCCATCGTGTCTGAGGGCTGCCCGGCAGCGTGCGACGCAGGCATGGCCGCCATGGCCATGATGGTCCAGGCCTCCGCCATGGGCATCTGCACTTGTGTGCAAGGTCAGGGCTTCTCGGCCACCGACTCCGAGGGCAACCGCAAGGACTACAGCTACCTGGGCCTTAACGACAACTGGTACCCCGAGGTCTACGTCTCGCTGGGCTACCCGGCAGTCGACGCGTATGCGAGCGCCTCGGTCGACGTCTACGACGAGAGCCACGTGCACCAGGAGAAGATTTAGGCGAGGCATCGGGCGAGGCGCGAGATGCGCCGAGCAATAAGAGGCAAGGTTCGGCTATAAGCCCGGCGGTGCGCGCCATGCGTGCTGAAGGGCGAGTCCCCAATGTCGGGCCCGGCAAAGCACCCATTTGCTCGCCCGTTGCGTCAAGGAATAGTACCTATGTCAAACGCCGTGCTCCCCCAATCTGGGAGCACGGCGTTTTTGCTGCTTTTTCTGCTTGAGCATCGTTTTGCTCGCTGGCCTTTGGAAGATGGGCGCGATTCCAGCGGTGCTGTGGGTGAGTGTTTTGGTATTCATAGATATGTATATACATATCTATGAATACCCCTATTAATAATCATATTTGCATAGTCCTCACATCCTTACACCCACTTCACAATCCACTCGTCAATGGTCTGAAGTTCATCGGAGAAGTTGACACCGACCTTGCAGAGCTTGCGGCCATCGCTCTCAAAGGGAAGCATATAACCCTTGTCGTCAATCTGGGCAAGGGCGATCTCGGCAGACTTGTTGTACTTGAACTCCATGACGAAAACAGCCGAATCCGTGCGAATCACGGCGTCCACCCGGCCCGTTGCTGTCTTGAACTCCGTCTCTATTTGAATCCCGAGCAGGTCGAAAATAAGAAAGAACGTCGTCTCGAATCCTCGCTCGTCACGACTACCCAGGTGGTAGGGAATGCCCGCCAGATACGATTTCATGAGAGCAAGCGCGCCGTCCATATCATCCTCGTAGAGTTTGTCAGCCAAGTTGTCGAGGAAGCCGTAGTGCTCGTGAAGCGCCTCAGGAGCGGCGTGCTGCACAAGACGCTCTGACAGACCCCGGCGCACCTCCTCGTTGGGGATGCCGAGAGTGTAGGAGTCGCGACGTGGGTTGTAGCCCTTAATGGTGAGGTACCCGCCCTGGTAAAGCATGGGAAGCGGTGAGGTCAGCCTCTCGGCGGGTGCGTCAAATTCCAGGGCGCGTGCGACGCTGCCCTCAAGCCCCGCAATGTCCCAGCCTCGCGTTTCGAGGAGCGTGATAAGAAATGACGGCGTGCCGCTGGAGAACCAATATGCAGAAACGTCCGTATTTGCCAGCGCACTCAGCAGGCTGAACGGGTTGTAGATATCTGGCGAGACCTTGCTGAAGTGATATCCGTCGTAGTTTGTCTTGAGCTGGGCAAACGCCTCGTCATAGGTAACTCCGAGTCCGTTTGCGAACGCCCGCACACCCTCGGTCATCTGCGTCGTCAGTTCTTCCTCGGTGATGCCGCAGATACCCGCAAACTGCGGGAGCATGGAGATATTTGTGAGGTTGTTGAGCTCGCTGAAAATGGACATCTGGCTGAACTTGGTGATGCCAGAAAGGAACACGAAGCGCAGGATTTCATCGCATGCCTTGAGGGGCGCATAAAACTCGCGCATGACCTCGCGAAACGCCTGCAACTTCTCAACGTCGTGCGTCACGTTGAGCAGGGGCGCGTCATACTCGTCGACGAGAACAACAACCTGCTTGCCGGTCCGCCCATGAACCGCGTTGATAAGTCCGCATAGGCGAGAACCAGGGGTGTTCGCATCGGGGTCGCGCCCCCAGACCTTCTCAATCTGCGTCAGCGTATAGTCCAGCAACTCCACGAGCTGCCCCACATCGGTCGCCTTAACCATCGACAGGTCCACCCGAATAACTGGGTGGCTCTCCCACTCGCCGCCCTCGAGACCGACAATCGCCAGCCCCTCAAACAGCTCGTAGCGCCCCTCGAAATACGCCTGCATGGTCGAGATGAGCAGTGACTTGCCAAAACGACGCGGTCGGCTCAAAAAGAACGTCTTGCCCGACCAATGGGCGAGGTCATAGATATAGGGCGTCTTGTCCACATAGACATAGCCGTTCGTGCGAATCTCGCTGAACGTTTGGATACCCACAGGGTACCTCAGCCTCTTGCCCGCCACATTCACCCCATCCATACCAGCCACCTCTCTGTCCTTGTATCTCATGCCGCTAGTTTAGCATCCAAGGAGAGAATCAGAGACAAATCGGACTGTCGATGACGAAGGTGTCGTTGCGGTTGATAATCGCCCTCCAATCGTCGAACGGGCCCACAATCTCGGAGCACACATACTCAGGTCAACCCGTCTTATGTGCAAACTGGGCGGCAATAAAGGGGCC
>OLNE01001020.1_pt1 | contig 22120 bp, 19 predicted proteins | sample 1672431 | NCBI WGS metagenome assembly OLNE01 (sample SAMEA3136685, study PRJEB25190) | human gut metagenome | reverse complement strand
CGGCAACTGGGATTCGCTCTCAAGCGACATCTGGTTCGACAAGCGTCTGGCTCGCTGCATCGGTGTGGATATTCGCTACGTGCTCTACCTGATGGATAAGTGGGGACACGCAGACCGCCTCTTGAAGGAGATCAATGCAAAGTAAATTCTATCTCTGAATCAACAGAGATGATATAAAGGTTTATCCTGGAATAAAGATTAGTCTCAGGATGATATAAAAAGAGCGGAAAATCAGCTGTTAACTGTTAACCTGTTAACTTCTGGCTTTCCGCTCTTGTTTTTTCTTATAGGTTCTCAACTAATACTGCGAGATATTATTCAGTTCCTTCAATGAAACCTGACGAGGCTTCTCGGCGAGTTTCTTCTTCAATTCATCCATCGTTATTTCTGCAGCTGGATTGAACTCATCTGATTGCATATAACCCAACACGCTCTCGTAGAAAGCCCTACCCTCTGGATATTTGGCAGCCTTCTCCAAATCGCTCATGCAGATGAGGAGCTTTCCGGCTCCCACCTTCCATTCCATCACCAAACCCAACTTATGATTCCGCTCGATATTGTCTATCACCTGAACTACCGGGCGATAATCCTTGGCGAAGTTGTCAAGCACCAGCGGATGCGATTCCTTGATTATCGGGAACCATTGCCAGTTGGTGTGCATTTCCGTAGGGAATCCCTTGAATATCGGATGTTCCGGATTCGTAAGAATGCCCAGGGTTCCTGGAGAAACCTTCTTCTTGTTGTTCTCGCAGATGGTCTTGAACATGCGATAGTTCCAGTAATCGGTCTGGAAGAGTCCACCCACGGTATAAGGTATGGCATTATCTGACTGCGAAAGCGTATCATCTGCAGCCACGAAATGGCTGGAAGTCGTAGGAAGCCAAAGCACCTTTGCTCCCTTTTCTAGTTTCTTGACGACATCGGAAGTCAAATCCTTGGCAATAACGACTTGCTTTTTCAGATAGTCGATATTCTTTGGGGTCGTATAAACCCAAAGGTCGTAAGTATTGGAATATCTTGTCGCATCAAGTTCACCTTCATATATATACAAGGAGAGGGTCAGTTTGCGAGAACCCACATACACGTCCAAGCACTTACCATCCCCATCGTCAATTCCGTTGGCTTTCACTTTCATCTTATGAACGATCTCGCCAACATCTATCCATCCCTCCTCGTCGGTATGGATAGTTATCTCGCCTTGTGCCAAAGGAGAAGGCTGATTCAAATGAGTAAGAGTTTCGGCTACACTGGACTCGTTTGGATAACGTTCGTCTTTGGCATAATCCAACTTCCATTCCACTTTCTTGCCCTTCAAAGACTCTCCCCCATAATTGGCGATTTGAATCTTCGCCTTCATCGTGTCATTCTCCTCATAGCAGAATCTGTCTGTCACCAACAAAGGCACCACAGGCGAGCACCACTGGCGCCATTCCTCGGGCGTAGTGATTCCCTTACTCTCCATAAACGCATCGAGGATGCCTACGAAAGCACTTCCCTGACCGGGATAATCCTGAATATCGAGCAGTTGGAAGCCCGCCATATTCCGGGTTCTCAAATCCATCTCTATATCGGCTTTATAGAGTTTCACGCTCCATAAGCCCGAAGCCTTGTGGAAATCATCAGCCTGCGAGAGCATTCCAGCAGCAGCCAGACGACGGCGGAACACTTCAAAGTTATAAGGATGAAGCACTCCGGTGTATTTCTTCATTTCCCGATAGTCAGGATAGGTCTGAAACTGTCCTGTTTCGTGAGAGATGATAGGGATTCCTGCCTTATCGCAAGCCTCATCAAAATTCATCGTAGAATTAGGATGGAAATGATTGATCATTCCTCCATCGTAGGCATCGGCAAACGAGAAGGAACCACGGGTATGAGTATTGTATTTGCCCCATCCCTCGCCTCCGATGCGACAAGTGGTGAAGTAATCCATTCCTTCTTTTATTCCCTGATAACCGAGATAGTAATTGCTTCCAAAAGTATAGTATTTATCGGGCGCAATCTTGCGGAAATCATCCACAAACTCCTTCATCTTGTCAATGTCGCCCCAGAGTTCATTCCCCAGCGCCATCATTCTGAAAGAAGGATGATGACCATATTCTCTGAGGATGTTCTCGCCTTCCTGATGCAGGAACGCCATCAGCCTTTCATCCTTCTTATCAAAAGAACCCCAGAAAGGAAGTTCCGGCTGGAGATAGATTCCCAGACTGTCCGCAGCCACGAAAGCCGCCTCCGGTGGGCACCAGGAATGAAAGCGCACATGGTTGATTCCATACTCCTTGCAGGTTCCGAGATACTTCATCCAGCCTTCCACGCTCATCTCCACATGTCCCGTCAGCGGCCATACAGCCGCATCGTGCTTGCCCCGGAGGAATATCCTATGGCCATTGGCGTAGAAGTGGGCGCCCTTGATATGAAAATCCTTGGCGAAATCAGGCATCTGAAGGGCGGAAGGAGAAGCTACAGAACGGCTAGGGATTGCTCCTGTTAGAGTTTCTGCAGATTTGCTCTCTACAGAGCTGGGTAGCTGGAGTTCAATCCTTCCGATAATTCCATTCCAGTTGGTCTGCGTATCTTCTGTATAAGCATGGCTGGAGCCGTAAACCTGATCAGGCACACCTTTTCCATTATCCACTACGATTTCCAGGAGATGCTTGCCCGATTTTACCTTCTTTGGCAGAAGATAGCGCTGGGGAGTAGAGATGAAATTGCAGGAATCCACCAGTTCTCCATCCACATACACCCATGTTGGTCGGGTACGCTCCAGGAAGAGTTCTACCGGCTTCTTCTTCCAGTCCTTCGGAATATTGATGGTTCTGGAATATCTGGCAGCTCCTTTATAGGCATAGAGTCTCGTAAGATGCGTAGTCTCCATCGTATCTTTCGGAGCGAATCCCAGATGGTTCGTATCGATGGTACCGGGAAGAATGGCACGCTTCACCTCACCCTGCGAGGCACGCTTACTCTTGGCAAAAGCGCTACCGCTCTTTCCCAACTCCACATTCCATTCACCAGCGAGCGAAATGCTCTGTGCTTGCAAGCCCAGACTTACCAGTCCCAGACAAGCGATAAGAATAGTTTTCTTCATTTACGTATAATTGTCTAATAGTTCATACCGAAAGCCCAGAGAGGAATAACATTGCCCATACCTGCCTCTATATCATCCTTCACCACATATCCCTCTTTAGCCTCAGAAATCTGCTTCTGACCTTTCTTTTTACCACCAATTTCAAATGTCTTGTCTTCTATCTGGAAATCAGAGATTGGAGAATTGAAGACAGCATGATTCACACGCATCTGATTAAAAAAGAAAGTCTCTCGTTGATTGCCAATATCAGGTACCGAAGAAGAGAGAGCAAAGGAGAGGTTGGTATTATCAAGATACACCTTTTCTACCTTGCCCAAACCACGCACTCCTCCTGTAGACTCATGAAGTTGGGCTATCAAACCTGCACGCTCCATCAGTTCGAAGTAATCGGGCAGATTATTGCGATCCACCTTGATAGTTGTAGCAATGGTACTCATGTTTGGCTTGAAAGGTACACTATCAGCTATTACCTGCATCAGTTCCTTCAATTTTCTGGACACCATCACCGTATAATTGGCATATTGTGGAATATCCGTCTCCAAAGTCATACTCACTACTTGATTCAGTCGCATCCGATAGCCCTCATCCTTAGAAAAAGGATAGTAGCCCTTGCGCAAATATTCATTAAACAATGCCAACGGATGCTCAATCTCCTCAGGCAACACAACTTCATTGTTTACGATTTGTTCCAATGTAGAAACAGGAATATCTAGGCCCTTTTCCATACCGATGTATTCGCGAAAAGACAAACCTTGCATCGTAAAGACCAGTACTCGTCGACTTAAATCTGCTGTACCTTTATAAATATCAAGCACAGAAGAACCGGTAAATACCACTTGCAGAGTTGGCAGATTATCGTATATCATTTTAAGTTCTGTAGCCCATCCCTTATATTTATGTATTTCATCGATAAAAAGATGCTTGCCTCCAAGTTGGCTAAACTTCATTGCTGTTTCAAAGAGAGTATGATTAGCGAAATAGATGGATTCCGCACTCACGTAGAGTGTGTCTTTCATCTGAAGATTCAATTTGATATACTGCAAAAGAAGTGTTGTCTTGCCGACTCCACGAGGTCCGACAAGAGCCGTCATCCGATTCGACCAAGGAATCTGATGATACATATATCGTAGGTATCGAGTATCGGTACGCTTGATAAGATTGTCTGAAAGTTGCTTCAATAATTCCATATTTCTTGCCTTATTTGATGTTTACGGCTGCAAATATACAAAAATTGCGGTAAAAACACCGCAATTTACCAAAGAAATTGCTATATTTTTACCGCAAAATATAAATTACGAAGAAAAAGGCACAATAAATGCAAGTACAATTATTTTTATGACTACCCATGTTATTTGGCTAAATGGTGTCTTGCCGGCATTCCATAAACAGAAACTCCCAATGTTACAGGGAAATTCTTTTTTCTATCTGTACACAGATTTCTCACACATCCCTTCTTAAAATAAGCTGGGAAATGTATTTCACCATTTCCACTACTTGCCATAACAGCTACACCAATATAATATTTATGATTATGTTTCAGTTTTAAAGGTTCTTCTACCAATGCAAAAAAATCTTTTTTATCAGAGATTTTAGACACTTGTATGTAGATTGGTCGATGCTGAATCGGGACAAATTGCGTGCCTATAATTTCATAGACAATTAAACGAATTGTACAATATGCAAAAGAGCATTTCTGCACACGCAACTTGACATTTTTCACAAACCAATCTTTGTTTACTGAAAACAATGGTCCTGTTTCGTATTGAGTATTTTGAACATTATGAAAAGCTACATCACCAGGTGCGCGCACACCCCTATCAACAATACTTTTCTGCTTTTTTCCAGATACAATTGTTATATCACACAAGTTACTAATCTTTTCCTTTAGTGTAATGTTTAATTCATTATTCTTACTATAAACACCAAAAGGAATTCTACACATTTGATAACTGATGTGACTAATAACTATTTCTTTTTTCATACCATCAGGTACCACTAATGAAAAGTTTCCATCCTTATCAGACACGGCATAAATACTATCCGCATGTATACTTGCAAACTCTACATTCCGACCAGATTCATCCACAATATGGCCTTTAATGGTTCTGTTTGCAGCAACACATGCTAAAGCCATCTGTTCACAAACAATTAGAATAAATAAAAATCTCTTCATGTTCCAAGTTTTAAAGAGTGGGCAAAACCTTGCCCACTCATCTAGTTCTACATTTAAATTAAATTGGGATGTTCCAAGCAAGAAGCGTCACATCTTGGTTTTTGTCAAACTCTTGTGCAGAAACCATCTCAACAAGTTCCTCACGACTTGACAACTCTTCTAAATCCAAAGAGTCTACAAGCTTTTTTACTTCACTTTGTCTCATTGCTTATTTCACTGGGGTTATTTTTTATCTACGTTACACTACCCCTTTAGTATAACACTTAAATAAATATACATTTACGATGCAAAACAACTTTTTACATATTATATAGAAGAACAGAATATTCCACACATCCTTCAGTTGCAGATTTAAGAATATGTTGAAATCACCATCTTTCATTTTTTGCACAAAGTCCATTGCATAATGAGGCATTGACAACAAAAAAGTAAAATTAGAAAACATATACAATATTAATGTAACAACAACAAATCCCTCAGTAATAAAGAAATAAGCTAAGCACCTTTTTTCACTACTACCAAGTTTCTTTTTACAGAATATCTTGTCCTTTACCATATCACACGATTTATTATACAAGTTTGGCTCATTCAAAAAATCTGCCAAAATCCAATACCCATCTGTTCGAAAGAATGGTATAAACTGATAACAGACAGAAAACAAAAGCAAACTCCCAAGATTATATAGACATGGATTCTGTGTCAATATACCCCAAAGGAAAAAAACTGAGGTGTATATCAACTGGAAATAGACACCACCTACATTTACAACCAACCTTTGGTTCAACCTTAAATACCAAGCGCCTGTTACATCAGCAAACATAACTGGTCTATATGCTGCAACACCAAAACCAACACCATTGACTGGAACCTTATAGTATTTACATGCACTAGAATGTCCAATCTCATGAAATATACACATTACGATAAAAACAATCGACGCCACTAACAATGGCACCTTATCATTTATATACAAGTCATAGTCTTGACGCATTCCATAAGCACATATTCCAAAAGTCAACGCTATAATTAAACTCATTATTATCTTATTAAACAAAAAACGAAATGGCAAAACGATCTTATTCATTACACGTCCTGATATTATCTCTACCTTTAGTTGGAAATTCTGCAGCCCAAAGGTTCCCTCATTTTTGCTTCCCCCTCGCTTCTCTAGTTCATGGCACAAGTCATCTATCTTTAGACCCAAAGAGATTTCTTGCTCCAAAAACTGGCGTTTACTATCATCCATAAGGAAATGCATTCTATTGTTCACATGCAACACAGAATGATTTTTATTAAATTTTGTAAAAGAAATACTATTGCACATACTCTTTATAAACTCTCAAAATATTATAAACTAAAGCTGTCGTAAAAACTCTCTTGTAATCATCCGTTATTATTCCAAATCCAAATGATGTTTTTTTATAAACCTCATTTTTACATGGATGCCTTACTGATGGTTTAGGAATTCTCAATATATATTCAGAGTTCCAGCTTCCGTCTTCATATTGCTGGCTCAAAATCCATCTAACTCCCTTAGTAATAATTCCTCTCAATACGCTTCCTTTTTCATTAATGTACACATGCTCAAGAGCTTTTAAAGCCAAAGCTGTATAAAAAACTGAAGGTTTTCCCAAATTAGTCCAATAACCTGATGGCTGCTGAGCACCAAGTAAAAAATTTAAAGTTTTTCCTTTAAATCCACACATTATAGCGAAAGATGTTGCATAATAATCTTCTGACCACCAATAAGATGTTAAATGACCGTCCTCCTCTACATTCATTTCCAAGAATTTAACTCCCTTTTTAAAAATTTCTTGATTTCCAATAACACTAGCAGCCCAACAAGCAACAGCAGATACACAAGCCTGCTCCGTAGTCCATCCTTTCACGCTTTCTCTTACAGACATATTTATAACTTCTTTTATAGAATCTCCTACGTAGGTCGAAAATCCACCAGAATCATGCAAGAAGGTTTTCCATTGAATAACATCCTCTTTTTCAATTGCTTCTCCCATCATATACTTAGCTATAAGGTAAAAATTCATGGAATCAGCATCGTTAAACACATTTTGATTGTATTTGCCACCATTTTCACCTAACCATGCCATTGCTTTTTTCAAATCTTTTTTATTGTCTTCAAATTCAGCAAACATGGATATAACAAATGCTGTTATCCAATTATGACCATCACCTGCCAAAGTCAAAAAGTCTTTCCAAGAGCCATCTATCTCTTGATTATTATAGATAAAGGCTTTACTTCTTAACAATGCAATATTCAGCTGATTGTTCTTTACCAAAACATTACTCAATTTTGCCTTTGCTTCAGCCTTTATTTTTAACAGATGTATATCTGTCAACACAAAATCAATCTCTTTGACCAACACACTTGAAACCTGCTGGCTATGTTTCATGCTCATTTTCCCAAAAGCCTTGTATGCGAGACAGGCATTTTTTCTTGCTATCATTAGCCCATTTTCAACAATTTCAGTAGCCATTAACTTTTTAAGTTGCACTTCAACTTCTTCAGATTCAGAATCTACATTTTTTTCTTGAGCCAAATAATAGTTTAGCTGACCAGAACGAATATCTTCCTTCAAATCTTCATAGTCATCAAGCAATTGAAAAGCAATATGGAAAGACTTTAAAGACTCTAATATATTGTCCCAGTCAATCTGTTCTTGCACAATTAGTTTCATAGATACAACGTATAGTTTTACAAGGGCACTTTTATTTAGCAGAATTGTTAACAATTTTTCATTATCCCCTTCAAAATCTTTGCATCTACATTGTGAAGCCGAGAACACCAAACACTTCAAAGACTGAAATGTTTTCCAAAATAAGGTGTTATTAAAAAACAGATTTTGTAACTTTTTGATAGCCTCCTCTTTTACAAAGAACAAATATTCCACAATAGCCCCATTTACCTTTTCTTGGTTATCTATCAGTTTATCGACCATGATTAAAGAGACCAAATAAAAACTAGAACTAACTGACAGTTCTATCACTTGGTCTAAATATTTCTTTGAATCGGGGACACTATTCAAAATATCAATCGGCAAACAAGTATAAAACGACAAAGAACCCCAAATTGCATTTTGCAAACTATTCTTTGTTTCTATACTTATTGACAGATTCTCAATTTCTTGATTAAGCCTTTCTTGCAATATTTTTCTATAATCCATAACACCAAATTTCTAGCAACAGCGTGTTGCCCTTGACAACACGCTGTTTAAAGTCTTAGGCAACATTCCAACCAACAATCCAAAGACCTTCTTGGTCTTTATCCAGTTCCTTATTGTCTGCTGCCAACATTTCTACAAATTCTTCACGAGAAGACAACTCTTCTAAATCCAAAGAGTCTACAAACTTTTTCATTTTGTCCATAATTATTTTATTTAATGTTCTACTTTTACAGAATCAGCCTCTAATGCGACATTTCCTACCATTTTATCAAATTGGTACATTTTATACAACTTACCATTATGGAAATCCAACTTTGTCGTAACAATAAAAGGACAATTCTTAACTCTTACTGCTTCTTTGTAATACAAATGTTCTTTTAATACAGAATCCGTATCAATAGAAATATCCATCGAGAAAGGATTTCCATATCGTTCTATTACTGTCTGTTTGTCTAGGTTCAAAGTCAACTGTCCATCAGCAAAATGCGAACTTGTAGGAATCACTGTACAAGAAGCCAACAAATTAAATGCTACAAAACAGTATTTTTTCATTCTACCTTAATTATCTTACCTGAATCTAACATTTGCTTTGTGATTATTATCTTTCGACTAGAAGCTGTAGAAGAATCTATAGGTGTAAGATTTAGAACAGCATCTACAAACTGAGCATCTACACCGCTCCATTTTCCTTTAATCTTTATTCGTCTGCCAGAAGTAACACCAACACAAGTTGCAACATAATCGACATCCATATTATATTTATAGAATACAACAGACAATTGAGCAGTATAATTTGCAGGAACACTCACAGGATATTCCCTACTTATTGTAACTGTCTTTGCCTCAGTTTTTCCATATGTAAACTCTTGCCCTCCGGAGACAGAGGTCGTAATTTTACCTTCTGCAATAAAAGGAACCCTAGTCTTTATCTCCGTTGAAACAGAAACATTATAAGAGGTTTTCTTATTAAAACTGGAAGATTTGCTATATGACTCTTGCACCTTGAAAGAATAAGTTTGAGCTATCGGACCCTTATTTGTATATTTCTCAGAATATAGCACATTAGGAACTTTATTTAAAACACCCGCATCTGTATCAAACTCCACACTCTCCACATTAAACTTCTCAACAGGAATTATTCTAAATTCTTGTCTTGCCATTTTGGAATATTTTTCCAATGATAATTTCGCTCCATTAGCAGTTATTACGCTATAATATATGTCATACCAATTACCACTACTACCTTGTCGAGGATAATCTTGACTTTCCAAGATATATGCATCTGTTGAATAATCCGCTTTTTTTATATCCCATGACGCTCCAAACAAAGATGTTGTACTTTCCTTCATTGCATACACAACCTTTACATCTGGAGCATTAGAATATGCTCCAATACTTATTGGGGTCTTTGTTTTCGTGGAATAAATTAAGTATGGGATACCAGCTGTAGCAGGCAATATCTTCAGATAAAACTGTAGACCTTCATCTTCTTCATTAAATGCTGCAAGTGAAAGCTCTTTACCTTGGCTAGAGGCACTAAGAAATTGTAGGTTTGATGTATTTCCTGCAACTTGTAAGTATATAGGAACCTCGTCCAATTGGCTAAGTTCTTCACTAACATCGTTGTCATTATAGGCTCTTGTTTGTACTTTCTTTCTCACGCACGTCGAGTCTAAAGGAACAATACAACCAGAACCTGTACCAACAGCATAATCTTGCCCTATCTCACTTTGATTACTTTTTGCTAAGATAGAATCAAAACTATCGTTTGTTGAACAAGCTGACAAAACGATAGCACTTACCAACATCAAAACACTCAAATACTTTTTCATAAGCGTGATAATTTTAGTTATCCTTATAATAATGTTTCCAAAAGATTGACTAAATTATGTCTACTATTCCTATATAGATATTACTACCTAGAGTCACCACAATTGTATACAGACCTCTAGACAAATCACCAAACAGCAAATGCATAGTATTCTTGCCTTGGATTACTTCAGAATATGTTTGTACCATATTACCATTATCGTCAGATATGCAGATTTGAGCAATCCCAGCATATCTATAGATATCTAGAGTTAACTCTTCTGCTTCTAAATCACCAGTTACTTGTGGAAGTACAGTACGTGCTTTTCCACTATCCTTACTTCCATGACGGAAGTAGACTTCTTTGGCATCCATATGAGTTGGAACAACCAAAAGCAGTGACAAACCTATTACCATAATCATCTTTCTCATAACGACTCTCTTTTAATGAATTAAAATTTCGGTTGCAAAATTAGCTATCTTTTGGCTATAACACAAACTTTTGGGGTCTATTTATTAAACGTGGCAAAAATCGTACAACAACTTTATATACAATAGGTTTTATTCACCCCCCAGTTTTAACAAGGTCTAAAAATACTTTTCGAATGGATTTTTCAAAATGTTTCAATGTATTTTCGCAATGAAATATGCTCATTTTTGATGCCTACTCGCTCCTTATATAAGAACAATTTTTGCTTGATGGCTTTCTCGCTAATGCAATAAATTGAAGCCAAAGACTTCTGAGGCAACTTCAGGCGTAGCAACATCATAAGCCTAATGTCGTTTTGAGTCAAATTTGAATGTTGTTTTTTCAACCTTGTTACAAACAAATCCTCTACACCCTCCAAAAACATCTCTAATTCCACCCAGTCATCCTCTGACAAGACTAAATGTTTAATTCCTTTTTCTCCGATAGAATTCAATTTCTCCACAATTTCTATTTTCTTTAGCAAATAACCACGCATGGTTACCAGTTGAGCTTCTTTATGAGCAATCTCTTCCTTATGTAATTTGTCTGTCATCAGCATTTCCTGTTCATGCAACTCTTGTTCATGAATCAACTTCGTCGCAGCAAGCTCTTTCTCTTGCTGTATTTTAAGGGCAATCCGCTTTTTGTATGTGAAATAAGCGTACACAATAAATATAAGTAAAGAAATAAGTAATAGAAGAGATAGCAGTAACACCCATCTTTGCATTTTCGCCTTACCTTTTAGTTCTGCTTTTTCCTTTACGTTATTTATATAAGAGGCATAATAGTTGTATTTCCCTTGTACAGCTTTGCGATATGCATTTTCGTAATTATCACTTGCAGAATCGGTATAGCATATGGCTAAATTTATATTTTTATTTTTTATTGCCCCCAAAGTTTTTAGATAAAGGATACTATTCTTGTCTTCCCTTGATTTTGGACTAAGGTTATTTAAAATTGCAAACATTTCATTTAGAGAATCAACATCGTAAAAGGCAAAAGCCAATTCTAATTGACAAGTAACATCTTCTGGGTTTCTTTGACTACTTGCGATTTTTGCATAATACAAACTACTATCTTTTTTACCAAGTTCACCATAAACAAAAGCCAAATCTTGACAAACATCAGACATAACCTCTTTGTTTTTCAACGCTTTTGCATCATTGAGAGCTAGCAAATTTTCATCTAATGCAGAGTGTAAACTATCGATATCTAAGAGGCTTGTACTTAAACGAAGTCTAGCATACACTTTATTCTTAAGAGGTAATTGAGGTCGCTTATCATAGAATTCGACTAAGTTTCTTGCAAGTTTCATAGCTTTATGTGGATTCAATTCTCCCTCTACTCTCACTAACTTATCTAATGAAAGCGAAATCAAATAATCATCATCTTTCTTTTTTGCCAAATTATAGGATTTTTCCAAACAAGCCTTCGCTAGTACTATACTATCAACAAGCCTATAGTATTCTCCCATATAATACAAGGCTGTAGCATAGAGCGAATCGTTTTGGTGTTCCTCATACCAATCATATGCTATGCGAATCAAGGAATCGTTATCCACATTCAAACCAGACTTATCCTGTGCCATATAATAAATGAGGGCATACTTCGCCATATCCTCTTCAGAAAGTTTTCTCTGCTCTATATGGTTCAAAAACGCCAAGGCACTATCCGGTTCAGTCTCAGCTAGTGCATAAGCCACGCCCAACTCTTTCTTATGACTTTGGTAGCAGGAAACAAAGATTGGTGCTACCATAAAAGCCAAGATCATGTATAAAGTTACTTTTCTCATATATCAATAGTTATTTAATCTGCAAAAATACAATTTTATTTTTAGATAGAAGTAAAAACCAGGTCTAAATATAAGAAAATTTCATCTACAGCAACCAAGCTGGTAATCAACAACATACACAAAAAACATCAAAAGAAAAAGTCTAAATATCGAAGATTATTCATAAAAGCATAGTAACTTTGATGTTTCCCACAAGAATCATAACGGAAAGAGCACCCCTCCTTGATTTACAAGAAAGAATGCTCTTTACTATGATAACTATAGCCACATGAATTACTTTACTTCATCATGCAATGCTTTACTTCTTCTTAGGTCTGCGACGAGCCCAACCTTCTTCCTCGAAGTTTGGCTCCTCACCCTTGAACTTCACGTTGTCGTTGTTCTGGAAGAACTGGCGCCAATCGCCTGTATCCTCCTGAGGGCGAGACTTTCTGCCGCCACGGCTTCCACGTCCTCCCTTTCCACGAGCATCTCGAGAGTCTCTTGCATCATCAGAAGAACCTCTGCGGCTGCGTCCGCCTCTTTCTGAACCACGACCGCCTCTGCCCTCAGAACTGCGTCCTCCGCGGGCTGCTCTGCCATGACCTTCCTCATCAGCATCGTTACATCTTACGGTTCTGCCCTTGTACTCAGTACCGTTCAAAGCCTTCATCACACGCTTCGCATCCTCCTCAGGCACCTCGATGTAGGCAAACTTACTCAGCAGGTCGATGTGACCCACCTCCTGGCGACCCTTCACGTGCTTGTTCAGATACTGCATGATTTCGCCCGGATAGAAACCATCAGCCTTACCCAGGTTGATGAACAGTCTCTTGAAACCAACCTCAGTCTCATGCTTTCTGCGACCATTGGAAACCTTGCCACGGCCTTCGCCACGACTTCCACGACCTTCGCCACCACGGGAACCCTTGCCGGTCTCAGGCTTGATAATCTCAGGAGCATTCTTATAGTAATCGAGGAACTTACCGAAGGTGATGGTCACCATCTTCTTGATGATGTCCTCCTTGTCGATGTACTCAAACTGGCGGTTGATTTCAGCCATGTATGGTTCAATCTGATCCTCATCCACATCGGTCTTCATGATGTCGTCCATCGTCTTGAAGAGCTGCTTCTTGCAGATTTCCTCTGGGGTTGGCAATACGCCATCCACGAAGTCCTTGCCAATCTGCTTCTCTATCTGGCGAACCTTGAACTTCTCTCTGGTATGGATGATAGAGATGGATGTTCCCTTCTTTCCGGCACGACCGGTACGACCGCTTCGGTGGGTGTAACTTGCCACATCATCAGGCAAACCATAGTTGATAACGTGAGTCAGATCCTCTACGTCCAGACCACGGGCAGCCACATCGGTAGCCACCAGGAACTGAACGGTATGGTTGCGGAACTTCTGCATGGTGAGGTCACGCTGCTGCTGACTCAAGTCGCCGTGCAGTGCCTCTGCATTATAACCGTCCTTAATCAGCTTATCTGCAATATCCTGAGTCTCCAGCTTGGTGCGGCAGAAGATAATTGCAAAGATGCGTGGATAGAAATCCACCACGCGCTTCAGGGCGAGATACTTGTCCTTGGCATTTACCAGATAGTAGATGTGGTTTACATGCTCAGCACCCTCGTTGCGCGAACCCACTACGATTTCCTTGTGGTCGTGCAGGTAGTTGAGGGCAATCTTTTCGATGTCCTTGCTCATGGTAGCCGAGAAGAGCAGAGTGTTTCTATCTTCCGGAACGTTCTCAAAGATGGCATTGATGCTCTCAGAGAAGCCCATGTTCAGCATCTCGTCAGCCTCATCAAGCACCACGTTGTTCACGTTCTCCAACTGAGCCACGCCACGATTAATCAAATCGAGCAGACGGCCAGGGGTAGCCACGATAATCTGCACACCATGCTTCAGGGTGCGAATCTGGCTTCCGATGTCGGTACCGCCATAAACTGCGGCAATATGCAAACCGTCGATGTACTTGGCAAAGCTGTTCAAATCGTCTGCTATCTGGAGGCAGAGCTCACGTGTAGGACTGAGGATGATAGCCTGTGTCTGCTTGCTGCTGGCATCAGTTTTCTGGATAACCGGAATACCGTAAGATGCAGTCTTACCCGTACCGGTCTGCGCCAACGCAATCACGTCGTTCTTATTACCAAGCAAATATGGGATTACTTCTTCCTGAACTGGCATTGGATTCTCAAATCCAAGCTCTTCAATGGCACGGCGAATCTCCTCGCTCACGCCTAATTCTTCAAATGTCTTCAAATCTTTTTAACCTTAATTCATTATAATCAAAATGGAAGGCCGAATTCACCCTCCCAGCCATGAATTAGGGTGCAAAATCCTTCCGAAACGCTTGCGGCAATCCTACGCATTTATTAAGATTGCCTAAATTCGGGTGCAAAGATACGAAAAAAATGTGAGTTTCTTGCAGATTTCTGCAATATTTTATTACCTTTGCATGAAAGTTACAACAAACAGATAACCAAGAAAACTTGAAATATATGAAAAAAGTTATTTTCACCCAAGAATGGATTGCTTTGCATCCATACGAAAAAGCAGACGAAACTGATCTGTATTATACAGAACTCGCCAACGAAATATACCACGCTCTTGACGAGGCGTGCTACACCCATAACTTCAAGAATATGGATGACGCCAAGCAGCTGGCACTCAGCATTGCCGGTTATTTCGAAGATGTGATTTCGGGCACAGGCATCTGGAAAACTTTCACGGAAGAATGCAAGCAGCGCTACGGCACCTACATTCCTTTCTATGAGAAAGAAAGCGAATTCATCAAGAGTACACTCAACGAAGATGACCCGGCTTACGACCCTGAGGAAATCAACATCGCTGATGTCAAGTTCCTGCTCTGGCACCATTACCAGCAGAGCAGTTTCGTACAGGAAGCCGTTCCTTTCCTCTTCGGAACCCTGGAACTGGCTGCCAAACTTGCCTACAACATTCTCGACAGAGAATATGAAACGGCTCCGGAAAACGAGCGTCTTCTGACTTATCTCAGCGAAATGCCTGAGATAGAGGGCAACGCTGAAACGACCGAAGAGGACATCGAGAAGAACAAGGAGTTGGATGAGATTCACCGTCGCGACACCCTGGCGTGGTTCCATTATGGCTGCTATTTCAACGTGGGCAACCAGAAGCGCCTGCAGTTTACCCTCCAGCAGATGGCAAACTCGCCTCAGGGACTCACCGAACCGCTCGCTTATTCTGTGCAGATGGAAATGACCATCGCCGGCAGAAACAATCTCCTGGCGCTCACTTCTTACGAATGGCTCCGCAAGATTTGCAGGAACATGCCTACCCACAAGATCTGGGAGGATGAGGAGTTCAGGAAGAAGGCTATAGAGCCACATGAAAAGGCAGATCATGAGAAGGCGATTCACGACTACAATCTGCTCAAGGCGAAGGGATATGAAGACAAGTTCATCTTCCTGGAAGATGTGAAGACGCTGAAGGAATTCCTCAAGGAGATTGAATTCGAGTTGCCAAAGGACATCCGATTCCCTCAGAAATACGAGAAAGGCATCATCTTAAGCGGAAGTCCATACACAGGCATCAACATCAGTTTCGGTCTGGCTCATTGCATCGCATCGCCTGAGAACCCATACTATGTACAGGAGCGTGCAGAGACCGACAGCTTTGGCATTATCAGCGGCAATGGTCTCCCATTCCCTTACGAAATTGTCTGCAAACTGATAGAAAACAACCTGATTCCTGACGCAAACATCTTTACGAGCCAGTATGTAAAGGAAGAAGGCTTGAAGATTACGCAGGCAAACCTCCAGTTCCTTGCCGATTACTACTTGATGGGCAGAAAGGATAAAGACCTATCTCCTAAGGAGTTGTGGTAAAGACGCGTTCAGCATACTCAATAAAGTTCACTACGCTAACGCCATTTTTTAAGGGGTTAGCGTAGTAGACTTTTACAGATTTATAGAAGAAAGAGCGGAAAATCAGCTGTTAACTGTTAACTCTGTTAACCCCAAGCTGTTCTTCCGCTCTTTATTTATTTCTTATTTCAAATTCTTATCCAGAAACTCCAGCATTTTCTCCTGTGCCTTCAGTCTGCAGGAATGAGGGATTTCCCAAAGCTCCGTATCCAGCAGATTATCAACTCCTTGACTCTTCCAAACCTGATGCATTTCGGCGAAAGCATCCTTTACACCAGATACGGGGAAGAGCTTATCTTTTGTGCCATTGATGAAGAGCATCGGTTTCGGACAGGCGAGGGAGGCGATGTGAGGATAGTCGAGATATTGGCGAAGACCGGGGATGCAATTCGCAAAACCGCCATTCTCCTTTCTTCCGAATCTCCGGGTAAGCTGAGCGTCCGTAGTAATCATCCAACAGATGGAAGCACCCGCCTTGATTCTATCCGATAATGCAGAGAGCATCCACGAACGATAGGCTCCCATCGAACAGCCTACGCATCCTATACGCTTCGCATCCACCATCGGCAGCGAAGCCAGGAACTCGGTGCTGGAAATATCATCGTAAGTCATGAAGGCAGAGAGGTCTCTACCCAGCATCATCATGTTGCCGGCTATCAGGTCGTATTTGTTTCTATCCACGCCCTCCTTCCGGCCTCTTTCTCCCCACATCGGAGCATCTGCCGAAAAGACTACGTAGCCATGTTTCGCCAGATAATCGCCCACGTACTGATTATCATAAAGCTGCCTTGCCCACGCATCCGCATCATCCAAGATCTCCTGACAGAGCGCTTGCTTCGTAGGGGAATCTTTTTCTTCCGGAGTAAAGAAAGGGCGAATCATCTTCTCCTTTCCGATAAAGAGATGGGCACCATGATCATGAAGCGCATTGACTGTTGGGAATGGTCCCTTGCCATCCGGAATCAGGAGATAAGCCGTAATACGGGAATAGGCGTTGATATTGAAGGCGATTTTCTGCGCCTTATATCCGTCTCTCTGTTCCTCACCGAGCACTTCCATATCCCAAGCCGCAGCCGCTTTCGGAGGCGTCATCATGCATTCGAGAACCTTCGCCCTTGCCGTCTTTTTCCACTTTTTGAAGTTCTTAATCGGACTGTTTCCCCAAGCCATCGGATAGGTCAGTTCCTTCTTCAGCGTTTCTACGTAGGTAGGAATCTCTCCCTGCCATTCATACTTCTCCCGCTTCTGAAACTTCGGTTTCGAAGAGGTTTTTGCAAGCGACACAGAGGTCTGTGCAAGCGCCACCGATGCCTGCAACAAAGCGATGATACTATATGTGATAATCCTTTTCATTCTCTTGTCTTGTTTTGTTAGAAATCTATCTTCCTGTTTATAAGATTAGTTATTGTTTGCAAAATTAAGAAATTATCCGCAAAAAGAGCCCAATAATCTCGATATTTTTGCGTACCTTTGCCTAAAACATTTATAAATAACGGATAAAACATTCATAACAACAGATAAAACATCATCAAATAGAAGATAAAGCAATATGAAAATAGCAGTTTTTTGTTCAGCAAATAAGAATATCGACCCCGACTTCTTCACATTGACTGAAGAGATGGGAAAGTGGATGGCAGAGAACGGCCACGACCTGGTTTTCGGCGGCTGCAACTCCGGTCTGATGGATTGCATCGGCAAGGCAGTAAAGGAGAATGGCGGCAGAACCATCGGTGTGGTTCCTACGCTTGTAGAGCAAGGCGGCAGAACCTTCTCAGACCTCGACATCGAGATTCCGTGTGATAATCTCAGCGACCGCAAGGACCTGATGCTTGCCCAGAGCGACATCTTCGTAGCCCTTCCTGGCGGCATCGGCACCCTGGATGAAATCTTCACCATCGCCGCCGCCCACACCATCGGCTACCATCACAAGATGGTGATTCTCTACAACATGAAAGGCTTCTGGAACTCCACCATCGCCCTATTGGATGACATGGCAGAGAAAAGCATGATTCGTGGCGATTGGCGGGATGTGATTGAAGTGGCGGATAACCTGGAAGAGCTGGCAAAAATGTGCATTTAAGAAAAAAGATGCTCAGTTTTTCTCATCTTCCATATTAATTTACGCTTATAACTTACTGAATACCAACAACAAAAACAAGGTTTACAAATTAAGCATGTTTCAACATGCTTAATTTGCACCAATATAAAACTCTAAAGAAAGAGCGGAAAAACAACTGTTAACTGTTAACTCTGTTAACCCCAGTTGTTCTTCCGCTCTTGATATTTCTTCAAGACAATCTAGCTCTTCCCCAAGAGAAAATCGGAGAGACTCATCATCAGAATGCCTTCTTCATTATAACCCGAACGATACCTATCCCCTACGATAATCAGTTTGCGGAAGCCATCGTTTACATTCAAAAGAGAAGCCTGCTCCTGATCTACCTTCTCCTTATCCGGCAAGGCGTAAGCCGACTGAATATAGAGGCGTTCATCATGACGGTTCACCACGAAAACAATCTCAAGATTCCTACGCTGCAATTTGCCATTCTCATCTCGCTTGAAGTTCTCCACTGACCCCACATCCACAGTATAACCCTGCTTCCGCAACTCGTTATAAACCACGTTTTCCATGATATGGGTAAATTCTATCTGTCGGAAATCTACCACGGCATTTCTAATACCGATGTCCTCGAAATAATACTTGGTACCAGCACCAATGTATTTGCGTCCCTTCGCATCATAACGCAAAGCCTCGCTGATGATGAAGGAATCCTGCAGGTATTCCAAATACCTGCCAATGGTTTTAGTACCGATTTCCACTCCTCCAACAGATTTGAACGTATTAGAAATTCTCAGCACAGAAGGAAGGATTTACCACATCGGCGAATGCCGGTGATAATCTTTATCATCCCATTGCCTTCTGCCGAGATGAGCTTTTTCAAGTATGCTTTACGTTCAAAATACATAGTTTATGACGGCTTTTTGTGTCAAGACACGGTTTTCAGTTGCAAATATACGCTTTTTACTTGATAACGCCAAACTTTTCCATCGATTTAACTCTTCAGAAACATAAAAAAGGGCACGATTGCTCGTGCCCAATAGCAGAAATCTTTAAGAAGGCAAGTACTGCCATAGTTGCCTAATCGATGAGATGCAGAAACCCACATCAATATCTAAAATTTTTTTATTTGCCGTAGCAAATAGCAAAGAATGCTTTTAATGCTTAATAAATATGTGTACTCTGACACATACCATTAAAACTAATGCTAGAAGAATTTTTTCTATCATAAAGTTATTAAAAATATTCATCTGCGGATCTTAGATTCATCTATAGTCCGACATATTTTATCAGACTAATCTCTTGGTATAACTTTACCTCATACGCCTTACTTCCTCAAATTCCCGACAAAGGTAGTTGTATAATTGCTCCCAAAATAAGATAACACTGAAAGAAATATCACTTGAACTTCCTGTCGGGTCAGGGTTATCATCACTATAATCGACATAGAATGTGTATGTATTGCCATTATAATAACAACACTCATAGAAATCTGGCATTTCCACGATTCCCTCATATTTAAAATAGCCGATACGGACAAGATACTTCAAGTGATAATCTATAGCATGTTTATACTTTGGATTCAAGTAATACTCCGCTCTAACAAAACCCTCCTTATGTTTTGCCCCTTCTTTTGCTCCCAAAAGCGACAACAACCTCAAAATTGCCTTTGCATAAAGCATACCAAAAGTATATGTTGAAGCCGTAATGATATTTGCAGGAGCAAGGTTGTCAACTGCCAAGACTTCCTCACTAAGCCATTTATAATCCATTTCCATAATATCGCAATTTAGAAAAATAGAGTATACTAATTGTTGAAAATTATTGAACAACAACCTTCTTCACACTACCATCGCTATACTTCACGATGTTCAAGCCCTTAGTAGGAGCAGACAATCGCTGACCATTTACAGAATAGCGAGAGAGTTCCTTGGCATCGGTAGAGGTTGTAACCTTATCAATGCCAGTTGCATCGAACTCTACGATATTCTCGAAATAGCCAAATTCTGACAACCAATAATCGCCAAAAGTTCCTATTGGTACATAAACAGTACAATTCTTTGCGTCACATCTATAAAATACACCTGTCCCCAGCTTTGGTAATTTTTCCGGATATGCATAAATGGAGGTTAACCCACTGCAACCTTCAAAAGCATAATCGCCTATCGAAGTAACACTGGAAGGGATGCTCAAGCTAGCCAATCCACTGCAACCATTAAAAGCATTCTTGCCTATCGAAGTAACACTGGAAGGGATGCTCAAGCTAGTCAAACCACTGCAACCCCAAAAAGTACCCCAATCTATCGAAGTAACACTGGAAGGGATGCTCAAGCTAGTCAAACCACTGCAACCTTGAAAAGCACTATAGCCTATCGAAGTAACACTGGAAGGGATGCTCAAGCTAGTCAATCCACTGCAACCTTCAAAAGCGCAAATGCCTATCGAAGTAACACTGGAAGGGATGGTCAAGCTAGTCAAACCACAGCATTCATAAAAAGCATAATCGCCTATCGAAGTAACACTAGAAGGGATGGTCAAGCTAGTCAACCCATTGCATCCATAAAAAGCATGATCTCCCAAATTATCATTAGAGGTATAACTGCCTTCCCAGTAATCAGATCCACCTTCTACAATTTTAGCATCAGACAAATCTAATATAGATAGTTTTCCGTCGGTTATATTCATATCATAATCACGACCAGCCATCTCACGGATAAATTTCCAATCCGTACCATTAACTTCACCAACAATCTTCAAATTAGTAATCAGATTCTTCTTGCTTTCACTAATCCTATCAGGTAAAGTACCAGCCTTATCCAGCTTGATTGTGATTTGCTTGGTAATCAAGCCATCATCAGCTGCTTGGATTGAAAGACAACCCAATAACATAAACATGACAAACAAAAGCTGTCGTTTAAAAGTAAAATTTCTCATATCTCAATTTTTAAGTTTATATTCTTTCTCCTACTTGAATTCTTGTTAGTTCAGTTACTATTGGCTCTCCTTCATCACCTTTGTTTAATTCACAATCGCAGGTAAAAAAGAAGTTGTTTTCCAGAACTCCATCCTCCTTTTCAATGCCCAATTTAACATGACCACTTATATTCCAATATGAGTGGTTCTCAGACTGTGGTTGGATAGTTCCCGGTTCTAAAATTGCACTCTTTACTTCTAATCCTTTCGCTTTCCCCAAGAAAGAAATTGAGGAAACATGTGTACGGACATAGTCAGCTATCGCTTTCACTTTATCCGCATCAACTTCAAATGATAACTTTGGTCGTACCATAATCGTACTTTTTAATGTGAAACAATCTGTTAACAACACAACAAAAAGAAAGCGTGAACTTGCCCGTTGCTCGCTTCACGAACTGAGGCCCTGGCAAGCCCATCATGTCGAAACGAACAACTTCGAAGCCCACGCCGATATGATACACTTATCCCTATACCGAATTGGACACCCTACTTTGCGTAGGGTGCCACATCAGTAGAGAGATGTGGATATACACATCCCGAGAGCATCTACCGTTGCATAGTCTTTGACATGAGTTTGAAACTGCCAGGTTTCAGTTCGTCAAGAACTAAGCGCATAGTAAACGCACTTTAATATTATGTCATGATACCACTACCCTCCCAAGTCCTCGTCTCAACAATCTCTCTTTT
>OLNE01001018.1_pt1 | contig 22142 bp, 17 predicted proteins | sample 1672431 | NCBI WGS metagenome assembly OLNE01 (sample SAMEA3136685, study PRJEB25190) | human gut metagenome | reverse complement strand
AATTTCTCCACAACGGCTGTTGAAAACTCTGTGGAAACGGTGGAAAAGCCCATTGCAAAGCAGGTTTTGCACATTTTCCACAGAGTTTTCAACAATAGGATGTGGAGATATAGGGCAGTAAAAAATAAGATGATACCCCTTTTAGTAGGGGCGGAAGGATAAACGCATGGTTTTCCACATATCCAAAGGGGTATAAAAAAAGTTTTCCACATGGAAATTTTTTTGAAAAAGGCGTAAAAAGCTGATTTTTGCACTTTTCCACAGTTTTTCTGTGGAAAAGTGCCCGAAAGTGTGGATAATTCTGTGGATATCTTGTGGGTTTTGCACAAAGTGCGGTTTATTTTCTTCATTATTATAGAATTTTGTGGGATTGAAGGGTGCACTAGATATTGGGGCAGATGTCGGCTCAAGGCTAACAGTGACGGCCTATAGCCGGTGATGCACAAGAAAGGCGCGTGTGTGAGCGATGCGCTGCACCTTTCGCGGCATGGCGATAATCGTTCAATAGAAAGCAGCAACGGACCGATGGCGAGGGTTGCGTCTTCATTAGAAGGCGGCGTTTTGTTTTTGGGCATTTTTCTAACAATGTGCGAAAGAAAGCGGTGAACGGCGTTAAAACGGCTGTAGTTATCTAAAGGTAGTCTTTTTAAGAGTGTCACCCAAAAAACTTCTATAAATAGCCCTCACATTTCAACGCAATAACTAGATATTGAACAAGGAAAAAAGAATAATTTCTATGCAAAAAATTAAATAATCACCTTCAAAAAACATTGACTCCTATGGTAAAATATTGTAGTATTAGGTTTGCATGTAAACTAGGTCAGGAGGTGTGAATATGAAACGCACATATCAGCCAAAGAATAAGAAACATAAACGCGTTCATGGCTTCCGTAGAAGAATGCTTTCCAAGAACGGTCGCAATGTCTTGAAGAGAAGAAGAGCAAAAGGAAGAAAAGTCCTCAGCGCGTAATAGTCTATGACACTTGAGATAGAAAGGCCTTCATCATTAGGCCTTTTTTATCTTTATTGTCAAAAAAGGGTGTGAAAACATGCTTGCTTCGCCACGAAGAATCAAAAAGAGAGATGAATTTTCTCATATATATCGTGCAAAACATTCAAAGGCCAATCGCTATCTGGTCATATATGTGAAAAACAATTCCTTCGATCATGCCAGATTTGGTTTTTCTCTCTCAAAAAAGATTGTTGGCAAGGCGCATGTCAGAAATTTGTATAAAAGACGCCTATCCGAAATTGTGCGCCTGCACTGGGATGGGTTTAAAGCGGTGGATGTGGTCGTCGTTGCCCGAAAGGCCATTGTCGAACTTGATTACCACCAACTTGAAAAAGAATTTTTGAAACTTGCGGAAAGAAGCGGTATTTATGAATCCGATTAAACGCGGGCTTTTGGCCGCAATACGCTTTTACCAGCAATATCTGTCTGTCTTAAAAGGCGGTCCGACTTGTCGTTTTGTTCCGACCTGCTCGGCTTACGCCATTGAAGCCATCACAAAATACGGAGCACTAAAGGGCAGTGCGTTGGCCCTTTGGCGCATTCTGCGCTGCAATCCATTCTCCAAAGGTGGCTATGATCCGGTACCCTGATTCATCTAATCACTCGGTTCTAGGAGGTGAACGCCTTTCTGCCTGAGCAGAAGGCCTCATTTGAGCACTTTAGTTAATTTTATGAGTGGGTTCATTCATTTATTATATGAATTCACTGCGACCATCGGTTTCCCTAGTTATGCCTTGGCAATCATTTTCTTGGGGATTATCGTTCGTGTCTTGTTATTGCCGCTTACCATTATCCAGATGAAATCCATGCTCGGGATGCAAGAAATTCAACCTGAGCTTCAAGAATTGCAAAAAAGATACGCTACCAATCGCGAAAAGTTAAGCGAAGAAATGATGAAGCTCTATCAAGAGTATAACGTGAAGCCGGCTGCCGGCTGCTTGCCAATATTGATTCAGATGCCAATCTTGTATGTGTTGTTCTACGCCCTTCGTGCGTATAACTTTAACGAACATGCATCCTTCTTCTGGATTAATAGCTTGAACAACAATGACCCATTGTTTATTTTGCCAATCGTGCTTGCGTTGGTAATGTTCTTCCAACAAAAGCTTGCAATGGGTTCTACCATGAGCGATCCAACCAATCCGGCTAATATGAGCATGAAGATGATGGTTTATATCATGCCTGTTATGATGGGCTTCATGGCATTGAACTTCCCAAGTGGGTTGTGTATTTACTGGATTACCACATCTGTATTCATGATTTTCCAACAAATGTTCATGAATCAATTGCGTAAAAAGGAACTTGAAAAACGCAAGGAAGCACGCGAAAAACGTGCCGCTGAACGCGAAGCTGAACGAATCGCCGCTCAAAAGCGCGGTCAAAACCCTTCCAAAAAGAAGAGTAAACAGCAATTAAAGAACGAACATAAGAAGAAAAAGCGTGAAGCAAAATATAATGCACCTTCCAAAGAAGGTAGCACCGCCACCTATCATCCACCAAAGAAGTAAGCCATTATGGTCCTAAACTTTGGCAAGCATTGCCGGGGGGAAATTTGTAAATGATTGAAAAAATGAAAATCACCGCAAAGACCATTGATGAAGCAATAAAAAAAGCTTCCGATATTTGGAAAATTGACGCAGAAAAAAACGGTTATACCGTTATCCAAGAACCAAGCCGTGGTATTTTTGGCTTGGGCAGCAAGGATGCCATTATCGAAGTCAACAAATACTTGCCTGACACCATTGAAGTGGTCGAAGCACCAAAAAAAGAAGAAAAACCAGTGGTAGAAGAACCTGTTCAACCGGTTGCTAAAGAAAAAGCACCGATTGTTGAAGACGTTGTTGAAACCCCTGTTGTAGAAGAAGAAACCACCATCATTGTGGAAGAAGCACCTACTGAAATTATTGTAGAAAAGCTTTCAGATGCTGTGCCACAAGCCGGTGGTAAAACCGCAGAAGAAATTGGCTTGGCATTCTTGGGACCGATTTTTGAAGCCCTCGATGTTGATGCAGTGGTAAAAGTAAGCGAAGATGATAATACCATTCGCTTTGATGCATTCGGCGAACACGCCGGGATTCTGATCGGCCGTCACGGCGAAACATTGAATGCCATTCAATTCTTGATGAGTCTTGTAGTCAATGCCAACATTGAAAGCCACAAGGGCGTTGTTTTCGATGTAGAAAATTATCGTGAACGTCAAGTTGAAAAGCTGCAAACACTTGCACTTCGCATGGCAGACAAGTGCCGCAAGACACATCGTCGTGTGACCTTGAACCCAATGAATGCCGCAGAACGTCGCATCATTCACATCACCCTTGAAAATCAAAAAGGCGTGACCTCTTATAGTGAAGGCAACGAACCAAATCGTCGTGTTGTCATCGTAACTGAATAATCAACGACCAAAAAGCCCTCTCAGTGATTGAGAGGGCTTTTTTTGCGTGGATGTAAATCACAAAAAACAACATAACAGCGGAAAATATATTATAAAAAACGCTCTAATTTTTTAAGAGCGCTCTAATTTTCTGAAAATAGAAAGTATTTCCTGCCTGCGTGGGTCGCATTGACAAGGGGTGTTGGTGCATGATAACATTCTAGTGTTATAGTAGGAATGCTCGGCGTACCAAATGTGGGGCGACGGGTATTATTTTTACAATCAAATTAGCACTCAACTATAAGAGTGGCTAATAATTTAATAAAGGAGTGTTGCAGATGTTTGTACTGCCTTTATATGACGTGTTGATTCTCCCGGGGGTCAATATCTATGTCAAAATTTCTGAGTTTGAGGAATTTGCATTGCAACCGCCGGATTTTAACGGCGAATGTGTCATGCTGACGGCGCAGGAGCGCAAGCCACGTTATGCTTATAAGCCGGAAGATTTTTATGAAATCGGCGTGCATGGGGTGATTACAGATATTTCCGATGAAGGATTTGTGACCATTCGCAGCGATTCACGTGTGACGGTGAGCAATGTCAAGGTCTTGGATGACGGTACCATTACATTGAACTATCGGGTCCTCATGGATATTGATGATGTGCCGGAAGGGGAACGTGTAGCACGCTTGAACCACATGAAACAGGTACTGTTGGAATTTACCAAGCAATTTGATTGGGCGGCCAAGGTTGAACCAATGATTGATGGCTTTGAAACCATCGAGGAAGCCGGGGTCAGTCTGTCACCGTATCTAACAGCACGCAACGAAGACCGCTACAATATTCTCACCTACGACAGCCGTCGTGGGCGCATGGAAGCGATGGAACAAATCATTTATGAGTTCATCGAAGTGGCAAAGGCAAGTGCCGAAGTCATGGAAAGCCAGCAATGGGAATACGACCAAAATATGAAGGAGCAGGCATTGCGCCGTCAAATTGACGTGCTGCAACGCGAGCTTGATGACATGCATCCGGAAAACAGCAGTGATCTGGATGCCTTTGCGAAAAAAATAGAAACCTTGCCGATGAATGAGCTGGCAAAAAGCGAAGCACGCAAAATTTTGCGCCGTTTGCGCCAAGAAAACGGTGGCGGCAATGAATATGCGCTGTTGTATGACTACATGGAATATCTGTTGTCCCTTCCTTGGGAAAAACAAGTGGCAAAGGACGTGGATGTTCTCAAAGCCGAAGCGATTTTAGATGAAGATCACTATGGACTCAAAAAGGTCAAAGACCGTGTTATTCAGCAGCTTGCGGTTATGGCACTCAAAAAACGCCAATCCGGTTCAATACTCCTCTTTGTGGGGGCGCCGGGGACCGGTAAAACAAGCGTGGGGCAAAGTTTGGCCCGTGCCTTGGACCGCGAATGTGTGCGCGTGAGCTTGGGTGGGGTGCGCGATGAAGCGGATATTCGTGGGCATCGCCGAACCTATATCGGTGCTATGGCAGGACGCATTATTGACGGTATTCACAAGGTCGGTGTGTCCAATCCGGTCATGGTTTTGGATGAAGTGGACAAGCTCAGCGCCTCCTTCAACGGTGACCCTGCCAGTGCTTTGCTGGAAGTATTGGACCCGGAACAAAATGCAAATTTTGTCGACCATTATTTGAACGTACCGTATGATTTAAGCGATGTATTTTTTGTTTGCACAGCCAATACCACCGATACCATTCCGGCACCGTTGTTAAACCGTATGGAAGTGATTAATTTTAACGGCTATACGATGAATGACAAGCTTGCTATTGCAACCCATCACTTATTAAAAAAATCCCTCGACGCCAACGGCCTTCAAGAAGGGGATTTGCATATTCCGGAAGAAACCCTTCGCACGCTCATTGAAGATTACACCATGGAATCCGGCGTGCGTGGGCTGCGTAAACGCATTGATGCCCTTTGCCGTTATGCGGCGGTGAAGCTTGCCAAAGGCGAACAAGCGCCGTTTACCGTGCATCCAGAGGATTTGCACGATTGGCTGGATATGCAACCTGTTTTGCACGACCATGTGTTGAAAACCGCTTATCCGGGGGTTGTGACCGGTCTTGCTTGGACCCAATACGGTGGCGATATTCTCTATATTGAAACCCTTCTTACCAAGGGCAGTGGTAAATTACTATTGACCGGTAAGCTCGGCGAAGTCATGAAGGAAAGTGCCTATATTGCAATGAGCTTGGTGAAAGCCCTCTTCCCGGATAAAAGTGATCTTTTCAAAGAAAACGATTTGCACATCCACGTGCCGGATGGAGCAGTGCCAAAGGATGGCCCTTCCGCCGGGAGCGCCTTGACCACAGCCATTGCCTCCTTGGTACTCGCTAAAGGCATTGACCCAACCATTGCCATGACCGGGGAAGTATCCTTGCGTGGCGCAGTAACCGCCATCGGCGGCTTGCAAGAAAAGCTCATGGCGGCAAGCCGTGCCGGCATTAAAACCGTGCTTATTCCAAAAGATAACGAACGCGATTTGGCGGATATCGACAAAGAAATTTACGCTGATTTAGAAATTGTACCGGTAGAAAACATCAAAGATGTGTTGAAAGCCGTAAAATTGTCGGAAAGCGACAACATGTAAGGCAAATTAACCCGCTGAAACTTAAAAAAAACCGTTTTTTTGCGATTTAGCAAGATTGAACATTAAATAATACCACAAAAGAAATTAGACGCCGTTTTTCGTGGTTTTTTTTGAGAAATCAAGAAAAAAGCCAAATACGGAAAATATACATAATGCATACGGCATAGTCATCATCTGAAAAAATACCGATTCCTATGGGGACGGTATTTTTTTTGTGGGCAAAATCAGACATAAAAAAACTCGCTCAAAAGAGCGAGCCAAAATTTTAATCTTCGTCCATGAAAATGCAATGAACCGGGCACATTTTCAAGGCATCCTTGATATCTGCAAGATAATCGGCGCTGACCTCGGAAATTGCATGCGCCACGCCATGGTCGTTCATCGTGAAAACATCCGGGCAAATGGCTTCACAGCTGCCGCAGCCGATACAGCTTGCCGTTTCAATGGTGACATAAAGCATGTGGGACTCTCCTTTGTCGGAACAATCGGTGCATAAAATTTTTTGCGGGCTAAACGTTTCCTCGCTAAAGGTCATAATACCGGCCTTTTGCAATGCATCAGCGGCGATTCCCGGGCGGGCAATCAACGTGCCGGTAAAGCTACCGTCATAGGTCATGTTGATACCGCAAGCCGGGCTTTTGCTTTTTAAGATGGCATGATTGATTTGAAAATCCTTGCAAAGTGCAACGGCGCGTTGGGCGCCGGCTTGGTAGGCGGCAGTTACATCGGTACCTTCCTTGTTAATAACCGTGCCGTCCGCTTGAATTTCTGCCGGTGGGCGTGGCGTATCCAGTCCGCCGTAGCATTCCGGACAAAACGGAATATAAGAAAATTGGGGACTACAAGCCAGCAGTCGTTCATTGGGCTTTGATTTGCCGTCATAGCGGCAGGGAATGCCCAAAAGACAAGCACTGACCAATACGGTTGGCGCAGATTTAGTTGATTTCTCGTTTGGCATGGCGTTTGACCCTCCTTCCGTTGTATGCCGGGCGAATGCGAAGCAGGCTCAACACCGGCTCGCCGGCATCGTTAACCACCACCTCGGCGATATCAACCCAAAGGTCATTTTCCAAAGCACTCTTGGCCTTTACCAGATAACGTTGTGGGTCCACAGTGGAGTCAATGCGGTAGCAATCCGCTTCAAAAGGCGCTACTAATGCGTAGTCTACCAACACATTGGCAATCATTGTACGCCAAGGCTCGCCTTGAATCACCAATTCAGTCATGCATCCGCAAGGTGAGCGGCGCGTGCTGCCAATGGCTTTGCCGTGTTCGCTATAAATGATCATCGGGCATCGTCCTTTTTGTCATCGTTATTACGGAAAAAATCCGTTGATTATAGTATAACCACATTGGTCTTATTAAACAAGGGAGGTTGAAAATGGAGAAAGAATTTGTCTACACATTGTAGACAAAGTGGAATGTGTATTTAAAAAGTTTATAAAATAATTATAAAGCGAATTTATGTGTTAATGGGACATTTTCATGACATTGAGTAAAAAAAACAGAGATTGACGGTGAAATAACTGACAACGAATGAATATTTTGCATGGAAAAATTGCAAACATATAGTGGTTGACAGCAAAACGTGAAAGATTGCACTTTTAATAAATTTATAAAGTTTATATAATCTTAAAAAACTGAAATCATATTTTTTCAAAGATGATTAATAAGGTTTCCATGGCACACGTACTATAAATATTTATAATATTATGGTTTAAAAATAAAAAATGTGGAAATCTTAAATGAAAAGGAGTATTCAGTATGTCACAACAAGAAGAAGTCAAGTTAGAGAAGGGCCTCAGCCCTTTAGGCGTATGGGGCTTGGCCCTTGGCGCTATGATTGGTTGGGGTTGCTTCGTAATGCCGGGCGATACCTTGCTTCCAAAAGCGGGCCCGATTGGGGCATCTATCGGTTTGGCACTTGGCGCATTGATGATTATTATCATCAGCTTTAGCTACAGCTATTTGATTGGGAAGTATCCGGTAGCCGGTGGGAGTTTTATTTATACCGATACTGCATTTGGTAAAACACACGCCTTTCTCTGTGGTTGGTTTATTGCGATTGCATATTGGGCGTTGATTCCAATGAATGCAACCGCCGTTGGACTGGTTGCACGTTACATTTTACCCGGCCCGCTTCAAACTTTCCCACTCTATGACATTGCCGGCTGGACCGTATATGGTGGGGAGCTTATCGTTGATATATTGGCCATTATTATTATTGGCCTTGTCAATATGCGTGGTGTTCAATCTGCTTGTTGGTTCCAAACCGCCGTTGCAATGGGCTTGGTGGGTTCCATCCTCGTTATTGCTTCCGTTATTCTGATTGGCGGTGTGGAATGGTCAAATCTTCAACCTTATTTTGCACCTGAAAAGACAACACTTGGTTCTATTTTTGCGGTTACTGCGTTAGCACCTTGGGCATATGTAGGTTTTGACTGTATTCCGCAGGCATCCGAAGAATATGCATTTTCCAATAAGAAAACCAAAGTGCTTTTGATTTCTTCTGTTTCTATTGCTGCACTGATGTATATGATTATGAACATTGCAACCGCAGTCGTAGAACCATGGCAACAATACATTGTTGACAACAAGGCATGGCCTACCGGTGCTGCCGTTGAATCTCTTATCGGGACCTTTGGTCTGATCCTTCTCGCTATTGCCATGCTTTGCGGGATTATCTCCGGGCTGAATGCATTCTATCTTTCCGGTAGTCGCTTGCTTTATTCCATGGCGATTGCGGAAGCAATTCCAAAATCCTTTTCAAAGCTGGATTCAAAGCATCACGTGCCACGAACCGCCATCATCTTTATGATGACATTGGCTATTATTGCACCATTCTTTGGTCGCGAAGTATTGGGGTGGCTTGTAGACATGACTTCTGTTGGGGCAGGCATGGGCTTTACCTATACCTGTGCAAGTGCACTTAAGATTGCAAAGCGCGAAGGCGATAAAGATCAAGTCATCATCAGTGCCATTGGTCTTGCGTTTGCAGCCTTCTTTATGCTGCTATTGGTGATTCCAAAATCACCGGGCTTCCTCTCTATCCAAGCGTGGGGCTTCCTCCTCGTGTGGTTTGCCATCGGTGCGGTGTTCTTCTTCTTAAACCGCAAGCGCTACTATGCATCTACTGCGCTTCAAGAAAAGATTTCCAAGGTTTGCGCAGAAAACAGAGAAGATTGTTAAAACATTTTTTCACAAAAGGACTCTCTTTTATTAAAAACCTCACAAAAAAACGTCCGTTGTTGAAAAACAGCGGACGCTTTTTTGTGAAATAGCGAGTCAAAAGATAGGATATAAAAATGACTAAAAAAAGAGGTCCTAAAACCGTGATTTTTAATTTTGCACTATATATATAGGAAAAAAGATGAAACAAAAGATTTTGAACCATATATATAGGAAAGAAACGTTTCAAGATTGAAATGCCGTTTATTGCAACAAGAATCAAATCGGCAAAAATACGATATAAAAATACGTAAAATTAATTATGTTAATCAATAAAATGTTGCAGGCAATCGTTGCAATAGTGCAAAATTGACCGGTAAAAACATGGCAATGGGCACTTGATTTTTTGATAAACACACTTTTATACTGCATGCCAAGTAAAGGCCTTGCAAAAATTTTTGAAAAATCATGTGAAACAAGAGTAAAAACAAGACACGCGGTTGCGTCCAAAAAAGGTGATTTTTGTAGCGAATTTCACCCCAAAAAAGATCGTGTTGTTCTCACGGATTTTTCGTTCATCAGTCAAAGGAGTGTCCGTCCATGTCGCAACAAGAAGATGTACAATTTGAGAAAGGCCTCAGTCCGTTAGGTGTTTGGGGTCTTGCCCTCGGCGCTATGATTGGTTGGGGTTGTTTCGTAATGCCGGGGAATACCTTGCTTCCAAAGGCAGGTCCTCTCGGCGCATCCATCGGGTTGATTCTCGGTGCATTAATGATTATCATTATCAGTTTTAGTTACAGTTACTTGATTAGTAAATATCCGGTAGCCGGCGGTGAATTCGTTTACGCCGATACCGCATTCGGTAAAACACATGCATTCCTCTGCGGGTGGTTCATCGCGATTGCATATTGGTCCTTGATTCCAATGAACGCAACAGCGGTTGGCTTGGTTGCCCGCTACATTTTCCCTGGTCCGCTTCAAGTTTTCCCACTCTATGACATTGCAGGGTGGACCGTATACGGCGGGGAACTCATCGTTGACATTTTGGCAATTATCATTATCGGTATTGTAAACATGCGCGGTGTTGAAGCTGCAGGTTGGTTCCAAACTGCTGTAGCACTCGGTTTGGTAGGCTGCATCCTCGTTATCGGTGCAGTTATTCTCGCAGGCGGCGTTGATTGGAGCAACCTCCAACCATACTTCGCACCTGAAAAGACCACCTTGGCTTCTATCTTCACCATTACCGCTTTGGCACCATGGGCGTTCGTTGGGTTTGACTGTATCCCACAGGCATCCGAAGAATACGCCTTCTCTAACAAAAAGACAAAAACCTTATTGGTTTCTTCCATTTCCGTGGCTGCACTCATGTACATGATCATGAACATTGCAACCGCAGTTGTAGCACCATGGCAACAATATATCGTTGACAATAGCTCTTGGCCTACCGGTGCTGCTGTTGAAGCTCTCGTTGGGACCTTCGGCTTGATTCTTCTCGCTATCGCAATGCTTTGCGGGATTGTATCCGGCTTGAACGCATTCTACCTCGCAGGTAGCCGCTTGCTTTACTCCATGTCTATCGCAGAAGCGATTCCATCCTTCTTCGGTAAGCTCGACCCTAAGCACCACGTACCACGTAATGCGATTATCTTCATGATGGCACTTGCTATCATCGCACCATTCTTTGGTCGTGAAGTATTGGGCTGGCTCGTAGACATGACTGCAGTAGGGGCAGACATGGGCTTCACCTACACCACCGCTGCTGCTTTTGTTATGGCAAAGCGTGCCGGTGATAAGAAGCAAATGGTTATCTCCGCAATTGGTTGTGGCTTTGCAATCTTCTTTATCTGCCTCTTGGTACTTCCATTTGCACCGGGTTTCTTGAGCCCACAAGCATGGGCCTTCCTCCTCGTATGGCTCGCTATGGGTGCAATCTTCTTCGCAATCAAGCACAAAACTTACTATGCATCCACTGCATTGCAAGAAAAGGTTGCTGTTATCTGTGCTGCTAACACTGACAATAATGAAGTACAAGAAGCATTTGATTGCGAACATCCAAACAACAAGTAATCTTTATCCAAAAAAGTCTAAATCTACCCAAAAATTATTGCCTGCCGGATTTCCGGCAGGTAATTTTTTTGTGCGAAAATAAGGGTAGTGTGTGTAGCAGATTTTGATCGTTATAATATAGGAAGAAGATAACGATGATGCCTACCAAAAAGTCACCCAAAAGCACCTGCCATGAAGTAAAAATCAACCGAAAATGAAACGTTGCAATTAATGTCTGTAAGTATAATAAGGTGGCATATTTTTTGAATAATTAAACAGGTTAACCACTAGCGGTAGGGAGCACAGGCGGCTAACATACTAAAATGCTGACGACATTTTTGGAGAAAAAAATGATTGCTATGCCAAAAAAACGGCTCAACCATGCGCCTTGTGAAAACGCGCACATTATTAATAGCTGCTCTAAAAAACTTGCACACAATCATAGATGCAATTAATATCCGATATAGTTCAGCTTGACAAAAGATAAATTCTGCACTATTCTAAAGAAGGTAAGAAAATTCCATATAAAGCGACATTTACATGGGATTTTAAATGTCTGTTAACGAAAGAAAATAGGCATTAAAAAATATTTTTTTATTTCTAGGAGGCATAACAATGGCTAATGAAATGAATAATCCTTTCGTTAGAGCACAAGCCCAAGTGAAAACTGCTTGTGACAAATTAGGTTTAGAACCAGAAGTTTACGAACTTCTCAAAGAACCAAAAAGATGCATCGAAATCTCCATCCCAGTTCGTATGGATGATGGTAGCTTGAAGACCTTCAAGGGCTGGCGTTCCTGCCACTGCGACGCTGTTGGTCCAGCTAAGGGCGGTATCCGTTTCAACCCTGGTGTAAACGTTGACGAAGTTAAGGCTTTGTCCATCTGGATGACCTTCAAGTGCAGCGTTACCGGTATTCCTTACGGCGGCGGTAAGGGTGGCGTAATCTGCGATCCTCTCAGCCTCTCCGATAATGAATTAGAACAAATTTGCCGTGGCTATGTAGATGGTCTCTACAAGTATCTCGGTGAAAAGATCGACGTTCCAGCTCCAGACGTTGGTACCAACGGCAAGTGCATGAGCTGGATGGTTGACGAATATTGCAAATTGACCGGCGAACAATCCTTCGGCGTTCTCACCGGTAAGCCAGTTCCATTCCATGGTTCCCTCGGCCGCGATGACGCTACCGGTTATGGTATCTCCATTTGCGTACGTGAAGCTTGCAAAAAGCTCGGCATCGACTTGACCAAAGCTAAGGTTATCGTTCAAGGTTTCGGTAACGTAGGTTCTTGGACTGTTGAAAACGTTGAAAAACTCGGCGGTACCATCGTTGCTGTATCCGAATGGGATCCAGAACACGGTGCATACGTTGTTTACAACGAAAACGGCTTGAAGTATGATGACTTGGCTGCTGAAAAGGCTGCTAACCGCACCCTCTACAACCTCGCTGGTGCTCAACACCTCACCATGGAAGAATTCTGGGCTATGGACGTAGACGTTATCGTTCCAGCTGCTCTTGAAAACTCCATCACCGCTGAAGTAGCTAAGACCATCAAGTCCAAATTGATCGTTGAAGCTGCTAACGGTCCTACTACCACCGATGCTGATGAAGTATTAAAGGAAATGGGCGTTACCGTTGTTCCTGACATCCTCGCTAACGCTGGTGGCGTAACTGTATCCTACTTCGAATGGGTACAAAACCGTTATGGCTACTACTGGAGCAACGAAGATGTAGCTGACAAAGAAGAAAAAGCTATGGTAGCTGCATTCGAAGCTCTCTGGGCTCTTAAAGAAGAATACAACGTAACCTTCCGTGAATCCGCTTACATGCATTCCGTTAAGAAGGTTGCTGAAGCTATGAAACTTCGTGGCTGGTATTAATCTGAATACCGCTAATCTTTAACGAGAAGATTAGAAGAAGCAGACCCTTGTGGTCTGCTTCTTTTTTTTATGCTTCTTTCTGGTAAAATCGGTGTAATACTTAACATAAACTTAACACCGCACCCCCTTTTTCCTTGACAATGCTGTGATATGATGATAGCACCTTAAAGAATAAGAAGGGAGTGAGGAATCATTGAAAATTAAATTTGAAGATGTGAAAGACGATGCCACCGTCTGCACCTATATTGAAAAAGCGGACCGCACCTTGATGGGGATGGGCTTTACCGAGCACAGCTTTGCGCATGTTACCCACGTGGCATCTGTGGCGGGAAAAATTTTGAAAGAGCTCAATTACAGCAAGGACGACCTTGAAATTGCGCGGATTGCAGGCTATATGCACGATATTGGCAATGTTATCAACCGTCACGACCACGCACAAACCGGCGCACTCATGGCGATGCGTATATTGGATCACATGGGCATGCCTGCCGACCAAGTGGCAGCGGTGATTACCGCCATTGGCAATCATGACGAGCCCAACGCTTATCCGGTGGATGCAGTGACTGCTGCCATTATCATTGCCGACAAAACCGACGTGCGCCAGACTCGCGTGCGCAACAAGGACGTGACCAACTTCGATAAGCACGACCGTGTAAACTACGCCGTAAAGCAAAGCACCGTGTGTGTGCGTGATGGAAAAATCATCGAAGCGAGTCTTAAACTCGACAAGGATATTTGCTCTGTCATGGATTACTTTGAAATCTTCCTTGAACGTATGATTCTTTGCCGCAAGGCCGCCGAGCAGCTGGGCTGTGAGTTTAGCCTTGTCATCAACAAAGAGCGCGTGATTTAAGAAACGGTGAGAACGAGAAGATTCTCACCGTTTTTTTGTGCCTGTTTCAAATGAAAAACAAGCGCACTTTTAGCAGAAACGCACCAATGTGCTATACTTTGATAAAATCACAGTGGCGATACCTACGCCCAAAAGGAGGAAACCAATGACCGTAAAAGGCAGTACCTTAAAATGGATTGCCATCGTTACCATGTTTATCGACCATTTGGCGGCGGTGGTGTTGATGCCGGCCTGGGGCATTGTCGGCCCGTTACGCCTAGCAGAAGCGTGGGCGTTGGGTGATGGTGCTTTGCTCACCTTTGTGATGCGCCAAATCGGTCGGCTGGCCTTCCCGATTTTTTGCTTTCTCTTGGTCGAAGGCTTGACACACACCCATAGCCGGGCGCTGTATTTGCGCAATTTGTTGATGTTGGCTGTAGTTAGTGAAATACCGTTTGACCTCTGTATATCAGGGCGCGCTGTCTATGGTGTCCATCAAAGTACCATTTGTACCCTCGTATTGGGCTTTTTGGCATGCTGGGGCATGGATTGGCTCGAAGACCACACCACGCCGACATATTTGCCTCTAAAAAAATCCGCCCTTTTGGGTGTCATGATGGTGCTCGCATGGCTGTTCAAAACCGACTACGCTGCCTTTGGCGTGGCACTGATTGTGCTTTTATACATCTTGCGCAGCAATCGCACCGAGCAATGCCTGTTGGGTGGCATTGTCTGCCTGTTCGGCGAACCGGCGGCGGCCTTGGCATTTCTCCCTATTTACCTGTATAACGGGGAACGTGGGAAACAGTTAAAGCTATTGTTCTACGCCTTTTATCCCGTCCATCTCCTTGTGCTATATTTCACACGGCTATGGTGGCTGGGCTGGTAACGGTCAATCAATGCCTGTGTGCCACGGTAGCAACGCTTGTTAGCAGACCTTCATAGGACCGACACATTGTTTTCATTTTTTCCCAACATATCCTCTAAATAGCTATGATATACTGACGGTGTCAGTTGAGGTTGTCGTTTTTCTCCTTTTTTTCAGCAACCTCAAGCTGGATGATAGACTATTGTAGGTCATTCTTGTTTCGGTTTTCCCTTTTTTCCGAAACGGTTGACACCTCAAGCCACAGAAAAAAACAGCAACCACAACGATTGGGTTGCTGTTTTTTTTTTGCGCGCCGAAACAAGCACTTGATATTTATCTTGGTAATATCCACACAATATCCTGACATTTTCGCCCCTTTTCGGTGATAGAATAAAGCCATCAGTTGAGGCCGTTCACCCAAAACGGTTACTTGGACTGACTCCCCTTTTTTTCACGTGTGCATTTTATGAAAATTGGAAACCCCGGTAGCTCCCTCTCCGGGGTTTTTCCTTTTGTGCACAAATAGACCGATGACCTCGCTAAACGAAGCGAGGTTTTTTGCTTTTTGGAAGCGGATAGCAGGTATAGAAAACAATGAATAGGGTGCAAAAAGGAGGCGGTTGCGCTTATCCTACTCGCAAGCTATACTATAGAAAATACAAAAATAATTCGCTAACAATAAAGGCTCAGCAAAGGAGTGAACCATCATGAAAAAATTAGGATTGGCGCTATTGTATGTGGCGCTGGCTACTGTAATTGGCGTAGGCGCCGGGTATTACTTTTTCGTAACCCAGCATCAGCAGACAGCAAGCCCGGCGGAAGCCATCACCGCACAAGCAGCCGAGGATATTGCCCTGAAAGATGCCGGTTTGACAAAAGCAGAAGTCGGCGGCTTAAACAGCCACATGGAACGTGATGATGGAAGAAAATATTATGACGTGCAATTTACTGTCAAAGGGGAAGATGGATCGAGCACCCTTTATGAATACGAAATAGATACACAAAGCGGTGCCGTTCTTTCCCGCGAGCAAGAAGGCACCATCAATGCGAGCGCACAAAGCACCACACCGCAAACAAGCGGTGAAATCACAGCCGATGAAGCCAAGCAAATCGCCCTCAACCATGCCGGTGTCAATGAAGCCGACACATACTACGTGGATGTAGACTATGAGCGCGAAGAACACGGCAACGAATGGAGCGTGGACTTTGAAACAGCCACCACCGAATACGACTATAGCATTAGCGCCACTGACGGTAGCATTTTGGAAGCCGCCAACGAACAACGCCATTAATCACATCAACCCAACCTAAACCAATCCCCGATAACCGGCGATTGGTTTTTTTTGTTGTTGTGAATAACAATTTTGTCCTCGACAATTTTTTGGAGCAATGCGGACATAGAATATTTAAGTAGCTCATTACATAATAAAATAACGTGCATTTTTCTCGAAAAAATCACTGTATTCAATAGGAAATAATTCAAAAAAGCAAAGGAATATGGTATACTTTATTAAAGAAATATTTCTGAAATTCTGTGATATACATGTAATAGTCATTGCAGAGTAGAGAAGTATATCTGTGAGGAAAAAAGAAAGGATGAAAGGAAATGAAACGACGTATGAAAAAATGCGTCAGTGCTTTTTTAGCGCTGATGCTGTTAACGACATTGTTGCCGGCAGCCGGTTTTGCGGAAGACGGGCAACGAGCAAGTGTGTCTACTTCGGCGCAGTCACCGGTACAGCTTACCAAATCGGTGCAAACCGATGACAAAGGCGATAGCACACTTTCGTTGGAAGCGTATGTAACAGGAAATGTGACTCATTCTGATACACCGCTGGATATTGTGATGGTGATGGACCAATCGGGTTCCATGCAAGGTGACAACTTGACGGCGCTAAAAGCGGCGGCGAATACGTTTATGACAACCATTGCTAAAGATGCTGGGGATAACAATGTCGATCACCGCGTGGCAGTGGTTGGCTATGCGTCCGATGAAGATGCAGGTACTACCGGTTATGATGGGGATATCATCAACGGGAGCCACAGCTATTGGGTCAATACCGGGCTTTACGTGAACGGTGTTTTCAAAAACTACGAGACCAAGGATAGCTATCAAGAAATCAGCCGTGATGAGATGGATAATGCCTCTGTTTACTACATCTATAAAACTTTGGGAGGTTATACTGAGATTCACTACCGTGACGGTAAATGGAAGTATTATGGCGGTTGGCTCTCGGGATGGGTAGAAATCGACAAAAACGAAACGGTTTATAAGTTTGTTAAAGGCACAAAACTTTCTGCTGCTGATTACCAGGATTCACTGGTAAGCGCCGGCAATAGTGGCGCGGTTAATTCGGTTGTGAGCCAAACCATCAACAAGCTTGCTGCCAGTGGCGCGACCTATACCGAATATGGGATGCTCATGGCAGGAGAAGTATTTAAAAATAATCCGATTGCGTCCAACCAAACCCGTAAACGTGTGGTCGTGCTCTTTACCGATGGTGCAACCAATAGCGATCGTAATACCGTGCTTGAACACTCCAATATGCTCAAAAAAACCTACGGGGCAGATGTCTTTACAGTGGGGCTCGGCGTAGAAGGTGAAAGTGATTTCTTAAGATATATCTCCTCGGACTACAAGGACGATACCTCTTATAAAAATAGACAGTACCACGGCACAGCATCTGCTGATGGGATTGACTATTCCTTAAATGCCAAAACCGCAGAAGGCTTAAAAGAAGCATTTGAAAAAATCGCACAAGACGTTGCCTCTGTTCCTGCGGATGCGACCACTGTTTTGAGCGATACCATGAGCGATATGTTTGTGCCAACCACTGATGCGAGCGGTGTAAAGGTATATACCCAAACGGCAAGCGGGACAGGAACCGAGCCAAGCTGGGGAAGCCTTGTTGATATCACAGATAAAGTGTCTGTGAATCTCGATGGCAAAACTGTCAAGGTAAGCGGTTTTAACTACAATGAAAATTTGGTTCTTCAAAAGGAAGGTACATGGCAGGGCAAAAAGCTCGTAGTAAAATTTGGCATTAAACCGGATACTACTTATACCAATTGGCAAAAGGGTACCCACTACTATGACACCAACAACACCACCACTGATAAACAAGCTGCGTTGCGTGACAAAGACGGCAAGGTATTAGGCGAAAGCTTGGACAAATCTCCACGGCTGCCCGTAACAGGCCATAGTATTACCTACAGCTGGACCAACGCACCAACCGGCAAAAATGTGCCTGTTGATAACAATGTCTACGTGACCGGCCAATCTTATACGGTGGATAGCAAATACACCCAAAACACCCAAGTAACCACTAAGGACAACTACGACAATGTCACCGGTATCTACACCTTTAGCGGTTGGGATACTGCAAGCGGCACCATGGGCAATAGTGACCTTACCATCAAGGGTTCTTGGAAATACGACGAGCAACAGGTTGCAACCCATCACGTTATCTACAACTGGGGGAAGGACAATATCCCACCGAATGTGAATTTACCAAAAGATAGCAATAACTACGTGAAAGGTCAATCTTATACAGTAGATACAACCTACACCAACGAAACAAAGATTTATAAAAAAGATGCGTATGATAATATCATCGGCGTTTACACCTTTAGCGGTTGGACCGATGCCGGCAACGGTAAGATGGGCGATAGCGACATTACCATTACGGGTCGTTGGACGTACGAAGGGCAACAGGTCGCAACGCATAAAATTACCTATGATTGGGGCAATGAAAATATCCCTGCGGGCGAAACCTTGCCGGTCGATGAAACTTCTTACGTAAAGAATCAACCATACGAAGTAGACAAGACCTTTACCAAGGGTTATGAAATTAAAATAATGGATGACCATAACAACCTGGTTGGTGTCTATGTCTTTAGCGGTTGGGATACCGAAGATGGTAAAATGGGTGATGAAGATATCACCATTACGGGTTCTTGGAAATACGACAAAATTAATCCGGAAACCTTTACCCTCGACTATGGCGGCGAAGGCACCATGACCGACAAAGCTTCTCCTTACGTAAAAAATAGCGAAGCAAAGGTTCTTGACAATGAATTTACCCGTTCCAACTACCGTTTCACCGGTTGGAACACCAAAGCAGACGGCACCGGTGATAGCTACAAAGCCGGCGACATGATTAAAATGACCGCCAACATGACCCTCTATGCACAATGGAAGCATAAAGGCGGCGGTGGTAGTGGCGACAAGAAAGTGACCCTCCACTATGAATCCAACGGAGGTACCACCTACAAAGACGAACGCTACACCTACGGCACCACCGTTAAACTAGACAAAACCCCATTGCGTGAAGGCCACACCTTTACCGGATGGTACGCTGACAAAGAATTAACCAAGAAAATCAGCAACATTACCATGAAAGGTGACAAAACCGTCTATGCAGGATGGGAACTGACCCCGGTACCACCGGCTTTTGACGGCGACCACACCGCATACATAATAGGTTTTGTAGACGGCACCGTAAAACCGTTGGCGAACATTACCCGTTCCGAAGTAGCGGCCATCTTCTATCGCCTCCTCAGCGATGAAGAACGTGAAAAACACAAAACCACTACCAACAACTTTGCAGACGTAGACCAAAGCGCATGGTACAACACCCCGGCATCCACCATGGCAGCCATGGGGATAATCGGTGGCTACCCGGATGGCCTCTTCCACGGCACTGACAACATCACCCGTGCAGAATTTGCAGCCATCTGCGCACGCTTTGACAAAAACACCGAAAACACCAAAGCAGACTTTAGCGACATCAGTGGCCACTGGGCAGAACTAGATATCGCCATCGCAGCCAACAACGGCTGGATCATGGGTTATCCGGACGGCACCTTCCGACCAAACCAAACCATCACCCGTGCAGAAGCCATGGCACTCATCAACCGTGTGTTAGCACGAATTCCGGAAAGCCCACAAGACCTCCTGGACGGCATGAAAACCTGGCCGGACAACATGAACACCGACAAGTGGTACTACATCCCTGTACAGGAAGCAACCAATAGCCACGACTTCGAACGCAAAGCCAACGGCAGCGAAAAGTGGACTGCATTAAACAAAGATGCGGGTGTTATGCCTTAACGCTGAAATTTGCGAAAAACAAACACAGCACTACGCCGGATACACATACAGTAGCTTGTCATAAATAGCAACCGTCTATCGGAAAAGATGGCGAGTATCCGGCTAAAACGCAAAAACCAAAAGCCTCATGCCCTCACCTTAACGGTGTGGGGCATGAGGCTTTTAATATATTGGGGATTGTACGTCAAAATTGTACGTTAAAGGGGTGCTATCATCGCAACCTATGCCTTATACTTAGCTTGACCGGTAAGACCCTTTGGAGGCGAAAATAATGAAGGAACGGACCTATCAAACACCTTGCGGAACGATACATTATTGGGCGAGCATCTTAAACTTGGATGCGCCCACGCTTGTTTTTTTGCCGGGACTGACCGCCGATCACAGATACCGATCTTTTACCATGTGCAGTCGTCCAAACGGTGTCCCCTTCTTCACAATCCTGCAGATAAAAATCATCGGCGCATGCATCCTCGTGGCCGTTTCGATTTGACTTTGACCTCTTTGACAAGGCGAAATGGCTGAATGGGATTCTTGAAAAGGAAGGCATCACCAAACCGATTATAGTCGGACAGTCAATGGGTGGATATGTGGGACAGGTATACGCGCAGCTTTATCCAAGCAAGCCGGCCGGCTTTATTGCCATTGACTCCGCACCCTTGCAAAGAAAATACATGACAGCCGCTGAGCTCTGGATTTTGAAAAAAATGGAGCCGATATATGCACATTATCCATGGAAGCTACTCGTAAAATCAGGGTCTGAGGGCGTTGCAACCTCCGACTATGGCAGAAGGTTAATGCGTGACATGATGCTGGTCTATGACGGCGACCAAAAACGTTACGCAAAAATTGCCGGACATGGCTATCATATATTGGTCAAGGCGATAGAGGAGAATTTGCCATACGCGCTTCAATGTCCGGCGTTGCTACTATGTGGGACGCACGACCATGCCGGCGCGTGCAGACGCTATAACAAAGCATGGCATCAAAAGACGAACATTCCCTTGAAGTGGATCGAAGGCGCCGGACATAATGCCAACACCGACAAGCCGGCGATGATAAATCATCTCATCGAAGCATTCTTAACAGACATCCGCCGGGGCTAATGCCGGTTGTACGGCAAGGAACCATTTACAGCACATTATATAGAAGGAAAACACACGCAAAAAAAGAAACGAAAAAACACAAAATAAGAGTTGACAACAAAAAGGAGTGAGCGTATAATAATCAATCGTTGGCCAAGGCCGACAGCCACAAACGGCAAGTGAAAAACACAACTTCAAAAGTTTCTAAAAAAACTTTGAAAAAGTGTTGACACGAAAGCATGACGGTGGTATTATAAATGAGCTGTCGCCGAGAGGCGGCGGGTGTTCTTTGAAAATTAAACAGCCAAGCGAAATAAATCCAGTGCTTTAAAAATAAAGCAACCGAACAATTTTTTAGTGAACAGAAGAGCTTAGAGAAAGCGCTTCGTAAATATTTACGGAGAGTTTGATCCTGGCTCAGGACAAACGCTGGCGGCATGCCTAACACATGCAAGTCGAACGGACGGAGGCAAGGAACTCTTCGGAGGGAATTGCCCGAGTTAGTGGCGGATGGGTGAGTAACGCGTGGGGAACCTACCTCGTAGAGGGGAATAATAGTTGGAAACGACTACTAATACCGCATAATGTACACTTTTCGCATGAAGAGTGTAAGAAAGATGGCCTCTGAGAATGCTATCGCTATGAGATGGACCCGCGTCTGATTAGCTAGTTGGTAAGGTAACGGCTTACCAAGGCGACGATCAGTAGCCGGCCTGAGAGGGTGAACGGCCACATTGGGACTGAGACACGGCCCAAACTCCTACGGGAGGCAGCAGTGGGGAATCTTCCGCAATGGGCGAAAGCCTGACGGAGCAATGCCGCGTGAGTGAAGAAGGCCTTCGGGTTGTAAAGCTCTATCCTTGTCCAAGAGAGCAGAGTATAGTAACTGATAGTCTGAGGACGGTAGACAAGAAGGAAGCCCCGGCTAACTATGTGCCAGCAGCCGCGGTAAAACATAGGGGGCAAGCGTTGTCCGGAATCACTGGGCGTAAAGGGCGCGTAGGCGGTCTGTTAAGTCGGATGTGAAATGTAAGGGCTCAACCCTTAACGTGCATCTGATACTGGCAGACTTGAGTGCGGAAGAGGCAAGTGGAATTCCTAGTGTAGCGGTGAAATGCGTAGATATTAGGAGGAACACCAGT
>OLNE01001015.1_pt1 | contig 22154 bp, 26 predicted proteins | sample 1672431 | NCBI WGS metagenome assembly OLNE01 (sample SAMEA3136685, study PRJEB25190) | human gut metagenome | reverse complement strand
GGCTGGCAGCGCTTTTTGAGCATGGTGAAACGCTATATGGAGCCGGCAAAAACGCCCGTCGCGAGCAAGTTTACCCCCTATCTCATCCGCAAAAACTGCCGCGATGCGCTCAACATCCGCAAGGGTCCGAGCACGAACTACGGCATTTTAGGGCAGATCAAAGACACGCTGCGCTACACAATCGTTGAAGAGCGCAGCGGCCCCGGCTCCCATAACGGCTGGGGCAGACTAAAGGCTGGCGGCTGGATTGCACTCGACTGGGTGAAGAAGGCTTAAACTCATTGCAGCGCACAAATTATACATTTCGAATGTGACGTTATGCGCTGCAATGGCAGATTTACTCGAACGAAAGTGGGCACTCTTTTCCCCTCTGCCGCTTATACTGGGGTTAGGTAAAAGGAGGGACTTTATGGACAGAGACGTCAAGCAGAACATAGCGGAGAACGCGCCGATTGAAAATCCGCCGGAGGGCGGCGCGGGGCGCGATCCTTTGCAGGATCTCTCACCCGAGGCGTGCACGTTTGAGGTGTTTCAACAGCTAAATTCTAAAACAGGCACGCTGCGCGTGCAGGCGTATGCGGGACAGCGGACATTCCCCGTCCCCGGCGCTTCGGTACTTGTGACGCACGACTTTGCGGACGGCACGCGGCGGTTTTCTGCCGGGGTGACGGACGAGAGCGGTGTTTTCGGCGACATTTTGCTGCCCGCGCCGAATAACGCGTTGGCGCAGTCGCCGACGGGCGAGATGCCGTATGCGCTTTACGATATACGCGTGAGCCACCCGAGATGCCGCACGGAAATTTACCGCGCGGTGCCTGTTTTCCCCGGTGTGACGTCGATACAGCCGGTGCAGTTTTTGGCGGTCGGTGAGGGGTGATGCTATGCCGAACAATATAGACACGCCCGTTGTGCCGGAATACATCACGGTGCACCTTGGGCTGCCGGACCAACCGGCCGAGAATGTGCGCGTACCGTTTGTGGCGTACATTAAAAACGTTGCTTCGAGCGAGATCTACCCGAACTGGCCGGAAAGCGCGATACATGCGAATATTCTGGCGCAGATTTCTTACGCAATGAACCGCATTTACACGGAGTATTACCGCAGCCGCGGGTATGACTTTGACATCACCTCGACAACGCAGTACGATCAGAAGTTTATTTTGAACCGCGATATTTTTGAAAACATCTCGCAGATCGTCGATCATATTTTCAACGATTACGTCGTAAAGCAAGGCACGGTGCAACCGTATTTTACGCAGTACTGCAACGGCACGACCTCGACATGCCCGGGGCTTTCGCAGTGGGGCACGGTGGGATTAGCGCGGCAGGGGCTTGTGCCGTATGAGATTTTACAGCATTTCTACGGCGATGACATCAACATTGTGTTCAACGCACCTGTTGGGAACAACGAGGAATCATACCCCGGTGTGGCGTTAAGACTCGGGAGCATCGTCGAAAGTGTGCGCGTGCTGCAAAGGGAGCTGAACCGCATCGGCGACAATTACCCGGCAATTCCGCGCATTCCGCAGATCAGCGTTTATTACGACCTGCCGACCGAAAATGCGGTGCGAGCGTTCCAGAAAATTTTCAATTTAACGCCCGACGGCGTGGTTGGTAAGGCGACATGGTACAAAATCAAGCTCATATACAGCGGCATCAAGCAATTAAACGAGCTGATGAGCGAGGGCATCACGCCCGAGGATGCCGAGCGATTCTACCCGCCGGAGCTGAAAGAGGGCGACAGCGGCACGGCGGTGGAACAGATGCAGAACTTACTGACGATCATTGCGTATTTTGACAATTCCATTCCCCTGCCCGCGATGAACGGCGTATTTGACGCACGGACGAAAAATTCGCTCATGGCCTTCCAAACGCAGTACGGGCTGGAGCCGACGGGCGTACTCAACCGGCAAAGCGCGAATATGCTTCTTTCCGTTTACCGCGACACGCGGGCGATGGCGACGGAAAACGGGAAATCCGTAAGTCGTCTTATCTACCCCGGGCGGGCAATTCTCAGGGGACGCACAGGCGCGGATGTGGAAGATTTGCAATCGCTCATCAACCGCGCAGCGGCACAAAACGCATTTATCCCGCAGGTCGCGGAAGACGGGATCTTCGGCGAGGCAACGGAGAATGCCGTGAAGGCCGTGCAGGCGCACGAAGGGTTAGACGTGAACGGCATCGTAGGGCCGCTGACGTGGCAGGCTTTGCTGCGGCTTAGCGGGCTTTCTCCGTAGTGACAAAATGAAAAAGCACGCAGGAATTTAAGCCTGCGTGCTTTTATTTTGCCCTAACTATTACTCTTTGCCGATAAAGATGTATTCGCGGATGAGGATGAGGATGCCGCAGAGGGTGAGGGCGGCACTGACGATAAACAGTGCTAAGATCCAGGAATCGAACAGCGCGGTGCCGTAGCGGCCGAGGTTTGTCCGCCATTCCGTGAGCGTCTGCGCGTAAAGACCCGCGCCGACGAGCGTTGCACTGAACGAGATGATGCCGAAAATGAGCAGGAACCAACCGAAATGCATGCGCATGTTTTGGCGCTTCATTCGCTTTTCTGCGGCGCGCTGTTCCGTTTCTCTGTTGTTTTCGGCGGGGGCTGCGCTTTGCGGGGCTTCGTCAATATCCAATAATAAATAATCGGTCGTGACATGGAAAATGCGGCTTAGCTGAATAACCTTTTCGGTATCCGGCACGGCTTCACCCGTTTCCCAGCGGGAGACCGCCTGGCGCGAGATGTTGAGTTCGTTTGCGAGCTTTTCCTGCGACATGCCGGCGCGTTTGCGGCAAGCGGCGATTTTGGTTCCTATGATCATACGGAAGACCTCCTTTTGCTGGGCTCATTTTATACGAAAACCGTGGGAAAAGCCACCATGTCAACTTGGAATTTCCGCAATTTTGAGTTGCGACGGGCTCCTTTTTATCGGTCTGCATCAAAAACGATCCGGACCGTTTTGTTGAAGTCTGTATGTTTTTATCCGTTGTCCGTGATCACAAATGATGAAGATCACCGATCTTCATCATTTGGAAAGTGATCCCAAAAGTTTTCAAATTCTGTGTTTGTGATGGTGCCGCTGCTGACTAAAATTTCGTACTGCTCGCCCTGCCAGTCGTAACGTACCTCGGACGGGGTGTAGCCGTTGCGCAGGTAGAATGCGCGGCGCAGGTGGCGCTGGGGCTCGTTTTCGGCGGTAGGGATGTCGAGCTCCAAGTCGGCGATGAAGCGGTTTTTCGGGTACAGCGTGTGCATGAGCTTTAGCGCTTCGCTACCGTAGCCGTGCTCGCGGTACTGCTCATCGATGGCGAAATACAGAATGTGCGTGATGTCGCCGTAGGTGAGCAGGCTTGCAAATCCACAGAAGTTTTCGTCTTTGTCGTAGAAGCCGACGAAATCGTGGCCGTCGTGCCGCATGAGACCGCAGATGGGCGTACGCTCGTTTGCGGGGAACGCGCGGACGTAGAGGCTTTCGGTGCGGTGAAAATCTTTAGAGTGCTCCGTGATCTTTTCCATGTGGAGTGCGGACATATCAAGGTTCCTTTCGGTGTTTTTCGGCAGCAAGCTCCATGAGCTCGCGCTCGGTTTCGATATCGGCGAGGGCGACGGGTATGCAATCGAGGACAGTCAGAATACGGGACTTGATGAACATGGCAGCGCCTCCCCTTTTTCTTTGATTGTAGCGGAAAAAGCACAAAAATGTCAAGCAAAAAGCGCGTATTCTTTTGCAGTTTCTTCCTTTTTAGGGTGAAACTGTGATATACCGCGTATGTATGCGGCATGATATTTCCATTTTGGGGGAAATTAATATAGCCGTCTTCAACCGATAGGATAATGGAGGCACACTTCACAAGAAAGTGTGCCTCCAAATTCGTTTACAGGATTTTCTTAACCCCGGGGATCTTCTTCAGAATCCACGTTAGGATGAACGAGACAAGGAAGATGCCGAGGGTCAGGCCGATCAAAACAAACGGACTGCCTGCGCCGTAGGGGTGGAGCTTCGTGTGCTTTAAAATACCGCGCACAAAGATCATGTGGATAAGATAAATGCCGAACGAACATTTATCAATCTCCAAAACGAACTTGCCGAAAACGCCGGGAGATTTTTCTTTTCGCGGTGCGCCGGTTTTGTCTGCCGCGCAACCAAACAGCGTGAACACGCCGATGGACTGGAGAATGACAAAAATGGAAGAATAGCCGTAGAACACGCCTGCGGCCTTTATGGTTCCGTTTCCTTTCAGCACGGTGAACAGGATGACCGCCGCTGTGCCGATGAGGAGAAACAGCAGGCCAAGCCCGCGATTCACGCGCCACACGCCCTGCCGCAATGCGTAGCCGCAGAAGAGGTAGAACGGGTAAATGGCGGAAACGCAGATATAAAACCCGACGGAGATGCCGAACGTTTTTAAAACGGGCACAAACGACAGGAAGATGACGTAGACAATCATGAGGTAGCGCAGCTCCCCTGCCGTGCTGTTCGACGCGATTTTGTGGTAGAACGGCAAAAGAAGATAGATGCCAATCATGAGGTAGAGATACCAGACGTGCGACCACGAGGTGCCGGAGAAAATCTCATAAAAGCCCGAAAGCAGCGTTTCGGCATTGACGGGCTCGTGATTGACGAGGATCTCCAATGCGCGGAACAGAAGACAGAACACGACGAGCGCGATGAGCATGCGCGGGATGTACTTTGTAAGGCATTTTTTCACCGTGACGGGGCGCTCCGGGTTTAAAAGCAGCGCACCCGAAACCATTAAAAAGCACGGCACCGCCCACATCATGTTGTTGACGACGATGTTGGAGAGGAGGGCTTGCGTGGCAGATGCTTCCTCCGGGAAAAGAGACACGGCACAGAACACCGTGTGCAGAAGCACGATGGCAAGGCACGCCGCAGCGCGCAGATAAGAGAATGAATAGACGCGAAAGGTGTTTGCGGAAATCCCTGCTTCCGCTCTCATGTGGCGGCTCATCAGTTGAACAGCGCGCCCGTTTTCATTTTATTGTACATGGGGTAAATTTCCTTTCCGATTTAGGGTTTGCCGTTAATCTACACGGGCATAGTCGATATACTTGAACGTACCGGACATACCGTAGTTGATCTGGTAGCCGTTGCCGTAACCGCCGTACTCGAAGTTCGGGTCGAACACGTAGGTGGTGCCGTTCATGTCAATCTCAACCCACCCGTGGCGGCCGCGGCCGTTATACGTGCGGATGTAGCCCGTGGAGCCGTCAGCAAGGCGGACGGCGTATTCAAATGCAGATCTCTATAAGCTGATTTGATTATAACGCACTTTAGCGTTTGATGCAGTTCATCCGTGCAAATTTATTGCAAAAGTTATCTTCTGCGACTCCAGGTGTCGGGGCTGAGGAGGAGCAGGAGAGGGAAAATCTCGAGTCTGCCGAGGAGCATATCGAGCGAAAGGATAATCTTCGAGAGATCGCTGTAAATGCTGAAATTTTGTGTGGCGCCGACAAGCTCAAAACCGGGGCCGATGTTGTTGAAGCAGGACGCGACGGCGGAGAAATTGGTACCGATGGAAAAGCCGTCCACCGAGATGATGGCGAAGCTGAGCACGAGGATGACGCAGTAAATGGCGAGATAGGCGTTGACGTTGTCGCAGACCTCTTCGCTGACGGCGCGGCCGTCCATATAAACGGGCTGCACGCGGCGCGGGTGGAGCGCCTTGCGGATGGTGCGGCGAATGCTCTTCATCAGGAGCAAAACACGGGAGACCTTGAGACCGCCGCCCGTGCTGCCTGCGCTGGCGCCGATGAACATGAGCGAAAGCAGGATTGCTTTGGAAAACGCCGGCCACTGCTCGAAATCGACCGTGCCGTAGCCCGTTGTGGTCATGATGCTGACGACCTGAAACGCCGCGTGGTGCACGGACTCGTAGACCGTATTGTACATGCGGCTGATATTGATGGCGATGAGAACGATGGAGCCTGCGGCGATGCCGAAATACAGGCGAAGCTCCTCGTTTTTGAACACCGCTTTGAACTTGCGGAGCAAGAGCATGTAATAAAGGCTGAAGTTCACGCCGAAGAGGAACATGAACACGGTGACGACGGTTTGCAGGAAGCAGCTGTATCCGCCCATGCTGCTGTTTTTAATGGCAAAGCCGCCGGTGCCGGCCGTGCCGAACGCGATGCAGAAGCTGTCGAACACGGGCATGCCGCCGAGCAAAAGACACCCAATGCACAGCGCGGTAAGCAAAATGTAGATTCCGTATAAAATCATAGCGGTTTGGCGCAGGTGCGGCGTTAATTTATCGACGCTCGGTCCGGGGCTTTCCGCACGCATGAGATAGATGCCGGTGCCGCCGTTTTTGCGCGCGCCGGGCACGACTGCCAAGAGGAACACGAGCACGCCCATACCGCCGAGCCAATGGCTGAAGCTGCGCCAGAAAAGGTTGCAGCGCGAGAGCGCTTCAACATCCGTCAGGATAGACGCGCCGGTCGTTGTAAAGCCGGAGACCATCTCAAAAAACGCATCGACGTAGCTTGGGATCTGGCCGCTTAAAAAGAACGGAAGTGCGCCGAACGCGGACATGAAAATCCACGAAAGACCCGTTGCGGCAAAGCCCTCCTGCGCGGAGAACATGCGGTTGCCGCCGCGGCTGAACAGCAAAAGCGCACTGCCGACGAGCAGAATGAGACACAGCGACTCGATGTAGGCGAGTATATTTCTCGGCTCGTGATCGATGACGGCGATGAGCAGCGGGAAAAGCTGAAAAATGCCCGTGATGAGCAAAATCAAGCCGACGGTGCGGCTGATACTTTTAACATTCATTGTGCAGCCGCTCCTTTACACAAAAATGTCGTTGAACTGCAAAACCGGCTGCTCGCGCGTGGTAACGACGATGACGGTATCGCCGAGCTGATAGTACGATTCGCCGTCCGGAATGACCGTGTTGCCGTGGTGTGTGATGCAGGAGATCAGAATATTTTTCTTTAAGCGCAGGCGCAGGTTTTTCAGCGGCTCGCCGATATACTTCGACTGCTTATTGACGATGAACTCCAACGCTTCGGCACGGCCGTCTGCAATGCGGTGCAGCGTGACGGCGGCACCCGTTTGGTGCTGCATGGCGCGCACATACTGCACGATATTCGCGCTGCACAGCTCCTTCGGGCTGACGACGCTGCCGATGGGGAGCGTTTCCACCATGCCGGTCGTCATGATGCGGTTGACCTTTGTGACAATGTGCGGCACGCCCTTTGCGTTGCCGACCATGGAGGTGATGATGTTCTGCTCATCGATGCCGGTGAGCGTGACAAGAGCGTCCGTTTCGTTGAGACCCTCCGCCTCCAGAATTTCCTGATTGGCGCCGTCTGCGCAGATGATCGCCGCCTCCGGCAGCATCTGTGCGAGCTGTTCACTGCGCTGGGGGTTGTTTTCGATTATCTTGACATGGACGTCCGCGCCGATGAGCATTTGCGCAAGGTAATAGCTTACGCGGCCGCCGCCGATGAGCATGGCGTGGCGGATCTTTTTCTGCGTGATGCCGAGGCGCTTCATGAGGTAGGAAAGCACCGTGACCGGCGCGGTGACGTAGATGTGGTCGCCGCGGCGCAGCATAGTATCGCCGGACGGAATGAGTGCGTGGCCGTCACGGATGACGGCGCAGACGAGTACCTTGCAGCCCAGCACGTGCGGCAGGTGATTTAAAATGACGTTTTCGAGCGGGCTGCGCTCCAAAACGCGCAGCTCGACAATCTCTACACGGCCTTTTGCGAATGTTTCGCGCTTTAAGAAGCCCGGTAATTGCAGAAGACGGAAAATCTCCTTTGCCGCCTCGCGCTCCGGGTTGATGATGAGCGAAAGGCCAAACTCGCCGCGCATCATGTAGAGCTGTTCTCTGTATTCAGGGCTGCGCACACGCGCGATAGTGTGTAGCGTGGGGTTCATTTTTCTTGCTGTAAGACAGCACAGCAGGTTGATTTCATCGGCGCTTGTGGCGGCGATGAGCACTTCTGCCTGCTGTACCTTCGCTTCGTTCAGCGTGGCCATGGTGGCGCAGTTGCCCACCACGGTCATGACGTCGAACTGCTGCATATCCCGTTCCAAAACCGCCCGATTGGAATCGATGGTCACAAGGTCGTGACCCTCCTGTGAGAGCAGACGCGTAAGCGCAAGACCCACTTTTCCGTCACCGGCAATAATGATCCTCATTTCTTTTTCCTTTCTCGAACCGCTTTCGGTATATCCCGAACCAAAAACTTTCTAAACACGTAATACTCCGCCCGGGACGACACGTTTCCCCTTTGTATCGCCATGGGCATACATGGGTAGTATACACCCAAAGCGGTATATTGTACAGTGGCATTTTGTCCGTTTTTACGGGGCGGCTTTCGGCGAGTTTGTAGAAAGTCTGCGGGAAGATGAAATCCACGTAAAAGCGCAGCCGGTGTGTTAAATACACGGCTGCGCTTTTTACTATCGGTAATATTTTTTGTCCGGGCGCGTGAGGGGGCGCTCGTAACGGTAAAAAAGATGCGGGGCTTCGCCGCACTGCACGACGCGAGATGTGCCGTCGCGCGTAAAGCCGGCGGCTTCAAAGAATTCGCAGGCGCGGCGGTTTCCGGCGGGCAGCCAGACCTTGCAGATCTTAAAGCCGCTGATGTAGAGGATGGCGAGGGCGTCCTCTACAAAAGCGCGACCAATACCGCTGTGCTGCGCTTTCGGAAGGACACACAGCGAGAAAATTTCCGCGCAGTAGGGGGTGTCGGCATCACGGCAGGCGTAACGGCAGCAAAAGCCGACGACTTCGCCGTTTTGCTCTGCGGCCATGATGTACTCGAACCCGATCTTTTTATCTTCGAGCAGTTTATTCGGGTCAAAAAGCGCCGGAATATCTTCGGTCAGCGTTGTGCGCGCGATGTGTTTGAAGGTGGGCAGGTCTTCCCAATCGGCGGGACGGAGCGTAAAGCTTTGCATAAAATCACCTCGGCTTGACTACGAACAAGGCCGACGGGTTTTACGGCTTCTCCCCCATAAATCTTTGCGGCAGCGCACCGAAATTTACGGTTTGCACGGCGGCGATGATCTCCTCTTTCCGTGATAAAAGGCTTGCGTCATCGTCGCGTTTTTGAGCGGCTTGCGGTACAACGCGTCGTATTCGGTTTCATTCGCCGGGGTGAGGAGATGCTGGCGCTCCATGCGCAGGGCGATATACTTTTTTGTTGTGCTTTGTTCGTTCATCGAAAATTCCCTCTCAAAACGTGACATAACGTCATGTTTTATAGCGCTTTTTCATTTTTTTAATTGTAGATTTAATCTTTTTCACCATTTCGGGCGGCGAGGTGACGAGCACCTTATCGCCGAAACTCAAAATCCAGCGCAGGGCGTCCTCCTGCGAGGAAAAACCGCAGCCAAGATAAATGCCGTCCTTTTTCCGTTCGTATGCTTTCGGGCCGAGCTCTGCTTCGAGCCGTGACTCTGCGGAAAAATCAAAAACAGCAAAAACCGTGTATGGGCCCACTTCTGCGGATAACAGATCGGTATTTTTTTGCTCAAACACCGTGCTGCTAAGCGTGAAATTCGGTGCAAGGAAAACACCGCCGCCCGCGCCCTGTTTGGTAAGGAGCGGGATGCCGGCTTTGCAGATGTCTTCGATATCACGGTTGATGGTGCGGCGCGACACGCCGAATTTTTCCGCGAGATACGGCGCGGTAACAGTGCCTTTTTGCTGAATGGTCGTAATGATGCCGATGAGGCGATCGGTTTTCAAATTAAAGCCCCCTTTTATCCACAGTATAGCACACCTATGTGGAAAACAAAATGAAAAACTTGCAATGCAAACGAAAATGTGGTATAGTACCTTAGAAATCAACAGGAACACGCCGTCTGCCACCGGGTAGGCGGAAGAACGTGCCCACAGAAAACCGATAGGTCTGCGCTTTTAAAGTGCTCAGCAGGTTTTCTGCGGGCACGTTTTGTTTTGGAGGGACTATGCGCAAATATCTTCGTTTTGTTTCCCAGAGCGTTTTGGGCATGCTGGGGCTTTCCGTCTACATTTTGGCGGACACATTTTTCATTGCAAATTACATCGGTGCGGACGGGTTGGCGTCTTTAAACCTCGCGCTGCCGATCTACGGTATCATCAACGGCACGGGGCTGCTCATCGGCATTGGCGGCGGTGTGCGGTACACGCTGCGGCACACGCGCGGCGACGAAAACGCAGACAGCGTATTTACGGCAAGCTTACTGATGGGCGCTGTTTTGTCGTTCATTTATGTGCTGTGCGGCGTGTTCGGGGCGGAGCATCTGGCAAGATTGCTTGGCGCTTCCGGCACGGTTTTACAGCCGACAACCGTCTATTTGAAGGTTTGCTGCCTGTTTTCGCCGTTTTTTATTTTGAATAACATCTTAACGGCGTTCACGCGCAACGACGATGCGCCCGGGCGCGCGATGGCGGCGATGCTGACGGGCTCTTTTGCGAATATTGTGATGGATTGGTACATGGTGTGCGTCTTGAACGCCGGTATGCTGGGTGCGGTACTTGCGACCGGCATGTCGCCGATTTTCGGCGTAGCGATCTGCCTGACGCGAAAGCGCGGGTATCACATCGGGAAGCACCGCATTTTTGAGGAAATTCCGAAAATTTCTGCGGCGGGTTTTTCCGCGTTCATCGGAGAGTTTTCTTCGACGGTCGTTATTTTGATATTTAACTATCTGCTATTATCACTTGCGGGCAGCACGGGTGTTGCGGCTTACGGCATCATTGCAAACGTGGCGCTTGTGGCAACGGCGGTGTTGACCGGCGCGGCGCAAGGCGTGCAGCCGCTGATCAGCATTGCGTTTGCGGAACATGACCGCAGAACGCTTACAAAGCAGACGCGGCGCGGCGTTGTGACGGCGGTTTTACTGGGCGCGCTGTTTACCGTGGGCGCTTTGCTCTTCCCGCAGCAGGTGACGGCGGTGTTCAGCAAGGGCAGCGCGGAGCTGACGGCGCTTGCCGTGCCGGGCCTGATGCTGTACTTCTTAAACTATCTTGTGAGCGGCGTGAATCTGCTGCTTATCGCGCGGTTTGCGGCGGCGGAGCGCAGCCGGGACGCGGCTGTTTTATCTCTTTTGCGCGGCGTGATCTTAGTTGTGCCGTGTGCGGTGGTGCTTGCAAATATATTCGGGCTGACGGGCTTGTGGCTTGCCGTGCCGACGGCGGAGGTGCTTTCTCTGCTTTGCGGGCTTTATCTTTTATACCGCGAAAAGAAAAGCGAAAAAACAGCTTTGCAGGCGGTGTGAAACGCGGTATAATCTTTTAAAAGACGACGATTTGGGACAAAAGGAGACCGACATGCACATTCCGAAAAGCGACACACAGCACACCGAAATTCTGACATTTGAAGAAGCGCAGAAGCACCGCGAAGAAAGCGCCGTTTACGACCGCGAAAAATGGCTTTATATCCCGGATTTTTACTCCGAATACCGTTACATACTGGGTACCGCCGGCAAAAAGCCGCTCATTACCATCGGCATCAATCCCTCGACGGCGGAGCCGGATAACCTCGACAACACACTGAAATCCGTAGAGCGCATTGCGCTTTTTAACGGGTTTGACTCGTTTATCATGTTCAACGTCTACGCGCAGCGTGCGACGAACCCCGACCATATGGATAAGGCGTTTAACCGTGCGCTGCACGAGGAAAACATGAACGCGTTTCGCTGGGTGCTTTCGCGCAGCGGCGGAGAGCCCGGCATTTGGGCGGCATGGGGCACGATTGTGGAAAAGCGCGATTATCTCAAAACCTGCCTTGCGGACATGACGGCCATCGGCGACGCATTCCATGCAAAGTGGTATCAGGCAGGCAAGCCCTCTAAAAAGGGACACCCGCACCACCCGCTGTATCTGCGAAAGGACTCGAAATTGGAGGACTTTGACATGGCGGCATATTTGAAGGCGCTTTAAAAAACTTGAAAATTTAATTTTGACTATAAAAAACGCTCCTCACGGTTCGTAGATCAGGTGGAAGTCGAAAACGGCAAGCCTAAACGAACTTTGAAGGAGCTTTTTTTATGAAAACTTTTATCCCGCACGTGTATTTTTCCGCACCCGAAGACACCGTAGGTGACCTTGTGAACCAGATCCGCCGCGAGAGCGAGATCCCCGGCACGGCAGAACCGAAGCCGGAAATGAAGGACAGCGGCAAGAAATCTATTATCCCGAAGACGGTGGTCTCTGCGCCCGAAAAGGACACCGTGGGCGACCTCATCGAGCAACTGCACAAGGAACCTGAGGCGATCCCGGAAGAGAAGCCCGTGGAAAAAACAGAACAGCCGGAAAAGACCGAGGGCAAAAAATCCATCATTCCGAAGACGGTCGTTTCCGCTGCGAAAAGCGAGCTTGACCGCGTTTATGACCTGCTGACAAGCGGCGAAGACCTGCAGATGAACCCGGACGGCACGCTGAGCCCCGCCTCTGCCCCGAAAAAGCGCGCAAAGCCCGCGCCGGGCAGCGAGCCGAAAGCGCCGGTGAAAACGAAAAAGGAGATCATTCCGCACACGGTGGTCTCCGCGCCCGAAAAGGACACCGTGGGCGACCTTATCGAGCAGCTGCACAAGGAGCCTGAGCCGCTTCCGGAAGAACAGCCCGAGGAAAAGGCAGAAACGCCGGAGAAGACCGGCGGCAAGAAATCCATCATTCCGAAGACGATCGTTTCCGCGCCCGTGCAGCAGTGGTACAAGACGAACAAGGCGCTTTATAACGCGGAGGTCGCTGCCATGCGCAAGGAATTCAACGACCCGAACATGCAGCCGCATTTTATGTCAGACGGCCGCATGTACTGGCTTGTGAAGACCCGCCCGAACCTCGGCCGCGGCTTTAACACCATGACATACACAATGAAGCTCGTCTACGACCCCGACCACCCGAAGGTGCGCTATTCTTCCTCCGTGAAGCCGTATCTTGTTTCGCCGACGCTCGGCGAATTGCAGAAAATCGTCAACATGCTGCCGCACATTCCGCTGGACGCGGACGGCAAAAAACTCATCCCGCACACGCTGACGGACAACCGCGGCGAGCGCTATATTTGCTCCAGCGACGTGGCGGACGTACATGCGGAGGACACCTGCACCACGAGCGCCGTGACCTCCTTCCGCTTTGCCTACCGCTGGCTGATGGTGTTTGAGCTTGCCATCCGCAAGTCGGAAGCATGGAAGGATTTCCAGGCGCATGGGAAGATTTAACGGAGGCTTTTTTATGAAACTCTTTTCGACCCCGCCGGTGCTTTCCGGCAAGAAAAACAAGAAGCGAAAAAAACTTTTGAAGGCGCAGCGCAAGGCGCTAAAGCGCGCCGACCACCCGTTTGAATCCGACAAAGCTGCCGACTGCCGCGGCGTAGTGCTTTCAAACCGCGCGTATCTCTCTGTTCTGAGCGAGGTGTATTCCCGCGACCCGTTGGAGACGGGCGGCATTTTCTTCGGCAACGTGAAAAACGGCGTGTGGTATGTGGCGGAAGCGAGTGACCCCGGCGTTTACACGCTGCACACGCGCGCCCACCACGAGATGGACAATAACTACCACAACCACATTTACCCGGTGCTTTCGCGCTTATATCAGCACGGGCTGTGCCTTTTGGGGCTTTGGCACCGCCACCCCGGCTCGCTCGACACGTTTTCAAGCGATGACGACCGCACAAATCACAGCTTTGCCGAGGTCATCGGAAACGGTGCGGTTTCGATGCTCGTCAATCTCGACCCCACTGCGCGCCTGACATGCTATTACCTCAGTAAAAACGGCGAATATCGCACCGTGCCGGTCATGGTCGGCGACAAATACTTTGCGGGTACCGGCTTTTTGGAGCTGACAACATCTGAGGCGCTCTTAAAGAACAAAGACCGCCTGCAAGCTGAAATTTTTGACCCCGAGGAGGCTTAACTGTGGAAAAAATCATCATCACACGCCGTGAGCTTATCAGACAAATTCCGGCTGATCTATCCGAACACGACAGAACCGTGTCGCTTTTAAACGCACTTTCCGAGCGTCTGCCGGAAAATACGGAAAAAGAGGACGTTGACTTACAGTCCGGCGACTTTGACGAGGCGTTTCGTTTGCTAAACGCGTTTGACCCGCGCACGTACGGCACCGTGCAGCTCGGCGAGAGCCTGCGCGAGGAGCAGACGGATACAGCAAAGGAACACGTTGGCGTGCTGGGACTTTCCGACACGGCTTTGCCCGGCAATGATTATGTGGGTGAAGTGACCGGCGCGGGCAGCGCAGACACCGGCTACTACTACCTTTTGGCTACCGATGAGACCTATGCCGATACGTTCAAAAATCCCGACCACACCACCCGCGGTTTGATCGTATCGGGTACTGCATACACGGCACTTTTGAGTGAAAACGTGGTGCTGACGGGCTACGATTACTTTGGCACCTATAAGGACGGCGGCTGGCTTTTCAACCGTTGCGACGAAGCGAAAAGCACGCTGACGGTGGACAGCTTTACGCTCATCCACGACCTTTTCAGTCGCAACACGGGTCTGTTTGAATCTGCCGAGATGCTGAAAAAGTTCGCCGTCATCATCGGCTGCGGCTCTGTGGGTGCACGCGCCGCTTTGGAACTGGCCCGCGCCGGTGTGGGCAGATTTCTGCTCATCGACGACGACATTTTAAAGCCGCACAACATCTGCCGCCACACGCACGGTATGCGCGACCTCGGCCGCTTTAAGGCTGACCTTCTGCGCAAGGATATTCTGAACATTGACCCCGCAGCCGAAGTGACGGCTTTCCGCGGCAAGCTGGAAAACGCGCCGCTTTCTCTCTTTGAAAATCTCGGCAAGAACGGCATTGTCTTTGCGACGGCAGATGACAGAAGCGCGAATGCGCTTGCAAATGCGCTCTCCAACACACTCGGCGTGCCGTTTATTGCCGTAGGCTGCTGGGCGCGCGCCCATGCGGGCGAGGTGTTCTACCATATCCCAAACCGCGGCATGAAAACCTACGGCGAGACCTTCTCCGCGCTTTTAAAGGATGCCCCGGCGCGCGACACGCACGGCGATTATTTTGGCGAAGCAGAGGCCCGTGAACGCTTCCATTTTGAGCCAGGCACCTCTACGGACATCGGCTTTGTGACGCTGGTCGGCGTGAAATTCGCGCTTGACCTTTTGAACCTTGAAAGCGAAGTCTATACCCCGCGTGTTTTGAACGACTATACGCCGTACACGCTCATCTGCAACACAAACCGCCCGGAGATTGGCGGTGAAAACGCGAAGATCTTCCCGTACCCGCTGTACATCAGCCGCTCCATTCGCCCGGCGGGTGAAGCATGACGGACACGGACGCGCTCACGGCTTACCTGCGGCAGCTTGAGCGCATAAAGGACGACTGGGACGACCGCAAATACGCGGAAATCGAAAGAGACTGTCTTTTACCGCTTTGGCAGCTCTGCCGCCGTATGCAGGAGACCGAGCAGGACATTTACGCGTTCATCTTCGGCACAGAGCACGAACTTGCACACATAGACACCGACATTCATTCTTGAAAGAAGGCATCGTTATGGCAAACGGAAGCGTTGTGGTACACGACATTGATTCCCTTGAAAAATTCGGCATGGAGCTTGCGGCGCGCAGCGCGGAGCTGGAATCGCTTTATAATGCGCTTACGGTGAGCTGCGCGGCACAGGAAACAAACTGGCATGACCCGCAGTACGACCTCTTGCACGAGCGCGTAGAGCTGTACGCCGGTGAAGCCCGCGCACAGCTGCTTGCGCTGAACGACGCGGTGCAGTATATTTCCGTGCTGGCCGCAAAGCTGCGCGCTTTGTGATATGAGCGACGTAAACGTATTGCTCTGCGCGGTGGACAGCGCTATGAATACGCTTGCGGCCTTTGACCGCGACCGCGCCGATGTGACCGCCCGCGTTTCGTTCGCGCTGGGCTCCGTGTTGGCACGCGTGGCGCTGGAAACCGAGCAGTGCCGCCGTGCGCTTGCAGACGCAGAAGCTACTTTTTATACGGACGAAGAAACCGGCAATACGGCAGAAAACCCGGAGGCCGCCCGCCTGCGCGCCAGACTGGACGCCTTGGAGGCCCTGAATGAGCGCTGCATTTTAGCCGGCGGTGCACTTTCCGCCGCATGGGCACAGGAAAGCCGTCAATCCGAAACGCACGTAAGCGATGCTCTGCACCGCTGCGGCGTTTATCTGAAAAAGCTGAACCGCATTGCACTTTCACCCGACCCCGGCAGCATAACGGTTTCAAGCCGCGGTAACACGCCTGTTTTCGTCTGCATTGTGGACAGCACACTGTACCCCGAAACTGCCGAGCACATCCGCGTGGCGCAGGACATCGGCTTTCCGGATATACTGACGCTGGACCGCAGCGGCGCGGCAGCGCGCAGAAAGGCCTCCCTTGCGCCGATCAAGGCGAGCCGCATCTGGGACCGCGACGAATACCCCTGTGCGTGCTTTAAAGAGGGCGGCGCAGGTGCGCACGTGATGTACGTTGCGGGCACGGATAACCGCGGCGCAGGCTCTTACATGGGCTGGCAGATGCGCGGCCTGCCCGACGGCGCAAAAGTGCGCGTGCGCGTGATATAAGGAGAAAACTATGACCCAGAACACTAAGATTTTCACAGACCTTTTAAGAGAAAGCCGCGCATTTCTTACCATTTCGGCGGCGGAATACGGCGCGGGCCATAACGCCGCAGAAGTGTTTCGCATTCTGCCGGATTCCATGCTCGGCGTCCTTGTTTGCCACTGCGAAACGGTCTCCTGTGCGGGCGGCCTGCTGCACCTTTACGGCGGCGGGCAGCTTTTCGCCCGCAACACAAAAGACAACAAGCTGTTTTCTGAGTTGCTTTTCCTCGGCGACCTTGCAGACGGCGGCCTTTTCGCCATCTCCCGCATCGATACTGCGGTTGCAAAGCGCGGCGAGATGCTGTTTCTCTCCCCGGGCGCGCTGAACTTTGAGCCTATGGGGATTGATACGGCGGAGTTCATCCGCTGGGCGCTCGAAAGCCGCGAAGAGACGCTGAAAGGCGTTTGGCTGACAGGAGAGATTTTATCGCACCGCGCGCTCAAAAAGCACATCACCGCAAAGCTTGACCTTTTAGACCGCCTTGACATGCTGAAAACGGAGGAAGACGCATGAAATTCTTTCCAAAATCCGCAGACGGCTTTCTTTCTGCCATGATGATGGCGGAAAACGCGCTTCTGCGTGATTTTTCACTGAGCTGCCCTGCTTCGCTTTTTGGCGCAGAGCCCATGGAAAGCGCCAAAAAAGCCGTGAAAAGCTGCATGACGCTTTCATCGTTTCCGTGTGCACAAATGCTGAAAACAAACACGCGCTACGTGCACGACTTTGCAAAGCGAACGCTAACCGTGACGGTCAACGCGCGGTACATGAGCACCGGCAAAGAGGTGAACGACCTGCGGTGCGTTGCGGCGGATATTGCGGAAAGCATAAAGCGCAGCCTGCCGGAAAGCACCGACTTCTTTCAGGTGATTGCGGCTTATCAAAGCTGGCTGAAACGCTTTTTCGTCTACAAAAAGACCGGTGCTACGCGCGACCACGCCGCTGTGGGGCTCTTGCAGACGCGGCAGGGCGTGTGCCAGGCAATCGCCGCGCTTTCCATGGTGATTTTGCCGCACCTTGGCATTTTGGCGCGGTACGTTTGCGGCGAAGGCTACTCCGGCACGGATTGGGGCCCCCACGCGTGGAACGCGGTATGGGCGCCGAACGGCACATGGCACCAGGTCGATTTCACATTCGTCCTGCACCGCAAAACGACGCCGAACACGTTTACGCTGCAGGACGACCTTTCCTTTCGCGAGCTGCACCGCTGGGACGAAGTAGCGCAAAGCCCCGCGCTGTTTCAAAATGTGCAGGTCCTCGAAAACCGCCTGCAAGCTAAGACCGTTTTGCTGTTCGCGAACAACCCGTTCAAGGCCGAGATCGGCGGCGTCCCGATGCTGTTTGACGAACCTGTGCTGCAAAACGGCTGCGTGCGCCTTTTGCCGCTCCTCACCCTGCTCGGCGGCGGGTGCGAGCTGCTCGAAGACACGCTGCACATTGTGCTCGGCGGAAAAACGCACCGCATTCCGTGCGGCACGCCGATTTCAAACGGTTTTGTGCCGATAAACGAGGTCTTAGCGCAAAGCGGCTTTTGCACCGCAGAACGGCGCGGCGGGGTGGTTGTGGTGAAGCTTAAACCATGACCGCCTATTTTTTCAGTAATCTTTTTACGTTCATCAAGGTCAAAGCGAGATCTTCTTCGCTTAACTGCTCCAGTGCGTCCAAAAGCTCGCGGTTTACGCGCGGGTTTAGCGCCCCAGTGTTAAAAAACTCGATCGGCGTAATGCCAAAATACTCGCAAATCGCCAAAAACTCCGTCATAGAGGGCAGCGTTTTGCCGGAAGAAATATTGTTGATATACCCGCGGCTGTGCCCCAGATCGTAACTCATTTTGTACTCCGAAACACCCTTTTGCAACCGCAACTGCGTGATGCGTTCACGAATAAATTCTATATCCATACGGACAACTCCTTTCCCGTATAGAATAGAACAAAAAGATTTCCACACATGCGTTTTAAAAATGTTAAAATAGATTGGCACGCACTCTTTGAAATGTTATTATAGCTTTGAAAAGGTTGAATTTACATAAAACGACATTTTCAAAACTATATTTGAGAAGAAGGAACGCATCATGAAAAGATTTATCGTGCTGCTCTCGGCCGTTATTTTATGTTTAACCTTGGCCGGGTGCAGCGGAAGCCAGTACAAAAAAGCAACCGAGCTTTATGAGCAGGGAAACTACGCGGAAGCCGGAGAGATTTTCTCAAAGCTCGGCAATTATGAGGACAGCGCAGACAAGGCAAACGAATGCAAGTATCAGGAGGCCTCCGCCTTGCTGCAAAACAGTGACTATGACGCCGCCAAAGAGCTCTTCTCCGCGCTTGGTGATTACGGCGACAGCGCGGACAAAGTGAAATTCTGCGATTATAAAAAGGCAGAAAAATTGCTTGCAGATGATGATTATGATACGGCAAAAGCAATTTTTAGTGCTCTTGGCAGTTACGAAAACAGCGCAGACCAAGTAAAAGAATGTGATTATCAAAAAGCAGAAGAACTATTTAATCAAGAAAAATACGAAGAAGCGCTTAAAATTTATGAAACTATTTCGGAATATAAAACATCAAAAGAGCGAATCATTACAATAAACAGTAAATTTCTTTACGAAACATATGGAGATATAATTGATTTATTGGATAATGGAGCATGGTTTTTCGATGGTGGTTACAACGGTGATTATGCTGTTGTAAACCGCCTTACATTTAACAAAGAAAAAGCCACAGTCACACCAATCACATATGACGGAAACGGCAAAAACGATGGTACAAATCAGCTTTATACCTATATATTAGATGACAAAGAAATCACTTTGATGAAAGAAAGCGCTAAATACAGAACTATTCCTTACATTGTTAAAAACGGCAAAATAGAGTTAGGAAAAGGTGACTATTTCACACCCGAAGAAGTAGATGCCGGTTTGCAAGGATATTGGGATAATCACGAAGTTTCTTTTTTACCGATTGTAGGGCTATACGAAGGTGAAAATATTTATTACTTCAACACTGGCAAATTAACCTACGAAAGTGCAACAAGAACCAATCGGAGATCAAGTAATTACACTTACTTTGGGCCATACACCGGAACCTATACCGTCGATAAACGAGGTCTTACTACAGACCTTGAAAACGGTGCGGATTTTTTATGCGGTTTTAATATAAATGATAATCAAATTGTTATGACAGACGGCGGAACCCCTTGCAATCCCTGTTCCGGGTTCAAAGGTAAAGACGGTTATTCGTTCCACTAAAAGGAGTTTTTATGCTGCGAAAAATCATTGCGCTGTTTTTGGCACTTGCCGTTTTGCTTTGCGCCTTTGCCGGCTGTGCTTCTAAGCCGGAAGCGGTGCCTTCCGGTGAAGCTTCTGCGATGGTTGAGCCCGCTGAGGTTCCCGCCGAAGAACCTGCCGATATGCTCAGCGGCTCGTGGACGCCGCAGGGAGCTGTTTACCGAAACACGGTTATCGACCTCAGCGATAACGAATCTCTTTCCAGTATGTACAGCGGCACAGCGCTTACGTTCAGCGAGGGCAACACTTTCAGCTACTACAACATGTTCATTTATACGGGCACCTACGAGCTGTACAGCGAAAATATTTACCACCTGCAAACCGAAGAAGTCACTTGGCTGAGCGTGGACGAAAACGGCGCATCCGAAAAGCCGATGACAAAGGCAGACAAGCCCGCATATGTCGTCACTGTGCTGGACGAAAACACCATTCGGTTTGATCTTTCCGGGGCGTCAGCTATCGACGACATTTCGCTTATCTTCGTGCGCCTTGACAGCGAAAGCGACTACATACAGGCGAACAAGACACCGCTGACCAGTTCGCCCGAATCGTCCGAAAGCAACGCGGCCCCGGACACCTCCGCGCAAAAGCCCGCTTACGTCACTACGGGCGAAAAGAACGCCCTAAAGCGCGCCGGTGAATACCTCGATTACACGCCGTTTTCCTACACCGGGCTCATTGAGCAGCTGGAATATGAAAACTATACCCATGCCGAAGCGGTCTACGCCGCCGACAACTGCGGCGCCGATTGGTACGAGCAGGCCGCAAAAGCTGCGCAGAAATACCTTGACTATATGGCTTTTTCGCGCAGCGGCCTGATTGAGCAGCTGGAATATGAAGGCTACACGCATGACGAAGCCGTTTACGGCGTGGACAAAGTGTATTGACGAAAAGGAACTCCCCGCGATGATGCAGAGAGTTCCTTTTTTACACCAATTTTCCCAGCAGCGCGATTTTCTCCGCGCCTGGTTTGCCAACGCGTTTTTGCACGCGCCGACACTTGACATTTTCTCCCCCTCTGGGGTATAATAAGTTTTATGGGACACACTCGCTTTTAAAACGGAACACCGAGGTGTAGCGCAGATGGTAGCGCGCTTGGTTTGGGACCAAGATGCCGCAGGTTCGAATCCTGTCACCTCGACCAAACGAAAGGACTTTGCAAATTGCAGAGTCCTTTTTCGTTAAAGCCCGCAGATTTTTTAAATCTGCGGGCTTTGCTTAATCTTTTACAATCGTCAATTTGACGGCGCCTTTTACAAATTACGCCTTCAAATACCGTTTCAGTGCGTCCATGCGACGCGCGGCTTCCTGCCGACCTTCCTCGTACAGCGCTTTTAATTTCGCCGTGTTCTTTTCCGTGTGCGAAACGTTCACGGGTCCCTGCGGGCGGATAACGAAAATGCGGCCTTCTTTCTCTAAGCGGTCGATCTCCCTTTGCTGGGCGTCGTAGCGCGTCGGAACGGCGTACAGCGCACTCAAAAACTTCGGGAAATGCCGGAAATACTTCGCATACAAATGCAGCATAGAGGGCTTTGTGTAAAGCTTGCGGTAGCCCTGCTGGCGCGTTAAGACCAGCACGATCTTCTCAAAGCCGTCATCGATGGCCTTTTGGTACGGAATCGCCATGGCACAGCCGCCGTCCAGGTACAGCTCGCCGTTCATCTTCACGGCTTTCGAGAGCATCGGCATACTGCTGCTGGCGCGAATAGCCGCCAAAATATCCGAACAAGAACTTTTTTCAAAGTATTCCGCCTCGCCGGTTCTTAGGTTCGTCGCCACGGCGGTAAAATGCTGCGGCGATTTATAAAACGTGTCAAAATCCATCGGCAGAATGCTGTGTGACAAATCGTTAAACAAAAAGTCAAAGTTAAAGATCTCGTGGTGCAAGATGAGATTATTTACGCCAAGATACCGCTTGTCGTTCACGTAGTCGATGTTAAGCTTTGCGGAACGCCCCGGCTGGCGGGAAACGTAGTTCACGCCGGTCAAAGAGCCTGCAGACACACCGGTCACATCGGAGAAATATAAGTTGTGCTCCATGAAGACGTCCAAAACGCCGGAGGTAAAGAGCGAGCGCAGAGAGCCGCCCTCCAAAATTAAAGCACCGTTTTGCATTTTTAATTCGTCCATCACGTTTTCCTCCTTGACATATAAAGTGATATGTAAGTCTAAGTTTGCGCTTTTTCTTATTATAGCAAAATGCCCGATGCCTTTCAATGGAAAAAGAAGAAAAAAGCGCGCAAAACTGAACTGCACCCCATTTGTTAGACAGTATGATATAATGTCTAACAGGTGGGGTG
>OLNE01001012.1_pt1 | contig 22200 bp, 20 predicted proteins | sample 1672431 | NCBI WGS metagenome assembly OLNE01 (sample SAMEA3136685, study PRJEB25190) | human gut metagenome | reverse complement strand
GTCAGTGACCGAGACGAGCGCCCTCTTGATGGAACCCTGTGCCATGAAACCTCCTCGTTGATTGCTAGCAGTCCGGGAGCGGCCTCCGCCGGGCACGCGCGGCGCCAAAAGATGGCCGCAGGGGACGCCCGGGGTTTCAACTCCCAACGCTTCATTGTGACGCATGCGGCGCCTTCTCGCCCGTCCAGAACGCGAAAAACGGGTAGGCTTTTGGAATAGCACCAGAAACGGAGGAATTATGGCTTTGTTTGGCGACGGCATCACGTTCGAACCACTCACCGGAGATGACCTAGACGACATCGCAGGCCTTGCCGCGGACGCCTGGTATTCGCCCGACGGGCTGGGGGACATGACGAGCGCCGCCATGGAGGGCACGTGGCTCGATGACTCCGAGCGTGACCGCGTGGCGCGCCTCATGGCGACCGATGAGATCGCCGCCTATCTCCAGGAGATGACGTGGGGCGTGAAAGCCCTGCTCAAGGGCAGGATGGTTGGCGTCATCGTGACGCATGGCACCCACACGAGCGCAGAGACCGCCGAGCATTTCGGTCACGTTGGCGCGGAGGCCCGCGAGCGCGCCGAGGAGCTCCTCACGGCAGCACGCGAGCGCGCCGAGCACCCGGACAACATCGAGCCCACAGAACCCATCTACCTCGATGAAATCCGCGCCACGAAGGAGATGCGCGCCGAGGCGGACCTCGGCTCGATTCCACGCATCCTCCTGCTCGTAGTCAGCGCGGAGGCACGCGGCCACGGCCTTGGCAAGCGCCTCATCAACCGGGCGCTCGACCACTTCCGTCGCCACGGTGCGGAGCGCTACTGGCTCGTCACGGACACGGACTGCGATTGGACCTTCTACGAGCACCTTGGCCTCGAGAGGCTCGCGGATCGCCCCGGCATGGTGCCTGGCGCCCCGGAGCATTACTTTGTCTACGGAGGCAGGGCCTAAGCGCCAGAGAACGTAAGCGCGACCAGCGTGCCGGATGTGGAATCTTGCAGGCTGCGCAACGTCGCGAGCGCCAGAGAACACGAACACGACCGGCGTGCCTGATGCACCAGGCACGCCGGTCGCTCAACAAAGGTCGCGTGGACGCGCGGGCGCGCTAGAACGCGCCGCCACCGCCGCCTCCGCCGCCACCGCCGCCACCGCCGCCGGAGAATCCACCACCGCCACCGCCGCCGGAGCTCGAGGAAGACGCCGCGAGGGCAGCAGTGCTTACATTGTGGGCGCTGCCGAAGTCCGTGGTGAGGCAGCTGGCGGGCCTATCGAGGCCGACATAGCCGTAGTCGTGGAGCCAGCAGTAGCTGTAGAAGTACGGGCTTGCGAGGACCTCGGGCGCTGCGACCTTGAGCTGCTCGATCACGCGGTCCGCCACGCCGAGGACGACGGCCATGACGAGCAAGCGGTCCCAGAGGGCGACGTCGCGAGGCACCGCCTCGTTGAGCAGCGTGAAGTCCTTGAGCCAGCGTTGGAGGGCCTCAAGCTTGCCCGCAAGCTCCATGCCCTCGCGAGACATCGGCGCGAGCCTGGCGCACATGATGATGCCGACCATCATCGCCACGATAGAGAGCACAAGCACGGCAATGCCCGCCAAGATGGCGTCATCAGCCAAAAGCACAACGCCGCAGACCATGCCCACCAGGCCAAACAGCACGGAGAAGATGGCGAGGGGAACACGGCCGGTCACCTCTTCGCCGTTGAAGAAGCCTCGTTTCTCCGCAGCCGCCTTGACCTCGTGCTCCCAGTCGCTCAGGGCCTCGCCATAGGTGGCGGGCGCTTTCTTGGCGGCGCGCTTGAAATCCGAGAAGCGCAGCGTGGAATAGCCGGCGGCGGGAGCCGTGCTCATCTTGCGGTCCTTGCCGCGGGGCGCCACGACATCAAACATGAGATGCATCGCGGCGTCATCGATGGGGTCGGTCGCAACGCGCGCGCTGCGGGTGATCTGATAATCCTTCGCTCTGCCCTTGCTATCGCAGACGAGGTCAAGGCCGATGATGCCATCGTCCGTGAGCTTCATAAGCGTGGCGGTGAAGCATTCGCTCGGAACCTTGCCACCCTTCAGCAGCGCGCCGAGCACGGCGGGATGGTCTGCAGAGGGGACGTCGCGGAAGTACTCGTCTGGGAAGGCCTTCCTGCGCATACGCTTATAACGCCTCGTCAGGAAGAGCGTCAGACCTCCCGTCGCCACGATCGAGATGCCACCCACGGTCCCGAAGATCGCAATCTCGAGCCGGGCGCGCTCGCGACGCTCGTTCGCCTCGTCCGCCCAGCGCTGCTCATCGCGCAGGATCGAAGACATGTGCTCGATGGAGCTGGGCACCATTCCCGTGAGCCACTCGACCGGGAAGGTCACGCGGGCCTCGGCGTACTCGCTCGTTCCCACGCCGGGAATGGTGTAGACGATCTCGTTGGCGTCGAAGGCGAGCGACGCGTCAAGCGGTCCATGGCCCCAGGCGCGGACGTTATCCTCGGGACGCACCGTCTCACCAGCGGGGACGGGAAGATGAACGCGATAGGTGACGTTGTCAGAGGGCACGTCCCAGCCGTTCGAGACGAGCTTCCAGTAGAGTTCGCCGGTATCGGCCCAGGCGTTGACCACGTTGGTGACGGTGTAGGTGATGCGCACCGTGGCAGATTCGTCCTCGTGCGAGGAGAATATCTTCACCTTGAGCGCGCCGCCGCTGTCCGTGAGCTGATAGGTGCCATCAGCTCCCGAATCAGACTCGGTGAAGCTACCCAGCTCGGGAGAGGACAGGTCCTCCACCGCGATGTTGGTGATGCTCACGTCACCAGAGTTAGTGGTGGCAACGGGCCCGCGCTTCGAGAGGTTCCAGTAGACGCCATGGAAAGACCCGTCGAAGTCGAAGGTTCGCTCCTCGGCAACCGTAATCGACCCGTCCGTGTTGACGGTTAGGTCCCCAACAACCTCGTCAATCGAATACTCGCGCGCCTGCGCCGGCGTGGGCGCGAGGACGAGGGCAAGTGCGAGAAGCACGATGACGGGGACAAGCGCCCCAGCTATCCCGCGCCACCTCTTGCAAGACATAGCCATGTGGCTCCCTTGAACGGGCCAGTGTTGGCCACATGGTACCCGATGGAGGGCGACGTCAGCCTGCGGGTGGGAACATGGCGGCCGCCCAGTGCGGCGACGCGAATCGGCACTCACGGCAGCGGCCCGGTACGGTTGAGGACCACAGCACGACGATACGGGCCAACACAGCGCATCGGCGCAAAAGAAAAGCCCCGCGGGGATGAATCCCTGCGGGGCTGCGCGTTCTGGCGGAGAGCTGGGGATTCGAACCCCAGATACCCTTGGGGGGTATACTCGCTTAGCAGGCGAGCACCTTCGGCCTCTCGGTCAGCTCTCCGTAAAAGGTGCTAGAGAATCATACCTCACACCGGCAAAACTGCAAGGGTTTCCTCACACGAAAGACAAGAAGTCTTCGTCCACCACGATATCCTCGCGATGACTGGCGACCGTCTCCCACGAAAAACGGGGCACGAGGGCATCCGCAGTCAGGCTTTCCCCCACCTCGGCAAGGCCCAGACGGCTCGCGATGGCGCCAATCAGAGGACCGGGGGTCTCAAAACGCTCGCGGAGGGTGCCCAGATCGAGGTCTCGCTCGCGCTTGGAGAGGCGGCGACCGTCCGGCGCCACAAGCAGCGCCACATGGCCATACTCCGGATTGCCGTAGCCCAACAGGCTCTGGAGATACATCTGACGAGGCGCGGAACCCAACAGGTCACGCCCGCGAACCACCTGCGTGACGCCCATCTCCGCGTCATCGACCACCACGGCAAGCTGATAGGCGACCACGCCGTCGCTTCTCCGCACGAGAAAGTCCCCGCACTCGTGTGCCAGCACCTCGCGTTGCGCCCCGTAGGCGAGGTCGCAGAAGTCGATGGTGCCCGCGGGATCGGCGGCGTCGGGCACCCGCAGGCGCGTCGCCGGGGGACGCACGGCAGCTCGCGCCGCAACTTCATCGGCGGAAAGATCACGGCAGGTGCCCGCGTAGACGTAGGTGCCGTCGCTCGCGTGGGGCGCCGTCGCGGCGTGGAGCTCGCTGCGGGTGCAGAAGCATGGATACGTGAGCCGCAGGCCCTTCGAACCGGCCTCTATGCCGCTGCCGCCGAGACGGTCAATCGCGGCAGCGTAGGCCTCGGCGCGCTCGCTCTGCCAGAAGGGGCCCTCGTCCCAGTCAAGGCCAAGCCAGCGAAGGTCGTCCATGATGAGAAGGGCTGCCTCGCGACTCTGAGCGCGAGGGTCGAGATCCTCGATACGGAGGACCATACGTCCGCCCGCAGAGCGAGCCGACAGCCACGCCAAGAGGCACGACGCAACGTTTCCCAGGTGCATACGCCCGGACGGCGTGGGCGCAAAACGCCCGACGACGCGCTTGGGCGCCGTCGGGCGTGCGATGTTGGTGTCAGGAGCGATATTCATGTCGCCCAGTATGGCACATGCGGGACGAGCGCCGTGGCGCGGCGCCTCGAGCGGCACGAGATACTGGCGGCAGAGACTACATCGGCAGCGTGGTCTGCGCGATATAAGTGCGCGTGGCGTACTCGCGATCAAGATCGTACAGGCCCTTGGGGTCAGTGCCGAAGAGCTTCATGTTGCTGATCATGTCGCGCGCGTTGGCCTCTTCCTCGCCCTGCTCCTTCACGAACCAGTCGAGCATCTGCATGGCGCGAATGTCGTGGGCCTCCTGGGCGACCTCGTAGCAGTGGTGGATGAGGCTCGTAACGTACTCCTCGTGCTCGAGGCCGGCCTCGAGCGGCTCGAGGTCGTTAGAGAAGGTCTTGTCGGGCTTGTCGATGGCCTCCATCGTGGGCTTGTAGTCATTGTCGAGCAGGTAGCGGCGGAGAGCCTTAGCGTGGTCCGTCTCCTCCTGGACCTGGATCATGTACCAGTTGGCAAAGCCCTTGAGGCCGCGATCCTCGTAGTAGTCAGCGAAGGTGAGATAGAGGTAGGCGCTGTAGAGCTCCTTGTTGATCTGGTCCTCAAGCACCTTGGCGACGTTCTCGTTGATAGCCATAGCGTTTTCCTTCCAACGTATTGAACGGGTTGCTGTTCCGGTAGCATGCATACCCAAATGCCCGCGTGTCATGCTCGCCATACGAGATTCCCAACAAGGAAGATCCCCTACGGGCGCAAAGACACGCGTCTTCTATTCTCCCTCAAGATCAGCCATTGGTATCCGATTGGAAAACCCCTGCTCAAGGACGTTGCTCAAAAATTTTTTACTAAATTTCGAAAAAGTACTTGACGAAGGGTAGGTCGAATGCGAGTATATCTAACTGCGCTGCGGCATTAGCTCAGCTGGATAGAGCGTTTGACTACGAATCAAAAGGTCATAGGTTCGAATCCTATATGCCGCACCATTAAATGCACGAGGCCGGGACCCACGGGTTCCGGCCTCTTTTGCTATCTCGGGCTACGAAGCGATTGCACCCGCCTCCTCCCTGCACACGATTCCGCCCTCATCCGCGCACGCGTAGGCATAGGGAATGCCCGCGCCATCCATGAGGTCGAGCAGATCCGAGAGCTCCGTGTCGCTTTGGGAGAAGTAGGACCTGATTGCATCCGCAAGTCCCGCGGAAGACTCGCCATGCAAGGCGCACACGAGCCCCGCCTCGCGCTCCTCGCCCAGCCGAACGCAGGAGACCCGCCATGCCGAGCCAAAGGCCTCGCTCGTTAGCTCTCCTCGCGTTCCGTAGTAGACGAGCAGGCCCGCAGCCCGGCGCTCCAGCACAACGACGCGCTCGTCTCCCCCACACCGCTCTCTTAGCACCACGCACCGCTCGAGCAGCCCGATTCCCGTATCGCCCATGTCCGCATCTCCTCTCTCGCGCCTAATCACCGAGAGCATACGACCCGTTGCGGACATGAAATCGAACTTGTGTTTGCCTTATGGAGGCTGGCCCGTCGCCCCCCTGCGCCACAAACAAAAAAGGGGCCGTCGCAAAGCGACGACCCCAGGCACGGTATTGCCCGTCTGCCGTTAGTCGATGGAGACCTTCGTGACGTTGGCCTTCTCGTCCTGCTTGGGAACGTTGACGGTCAGAATGCCGTCCGCAAGCTTGGCGGAGAGACCCGCGGTGGCGGCGTCCTTCAGGAAGACGCCACGCGTGCAGGTGTACTCGCCGGTCTCACGCTGCAGGTAGTTCTTGGCCTTCTGCTCGTCAGAGTCCTTCTTGTCCACCGTGATGGACAGACGGCCCTCGTTGAGCTCGACGTCAATCTGGTCACGCGTGACACCGGGGACATGGGCGCTGATGACGTACTTGTCGCCCGCGTCCTCGACGTCCATCTTGAAGTCTGCCGGCGTGGACACCGGAGCCAGGAAGCTGTCGAAGACGTCATCGAACGGGAAGACCGAACGCGCGAGCCTGTTGTAACGGTCGTAGGGAATCATGCTTGCCATAGTTACCAACTCCTCTTGTTGGATGCGGGCGCCCCGTGGATCCTGCGCCCCTCGTTTCATCAGTTGTTGTTCCCGCCTGACATGGTTCTATTCATCGTCGCGCAAGATTTCTCAATTATTTTGCTCATAAAACCTAAGCGTGTTTGACTTAGGTTCAAGGACACCAGGCATCGTGCAAACCTTTCAGGAGGCTTTGGGAGGCATGTCGGATTCAAGGGGCCGCAAGAGAGCGCCGCCGGGACCCACGGGGCGGGGTACACTCTGTTGAGTTACAGCGAGTCCCGAAAGAGGATGCATGGGCACGGACGACATGAACGAACTCGAACCAGAGGAGCCCACCTTCGAGCAGGCGAGCCAGGAGGCTCCCGTATCGGAGGCACGCGAGGAGCACGAGCCGGCTCCCCGACCCGCCTACGTGCGCGAGCCCAGGCACCACAAGAGCCAGCCGCCCGTGAATGACGTCCAGGCGGACGAGACGTACGACAACCAGTACTCCCACGAGTCCGGCTACACGCTCTCGACGCGCAATCGCATGTCGCGCGGCGCCTATCGCAGCGCCCGCTCCCAGGAGACGAAGGTCCGCCAGGAGCTCAAGTATGGCCAGTACCTCTCCGTTCCCAAGGGAAGCCGCGAGATCTTTGGCTCGCGGGAGCGCCAGCAGCGCCGCACGATCGCGACGGTTGCCGTCGTGGTAGCGGTTATCGCGATCGTCGCGTTGCTCGTCGTTCTGTTCCTCCAGTAGAGGGTTCCCCAGAGACGAATCGAGGCCCGCCTGGCACGTGTCAGGCGGGCCTCGTCATAGGGCGCTAGCTCCAGGGGTCGCGCTCGAACATGGGCTCGGGTGCCGGCCTGCGATCAGAGTAGGGATCGTAGCCGTCATCGTCCTCGTTCTCCGCACGAACACACGGGTCCGCGGGCATCGGCGCCGCAGCATCATTACGCTCGCGGGCGGCTTCGCGCGTCACCGGCTTCTTCTCGTCACTCATGGCTCCCCCATCAGTCCGAGCCCAGGGCATACGCGAGGTACACCCCAAGCGAGTCACCGTACTTGCTCAGGTCAACGTCATCGTACAGGCCGGCGGGAGCGCACGTCACCACGACGCCTCGCTCGCGCACGAGGATGGCCCAGACGAAAGCATCCTGCTCGCCATATCCCACGACGTAGCGACGGGACGGCGCGGCGGTGCCCGTGGCGCGCGCCACGTCATCCCCCGAGAGCGTTCCCTCGAGGCTCTCCAGCCCGCAGCGCGTGGCCCATGTTGAGACGGTCGCGGCGTTCACCTGCGGGTCCGCATCGTCCCCGGTCAGGGCGGGCTCAAAGCGCACGCCGGCAATCGGCGAGCCCTGGGCAAGCACGTCACTCGTGAACAGGCTCCCGAGGAACACTCCATGGGTAGGCGAGAGCGGCCGGGGCGTAAACGTGAGCGCTCCCACGCCCGCCTTCTTCCAGCCGGTCTCGGCATACTCGCCCTGCGCAAGCGAGCCCGCGCCAGACTCCGTGACGCCATACTCGAACGACCAGCCCTTCCAGCGAAGGTAGGCCGAGACGTCCCTCGGATCTGGGGCAAGGTAGTCGGCCACGTGCGTCTCGGAGCTCGCGCCCGGCGCCACGACGGTCACCGTGACCGTGGCGCCCGCGCTTGCGCGCTCCCCCGCCTGGGGCGAGGTGGACAGCACCGTGAGGGAATCCCCCTCGGCCTCCTGCCACTCCACCCTTGACGCGAGGCCAGCCTCGCCTATGACCCTTGCGGCCTCGTCCTGGGAAAGGCCCACGACGTCTGGCACGGTGTAGGGCTGGGCCACGACGAGCGTCACCTGCTCGTCGGCCGTGACGACGGAGCCGGCGGCGGGAGCGCACGAGAGCACCATGCCCTCCTCGTCGTCCGAGTTTCTGTACTCGAGGCGCAGGTTCGTGATGCCGGCGTCATCCAGCCGCGAGCGCGCGTCGTCGAGCGAGAGGCCCACGATGGAGGGGACCGTCCTTGGGACGCCCACTCCGAGCCCAACCGTTGAGCCGCGACGCGCCCGCGCGCCCACCTGGGGATTCGTGTAGAGGGCCGTGCCCGCGCCAGAGTCTGTGGGGACGTCCGTCACGCTCACGTCAAAGCCGGCGTCGCGAAGCGCCGAGGTGGCGCCTGCCTCCGTGAGGCCCGTAACGTCAGGGACGCTCACGCCTCCCCAGAGCTCGGCTTGGTAGGTGATTGCCGCCAGCAATAGGCACAGGGCCACGGCGAGAACGGCGGCAAGGGCGCAGCGGCGGCGCTTATCGCCATCGGGGGCAGGCGCAGCATCCCGCTCGGGCCCCGGCCCCTCGCCTAGGCTTGTCGTTGCGGCAGGCGCAAGCTCGGTCGTCTCGTCATCGGGACGCGATTGCGGGGCTGGCATGGGAAGCGTTCCGCCGTCAGCCTCTCGCTCGGGCTCAGGGCGCTTGCCCACGCCACCCGGGAGCAGTTCGGTGGGCTCTGGGGACTGGCCCCCGTCGTCACTCATGGTCGCTCCAATCGGTCGGTTATCGGATGAGGCGAGGTTCGCGTGCCCGGGACAGAGAGAGCGCCCGGGGCCACAAGGGCCTCGGGCGCTATCATCCCACGTTTCTCGCCCTGGCCGGGCGGGCACGCTACTCGACCTCGTCGGGCCTCACGGCGGCACCCGCGGGCTTGGCCGCCACGCGCTCGGCGTAGAAGTCGTTGTCATCGCGGACGTCCACACGCACGGTGTCGCCCTCGTGCAGCTCGCCAGCGATGATGAGGTTCGCGACGTTGTCCACGACCTGCCTCTGGATGAGGCGCTTGAGCGGACGCGCGCCATAGACCGGGTCGAGGCCGTCAAGCGCAAGCGCCTGGATGGCCGCCGGAGTGAGCTCAAGCGAAATGCGCTCGTTGTCGAGGCGCTCGCGCACGCCCTTGAGCTGGATGTCGACGATCTTCTCAATGTCATCGAGGCCCAGCGGATGGAACACGACGATGTCGTCGATGCGGTTGAGGAACTCGGGCTTGAACGTGGCACGCAGGGCGTCGTTGACCTGCTTGTCCACCTCGGCCTTGCTCGCGCCATTCTGCTCGCCCGCAGCGATGGCCTGGCTGCCCACGTTGGACGTCATGATGATGATCGTGTTCTTGAAGCTCACGACCCTGCCCTGGCCGTCCGTGAGGCGGCCGTCGTCGAGCACCTGCAGCAGGATGTTGAAGACGTCTGGATGGGCCTTCTCCATCTCGTCCATGAGGATGACGGAGTAGGGACGGCGGCGCACGGCCTCGGTGAGCTGGCCACCCTCGTCATAGCCCACGTATCCCGGGGGCGCGCCGATGAGGCGCTGGACGCTGAACTTCTCCATGTACTCGGACATGTCGATGCGCACCAAGGCACGCTCGTCGTCGAACAGGTAGTCCGCAAGCGCCTTGGCGAGCTCCGTCTTGCCCACGCCGGTGGGGCCGAGGAAGAAGAAGCTGCCGAGCGGGCGGTTAGGGTCTGCCAGGCCGGCGCGGCTGCGGCGCACGGCGGCGGCCACGGCGTTGACGGCCGCGTCCTGGCCCACGACGCGCTTGTGGAGCTCGGACTCGAGGTTCTGGAGCTTCTCGACCTCGCCCTGCATCATCTTGGACACGGGCACGCCCGTCCAGGCGCTCACGACCTCGGCGATCTCCTCGCTCGTGACCTCCTCCTTGAGCACGCCGCCCTCCGCCTGCTTGGCGTTGAGTGCGGCCTCGGCCTCGTCATAGCGCCTCTGCAGGTCCGGGATGGTCGAGAAGCGCAGCTCGGAGGCGCGGGCGAGGTCACCGGCGCGCGTGGCGCGCTCCTCCTCGGTCTTGGCGTCGTCAATCTGGCGCTTGAGGTCCTGCACCTGGTCGATGGCGCCCTTCTCGTTCTGCCACTTGGCCTTCATGCCGTCGAGCTTCTCGCGCGTGGTGGCGATCTCCTTGCGAAGGGTCTCGAGGCGCTCCTTGCTCGCGGCGTCCTCCTCCTTCATGAGGGCCTGCTCCTCGATCTGCATCTGCGTGAGCTGGCGGTCCACCGCGTCGATGTCGGAGGGCATGCTGTCGAGCTCCATGCGCAGGCGGCTCGCCGCCTCGTCCACGAGGTCGATGGCCTTGTCGGGCAGGAAGCGGTCCGCGATGTAGCGGTTGGAGAGGTCGGCGGCAGAGACGAGCGCGGCGTCGGTGATGCGCACGCCGTGGTGCATCTCGTACTTCTCCTTGAGGCCGCGCAGGATGGAGATCGTGTCCTCGACGGTGGGCTCGCTCACGAGCACCGTCTGGAAGCGGCGGGCAAGCGCGGCGTCCTTCTCGATGTACTTGCGGTACTCGTCGAGCGTGGTGGCGCCGATGGCGTGCAGCTCGCCGCGCGCCAGGGCGGGCTTCAGGATGTTGCCCGCGTCCATGGAGCCCTCGGTGGCGCCGGCGCCCACGATGGTGTGCAGCTCGTCGATGAACAGGATGATGCGGCCGTTGGCCTTCTCGATCTCCTTGAGCACGCTCTTGAGGCGGTCCTCGAACTCGCCGCGGTACTTGGCGCCGGCCACGAGCGAGCTCATGTCAAGCTCCACGAGCTCCTTGTCCTTGAGGGTGGAGGGCACGTCTCCGGCGACGATGCGCTCGGCCAGGCCCTCGACGATGGCCGTCTTGCCAACGCCCGGCTCGCCGATGAGGACGGGGTTGTTCTTCGTGCGGCGCGAGAGCACCTGGATGGTGCGGCGAATCTCCTCCACACGCCCGATGACCGGGTCGAGCTTGCCCTGTCGCGCGAGGTCGGTCACATTGCGGCCGTAGCGCTCGAGGGCCTCGAACTCGGGCTTGGAGTCCTGGCTCGTCACGCGCTCGTCACCGCGAAGGTCGTTGTAGGCGTCCTGGACGCGCTTGCTCGTGACGCCCGCGGCCTTGAGGATGCGGCCGGCGTCCGAGCGGTCGTTCGCGAGGGCGCACAGCAGGTGCTCGCTCGTGACGTAGGAGTCGCCGAGCTTCGTGGCGAGCTTCTCGGCCGCATCGACGACCTTCACGAAGTCATTCGAGAGCCCCACTTGCTGGCCCGAGCCGCTCACCTTGGGCTCGCGGGAGATCTGCTCGTCCACGGCGCCGGCGATGGCGCGCGGGTCCGCGCCCACACGCTCGATGATGGAGCTGAGGTTGCGCTCGCCGGAGTCGAGCAGCGCCTTGAGCAGGTGCACCGGCTCGACGGAGCCCGCCTCGGCGTCCGTGGCAACGCCGATGGACGCCTGGAGCGCCTCCTGGGCCGTTACGGCCATCTTGTCTAGTCTCATATCGATCACCTCTCCTGGATGCCGCCGGCACAGCCGGACGATGCCGGCCGTGCGGGGCTGTCGCCCTTGTGGGCGACGTCGCTTATCGAGGTTGTATATTCCCACCTACATGGAACGATATACAAAATCTAAGTCCATTGATAGCAGATTTTGCGGCGCACAAAAAAGCGGGCAGCCAAGGCCGCCCGCCCTGTGACTCCATGTGCCCAAACAGCCGAGCGGCTACTCCGCGTCTGAGCCCTCGACCTTGCCGCCGAGAAGGCCGCGCATGACCTTCTCGGGCGTCATGCCCTCGTAGGGGGCCAGCGCCGTGATGCGCTCGCGGGTCTTGAACTCACGCACCTGGTCCTCCAGCTCGCGCACGCGGGCGCGCATCTCGTCTATCTCGCGCTCCATCTCCTCCTCGTGCTCGCGCATGTCGAGGATGCGCACGACACCGGCGAGGTTGATTCCCTCGTCCGTGAGACGGCCGATGAGCTCGAGGCGCTCGATGTCGGCCTGCGAGTAGAGACGCGTGTTGCCGCGGGAGCGCCCCGGGTTCACGAGGCCCTTCTGCTCGTAGACGCGAAGCGTCTGCGGGTGCATGCCCGTGAGCTCGGCGGCGACGCTGATCATGTAGAGCGGCTTGTTGCGGCCCTCTTCGTTCTTGTGCGCCATCTGCGGCTCTCCCCTCCTGCGGGGTGGCTTGCACCCCATACGGGCGCCGGAACCGATGCCCCGGCGCCCGGAAGCTATGCCTTGAAGTACTTCTCGACGTCCCTGCGGTAGTCGCGCTCATCGGCGTCACGCAGGGCCTCGAGGGCCTCGCGCTCCTTGGCGGACAGCCGCGTTGGGATCTGGGCGCGAACGGTGACGTACATGGCGCCAAACGTGCCACGGCGCTTCACGTTCGGCGCTCCCAGGTCACGGAAGCGGAACGTCTTGCCGTCCTGCGTGCCGGCCGGGATGCGTAGCTTGAGCGTGTTGCCGCCCGGCGTAGGCACCTTGACCGAGGCACCGAGGGCAAGGTCCCAGATGCTCACGGGAAGCTCGAGGCGGACGTCGGCCCCATCGCGCTTGAACAGCGGGTGCTCGGCCACGCTCGTCGTGATGACGAGCGAGCCGCGCGGACCACCGTTGCTGCCGTACTCGCCGCGGTCGTGATAGCGCAGCTTCATGCCGTCGTAGGCGCCGGCGGGAACCTCGACCGTGAGCTTGGCGCGCTCGCCCGTCGAAGGCACCATGTACGAGACGTCGCGCTTCGTGCCCTTGAACGCCTCCTCCGGCGTGAGGCTGATCGTGAGCGTGAGGTCACTGCCGCGCATGGACCTGCGCGCCTGCTGGCCGGCGGCCCCACCAAAGATGGTGGAGAAGTCAAAGCCGCCGAAGCCATCGCCGCCGCGCATGTTCGTGAACATGTCGGCCCAGTTGCCGCCCACGTTGGTGGAGTAGGAGTAGCCGCCCGCGCCGCCACCCGGCATGCCACCGAACATGAGCATCTGGTCATACTCGCGACGCTTCTTCTCGTCACCGAGCGTCTCGTACGCCTCGCTGATCTCCTTGAACTTCTGCTCGTCTCCGCCGGCGTCGGGGTGGTACTTCACCGCGAGCTTGCGAAACGCCTTCTTGATCTCGTCGGCAGAGGCGTCTTTCTTGACGCCCAACACGTCGTAGAACGTCCTTTGCGCCATGGCGAAGGGCACCCCCTCTCAATCAGATGCGTGCGCCCGAGCTGATGGCCCGGGCGCACGCGGTTCGTTACTTGGACTCGGCCTCTCCAGCGTCCGCGTCGCCCTCTGCGGGCTCGGCGGGCCTCTTGGCGCCGCCGTAGGTGACGGTCACCATGGCCGGCCGGACGACCTTGCCGCCCATGCGATAGCCCTTCTGGTAGACGTCCGCGACGGTCTCATCGTACTCGTCGGGGTTCTCCACGCGTCCGACGGCCTGGTGGTCCATCGGGTCGAACGGCTGGCCGGCGGGGTCGATGACCTCGACGCCCTGCTTCTCGAGCACCGAGACTACCTTCTCGTGCACGGCGGAGACGCCGTCTGCGAGCTGTTGGGCAACGTCGTTGCCCTCGGCAGACGCCTGGGCGTGCGCGATGGCGCGCTCGAGGTCGTCGATGGCGGGCAGCAGGTCCTTCACGAGACCCTCGCAGGCACGCTCGCGCTCGGTCACGCGGTCGCGCTCGGTGCGGCGGCGGTAGTTCTCCCAGTCCGCCTGGAGGCGCGAGAGCCTGTCCGCGGACGCAGCGGCCTCGGCCTTGGCGGCCTCGATGTCGTCCGAGACGCTCGCGAGCTTCTTGGCGAGCTCGTCGCGCTCGGCACGCAGGCCGTCCGCCTCGGACTTGAAGTCCTGCTCGGCCGCGGCCTCGCCGGCCTTGATGGCCGCCTCGACGCGGGCCCGCTCGTCATCCTCGTCGGCATCGGCCGCGGCGTTGCCCTCGGCGTCGTCCGGCTCTATGACCTCGGCCTCGACGGCCTGGGGCTCCTCCTGCTGGGCGTCGGCGGTCTGCTCGGGCTTCTCGTCGCCCTCGACCTCGATGTCGACCTTCACGTCGTCCCCCTCGGGGCTCGGCGCGGGAGCCTCGGGTGCCCCCGCCTGGTTCCTATCGTTCACGGTGGTGCGAGCCATCATGACTCACCCCTCGCTACTGGTTGTCCTTGTCGTCGTCGACGACCTCATAGTCGGCGTCGACCACGTCGTCGGAGCCACCCTGCTGGGCGGCGCCGTCACCGGCGGCCGCGTCGGCCTGGGCGCTGGAGTAGACGACCTCGGCGAGCTTGTGGCCAACCTCCTGGAGCTTGTCGCCGGCGGCCTTGATGGCGTCGACGTCCGTGCCGTCGAGGGCCTTGCGGGCCTCAGCCACGGCGTCCTCGGCCTGCTTCTTCATGTCAGCGGGGACCTTGTCGCCGAGCTCCTTGACGGTCTGCTCGGTGGAGTAGGCAAGGCTGTCGGTCTGGTTGCGGACCTCGATCTCGTCCTTGCGCTTCTTGTCCTCCTCGGCGTGGGACTCGGCGTCCTTGACCATGCGGTCGACCTCGTCGTCGGACAGGGCGGTGGAGCCGGAGATGGTGATCTGCTGCTCCTTGCCGGTGCCCTTGTCCTTGGCCGTGACCTTCACGATGCCGTTGGCGTCGATGTCGAACGTAACCTCGATCTGGGGCACGCCACGACGGGCGGCGGGGATGCCAGTGAGCTGGAACTTGCCGAGGCTCTTGTTGTCGGCGGCCATCTCGCGCTCGCCCTGCAGGACGTTGATCTCAACGGACGTCTGGTTGTCGGCAGCCGTGGAGTAGACCTCGGTCTTGGAGGTCGGGATCGTGGTGTTGCGGTCGATCATCTTGGTCATGACGCCGCCCATGGTCTCGACACCGAGGGACAGCGGGGTCACGTCGAGCAGCAGAATGCCCTCGACGTCACCAGTGAGCACGCCGCCCTGGACGGCAGCGCCGTCGGCGACGACCTCGTCCGGGTTCACGGACATGTTGGGCTGCTTGCCCGTGATCTGCTTCACGAGCTCCTGGACGGCGGGCATACGGGTGGAGCCACCGACGAGGATGACCTCGGAGACCTCGGAGATCTGCATGTTGGCGTCATGCAGGGCCTTCGTCACAGGGGCCTTGCAGCGGTCGAGCAGGTCACGCGTGATCTTCTCGAACTCGGCGCGGGTGAGCGTGTAGTTGAGGTGCAGCGGGCCGGACTGGTTCATCGTGATGAACGGCAGGTTGATGGTGGTCTGCTGGCCGGCGGAGAGCTCCTTCTTGGCGTTCTCGGCAGCCTCCTTCAGGCGCTGCAGGGCCATGGGGTCCTGACGCAGGTCGACGCCGTTCTCCTGCTGGAACTTGTCAGCCATCCAGTCGATGACGCGCTGGTCCCAGTCGTCGCCGCCCAGGTGGTTGTCACCGTTGGTGGCGAGGACCTCGAACACGCCGTCGGCGAGGTCGAGCAGAGAGACGTCGAACGTGCCGCCGCCCAGGTCGAAGACGAGGACCTTCTGCTCGGTGCCCTTCTTGTCCAGGCCGTAGGCAAGGGCAGCGGCCGTGGGCTCGTTCACGATGCGCTTGACGTTGAGGCCCGCGATCTTGCCGGCGTCCTTGGTGGCCTGACGCTGGGCGTCATTAAAGTAGGCCGGGACGGTGATGACGGCATCCGTGACCGTCTCGCCAAGGTACTTCTCGGCGTCGGCCTTCATCTTGGAGAGGATCATGGCGCTGACCTGCTCGGGTGTGAAGTCCTCGCCCTCGATCTCCACGACGGCGCGGCCGCCCTGGCCCTCCTTGACGGAGTACGGGACGGTCTTGAGCTCGGAGGCGCACTCGGAGTACTTGCGGCCCATGAAGCGCTTGATGGAGAACACGGTGTTCTTGGGGTTGGTCACGGCCTGGTTCTTGGCGGCCTTGCCCACGATGCGGTCGCCCTCGGAGCGGAAGCCCACGACGGACGGGGTGGTGCGGTCGCCCTCGGCGTTCACGATGATCGTGGGCTGACCGCCCTCGAGCACCGCCATCGCGGAGTTGGTGGTACCAAGGTCGATACCCAGAATCTTGCCCATGGTGCGGTCCTTTCCTTCTGCGTGCGTCCGCCCTGGGGCGCCGCCCGCGCTTTTAATCTCTTTGTACGTTTGGGGTTATGCCCCCTGCGCATTCATTCTATACATTATCTAAGTCTCTTCACATAAGGTTTTTTGAGGTGTTTGGCATAGGGTCTTGGCGTCGCATCGCTGGCCTGCCCTTTCAAGGATGCGGGGCACGTCCGGCCGAGCGCACCTGAAGCTTCGGACAAAAATACCCCTCATTAGTGGGATTTTCTCAGCGATGTGCCCGATTTGGGGCACTCCAGACCAATTCCCAATCGTGCCTTGCAAACGGGCGCGCGACTGGTATTCTCACCTAAAGGAGCTGGTAGAAAGGTTACCAAGGCTTACTTTTAAGCCCGACGACCCTTGCTCCCGGCAGTAAAAATCACGATGAAGGGAATCATCATGGCCCATCCCGTTATCAACGCTGACGAGTGCGTCGCCTGCGGCGTCTGCGTCGACACCTGCCCCTGCGACGTTCTCGAGCTCGAGGACGTTGCCACCGTCAAGGACGAGGACTCCTGCGTGGCCTGCGGCTCCTGCCAGGAGGCCTGCCCCGCCGGTGCCATCACCGAGATCGCCGAGGACTAGCTTCTCGCCAAACGGGACACGCCGCGGAGAGGCAGCGTGAGCCCCGTGCGCCACGGGGAGCCCTCGGGCTTGGGCGCACAACGACAGAGGGACGGACAAGCCAAGCGCCTGTCCGTCCCTCTTCTTATATCTATTCTTATATCTATCTAAGCTATCGCCCCTGCAGCGGCCGCGAGGGCCAGACGAGCCGCACGCACCTACAGCGTGCGCAGCGCGTCGACGAGCGACACCTTGCCGCTCGCGACCTCGCTCGCCTGCTTGATGACCCTGGCGGGAACGCCGGCCACGACGGCGCCGGCGGGCACGTCCTCGATGACGACGGCGCCGGCTGCCACGACGGCGCCCCTGCCCACGCGAACGCCCTCGAGCACCACGGCGTTGGCGCCGATGAGCACGTCGTCCTCGATGACGACGGGCGTGGCGCTCGCAGGCTCCACCACGCCGGCGAGGACGGTGCCGGCGCCGATGTGGCAGTTTTTGCCCACCGTGGCGCGACCACCGAGGATGGCGCCCATGTCGATCATCGTGCCGTCGCCGATGATCGAGCCGATGTTGATGACGGCGCCCATCATGATGACGGCGTTGTCGCCGATCTCAACCTTGTCGCGGATGATGGCGCCCGGCTCAATGCGGGCGCGGACGCCCTTCTTGTCGAGCATGGGCACGCCCGTGTTGCGGCCGTCGTTCTCTACCACCAGATCGTCAATGGCGCCGGCGGCCTGCTCGAGCACGGGGCCGAGAAGTGCCCAGTCGCCAAAGACGACCTTGTTCTGCTCGGTGCCAAAGACGTGCTCGGCGCAGGAGAGGTCGACGCTCGCACCCTCCTTGAGGCGAATGTAAGCCTTGACCGGCGTCTTCTTGGGTGCCGTGGCGATGTAGTTGATGATTTCCTGAGCGTCCATGCGCTGCATCCCTTCAGGCCGCGAACGGCGGCCGATAGCGTTTTCTCGATTTCTCGGCCAGCCGAATGGCTAGTTGAACATGACCTCGTCGAAGCCATAGAAGCCCGGCTCGCGGCCGACCATCTTGCGGGCGGCGGCAAGCGCGCCGTTCACGAAGATCTGGCGGCTCGTGGCGCGGTGCGTGAGCGAGACCTCCTCGTCGGTGCCGAAGAAGCTCACCGTGTGCACGCCGGCGACCGTGCCGCCGCGCAGCGAGTGCATGCCCACCTCGCGGGGGTCACGCTTGCCAACCATGCCCTCGCGGCCATAGACCGGGTGGTACTCGCCGCGACCCTCCTCGGCCTCGGTGGCAACCACGGCGTCAAGCAAAAGCTTTGCCGTGCCGCTGGGCGCATCGACCTTCTGGTTGTGGTGCGTCTCGACGATCTCGACGTCAAAGCCGGCAAGCTCGCGGGCGGCAAGCGTCGTGGCGTGGCGCAGCGCAGCGATACCCAGCGAGTAGTTGCCCGAGTGCAGCACGGCGCTCGTCTTGGCAAGGGAGCGCAGCTCCGCCATCTGCTCGTCGGTGTAGCCCGTGGTGCCCGAGACGAGCGCGGCACCCGTGCGGCGCACGTAGCTGGCCACGGCCGGCAGCGTCACGACGTTCGAGAAGTCGATGAGGACGTCGGCGGCAGGGGCGGCGTCGGCGGCGGAGAGGTCAAAGCCGATCTGGGCCACGACCTCGAACGCGGCCGAGCCCTCCTCGGTGCGCGCGGCCTCGGCTGTGGAGCGGATGAGCGAGCCCATGCGGCCCTCGCCCATGATGGCGACGCGAATGGGGGCGGCGTTCTCGCTAGTCAATGAGACCAGCTCCCTTCATGGCATCGAGCAGGGCGGCCTTGGGGCCCTCGCTCATGGGAACGAGCGGCAGACGGTAGTTGTCGTCGATCATGCCCATCTGGGCGAGCGCCTCCTTGACGGGAATGGGGTTGACCTCGCCGAACAGGGCGGAGATGAGCGGCTGGCCCTCCACCTGGATGCGCGTGGCGCGCTCGGTGTCACCGTCGAGGTAGGCGCGGCACATCTCGTGGACGAGGGCCGGCTGCACGTCTGCCCACACGCTGATGGTGCCCGAGCCGCCGAGCGCCATGAGCGGCACCGTGAGCGCGTCCTCGCCGGAGTAGAGGCGGAAGTCATCGGACAGGCAGTGGGCGATGCTCGCGGCGTAGGCCATGTTGCCGCTCGCCTCCTTGATGCCCATCACGTTGGGGTGGGCGGCCAGGCGCTCGACGTTGCGCACGGAGATGGAGCAGCCGGTGCGTCCGGGGATGTTGTAGAGGATGCAGGGGATGTCGGTGGCGTCCGCCGTGTGCTTGAGGTGCTGGTAGATACCCTCCTCGTTGGACTTGTTGTAGTACGGCGAGATGATGAGGACGGCGTCGGCCCCCAGCCTCTGGTACGTGAGGCTCTTGGCCGTCTGCACCGCGGTGCAGTTGGATCCCGACCCCGCGATGACGGGCACGCGGCCTGCCACGTGGTCTACGACGAACTTGACGACGGAGTTGTCCTCCTCGTCGGTCATCGTGGCGCTCTCGCCGGTGGTGCCCAGCGTGAGGATTGCGTCCGTGCCGTTCTCGACGTGGAACTCGAGCAGGCGCTCGAGCTGGTCGAAGTTGACGGAGCCGTCCTCGTTGAACGGCGTGACGAGGGCCACGATCGATCCCTCGAGTTTGCGAACGTCCATGTTGTCTCCTTAGCGGGACGGCGAGCCGCCCCATTCGCGTGGCCGGAAGCGGCCGCGCCTACTTGATTCCCGTGAGTCCCTCGCACGCCGCGGCGAGGCGCTCGTGCACCTCGGGCAGCACGGCGAGCGTGGCAAAGTAGTCCGCCGGCGTCTCGGCGCGGCGGATGAGCTCGGCGCTCCCGTCCTCGTGCAGCAGCACCTCGGCCGCGCGGAGCCTGCCGTTGTAGTTGTAGCCCATCGAATAGCCGTGGGCGCCCGAGTCATGGATGACGAGTAGGTCGCCCATGTCCACGCGCGGCAGGTGACGGTCGACGGCGAACTTGTCGTTGTTCTCGCAGAGGTTGCCCGTCACGTCATAGGTCTCGCTCGCCTCGGCGCGCGTCTTGTCCTCGCCTCCGGGCTGGCCCACGACGCTCACGTGGTGGTAGGCGCCGTACATCGCGGGGCGGATAAGGTCGACGGCGCTCGCGTCGACGCCGATGTAGTCCTTGTAGATGCGCTTCTCATGGACGGCGCGCGTCACGACGCAGCCATAGGGCGCCAGCACAAAGCGGCCCATCTCGGTAAAGATCGCGACGTCGCCCATGCCGGCTGGAACGAGGATCTCCTCGTAGGCGGCGCGCACGCCCTCGCCGATCGCGCGGATGTCGTTCGCGGTCTGGCCGGGCAGGTAGGGCACGCCCACGCCGCCGGAGAGGTTGACGAACGCCACGTGCGCGCCCGTCTTCTCCTCGAGCTCGACGGCAAGCTTGAACAGGATGCGCGCGAGCTTGGGGTAGTAGTCGTTCGTGACCGTGTTGCTCGCGAGGAACGCGTGGATGCCGAAGTTCTTGGCGCCCTTGGCCTTGAGCTGGGAGAACGCCTCGAAGAGCTGCTCCGTCGTCATGCCGTACTTGGAGTCACCGGGGTTATCCATGATGCCGTTGGCAAGCTGGAACAGGCCGCCCGGGTTGAAGCGGCAGCTCACGGTCTCGGGGATGGAGCCGGCGACTCTCTCGAAGAACTCGATGTGGCTGATGTCGTCGAAGTTGACGATGGCGCCCAGCTTGCGCGCCTTCGCGAAGTCCGCCGCCGGCGTGTCGTTGCTCGAGAACATGATCTGCTGCCCCGTGATGCCCACGGCCTCGGCGATCATGAGCTCCGTGTAGCTCGAGCAATCGCAGCCGCAGCCGTACTCGCGCAGGATGGAGATCAGCGCGGGGTTGGGGTTGGCCTTCACAGCGAAGTACTCGCGAAAGCCGGGGTTCCACGAGAAGGCCGCGCGAATGGCCTCCATGTTGCGGCGAATGCCCGCCTCGTCATACAGATGGAAGGGCGTGGGGTACTTCTCGGCCAGGGACTCAAGCGTGGCCTTGCTGGCGAAGGGGACCTTGAGGTCGTAGCCGTGGTTGGGAACGTGCTCGAGGTCCGCTGCCGTGCGGACCTCACAGCTGGTGATGGCCTGCGCCTGGGACGGCTGGCCATGGTCTTGCGGCGCGCTCATGCGTCTCCAATCGATAGCGCTCCTGCAGGGATTTGGGGCCGCGCGAACGGCCACTGCAGACAGTCTCGCGGGTGTCTCCCGCAAGCCCACCCGGGCGTCATGCCTGACGGCCGGGTTCGGCGGGGTTGCCTCCGCGCGCACTCGACGCCTGCCGGCTCGCGCACGCCTTCTCTTCCCCGCACCTCTATCAGTGGAGCTACCGTAGCACAAAGCACGGGATGGACGGCGGGGCGCGAAGGCACGTAACGTTCTCGCCACGAATGCGGCTGCGCGATGAGAGCGAGCGACCGGCGGCAGGCATCGAACGCGCAGGCCCGGGTAGAATCCAGGGCATCACAGGCCCCGCACGAGAGGACCCGCATGAGTATGACGAGAAGGCAGTTCGTGGCCGCCGCGGTGGGCGTCGTGGCGGCGCACACGGCAGCCGGGTGCGCGGGCAGCCAGAAGACCGGCGGCGCGCCTCTATGGTCCGCGACCCGGGACGACTCGCTGCCCGTCCTCACCTTCGAGGCATCGCCGGAAAACGACGTGGCCCTACCCGGCGATGGCTGGGCCATGCGAGACGACTTCATTCAGCTCCAGCTTGCCGGCGCGTCCATCCCCGGCCAGAAGATCGAGCGCGTGACCGAGGAGGGCGGCACGCTCACCGTCGCACTCGAGGAGACCGACGGCCCCACCACAATGGACCTCGCACTCACCGAGTGGCGCCTGGAGGTTCGCGAGGGGAGCGTAGACGCCATCGAGCGCGTGGTGGTCGACCATGGCGGCGGTGACGTCCGTGAACTCGAGCGCTGCGAGTGAGACGCGGCAGTCCCCTCTTTTCACCGGGCGGGCGCGGCGTATAGTCTTGGCAGGAAACGACAACCCCAAGACGGGAGCCACATGGAAGACTTCGAGCTTCTCACCAAGTTCCGGCGAGACCTGCACCGCATCCCGGAGCTCTCCTTTGACCTGCCAGAGACGATCCGCTACGTTCGCGGGGTTCTCGACGGCCTGTCCTGCGAGGTCACGACGCCCTGCGAGAGCTGCGTCTGCGCGTTCTTCGATGTGGGCGCGGCATGCGGGCGCGAGTCAGGCGGACCCGCTACGGCCGTCCGCGCGGACATGGACGCCCTGCCCATCACCGAGAACAGCGGCGTCGAGTTCTGCTCGACCAAGCCCGGCCACATGCACGCCTGCGGCCACGACGGCCACATGGCCATGGTCCTCGCCGCGGCCTGCTGGGTGGACGAGGTGCTGCGAGGCGTCCGCGAGGGAGCC
>OLNE01001004.1_pt1 | contig 22321 bp, 16 predicted proteins | sample 1672431 | NCBI WGS metagenome assembly OLNE01 (sample SAMEA3136685, study PRJEB25190) | human gut metagenome | reverse complement strand
TCACGGTGCTCATTTCCCAGCGATCACTCGGACCACTTCTTAGTGAACATCAACATAACCTCAGGTCCGGCGTCATCGCCCAACCGAAGGCCGGGAAGTCACCCCTGAACACGGTGTGCGAAAATCAGGAACCCAGGGACAAACCAAGCGCCGAGAACGAATTCTGCGCCGCTGCGACCACATGAAACGAATTTGGCCAAAGTTTGGCCAAATTCAATGAGTAGAGTAAACGCTGTCGATTGCCGTCCCCCATCCATCATCTAACTTATGTCAACTCTGGCAATTAATAATGGATGATCGATTTTAGATGCCCATCTTATTTCTTCAACAACAATCTTAGAACAGCTGCCATATATAAAAGGCTGAATCCAGACATGACTGATGTCAACATACAGCACGCTGCGGGACAGATCATTAGCAAAAAGGTACCGTAGCCAACAAAAGCCCCGGTACCCACGCAAAATATTGACGGCGCCGTTTAACGAAATCAGCATCGTTCGAACAAACAAATACTCAAGTAGATATTATTTGTCTAAAGCGACCGCCTGAACAAGAGAGTTCAAGCGTTCCTCCAACTTAGCCAAGCGCAGGGAATTGCAGAAATCGCGCACGACGAGAACGGCAATCACGTACAAAAAGACTAAGTTGGAAGGTGAGACAAAACCAAAAAGAGCCGAGCAAGTGATTGCTATTTCAGGAAAAATGCCAAGAATCACAAAGCTCAAGCTAAACAGCAGCCAAAAAAGAGAATCCAGAGCTTGCATCTGGGACTTCTTAAGCTTTCGGACTACAAATAGCAAAACAACAGCAGCGCTGACAATAAGCAACACACGAAGTGATATAGACACAACAATCACCTAAACCACTGAACAATAAGAAGCGTTACGAATACCCGGAGCATGTACTGTATGGATTTAACCGGATTTAAGTAGCTCTCCCCACCTTGACGCTCACGCATCGAAACCTGAACTTCGGAGACCGAGTACCCCTGCTTTAAAAACAAAGCAATTGATTCTGGCTCGGGATTAAGAGTGTTGTCGTAATAGTATCTTTCGAGTACAGAGCGATTAAACAGTCTGAAGCCAGATGTGGGATCACTAACGCGATGACCGGTCAGCATTTTAATCAAAACAGTAATCATGCGTGAACCAACCATGCGCATCGATTTATCTTTGCGGACAGTCAAGAACCTAGAACCGATGACGATATCGGAACCAGTATTTTCCGCCTTCTCAACAAGAGCAGCCAAATACTCCGGACGATGTTGCCCGTCTGCATCAAATTGGATCATATAGTCGTATCCATGATCAACGGCATATCGAGCTGCAGTCTGAAAACCAACTGTAAGGCCACAGTTAATTGGCATGTTAATAACTTTGCAGTCTAGCGATTTACATATTTCACCCGTACGATCGTAAGAACCATCATTGATGATAATGAAGTCAAACCCTGGAGCAACCGAACGGAGTTCTTTTACTGTGCCTTCAATGCATTCCTCTTCGTTATATGCAGGAATCGCAATGAGCACATTCGATCTTAATGACAATCGAAACCCATTCTCTCGAGACAGATCAGTAGAACCTGAACAACCACTCAATATATCTTATGAGCAGATGAGTATACGAAAACTATATTATTATATATCCGTATGAGGAGGATAGCACCGGTTAGAGCGCTGCGTGTGTACCGCTATCTCGTCCCGACAGCGCGCAAGCGCAATGTCGGGAGTGCTGTTTTGTGATATTCAGCAGCGCTCAAACGTGCAAATACTCACTCACGCCCTTTTAGCGTGTTCTATAGCAGACATTGCTTCTTTAGCGGTCTCACTCCAGCTGAAATTATTTTCAACGCGCGCTTTGACATTATTGCCCATTTGTTTTAGTCCAATTTCCGAACGACAAGCTGCTTGAATGCCATTAGCAATATCCAGGGGCTGCATTGAGCTAATTAGGATTCCAAACTGATTGTTAGGTGCAATTTCTTGCATTCCGCCAACGTCCGTCGCAATAGGGGGAGTACCACAAGCTGCGGCTTCTAGTAAGACTGTGGAAAAGCCTTCAGACCGCGAAGGGAGGCAACATGCATCAGATTGCAACATTAAAGCAGCTAAATCTTTACGGGATAGCCCCCCAAGTAAAATCATATTGTCGGGTTTTGTTTTTTCTGCTTTCAAAAAAAGCGGGCCATCGCCTGCGATTGCAATAGTAATCTCTGGGGTTTTTTCAAGCAACCTGCCTGCTTCAATGAGCTCAATAATGCCCTTTTCCGGAACGAGCCGTCCTGCAAATGAAATTAAAACTGAATCGCTACCGATTCCAAGTTCTTCTCTGAAATTTCGGCCACTTGATTCGCTGCAAAACTGGGCATAATCTATCGCGTTATGTATTTCTCCTTCGGCTTTGATTCCAAACTGAGAAAGCCATTCGCTCGCTTTTTTCGAAACGCCATAAAAGTGGGGATCATATTGTTGAATATGATGGATAAGTATGTTTTCAACTCGATGAATAAACGGGTCGACGACATGGTTACCGAGAGTTAAATACGCTGAACCATGTTCGATAACTATGGGCCGAACCCCTGCATTCGATGCAAATCGAGCAGCCTCAATGCTGAGAGGATAAAATCGAGTGTTAATAATAACGCTCTCGATATTAAGGGACTCGAGCGTTTCCCAAGCTTTACGGTAATCGGCGTTCTTTTTTGGAATTGGATATCTGCCTTTAAGCAAGTTATAGCAAGGGAGTCTTAGAATCTTTATAGAATCAATCACATCCTCTGACGGAGCAGATTCGGTATTCATCGTAACTACGATGACTTTTTTCCCCTTCTTTGCGAGCGCAGTTGCTAGACCTTTTGTGTAAGCTTCAACTCCACCGACATGCGGTTCAAATAGTGCCGAGAAAATGCAAATGTAGGAATTTTTGCCCATATAATGAAACAGCTCCATAAACTGATTGTTCGGTTAATTACCTCGACTATTAGTATAATCAGTGCAAAACATTCATTCGGAGGGGAATCTCTTGATCGTTAAAAGCATGGATCCTGTTAATAGCGATTGTCCTCGCAGGGTTCTTCATGTGATAGGTGCCATGGATAGAGGCGGCGCCGAAACGTTGATTATGAATGTGTATCGAAATATCGATAGATCCATTCTGCAATTTGATTTTCTTGTCCACGAAACTAGAGTTTGCGACTTTGATTCTGAAATTCGCGCTTTGGGCGGCTCGATATTTTCTATCGATCGTCTAAATGGGCTTAACACCGTTTCGTATATAAAACAGTGCCGTGATTTTTTCCGCACGCATCATAACTACTGTGCGGTGCATGTGCATATTGGCTCATCCGCTTACTTTGTAATTAAAGAGGCAAAGAAATTTGGATTATTCTGTATCGCACATAGCCATAATACAAGTCCAAACCTTTCGCTTCCTGAAATCGGTTTTCGGTTATTCTCATACCCCACACGCTATATTGCCGACTACTATCTTGCCTGCTCTCGCGAGGCGGGAGTGGACCGCTTTGGCAATTCGGTTGTTACGAGCAATCGTTTCTCTGTATTAAATAACGGGATCGATGTTAAACGCTACATGTTTTCATCTAAAACAAGATCTTCCATGAGACGTGATCTTGGCATTGCTCCCGAACAGAAAGCTATTTGCCATATTGGGCGTTTTTCGGAACAGAAGAATCATGAGTTCTTACTGAGGGCTTTCGCGGAGTGCGAAAGCAGCCATTTCGATGGAGTCTTGTTTCTTATCGGCAGAGGTCCTCTCCGTAATAATTTGGAACAGCTTGCGGCTGAGTTAAACATCCGTGACAAAGTCGTTTTTCTGGGCGTACGCTCGGATATTCCTGACTTATTGATGGCTATGGACCTTTTTGTTTTTCCGTCGAAGTGGGAAGGACTTGGAATAGCCGTAATCGAGGCGCAGGCTTCTGGGCTACCCTGCATTCTGTCACCTGCTCTGCCTGACTTGGCCGTTTGCAGCCCATATGCTTATAAGATGGATAGCCTAAACAGCACGGCTGGATGGGCTGAGAGAATGATCGATGAGCCAATTCGTACAGACACAGATCGAATCGATGGAGTTAATTATGTGAGGGAGTCCGGCTTTGATATTAAGTGCACCGTAGACTCTCTTATTTCTTTGTATTTAGATCATGTAGCGATTTAATAAGCGTGAACACGCTTATTACTGTTTTTCATACCGGAGAACATGCGCGAGCGCTCCCAGCGCATCGGCCGCGTTCTCGTGGCCACCATGGCCGAGATATACGCCACCGGCACCAGCACCCGCAGGCGTAGCGCGTCGCCGAGAAAATCGAGACGTCCAGGCTCTCCAAGGACCAGGTGAGCACCATCGGCTCGAGCCTAACGTTGATATGGGGAGTTGTACGGAAGGCCCCTCGACCGTGCGCCATTACCCTACACCAGGCTCGATGCCACCTGCGATTAAATATGCGGTAGAAAATCAGCTGCGGATAACGCTACATACATAACTGTCTTCGCATTCCGCAGGTCAATTTTTCTTAGCCTGCCTTACTTAACAATACGAAAGGTTTTTAAAAGAAGTCGATAAATAAAACCGCAGAAGGGAACAAACTTTGAGGATATTGGCGCGTTGCTGCCCATCAATTCTCGAACATAGAGTTTGTAGCCTTTCCAGTTACTAATCAAATGATGATTAACGTTTTTGGTATAACCATCATTCAAATATTCGCAAACATAAATTGGATACGCAAAACCCCTGATAAGATAGCCATCCATACTGAATCTATTGAAGACAACAGCTTCGGTTACGAACCGTTCCCCTTCAAAAACTGGAAACGGGTATTTTCGCAACCTCGAAGTGAAAAATACTTCAGCTAAGTCACCATCGATTCCTTCTGCGCGGCGGGTGATGGATGAATAGTCCTTATAAGGTTCATCCATCGTTAACAAAAAGCCGCCAGTTTCTTTGTTCCCCGGAAAGACTCTTACACCGGAAAAAGCAATTAGCTTTTCATCGTCTTTTGAAGCCTTCCACATTTTTACAACCGAGTCAAACGCACCGTCAACAAAATAATCATCACTATCAACAGGTAAAAACAGCTCACCATTCGCGTGGCCGAGTCCGTTATTCCAAGCTACATGCTTACCAGCATTTTCCTGATAAAAATAATGTATTTCGAAAGGTAGACCATCATCCGCAATCCAAGATTCAACGAGCTCCTTCGTATTGTCGGAGCTGCCGTCATCGACAATGATCCACTCAAAATCTGAGAACTTTTGCGCCTTTATGCTTTCAAATAAACGTGTGAGCGTATATGCACGGTTATAGCACGGGGTAAAAACACTTAAAAACATAGCAATTCTCCGTTAAGAAATCGACTAACAGAAACGATTCATATCGTCCACGAAAGGAACAAGCGTACGTTCAACGAAACCGCCTCAAATAATTGTTCATACTGCTGCGGCTGATTAGAAATAGCTCCAAACCCGTAGGCAAGTCAAACGTATCACCCATATACACAACTCAAACTATCTCGACACTACCGCTTCAAATAACCTGAACGATTGTACATTGAGGTAAATACGTATATATAGGGCATAGAACCTCTCTCAAACAAAATGACTTCTCAAAGCCACAAGAAGAAAAACAGCCATCCCAGCAATGCTCGCCAAAGCAGATGCAATGCAAGCAAATGTAACGCCATTCATATCAAAACCCAAAATCAAAGGGAAAGCAACCACAGAGGCGATAATGGCAATGACGCTGCCACAAAATGCACCTCTGAATACGCGAATCGAAATGAGTAAGTCATTCATAAACCACATGAAGCCTGTAAGGACCGCGAGAATAATTAAGGGATATAGCAAGTACACATAGTCATGCATTTGCGTTCCGTAAAGCAAGACCAACACCTTTTCGCCGAGACAAGTAACTCCTAGCATTGAAACGAGACAAACGCACGTCATTCCTGCTATACAACGAAACATAAGACTTCTAAACATCTGATCATTTTTGTCATTATAACTTTCAGCAAAATATGACAACAAAGGATTGTAGATATATGAAGCTCCCATCTGAATTATCGCAACGGGAGCAGCAGCGGATGCGTAGATTCCTAAATACGAATCCCCAAAATGAGATGCCAAAATTTGACGCGGCAGAGAAGCTGCAGAACTTGCTGCAACCGCGGCGATAACAATAGGGAAATAACGAATCAATAGATGGCGTGCCTTTGGCCACGAGATTCCCAACTTCAAATGTTCAAACGCGGTAGTGCGCGGATAATCAAATACTAAACCGATGGCTGCCATCAAAAATGCCAGGAGCACGAATGTAATAACAAGATTATGGCTGAAATAATAAAAAGTCGAAAAACCGATTACAGAAAGAAGCCCCTGAAGAATTAGAGACTTTCCAATAAAATCCATTCGGTGATTGCTTTGATCGCAAGCATGAAAAACATCTATCGTCAGAGTTAATAACCTGTAAATGGAATATGCAATCGTAATCAAAACCGCATAAGGCGATACGGTAATCACCGCATACACAATGAGTAAAACAAAAGCAATTGCATTAGTAAGAAGCCGAAATGACAGATACTCCCCGAGAGTGTTTTCACCGTTTATATCACTAATTTGTATCGTATACATTCGATACTGACCAATAGGAGCAAACACGCCGTATATAGCAACAGCCAGAGAGTAAAGACCGGCATCATCAAAGCCTGTAGAAAGGCGTACAACAAGAATGGATATTAACCACTGACATCCAAGATTAACTATAGATCCTATAGCATTCCAGACCATATTAGCGCGAATCGATAACGGTTCATACTTTGGCTGATTAATCACAAACGTAATCCTTGCTCATACAACTAATCAAATCATTTCTAATCGAGGTTGCTGATTGACCTATCCCAAAACCACAACCAACAACCTCTTGGGCGCAAAACTCCCTTATTTTGGGGCGAGTTTCAAAAAACCAGGGACAATATGTACCCATACTTTAGAATCCACAGAAACGAAAAAGCTTCGACAATAAGGCGTAGTCGACACCATTGTAGATGGAATCTCTCTGCGTGGATAAAGCGATTGTTTATACGCTAAGTAAGCATTGCGCCCGATAGTCACTTATCCACCGGGCGCAGCATATACCTAGACTCTGACGACATAAGCTGGATGAAATCCGCCCCTTTAGAAGGAACCCCCGACACTCCTCACCTTAAACCGAACGCCAGGCAATTCAGGCGAATCGACCATTCCTAAAGATGCGGAGGAGCCGGAAGCACAAAGATACTGGCCCGTAGCCACGTTTTGCAGAGCGATCTTGCCGCCAGACAATGTACTGTGCCACCTCTGGGAGTCCGCACCGTTAGGAGTCAGCTGAATCAGCTTTCCCCCATCGGTCGGAGAGAGCACTTTTCCAGAGCCGATGCACTTAATCTCGAATTCGTTGTCCAGCCCAGCTACCTTGCTCACATACCATTTTTGAGCGAGCGTGCCATTTGATGCATAGAGATGGACCGCAGCACCGTCCTTCTTAGAACCACCGGAAACATCCAGGACTTTTGAACTCGTGGCCGACTCGAATGAAAAGGCGCCTTCATCCAAAAACTCACTAACCCGATGAAGCGAGAACTTTTGAGCGGCACTTCCATTGGGAAGATATACATCCAAATTAGCTTGAACAGAATCAGAAGCTCCAACAACATCCAAAGCCAAGCCAGTCGACTTGCTCACAAATGAGAACGTCCCGTCGCCATTATCGATTGCGGCAAATAGTCTATTGGCATTTTCGGAATCACAGGCCCACTGCTGAACATTGGTTCCCGGAATAAGATTGCCGTCATCAACATCAAGCGCCTTTTGGGACTTTGCATTACGGATTACATAGTAGCCATCGTTATATTCGAAGCTAAACAGCTGAGCAAGCGTTCCGTTGCTGTTGTAAAGCTGGACATTTGCCCCATTAGAGCTCGAGCCGCCTGAAACATCAATGACCTTACCAGTGGAACTGCAAGCGGGGCTTAGCGTGAAATAACCCTTCGGAAGGATGTCATCGCATTTTGCGACCGACGGGGACGTACCCAACAGAGCAAAGTGAGAGGCGCCCTCGGTGGAGCTCAGCTCAACGTTTACGCCATTTGATGCGCCGGACCCCCTCGATCCAAGATATAATCCGGGTCTCAAAGCGCTCTCAATGAGATACGTACCATCAGACTGCTTTGCGGCAATCCACTTTTGAGCATACGTACCGTTGGACGCGTATTGGGCAATGTTTGTTCCTGCGGAAGCGTTTCCTCCAGCGACATCGATTACCTTATTGGAGCCAGCATTCGAAAACGCAACATAACCCTTGTCGTCATGAGAAACGACCCAACGCTGCGCATTGGTCATGTTCGACCTGTGCAGCTGGATATTGGCGCTATTGCCTTTCGAGGCACCAGTTACATCCAAGACGAACGAGTAGTTCTTGCTTGAACTTACGAGATACTCGCCATCTGCCAAATCAGATACATGTGCCGTGGCCTCAGCGTCTTGCTCGGAGCGTAAGCACTTAAAGCCAGAAGGTGCAAATGCAACCGAAAGCTCACGGGCATCACCTCTGGAAACCGTGACCAGCTTACCGGAGGCGTTTGCGCCTAGAGCACAGCCAGAAGCGGCGTTAACAATGCAATACGAGCCGTTACCAGCATCTTCGATAGTCCAGTAATAATTAGACGACGAGGGCGAAGCACTCCCCTGCCCAACAGCAGCGCCGGGAACTACATCCCCGTCCTGGGCATAGAGATAGCGATAGGATTTTGCAGACTTGATTGCGTAAAGACCCTTGTCGGCATCGTATTCAAAACCAAATCCCTGCGCAATGGTCCCATTAGAGCAATATAGCTGAATGGCGGCACCGCTATCCATACTACCGCTGGCTACATCAAAGACGCGGCCATCAGGAGCCGTTACGATAGCAGACTGAGAATCAATTGTTTGACCCTTAGAAACATCTCCGGCTGTATACAGGCAGAATCGCTGGGCATCGGTACCATTATCGTCATAGGCCTGGACATTTGCTCCATTCGAGGTAGCCCCAGAGGCAAGATCCAAGACAAAGCCGGTCTTAAGCGCAGAGCAAATCTTAACGGAACCATTTCCGCAATCAACGAGAATCCACTTCTGAGCCCAAGAACCGTTAGACGCGTACTGCTGAACATTAGCGCCAGCTCTCTTGCTGCCGCTGGAGACGTCTAGAACCTTGCCAGATCCAACATTGGTAATGGTTACATAGCCATTCTTGTCATATGAGAACGTCCAGCGCTGAGCCGGCGTAGCGTTAGATGCATACACCTGCAGATTTGCACCGGAATTCGTAGATCCGCCGGAAATATCGAGGACTTGGCGCTCCGATATGGAACCAATGGCATATTCAACGCCCTCCTTTACAAGCCCCTTGCCCGAAGCAGCAAGATCATCAAGCTGTTGGCGAACGGTGCGTGCCGAAGCGAGCGTCCATTTTTGAGCCTCAGATCCGTTATAGGTATAAATTTGCAGCGCGGACCCACTCACGCCATTGGCGCCAGGAACGTCAATGGCTTTGCCGGACTTAGAGTTTATGAATGAATACTTGCCATTTCCACAGTCAATAACAGACCAATGCTGCGCACTGGTGCCGTTAGAAGAGTATTGAGAGATGGCGCCGCCGTTGGAAACGGAACCCCCCTGAGCCTCAAAGGGCTTGCCAGAGTTAACGTTTACAATTTCATACAAGCCGTTACCGACCTGCTTAAATGTAAACATTTGCGCTTGACTATTATTAGCAGTGTAAATCTGAAGACGCGCACGATCATCAGAAGACCCACCGTTGATATCCATGACCAGCTGCGAGTTGAGCGCACTCTTAACAACAAAAGCTTTGTCGGTCTCCACGGTCGAGGAAGAGGCGAAGGTAAAACGCTGGGCATTCGATTTGTTCGGAGTCCAAATCCTAACCGAAGTGCCATCCGCAGTGTTACCGCTGCAAAGATCGAGCACCCAGTTACCCAGAGCAGACTGGATATAAAAGCCGCTATCGGCAACACGAATATGCCAAAGCTGACGATTGGCTTGAGCGTAAGCAGCCTGGATAACCGAAGAACCACTTTGCGCTTTGTCGCCCTCAACGGATAGATATTGTCCAGTAGATTCACTCTTAATTCGATAGGCTCCGGAACCAGCAGACTCAAGAATATAGCGCTGATTTGAAGACCCTTGAGCATGGAACAGAGAAAGCTGCCCGTCATCACCAACAGTAACGCTCGAGGAATCCTTTGCCATCGAATCGATATAGTAAGTCCCGTCTGCGAGAGCATAATCGGGCAGATTAACTACGTTGACAAAATCAGCCGAGGAAAAAGCATTCATGTCAACAGTGTTAGCAGTGATGCCGTCGAGACGCTCCGATGAAGTGTACTGCCATCCGTACTGTCCGGCGCAACTAAATGAAGTCCTGAGCTTTGGGCCGTATTCCGCGATCCAAGACACACGGGGGCGCACACTTGCAGCTTTGAGATAGGTATCCGCGTACCACCGACCAGAATAAATAGATATGTTGTTAATGCCAAAACCAGAGAGCGTATTAAAATACGCATTCACAATGCCCTCGTACGCCGATGCGCTATTAGGCGATATCGCATTACCTTTGCTGTCATAAAACGATTCAAGGTCATAAAAAATCGGCAGCGACAGATCGTACAGGCTGTACTTATTTACAATCTGCTGGGTAAAGTACGCCTCACTTGTAGCATCATTCGAATTCTGAGCCGTACTAAAGATATACACACCAAAAGGAATTCCCAAGCGACGAACCTCACGCAAATTGCGCTCAAACTGCTTATCAAAATGGGTCATCGAATAACCAAAGCGCAAAATTACAGCATCTACGCCAGAGTTTTGCACCTTATTCCAATTAATCGAACCTTGCCACTCAGAAACATCAATGACCTTTAGCGCCGGAGACGCAAAAACTTCGCCGTATCCGTTATAGAACACTTTAGAAGCGTTCGTGCCGCCCCAATAGGGAGACCCGCTTGCAGAACGATCATCGAGTGCAGCGGCAAGCGGCTCTCCCTCTATCGAGCTACCGGCGGTATATTCGTTGGAATCATCCGCTGGATGCGCCTCACCATAGGCAAGACGCTCCTCAAGAGAGGCATCAACCGGGAGCGAAGCATCGTCGGCAAAAACAGGGGTTGCCCCCAGTCCGCAAAGCAGACCGAGGGCAACCAATAGCGACGATGCGAGACAAGCTTTCTTGCGCATAACCATCAACCTAAATCCAAACTAACAAAGGGCGATATTACGATACCAACCCCAAAGCGGCGTATACGTGGTTCCATAATAATTAACCCAGTCATTAAGACCACGAACGTTAATTCGACCAATGTTCTCAATAACTTTGCCATCACCAATATAAATTGCGATATGGCCCCATCGAGAGCCCGCCGAAGTACGAGAGTGAGACGGGACTGCAACAATCATACCAACTTTCAAATTAACACGGTTGCTGTCATGGCAATATGCCCAAAACATGTCACAGGCATCGCCGTAGGCATAGCCATAACCGGCGGCATTAAACACCCTCGAAATCCACGCGGAACAAAGATTGGCACCAGGAGAAGGAGTGGAGTATGCAATGTCGACGAGTCGCCTTTGCGCACCGTTAGCGTCAGCATAAGGTTGCTCAGAGACTATCGTAGTATCAAAGCGCCATGAGTCGCTGCCGCCATTGCCAAGGACAAGACCGTTATCGCTGTCCGTCAAAGCGAAAGAACCGTCAGCGAGCATCGAATAAATTGCGACGCCGCCACCATCGGCAAGTCGAAGCAGCCACATCTGTGCCCCAGAACCATTCCAGTCCCATTGCTGAACAGAAGCGCCATTAAATGCGTTAGCGCTCGGCACGTCGAGCGCCTTCCCAGACACAAATGCAGTCAGGCTGTAGGCACCGTTTCCCAAAGAACGGGCATACCACTTTTGCGCGTTCGTTCCATTAGCGGTATACAGCTGCACGCGTGCCCCGGCACTGCTGGATCCGCCGGCAACATCCAGAACACAATTACCGCTCGATTGGTTCACAACAACGTAATAGCCATCGTCAATAAGCGAAGCCGCAACAAAACGCCATGCCTGAGCTGCCGTAAAGTTATTGGCGTACATCTGAATAGCGGTGCCTGCAGCGGCATTGCCACCGGTCAAATCAATCACAGCGCCTGAGACCGCATTCACAAGAAAAAGACCGCCCATTGGAGACACGCGCGGAATCCAGTGGGAACCTTCCGCCACCTCCTTAACACTCATCAGCTTGCCATTGCTTTGCGAAAGGTACTTACCCGAATTTGCGCCCTTGATAAGAACCGACCCATCGTCGCAAACACTAACCGACCATTTCTGTGCCAAAGTGCCGTTACGATTCCAAACCTGCAATTTAGCGTCGTCCGCTTTCGATCCACCAGAGACATCGATAAGACGGTTACCGTCCACGCGAGAGTAAATCTCGTACAGTCCGTCACGCACAAATACCGTCGGAACCGAAAGCATCCATTTTTGCGAGTTTGTGCCATTTGCAGAATAAAGCTGCAATTTGCTGCAGTTACCAGAATTGCCACCCGGCACATCAAGCGCTAAACCACTCTTGGCAGAAATAAGAGACACGCTACCGTCGGAATTCACAACGACGCGCCACCATTGGGCAGTTGTGCCGTTTTCGGCATACTGCTGCACCGCAGTTCCATTAGAAACGCCGCCACCGCGGCAATCAAGAACCTTACCCGACGCCGCAGAGCGAACTGTATAGTATCCCGTCGACTTGTTATACGTAAACGTCCAATACTGGGCAAGAGTATCGTTAGAACCGTAAAGTTGAGCTTGCGCCGAATCACTCAAAGAGCCTCCGGCGACATCGACAACTTGACCGCCGTTGAGCATGGAGCCAAGTCGATACAATCCGTCATCGATAGTCTGAGCGATCTTAACGAGATTCCAAACCTGAGCATTCGTGGCATTCCAGCTATAAACCTGTGCGTTTCCCCCATTGGCAACGCTGCCGCCAGAAATATCGAGCACATAGTCACCAAGGCAGGACTTAATGAAATAGCCGCCATCTTGACGGGCAATAAAATCCCAAAGCTGCGCATTCGTGTGATTGAGGGCATATTGCTGGACATTCGTACCGTTTGCGCCGTTACCGCCGGACACGTCGAGCGCCTTGCCACTCGCGACATTTACAAGCAAATAATGCCCATTAAACTTTTCGATTCTCCAACGCTGGGCGGGCGTACCGTTTTGACCATACTGCTGGACGTTGGCGCGGTTATCGCATGAGCCGCCCGAGACATCCAGGACCCTATTAGAGCCGGCGTTAGAGATCTCATAGACGCCCTCATCGATATCCGCTGCAGGAAAGTCGGAAATCTGCGGATTCGAAGGCAGAGCAGAAGGCTCAGCAGGAACATTTGAATCAGGAGAAGAAACGCCAGCCTCATCATCACCCGCGGCAGGAGTCTGCGCATCGTCAGGAGTGATATCACCAGCATCTCCTGTGGACCCCAAGGAATCCTTTCCAAAAGCACCATCGGCTTTGATCGAATCATCATCAGTAGACACTACCGAAGAAATTAGAGCCTCATCATTCGGAGTAGCCGGCTCAATTGAATAAGCCTGAACGGGAGAGCACAAAGCAGCGACCGCGAAGCACGCGGGAATAAACGGCACGAACAGAACTGATTTTTTCATCTCTAATGAACCTCGATTAACGAAATAGGACTATACGAACGGGCGTGCAGCACCAATGGGATTGCCGCGCTCGTAAACACCATGGATACCGACACCCTGATGCGGCCAGGAGTCAATCATGCGTCCATCCCCCAAATAGATAGCGATGTGCCCGCGGTAATAGATAACGTCGCCGCGCTGCATACTGCTGACACTTACCGGCATAAAAGTACCGTTATTAGACATTCTTGGTTCATTTAATCGCTGTTTAGCGCGGCATGCAACTATTTGAGCCAAAAAGGCGGCTCACAAACTGCAAGCCGCCCCACGACAAGGTATTAGTAATTAACCACTTTGGTTCCGTAGGGGATGTTGTCATAGATCCATTTAGCGTGATCGATAGTAAGCCTAATACACCCAGCCGACGCGCGCTGCCCCATTGTGTGATCCTTCACATTAAACGTTCCCGTATAACAAGGCTGCGAATGGAATAAATAGTCTCCATAAAACTGGGTGTAGTACCAGCAGGTATATCCGTGTCCAAACGAAATGCCCTTACCGTAAACAGAGAACTCACCCAACACCGTTGGTGACCAATTTTTGCCTGGAGCACACTGCCAGAAGGACCAGAGTCTCCAATTACCACGAGAGCCCCTAAAAATACCCGTACGGCATCCAACGGTATCAGTCAAAATTAGCCATTCCGTGTTGCTGTTATACCACTGTGCACGGTTACACATTGCCTGCTGATCGGCAGGCAGCGGCCGCACATACGTAGTTGCTCTGAAAGTAAACCGCTGCGCCCTTGAATCGTTGCTTGCGTGCAGAGCAACGTTCGTTCCATTCGCGCTGTTGCCTCCAGAAACATCGATAACGAACGCTCCATTCAGGGCGGAAGATAGCTTAAATCCGCCGGGTACATAATCGATATACCAACGCTGAGCAGCACTGCCATTCCTAGACCATTGTTGGATATTGGTTCCAGAAGATGCAGCTGCATCTTTAACGTCAAGAGCCTTGCCGCTAGCGGCATTTACGATGCTGTAAGAGCCATCGCCGTTACGAGAGAAGTTCCATTTTTGAGCACCCGAATCGTTGCTCTGCCAAATCTGAACGTTTGCACCGTCCGAGTACGATCCGCCAGAAACATCTAAGACCGAACCCGCTTGAGAAGCCATTCGGATGAAATACGTGCCATTGTCGATGGTTGCCGAAGTAGCGCGCAGGCGGAATCTCTGCGCAGCGGAGCCATTAGAGGAGTGGACTTGAATATTGGAAGTCGATGCAAAATTACCGCCCTTCACATCAAGCGAAAGGTCTTGGTCATCCGCAGACACAAACTCAATACCATTGCTATCGATTCGCGCCACCCATTGCTGCGCCTTCACATCTGCCGGTGCCATCGTGCAAACATTGGTACCGGAAACAGCAAGTCTGTTAGTCGAGCAAACGGATTCAAACGTATAGGTATTCTTCGCTCCGTCCACCTTTTTAAGCAGCCATTTTTGGGCGAAGGAACCATTGCTGGCATAGAGCTGAACGTTAACGCCAGAGTCAGCGGATGCACCCGCGACATCAAGTGCATAGGAGGAATTAGCAGACGGATAGACCTCATAAAGGCCTTCGCTCAACAAGTCTTCCTGCTCAGCAAAAACAAACGATGTCTGAACGTAATCTCCCTGCGTGGCAGCAACCAGATTTGAACCGGACACAGCCAGCATGAGCCCTGTGCCCTTATTGATGAACGAATAGCTTCCGTCTTCATTGGCAATAACGCTGAAAAGCTGATTGTCGTTGGGGCTTTCATCCCACTGCTGGACATTCGTCCCCGGAACAACGTCGCCCGCTGCAACATCGAGCACCTTACCGGAGCCGGCATTACGCAGAACATAGTAACCGTCTCGATACTCAGCCTTAAATAGCTGGGACAGTGTGCCGTTGCAGGAATATGTCTGAACGTTACCCCCGTTCTTCAATGATCCACCGGCAACGTCAAAGGCAACAGAGCCATTTGAGGAGGGCGAAATAACGCACCAACCCTTGTCTTTCAAAATGTCATCGCATGGGTCAACTGACGCAGGGTTTGCGGCAATAAAAGTGAAGCGCTGCGCGGCAGTTCCATTCGAAGCATATAGCTGCACGTTTGTCTGAGAGTTCAGAGAGCCACCGGCAACATCAAGCGTGCGCTGTTGCCAAACAGCAGAAAGAAGTCGAACGCTTCCATCGCCATTCGGAACCGCAATCCACTTTTGTGCATAGTTCGCATCGCCACAAGCCGCGTATTGTTGGACGTTCGTTCCCAAAGAAGTTGAGCCCGCGGAAGCATCAAGTACCTTGCCAGACTTTATATTCGTTATCGTGAGGTAGCCGTCATCGTCATGTGAAACACGCCAACGCTGAGCGGCAGTTGTATTCGATTGATAGATCTGCACGTTTGCACCGCTAGAAGTTGAACCACCAGCAACATCGAGAACCATACGAGACAAATCTGGACCGGCAGTAATTGCATAGTCCCCGTCTTCGACAACATCTCGGTTGTCGGAGGCGAGCTTATCGAGCTCAAAACGCACGGCCGTCGGATCCACAAAGTAGAAGGATTGGGCAGCCGTTCCATTTGCACTATACAGCTGAAGCCCGGCACCAGATGCAATAGAGCCACCGGGGACGTCTGCGACCTTTTGCCCGTTCAGAGCCGACACAATACGAAAGCGCTCGCCATCTTTCTCGATGATCCACTTTTGAGCCTTGGTTCCATTGGCGGCATAGGTCTGCAGCTTCGTGCCGTTGGCGTCATTGCCGCCCGCCGCATCCAGAACCGCCCCAGCACCATGAATCGCAATGGTGCGATACCCATCCTCCGTTGTCGAAACATCGAACGTTTGGACACCTGAATATCCGAACTTGTCAAAGGACAGCGATCCGCCGCCTGCGATCAGCGCAAACGAATCATTCGAGGCCAACATAGCATATGTTCCATCAGGAAGGTCGACGAGATGCGCCGCTGCACGATCGTCGAGTTGCTGCTGCTCAGTTTTGGCAGGCGTTAGCACCCATCGCTGAGCGGCCGTACCGTTTGCCTCATACAACTGCACGGCAGAGCCATTTGCGGCAGCTCCACCTGCCACGTCAATGGCAAACGACTGGTTGAGCGCCGAAATAAAGGTGTAGTTGCCATCGGTTTCTTTAATTGCGACCCAGCGCTGCGCAAGGGTGCCGTTATCGGACCAAAGCTGAACGGGATTTCTATTGCTCGCGTTACCGCCCGAGACATCAAGAGTGCAACCCTTGACAGAAGTAATGACAACGAAGCCATTCTGATCGTGAGACACACGCCAGACCTGAGCATTCGTCTTGTTTCCACTGTACAGTTGGAGCTTTCTACCAGCAGACGCCGTACCGCCAGGAACATCGAGCACAAATCCGCTGTTAGCAGAAGAGCCAAAGGCATACAGTCCGTCTGCAAGATCGGCAACATGCTCGGAAGCAAGATCATAGACAGACTTGGGCTTTTCCGGCTTCACAGCATCAGTCGAATCCGAGACATTCGAATCGGACGTGCCGTCCACGGACACAGCTTCGTTGGTAACAAGCTCGGACTCGTTCAACTGGTCTGCAGCCATGGAGGCATTTGCATCTTGACCGGTAGCCACGTTGTCTTCAGCAAATGCGGGAACGAGGCAAATTCCCAACAGAAGCACGATAAACACCGAAGCAAACATAGCTTTTCGTTTGCTCATGGCTGTCCCCTTTCATACGGTTGCTTACACTCTATGCCAAGAAGCGCGCTCCATCGTCGAGAGATTCGTGAGCAGCAGCGACTTAACCCCGAAAGGCTAATCAGGTTAAAAGCATGTTGCTATGGCACAATCGCGAAATCTCTGCCGCAAAGTCACCATGGATCGGCGCCCAACCAAGCTCGCGGCGGAGCTTGCTAGCGTCTATGGCGTACCGTCGATCATGGCCGGGACGGTCCTTAACCCAATCAATAAAGTCTTCGTCTTTGCCCATTGTTTTAAGAATGAGCTTGAGAACTTCGAGATTGCTGCGTTCGCAATTGGCTCCGACAAGATAAGTCTCCCCGATCTTCCCTTTGGTCAAAATGAGCCAAACAGCACGAGCGTGGTCATCGACATGAATCCAATCGCGTACGTTCAGACCGTCCCCGTACAATTTAGGACGCCCCCCGCCCCGGACGCATGCAATCGAATGCGGAATGAACTTCTCCGGGTGCTGATATGGACCATAGTTATTACAGCTATTTGAAATTGTTGCCTGCAGACCATAGGTGCGAATCCAAGCCCTCACAAGCATGTCAGATGCCGCCTTGGAGCTTGAATAGGGACTACTCGGTCGATAGGGAAAACCCTCAGTAAATTTGACAGGGTCATCAAGCGCCAGGTCTCCAAACACTTCATCAGTCGAAATGTGATGAAACCTGACATGGTGTCTACGAGCAGCTTCCAGGAGTTGATATGTGCCCTCGACATTCGTTTTAATAAACGAGCTAGGATCGACAATCGAATTGTCATTATGGGACTCCGCAGCATAGTGAATAATTGCATCGTGCCCGGGAACGACTCGATCAAGCAGATCCGAATCGCAAATGTCGCCAACAAAAAGCTCCACCCTACCATCCGGCAAGCCAGCAATGGCATCTGGATTCGCGGCATAGGTCAGTTTGTCTAACACTGTTATGTGAAGATCCGTGGTATTGCTCACCACATAGCGGACAAATGCAGAGCCGCAAAACCCGCAGCCGCCGGTTACCAAGATATTTCGCGGCTCAAACATTATGCCTCTCCGGAAGTCCTAGCCAATAAACTCCTCAATCAACCGCACCGTCTTGAGATACGAATGCGGACGATCGAACTGCTCCTCCGCGATGGCGCGTGCCCTCTCCCCCATCTGCACACGATGCCGCGGATCTTCAATAAGGTCAATAAGGACGCTGGCCATTCCCTCGACATCTCCGGGTTTTACGTTTACACCAAAACCATCAGCCTCAACCTTTGCCCTAAACTCCTTGCTGCATGACGTATTCACCATAGGTTTCCCGGCGGCCAAATAGTCACCGATCTTGGTCACGATGCTCTGGGCAGCCTTTTCCACCAGTGAGTTGATTGTAATGTCGCTCTTGGAAAGCCAAGCAGCCATTTTGCTATAAGGCAAATAGCCATGGAACACGACCTCGGCACCGTAAGAATGCGCTGCAGCCTTAAGATTGTCGCGCTCTGAGCCATCACCCAAGATTTGCAGTTTAGCCTCAGGGTGAGTTTTCTGCACCAGTGCCATGGCCTTGACCAGCGTCTCCATGTCATAGCACGCGCTTAGCGTACCTGCATAGGAAACCCAAATGTCACCAGCGGGCTTATCAATCTTCGAAGCATGCGCAGCAATGCCGGCGTCAAACTCACACAGCTGGTTGCCGACATAAACGGTTTCGCTCGGAATGCCAGCGCGGGCATCTCGCAAACCACGCTCGCGATACTCATCCGAAGTGCCCACAACGGCATCGGCCATTTGATACACAGCCCTCGCCTGTCGATAAAACGGCGCGAACAAGATATCGGAAAGAACGGGAACATCGAACGCCACACGGAAGGCCTCCGGCCAAAGATCATTAACATCGACCACAAAGGGAATATTAAACTTATGGGCCGCCTTGCCAATTTCCCTGGCAACATCATTAGGCGGAATCTGACAGTAGATCAAATCATAGTCATGATGCTCATCGAAATACTCCGACACCCGCTTGGCAACGACGTGATGAGCCCAGATGCGCTGAGGGCACATGTTCTTGGGGTAAAACGGCTCCTCAATAAACCGAATTGTGTAGGCGTCGGTCCCGGCATCAAAGTGCTCAACGTCACGTTGACGTTTTTCCCAATGCTGAAATCCCGAAGTAATAAAATCGACATCATAGCCATGTTCGTGCAGCAACGTTGCAAGATAAACATAGCGCGTTGCGCCCTTAACCTCATTGCCAAGCTTGGCATCTTGCGTATAGATGGCAATTCGCTTCTTATCTGTCATATCACTAATCCACTCTCACGGCTTTGTTAGGCACTCGTTTTATCGCGGCACTCCCCTTTTTCGGCGGCTCGACGATTGCCAAACAAGCCGATACGCGAGAAAGCGAACCCAAAACCATTAGTGCGCAACGAATAGACGAACTCCAAGGCAAGATAGGCAACATATGCCGCTTTATTGGCTGAAACAACTACACCGGTGAGCTGAGAGTATGTCTGTTTAAATGCGCCGCTGATGTGCGACATTCCCGAAACGATCTCCGGGTTCATGCGCTTAAACAATGTCGCGCAGCGAGTCTTGAGTGCCGGATCCTCAAAGGCTCCTTGCTCAACAAGTCCGCCAACATACCTAAAACCGATGGTATAGAAAGACTCGAGAATCCCCTTGTCGGAAATATTAAGTTCATCAACGATATCGGCCATATCATTCCAGCGAACAATAGGGAGATCGTTTGCTTTTTTAGCCGAAGACGACGTAGGGAGATCCTCGCGGTAGCAATAAAACGAATCATCGGTATACACAATCGAGCGAGCCTGAGCAAGCGTTTGAATCAAGAAGGGATTGTCCACCCATCCGGCACCGGGCACCTCTTTAAAGCGAATGCCAAACTCGTCCAAAAACGAACGCTTGTAAATTGCACTCCAAATGGAAGGGTGATGCTGGATCAGGCGAGGATTATCCCGCAACGTAAAAGGCTGCTTCTTTGTATTAATTCGCTTGTAATAGGCGCAGTGACACACGTTCTCCTGTGGAGTACCGGGCATACACACACGCCAATATGCCGACTTCACAACATCGGGCTCTCCGTATGCATGGGCAAGGTCCATCAGTCTTGTATACATACCTGGCTTAAGATAATCGTCGGGCTCGACGATGGCAATGTATGCACCTCGAGACTCCTCAATACCACGATTGACCGTAGCGCCATACCCCTGGTTCGGCTTATCAATAACACAAATTCGGGAATCTTTTTTCTCGTGACGCCTCATGATTTCCAACGAGTTGTCAGTCGAGCCATCATTAAGGACAATGACCTCAAGCGATGCAAGGTCATCGGCCTCGATGCTCGTTAGGCACTGATCGAGATACTGTGCCGTATTAAAACACGGGACAATAACTGAGACCTCTATACGCTCATCAGAATGCAAATTGCTCGGCACCTAAACCCCTTTGGGAACGCAAATCAGAACTGTTTAATCCTAGCACAGCGGTATTAACCGCTAAAAAACTGCTCATACGCCCCCTACAACCGCTGGCACACCGCCGCCACACGACGCCCGTCAAACCCGAATCCCCAGCGCATGCGACCCACGCCGGGTCGCGGCACACGGATTTTGTCGATGCCGTCGCGCTCTATGTCGAGTAGCGACTGCACGGCCAGAAGCTCCAGGCCCAGCTCGTCCACACCGGGGTCATAAATCATGTTGATCGTTATCAGCGGACGCTCGTCGAGCATGCCGATCGTGTCTGCCACGTCAAACACAGATCCCGTAGGAAAAACCTGAATGTCCCAGCGATTCGCGCCACGCTTTCGCCTCGAGGCAGGATTGGCATAGCCCGGCAAGCCAAAGCAGAGCCCCTGCAAGAGCAGATGATATGGCAGCGGCGCATCTGGGTCGGTCGCACCGATTCCCGCATCTCCCAGGATGCAATCGAGCGCTTGTCTCACCGCATCCTCGTCCCCACGGCACAACCCGTCGCGAAACGTATCGATATCGCGAACGTCCTCGACAGCGTACTCAAACCACTCAATAATCACTAGACGCAAGACACGGCGAATCTCGTTATTGGGCAACCGCAGAGCACGGAGGTGATTGCCATGCTCTGGCTCCTCCGTCATATCTGTCGTCAGGAAACCGGACAGATACAGCGCCGTCCACATGCCATCATCAGAGGAGGCCTCTGGCCCCGCAGCGCCCAAACAAAGCGGGCCCTCAACATATCCATGGACCTCGAGCAAATCGAACAAGACCGAAAGACGGTCGAGATTCCACCCGGCAACTACCCTACTCAGGCAATCGGCATACCCATACAGATCGGCTCGCACAGGCGCCGTGCAGCCTCGGTCCAGAAAACCGATCACACGCGCCGGACTCGAGCAATAGGCCCTGCCAAACCGATACCCCTCGAGCCATTCACGCGCATCATCCAGGTATTCCTCGCGTCCAGCATGATTCAGCAGAGCCTCGACCTCGGCATCCGAAAAGCCAAACCATCGGTCACACCACGTCGAGAGCGGCGTCGAAAGACAATGCGAGCAGTTTCGCGAAGAAAGTGCCTCCTCGGCAGGACCGGGACGCTCCCCCATCAGACAAGCCAAGCGTAGCGAATTACCAGCAGCGGCAATGGCGTCGAACAGCACGCGATCGAATAGCCCTGCCGGATCAGCACCGGAAGCGCCCCTCGCGCTCGCACAGCGCGACCATGCCGCGTCGTACCCATCAACGAGCAATACAACCTGCTCGTCACAGGCCATCTCCAGTAGTTCAATGAGCAAACCAAGTACCGAGTCAACCTCGTCCACGCTCGCCACGCCACGCGCAACGCGTTCGATGTGGC
>OLNE01000999.1_pt1 | contig 22374 bp, 17 predicted proteins | sample 1672431 | NCBI WGS metagenome assembly OLNE01 (sample SAMEA3136685, study PRJEB25190) | human gut metagenome | reverse complement strand
CCTTCTTCGTGTCGAAGCTCTTCTTGGTGCCGAATATCTGGATGTTCATGCGTACCTCGGAGTGATCGGGGAGGGGGCGACGTTTTCGGGCACGGGTTTGGCGCCGCTGAGCGGGTTGGGCAGGTGCCGCCGAGCGGGCTAGATGCGGCTGACGAGTTCGGAGGCGTCCTTGCGCGTGGGGTGGAGCGGGCCGGGCTCTGCGTCATCGGCGGGGTAACCGATGGGGAAGAGGGCGACCATGTCATAGTCGGCGGTCTCCGGGAAGGCCTCGGCGAAGGCGTTCGTGTCGAAGGCGCCCACCCACGTGGTGCCGAGGCCCAGGTCCTGTGCCGCGAGCATGATGTGCGTGGCGACGATGGCGGCGTCGACGTCGGCGAACGTGCGGCCGTCAGACTTGCGGACCCAGCCGTCCTCCGCCTTGGCGCCGATGGCGATGACCGTGCGCGCGCCGAACACGAAGCGCGTGCAGCCGCCGAGGCGCTCGATGGCCTCTGGGCTCTCGATGACCCAGGCGTGCCAGGGTTGCTTGTTGCATGCGGTGGGAGCGCAGATGGCGGCCTCTAGCAGGGCGTCGATCTTCTCGGCCTCGACCGGGGCGTCAGAGAGCTTGCGACAGGAGTAGCGCTCGTGGGCGAGCGTAAGGAAGTCTTGCATGGCGGGTCCCTTCTCTGGCGTGCGGCGCCGCTCGGGCGCCTATTCGTTCTTGGCTCGATGCTACCCAATCTTGGGCGCTTGCGTTTGGCACGCCCTCGAGGCTGCGGCGCGTACCAGTGGTGCGTGCCGCGTGCGGCTCGTCTCGGCGCGATGGACGACGCGGGCTCAGCGGGCGGTGCGGGCTACGGCGCGAGCAGCTCGCGGCTGGTGCGGGCGATGGCGGCGCGGACGTCCTCGCCCCGCAGCTCGCAGAGGGTGTCGAGTGTGGCGCGCAGCCGCTGCGCGTGCTCGGCTGGCGAGACGGCGAGGGGATGTCCCGGCTCGGCGGGGAGGTCGGTCTCGAGGAGTAGCTGGCCTGTCGGGATCTGGCGCGCGTAGGCGCGGCCACGGCGCGTTGCGAGCATGAACTCGTTGACGGAGAAGAAGCAGCCCATCTGGCGCGCGCGTACCAGCTCGTCGCCAGGGCCCGAGAACCAATGCAGGATTGGTGTGCTCGTCTCGTGCGTCGCGTGCCGCTCGAGCGCGTCGAGCAAGGCGGTCGCAGATGCGACGGCGTGTAGTGAGAGCACGTGGTGGGAGGCGGCGCAAGCATCGAGCAGGATGTCGAGCGCTTCGACCTGCGTTCGCGCGCAAGCGTCCCTTCCGTGGGAGAAGTCGAGGCCTATCTCGGCGATGTGGGTGCACTCGGCGGCGATTTCGGCGGCTTGCCGTACGTCCGCCTCAGTGCAGCGGCCGTCCGCGAGCCACCAGGGATGGAGGCCCACGCCTAGGCGGAACGCGTCTGTTACCTGGTGTTTATTTGAAAGCGTGACGTACTCGTTGGGCGTCACGGTGGCGCAAACGCCACCTACGCCCAGGCGCGACAGCTCTGTGGCCGCTTCGCTGGGGTTCTCATAAAAGCCGAGGTGGCAGTGCATGTCGAAGATATCGGCCGCCATCGCTCCTACTCCGTCTCAGAGGCGATGCCGCCGGCTATCGTGGCAGCTGCGGCGGTCGCGGGCTCGGGCTTGGTTTCGCGGGCGATGTCGCCGGCTATCGTGGTGGCTGCGGCAGTCGCGGGCTCGGGCTTGGTTTCGCAGGCGACGCCGCCGGCGCCACTCTCCTTGTCCCAGCGCCACGGCTCGTAGCCGATTAGCGCCCGGACGACGCGACCCGCCACCATCTGCCCCATGATCGGGGGCATGTAGCTTGCCGTTCCCAGGTTGGAGAGGCCGCCATGCGAGGAGCCGGCCACGACGCTCGGGCGCACCGGGCCTTCGGAGGAGTAGAGGACCTCGAGGTGGGGGATGCCGCGCCTGCCACACTCCTTGCGAATCGTGCGGGACATGCGGCAGCCGTGGGTCTTCCTGATGTCGCAGATTTCGAGCAACTCGGGGTTGAGCCTGTTCGCGGCACCCATGCTGCTGATCAGCGGAATGTTGGCGTCCCAGCACAGCTTTGCGAGCACGAGCTTTTGCGTCATCGTGTCGATGGCGTCAACCACATAGTCGATGCGTCCGCGACCAACCACGCGGCCTTCCTCGTCCACCTCGGCGCCTGCCCAGGCGAGCACCTCCGACACGTTGTCCCTGTCGATGAAGGTCTTGAGCGTCTCCACGTGGCACCGGGAGTTGATCTGGGCCACCATCTCGCGCATGACGGTCGTCTTGTCCCGGCCGATCGTGCCCTCGAAGGCGAGGGCCTGTCGGTTGAGGTTGCTGCGGTCGACGGTGTCGCGGTCCACGAGGTAAAGCTCGCCCACGGTTGAACGCGCGAGCGCTTCCACGCAGCTAGAGCCCACTCCGCCGAGCCCGAAAACGAGCACGCGCGAGCCGGCGAGGGCGTCGAGTCCGGTCTGGGTGTAGATGGGACGAAGCCTCGTCGTGATGTCGGCGTCCGCGCTGTTTTTGGTGGTGGCGTGTCCCGTCATCTGCTCATTGTGGGTCTCGCTCACGTGGGGCCTCCAGTCGGTTAAAGTCATAGTCCTGGGACATGATGCCACGGTAGCATGTGGACGAGCGGGACGTCCGCCTCGCCCGCGCTCAGGTGGTGGTTACGAGAAGGGATGCGCATGCGTCAGGGCTTTGATAACGACAAGTACATCGAACTACAGGCTTCGCGCATCCGCGAGCGCATCAACCAGTTTGGCGGCAAGCTCTACCTCGAGTTTGGCGGCAAGCTGTTCGACGACTACCACGCGAGCCGCGTGCTTCCCGGCTTCGAGCCCGATTCCAAGTTCCGCATGCTCAAGAGCCTCTCGTCCGAGGCCGAGGTCATCATCGCGATCAACGCCAACCACATCGAGAAGAACAAGGCGAGGGGAGACCTCGGCATCACCTATGACGAGGACGCGCTGCGCCTCGTTGACCTGTTCCGCGGCCAGGGCTTTTCCGTCGCGGGCGTGGTTATCACGCAGTATGCCGGCCAGCCTGCCGCCGATGCCTTCCGCCGTCGTCTCGATTCCCTCGGCATCACCTGCAAGCTGCACTATCCCATCGACGGCTATCCCCACAACGTCGACCTCATCGTCTCTGACGAGGGCTATGGCAGGAACGAGTTCGTCGAGACCTCGCGCCCGCTCGTCGTGGTGACGGCGCCCGGCCCGGGCTCCGGCAAGCTCGCGACCTGCCTCTCGCAGATCTACCACGAGCACAAGCGCGGCATCGAAGCCGGCTATGCGAAGTTCGAGACGTTCCCCGTGTGGAACCTGCCGCTCACCCACCCCGTGAACATCGCCTATGAGGCTGCCACGGCTGACCTCGACGACGCCAACATCATCGACCCCTTCCACCTCGAGGCCTACGGCGAGATGACGGTCAACTACAACCGTGACGTCGACGCCTTCCCCGTGGTGCGCGCCTTGATGGAGAGGATCCTGGGTGAGAGCCCCTACCAGAGCCCGACGGACATGGGTGTAAACATGGTGGGTTTTGCCATCACTGACGATGACGCTTGCCGTGACGCGAGCCGCATGGAGATCGTGCGCCGCTATTTCCAGGCCGCCGTTCAGCTCAAGCGCACCGGTGCCGGCGCTGACCAGGTCGAGCGACTCGAGCGCATCATGAAGAAGGCGGGCGTCGACAAGAACTACTCGCCGGCGCGCTCTGCCGCCCTCACGCGTGAGCGTGTCACGGGCGGCCCCGCGGGTGCGATGGTCATGCCGGATGCCTCGGTCATCACGGGCAAGACTTCCACGCGCCTGGGCTGCGCGAGCTCTCTGCTTATGAACGCCCTCAAGGCGATCGCCGGTGTCGATCTCGAACTCGAGGTCATCTCCGATTCCGCGATTGAGCCCATCAGCCGTCTCAAGACGCACTACCTCGGCTCGAAGAACCCGCGCCTGCACCCGGACGAAACGCTGATGGCCCTTTCCATCACGTCGGCGACGAGCGAGGTCGCCGAGAAGGTCCTCGGCGCGCTCGACGAGCTGCGTGGCTGCGATGCCTTCTTCTCTGTCATCATCTCGACGGAGGACGAGCAGTTCCTCCGTCGTCTGGGCCTTAATGTCTGCTGCGAGCCCAAGTACGAGCGCTCCGGCATCTAGCGGGTCGGGCGTGGCGTCTGGCGATCGCGGTGCCGGCGGGAGCTGGCAGCGCGTTAGGTTGCCGACGGAGCCTTGCCGGGCGACTGCCTCAGTTTTGAATGCCGTGTGATTCGGGCGGCGTCGGTTATCGTGCCGGCGCCGCCTTTTACGTTGCGCGTGCCGTGCGGCGTGTGCTGGCACCGTGCGTTCTGATCCCCGTTTAAAGGTGCCGATAGTTGCATGGGGGGTGCGCTTGTAATTCATGGCGACATGTTGCATCTCTATTAACGTGAAGTTCGTCGATATTTAGGTATATTTCCGGTGCTAGGATGAAAGCCCGTAGATACGTGTTTGTCGGCACTTTTTACGGGAGGATCATCGAATGACAAAGCACATCTTTGTGACCGGAGGCGTTGTCTCTTCGCTGGGCAAGGGCATCACTGCCGCCTCGCTCGGTCGCCTGCTTAAGGCTCGTGGCTACAAGGTCATGATGCAGAAGGCGGATCCCTACCTCAACGTCGATCCGGGCACGATGAGCCCCTTCCAGCACGGTGAGGTCTTTGTCACCGAGGACGGCTACGAGTCTGACCTCGACCTCGGCCACTATGAGCGTTTCATCGATGAGAACCTAACGCGCAACTCCAACTTCACCACCGGTGCCATTTACCAGAGCCTCATCGCCCGCGAGAGGCGCGGCGACTTCCTCGGCGGCACCGTTCAGGTCATCCCGCACGTGACCAATGCCATCAAGGAGCGCTTCCGTCGCGTCGAGGAGCAGAGCGGCGCTGATGTTGTGATCACCGAGCTCGGTGGCACCATCGGCGACATCGAGGGCCAGGCGTTTGTCGAGGCTATCCGCCAGTTCCGCAAGGAGAAGGGCGCTGCTGACTGCTGCCTCATCCATGTGAGCCTCGTGCCTTACATCGCCGCCGCTCACGAGGTTAAGACGAAGCCGACACAGCACTCTGTCCGCGAGCTTCGCTCCATGGGCATCCAGCCTGACTTCATCATGTGCCGTTCCGACCACGAGGTCGACGAGTCCATCCGCGCCAAGATTGCGAGCTTCTGCGACGTCGAGGCGGATTGCGTCTTTGAGAACTCCGATTGTCCCTCCATCTACGACGTGCCGAAGCACCTCGCTGATCAGGGCTTTGACGTGAAGGTCTGCGAGAGGCTTGGCCTCGACCCCAGGACGTGCGACATGAGCGAGTGGTACGGCTTCACGACGCGCATGCACGAGGCGAACGCGAAGGCCGACACGACGCGCATCGCCGTGGTGGGCAAGTACACGCAGCTGCCCGATGCCTACCTCTCCGTCATCGAGGCGCTCCACCACTCCGGCGTCTACTATGGCCGCCACGTCAAGATCGACCTCATTGATGGCGAGAACCTCGGCGAGGATGACGTTGAGGAGGTCCTCGGTGACGCCGACGGCATCCTGGTGCCGGGTGGCTTTGGCATCCGTGGCCTCGAGGGCAAGATCCTGGCGGCGCATCGCGCTCGCACCAAGAAGGTCCCGTTCCTCGGCATTTGCCTGGGTATGCAGGTGGCTGTCTGCGAGTACGCGCGCAACGTCGCCGGTATGCCGGGCGCTAGCTCGACCGAGTTCCTCCCCGACTGCGAGTATCCCGTGATTGACATCATGCCTGATCAGCAGGATGTCACGTCCAAGGGTGGCACCATGCGCCTGGGTGCCTATCCGTGCAAGGTTGCCGAGGGCTCGCTTGCCCGAGAGGCGTATGGCGAGGAGCTCATCTACGAGCGTCACCGTCACCGCTTCGAGGTCAACAACTCGTACCGCGACAAGCTCCGCGAGGCCGGTCTCACCTTCTCTGGCGTCTCTCCGGACGATCGCCTCGTCGAGATGGTCGAGCTTCCCGAGGACGTGCACCCGTGGTTCGTGGCCGCCCAGTTCCACCCGGAGTTCAAGAGCCGTCCGACTCGTCCTCAGCCGCTGTTCCGCGAGTTCGTTCGCGCGGCAATTGCCAAGCATGAGGGCGTCGACCGTCACGAAGTTAACGCGGGGGAGTAGGGGAGCGTCTGGTTGTGTCTGGTTTCCTGACGCCCCGTGGCCTCTGCGCGCCGGTGGAGAGCGGGTCGCCGTCTGACGTCATCAGGCCTTTGTCTACACCGTCGCGATGTGCCCGTCGTCTGGCGATTTGACGCGCTGGGCTGGTAAGCTGACATAACACCTCGTTTACTTGTTACCATCTTGGTTGCCTCACGTTTTTGCGTGGGGCGGCCGTTGTTCTCTCGGGCGTGTCCGATTTGGTTTGAAGGGTGAGCGACGTTGGATTTGTCTCGAGCTCTCAGGGAGTACCTCAACTATGTCTCGGTCGAGCGCGGCTGCTCGCGCAACACCGTCTTGGCGTATGGCCGAGACCTGCGCAACTACATCGCCGGTCTCAAGCGCGCGGGCGTTACCCTGCCTGACCAGATCACCCGCGAACGCATCGAGGCCCACATTCAGCACCTGCGCGAGAGCGGCCTTGCCATCTCGAGCGTCGAGCGCGCGGTGTCAGCTATCAAGGGCTTTCACCGTTTCATGGTGTCCGAGCGTATAACCGTGGCTCACCCCGCCGCTGATCTGCCGCTTCCCAAGAAGCCTGACCGCCTGCCTGATGTTATCAGCCGTGACCAGGCCGCTTCCCTTCTCGACCAGCCCTTCCCGGAGACCCCGGCGGGGCAGCGCGACCATGCGATCGTCGAGGTCCTCTACGGCTGCGGCTTGCGCGTCTCTGAGCTTTGCGGCCTTGACCTGCGCCGCGTCCTTCTCGACGAGCAGGTTCTGCGCGTCGTGGGTAAAGGTGACAAGGAGCGTATCGTGCCCATCGTGGGTACGGCTGCGGAGGTTCTTGGCGACTATCTCGAGAACTGGCGCCCGCAGCTCGTGAACCCCCGCGTGTCGACGCCTGCCGTGTTCCTCAACAACCGAGGCCGTCGACTCTCGCGTCAGAGCGTGCACTCGCTTGTGGCGAGGGCCGGCGGCGTCGTGGGCATCGAGGGGCTGCATCCGCATACGCTTCGTCACAGCTTTGCCACCCACATGCTCGAGGGAGGGGCGGATCTGCGCATCGTCCAGGAACTCCTCGGCCATGCCGACATCTCGACCACTCAGCTTTACACGCACCTTGACCGCAGCCACATCCGCGAGGTCTATCTGGGAGCCCACCCCCGAGCCAACGCGTAGGGGCGGGGCGGTTTTCATCCGTCTAGCGGTAACCGTTGGGCGGTGGGACCGTATGTCTACTTGGCGAATCGAGAATCAGGTCCATACTTCTCGGCCGAGTTGGCCTAGTGGCGCGCAAATAGATCGCTAAGTAGGGGCCTAATCCTCGAATGGCCGAGTAGACGCCTTATTCTCGTGACAAAACCCCAGTTGGCAAGAAGACGTTTCGCTTGTCTACTCGTCGGATTCCGGAATAGCCCCCTACTTGGCGCATCTTTTGACGGCCGGAGGCGCGGAAGGGCTGCCGGGGCGCGGAAGGGCTGTCGGAGGAGGGACGTGAAGGGGCGCTTGGCGTATGAAAGTGTCTCTTCTCCGTTGTGGTCTCGAAGTCTCCAAACCGCAGCGTCCCTGTGTTCGAGTTTGAGCCAATAGCATGCATTTTGATGTCCGTGCGATACCTTCTGCCGGTGTACGGATGCCGTTCGTCCGGTCATCGCTTGACCGGCATTGTGAAAGACACCTCGTTTACCTGCACCTTCACAGCTTCGTCAAACGTTCGCCGCCCGCGCCTGCGTCCGCCTAACGATTGCAAATCCGTTCGCCCCAAGTTCCTGTATGCAAACGGACGTTCGCCACTATCCGTGGTGATGGCGTTCCTCGAACGAATGTCGATAAGTCATTCGTAGTGCCGTTTAGGGGGAAATAGTCAGATTTAGGCTTGCCCAGGCGTGCTCAGGCGGTAATATTCTGGCTAGCGCAAACGCACGCGGATGACTCAGACCGGGACGCCGGTCGCGAAGCCGGAGGGGAGCTGAATATGTACCTGACTGGGTCGAAGACCGTTTCTGTCGACGCCCAGGGGCGCATTACGCTTCCAGCCGAGTATCGCGATGAGTTCAAGGAAGAGTCTGGCAACAAGGTCTGCCTCATCCTCGTGAAGGACGCGCTGTGGGGCTTCACCCCGGAGGGTCACAGGGAATGGGTGATGAGTCACTTCAAGGAGGGCTTCAACGCTAACTCCAAGAAGGACAATCTCCGTCGCCTGAGGCTCAACTCCAGCACCGTCACGGTGGAGATCGACAAGAGCGGGCGTCTTCCGCTCAACAAGGTCCCCGCTGCCGTGCAGGAGAAGCTTGGACTTGGCAAGGACGCTGTCGTCGTCGGCGACGCGGATCACTTCGCCGTGTACAACACGGAGAAGTGGGCCGAGCAGCTCGCCGCTCTGATGGAGGATGACGATGACATGTTCTTCGACGAGGACTAGCGAGGTGGAGAAGTTGACAGCAGAATATCGGCATGTACCCGTGATGCTGGATGAGGTCCTGCGAGAGCTGGACCCCAAGCCGGGAGACATCGTCTGCGACTGCACGCTTGGCGGTGCCGGCCACACGGTCGAGCTCGCTCGTCGTGTCGCCCCCAACGGCCTGTCCCTAGGCATCGACCAGGATGACATGGCGCTTGCCGCCGCTTCCGCGCGTTTCGAGCGCGAGGTCCCGGAGGGCCAGCACCAGTTCCTCAAGGGCAACTTCGGCGATCTCGACGATCTTCTCGTCAAGGCCCAAGTCCCTGGAGTCGACTGCTTCCTGTTCGATCTTGGCGTCTCGTCTCCACAGCTCGACTTACCCGAGAGGGGCTTTTCCTACAACGAGGATGCGCCCCTCGATATGCGGATGGATCCGGGAAAACACACCCAAACCGCAGCTGAGGTCATAAACACCTACACCGAAGCCGACCTCGCCCGGATTCTTTCCGTTTACGGAGACGAGCGTTTCGCCTCCCGTATCGCCCGCGAGGTGTGTCGTCGCAGGGAGAAGGCTCCCATCGAGACCACCTTCGAGCTGGTCGACGCCATCAAGGCCGCCATCCCGGCAGCCGCGCGTCGCCACGGCGGACATCCCGCCCGCAAGTCCTTCCAGGCTCTCAGGCTCGAGGTGAACCACGAGCTTGAAGTCCTTGAGCGAGGTCTTGAGGCGGCGATCCGCTGGGCAAACCCCGGTGGCCGCATCTGCGTCATCAGCTATCACTCCCTGGAGGATCGCATCGTCAAGCACCTGTTTGGCGTCTACTCCCAGGGTTGCACCTGCCCGCCGGATTTCCCGGTGTGCGTGTGCGGACACGTGCCGATCATTCGCGTCAAGACTCGCAAGCCACTCGTGGCAAGCGAGGAGGAGCTCGAGCGCAATCCCCGCGCCCGCAGCGCCAAGACGCGCGTCGCGGTGAAGCTCTAGGGCTCTGCCGATACGCGCCGAGAAGGCAACGCCGGCCGCGAGGCCGTCTTGCATAATACGACGCACAAACGACGCACCACCGAAGCACGAACACACTACAACGCACTTAAACGCAGCCTAATCGCACCACCAACGAAGAATAGGGTGCCAAGCCGCCCCGCGAAAGCGGGGCGGGCGCACCTGTCACCACTCTCACAGCACAAGGATGATTCGCAATGACGTACATGGGTACCGAGGCATATGACCTCGACGCCTCGAGGGGGGCGTTCGCTCCGCAGGGGGCTCGCTCTTTCGAGACGATCGAAGGCGCTGGTCTCGATGCCCGCGAGCGCGCTGGTGTCTCAAGGCAGGTTCTCTCCACCCTCAAGGTCCTCGCGGCTGTCGCGGCGGTCTTCATGGTGCTCTCTGCCGCGCGCGTCGGCGTCTTCACGTACGCTGCGACCATCCTCTCCCAGAACTCCACGATGAGAAGCGAGCTCAAGGAGGCCCGCTCCCTCCAGGATGACCTCCGAGTCCAGCGCTCCGTCCTTTCGAGCGCCTCGCGCATCGACCGCATCGCCACCCAGAGCTACGGCATGGTTCTCGCGGGCGACCCCGTCAAGCTCGCCGCTGGCGATGCCGCCGCTGCCGAGGCCGAAGCCGAGAATTCTGCCAGCGCGGATGCCCAGGAGACCAGCGCCAGCACCGCCGCCTCTCCGGAGGAGGTCGCCTCCCAGCTCGGCCAGGCCAACATCACCCAGGGCGACGGTTCCACGGCCGGCGCGAATGCAGTCGATGTGGACTCCATCTCATAACGCGCCCGCCAGGGTTTGTTTCGCGTAGACTGGTGAGCCATGACAACGAGAGGTAACAGAAACGATCGAGGCGCGGGTGCCCGAAGGGGGCGTCCCGCGTCTTCTTATGAAGAGGCGCGCCGCGCGCGCTCTGGTGGTAGGGGCTCGAATTCGAACACGCCCCTCCCGAGGCTCGTCATGGTGCTGTTCGCCCTCGTCGTGGCGAGACTCCTGTGGCTGCAGGTCATCGATGCCCCTAACCTCTCGGCGAAGGCTCAGAGCCTGCACACGACCAACGTCACGCTGACGGCCAAGCGCGGCACCATCTATGACCGCAATGGCAACGTCCTCGCCACGAGCGTCGAGTGCCGCACCATCTACTGCAATCCCAAAGAGGTCACGAACAAGCCCACGTGTGCCCAGGAGCTTGCGAACGCCCTTGGCGGTTCGGCGGATGATTACCTGTCAACGCTCTCCCAGGACACCACCTTCGCCTATGTGCAGCGCAAGATCGACACCGATGTGGCCGAGGACCTCCTCTCCACGCTCTCTGAGGATGGCATCACCGGCGTCTACGCCCTCGCGGACGTGAAGCGCGTCTATCCGTACGGTGCCGTTGGTGGTCAGGTGCTTGGCTTCGTCGACACGGACGGCAACGGCATCACGGGTCTCGAGCTCCAGTACGACGATGTCCTCAAGGGCACGGACGGCGAGATGCTCATGGAGCGTGGCCGCGATGGCAAGCCGGTCGCCGGCGGCGCCTCCCAGATCCATGAGGCGACGGACGGCCAGGACATCATCATCTCCCTCGACATCAACATCCAGCAGGTTGCCGAGACCCAGCTCGCCCAGGCAGTCGAGGACGTGAAGGGCGAGTCGGGCAACGCCATGGTGACAGACCCGAAGACGGGCGAAATCCTCGCCGCCTGCTCCACGCCGTTCGCGGACCTCACCGATCCTTCGAGCATCACCAACGAGGGCCTCAAGCTCTCGAGCGTCTCGGACTCCTACGAGCCCGGCTCGACGATGAAGGTTCTCACGATGGCGATCGGCTATGACACCGGCACCATCACTAAGAACTCGACCTTCTCCGTCCCGCCCACGGTCAAGGTCGGAGACGACGAGGTTAACGACGCGGACGACCGCGACTACACCATGGACATGACCCCCACCGAGATCATGCGCCGCTCCTCCAACACGGGTGCGGCCCTCGTGGGCATGGCCATCGGCGCGGACAACTTCAGCGCGGGCCTCGCCAAGTTCGGCATCGGTCAGAAGACCGGCATCGACTTCCCCGGCGAGGCGGACGGCATCGTGCCCTCACGTGACCAGTACACCGGTGCTACGACGGGCGCGGCGGCGTTCGGCCAGGGCATCGCCTTCCCGAGCGTGCAGCTTGTACGTGCGGTCGGCGCGGTCGCCAACGGCGGCACGATGATGACGCCGCACTTCCTCGTCCAGAAGGGTGCCGAGACGGTCGACTGGGGAGAGGGCGAGCAGGTCATCTCCGAGCAAGCCGCCGAGAGCGTCGTGGGCGACATGCGCGCCGTCGTGCAGGATGACGGCACCGGCAGGAAGGCCAACATCGCGGGCTACGATGTCGTCGGCAAGACCGGCACGGGCGAGCAGGCCTCGAGCGAGGGCGGCTATGTCGAGAACCGCTTCATGAGCTCGTTCATCGGCTTCGCCAACGGTAACGACGCCGCGGTCCTGTGCTACGTGGGCATCAACGGCACTTCGTATCACGGAAGCGCCGCGGCCGTCCCGTCGTTTGTCGCTATCATGAATGAGGCCCTGACCGACCTGAACGTCCCCAAGGCATAACGTAACCACCGACTGGAGAGATCGCATGATCGAATGCACTGCGAATGACGTCTGCGCGGCCACCGGGGCCACGCTTGTCTGCGGCACGGGCGAGGAGACCCTCACCGGCGTCGCCATCGACTCCCGACGCGTTGGCGAGCGTGGGCTGTTCGTCGCGTTCCCCGGCGAGAACGTTGACGGAAACGACTACGTCGCCAACGCCATCGCTGCCGGTGCCGGTGTCGTCGCCGCTACGCGCGAGGTCTCTCCCGAGGTCGAGCACGCCGCGCTCGAGGCCGGCTGCGCCATCGTTCACGCCGCCGATGACGACGGCACGGAGTTCATGCTCCGCCTTGCCGAGTGGTGGCGTGCGCGGCAGGACTGGTGCGTCGTTGGCGTGACGGGCTCTGTCGGCAAGACCACCACCAAGGAGATGCTTGCTGCCGCCCTCGGTGCCAAGTACGAGGTCCACGCCACCGCCGGCAACTTCAACAACCTGATTGGCGTGCCCATCACGCTGCTCGAGGCTCCCACCTCGGCGCAGGTCCTCGTCGTCGAGATGGGCATGAACCACCCCGGCGAGATCGATCGCCTCGCAAAGTGCGCGCGCCCGCGCGTCGCCGTGATCACGAACGTCGGGACCAGCCACATCGGCCTGCTTGGCTCTCGCGAGAACATCGCCCGCGCCAAGGGCGAGATCGTGGCTCCCCTGGCTGCCGCCCCGGCAAGCACCGTCGCTCCCGAGCCGCGCCTGTTCATGTGCGCGGACGGCGACTACACGCCCTTCATCGCGCGCGAGTTCGCCGCTCCGGCGGGCGTTCCCGTCACGCTCGTGGGCACGGCGGAGGGCTGCTTCGCCGGCGCCGCCAACGTCACGCTCGATGATGAGGCGCACCCGAGCTTTGACCTCTCGATCGCTGGCGAGGCTGAGATCCGCCGCGTCACGCTCTCCCTCACGGGCTCGCAGGTCGTGCCTGACTTCCTGCTCGCGCTCTCCGTTGCCTGCCACGTGGGCGTCGACGCGGACGCCGCCGTCTCCGCGCTCTCGTCGCTCGCGCCTGCGCACATGCGCCAGGAGGTCGTCCGTGCCGCATGTGGCTGCCGTATCATCGATGACTCCTACAACGCCGCGCCCGACTCCGTCGCCGCGGCCCTGAACGCCCTCTGCAGCATGAAGGTGGAGGAGGGCGGCCGCCGCATCGCCGTGCTCGGCGAGATCGGCGAGCTCGGTGACGAGGAGGAGCGCCTCCACGAGCTCGTGGGTGCCTATGCCGCCGCGAAGCCGCTCGACATGCTCGTCATCGTCGGCACGGACCGCGCGGACCACATGGAGTCCGCCGCGAGGCTCATGGGCTTCTCCGAGGACAAGATCGTTCGCGTCGATGACGTCCATGCGCTCACGAGCGTCATGCCGGGCGTGCTCGCGCCCGAAGACCTCGTTCTCGTCAAGGCGTCTCGCGCGGCTATGCTCGACGTATTCGTGAAGGCGGTGACGGCGTAAGTGCTGACCAATCTTCTCGTTGGGTCCCAGTACCCGACCTACCAGGTGTTTGTGTCCTTCTTCGTCTCGTGTCTCATCACGGCGCTCCTTATGCCGCCGTTCATCCGCCTCATGCGTAAGGACGGCATCGGCCAGCAGGTCCGTGCGGACGGCCCGCAGACGCACCTCGTGAAGCAGGGCACGCCCACGATGGGCGGCGTGATCATCCTCGCTGGCATGATCCTCACGACCGTGCTCTTCGCGCGCTGGACGCCCGACCTCATCCTCTGCGTCGCCGCCACGATCGCGACGGGCCTCCTCGGCCTGCTCGACGACGTCGAGTCCGTGAGCCACGGGCGCTCGCTCGGCCTCACTCCGTCGCAGAAGATGCTCGGCCTCATCGTCATCTCCGTGTCCTTCTGCCTGCTCGCCGTCAACTGGGTGGGCGTCCCCCCGACAATCACCTTCCCGGGTGGCTTCACGCTCGACCTGGGCGTGCTTGGCTTCAGCATCGGCGGCGTCAGCGTGCCCTGGCTCTATCTGATTTTCGTGTTCCTGCTGCTTGCGGGCCTCTCCAACGCCGTCAACCTTACCGATGGCCTCGATGGCCTTGCGGGCGGCACCGTCATGGTCGTCATGCTCGCCATGTCGATGGTTGCCTTCTCCTACGACGAGATCAACCTCTCCGTGTTCGCCGCGGCGAGTGCCGGCGCGTGCGTGGGATTCCTCTGGCACAACTGCTATCCCGCGGCCATCTTCATGGGCGACACGGGCTCGCTTGCGCTGGGCGCGGGCTTCGCTGCCCTTGCGGTCCTTACGAAGACTGAGGTGACGTCACTTGTCATGGGCGGCCTCTTCATTTGCGAGGCTCTCTCCGTGATGCTTCAGGTAATCAGCTTCAAGTCCACCGGCAAGCGCATCTTCCTGATGGCGCCGCTGCACCACCACTTCGAGAAGAAGGGCTGGAGCGAGACGAAGGTGGTCATCCGCTTCTGGATCGTGAGCGCCATGTTCGCCGCGGTGGGCTTCGCACTCTACTTCCAGCTTCGCTAACGACGGGCCGCCCTCGGGCGGCCTTCTCGCATCCGCTCGTGCCCGCGACGCACGACAAGTCGCGTGCGGTGTGGTCGCACGAGTGGCACAGCCCTGCGGGTTGCCGAGGCGCTGACGCCATGGCTGCGGGCAGGGACGCGCCACACACTGAAATGACGAGCCAAAGGGGGCTTTCACATGACTGATGGCAAGCTTGGGGACGTCTGCGTCCTTGGCCTTGGCAAGACGGGAGAGGCCGTTGCCGAGTACCTTCTCGCCCAGCGCGATGATGGCAGGGTGAGTTCCGTGACCGTGGTGGGCGGCGCCAAGAGCACCCCGTCTGACGAGTCGCTCGCTCTCGAGCATGAGGGTGCGAAGGTCGTCTACGGCACCGAGGACGTCGAGGGCGACTTCGACCTCGCGATCGCCTCCCCGGGCATCTCCGAGTTCAGCGACTTCTACGCGAGTGGCAAGGCCGCCTCCAAGGAGATTATCGGCGAGCCCGAGCTTGCCTGGCGCGAGAGCCCCGAGCGCTGGGTTGGCATCACCGGCACCAACGGCAAGACCACGACGACCACCCTCGCCCGCGACCTCCTCCGCGCGGGTGGCCTTGCCGCCGAGGCGGTCGGCAACATCGGAACGATGGCCATCGGCGAGGTTGCCAGGCGAGCTCCCGGCGAGTGGCTCGTGGCCGAGCTCTCGAGCTTCCAGCTTGTGGGAACGGTCGAGCTGCATCCCCACGTGGGCGTGCTGCTCAACGTCACGCCTGACCACCTCTATTGGCATAAGACCATGGAGAACTACGCCGCCGCCAAGGAGCGCCTCTTCCGGAACATGGATGCCGGCGACCTCGCCATCATCTCCGATGGAGACTCCTGGTGCCGTGACATCGCCACGCGCTGCGAGGCACGTGGCCTGCGCGTCTGCCATCTGCTTGCCGCGGGCGAGGCCCCCGAGGCCACGACCGCGAACGCCGCGTGGGAACGTACCGACGGTATGCTCGTCGTGCGCCTTGACGGCCGCGACGTCGAGCTCGTGAACAAGGGCGAGCTCTCGATCGCCGGTGAGCACAACGTCGAGAACGCGCTCGCCGCCTCTGCGCTCGCGCTTGCGTGCGGCGTTGACGCCGTCGACGTCCGCGCCGGCCTTCTCGCCTTCAGTCCGCTCGAGCATCGCATCGAGCCGTGCGGCGAGCTTGCCGGCGTGCGCTTCGTGAACGACTCAAAGGCTACGAACACCGATGCGGTCTCCAAGGCGCTCACCGCCTTCGAGCCCGGCCGCGTCGTCATTCTCCTTGGCGGACACGACAAGGGCACGGACCTTTCCGAGATGGCCACAGACGTCGCTCGCCACGCCCACGTCGCCGTGTGCTTCGGTGAGGCCGGGGAGCGCATCACTGCGGCGGTCGAGGCCGCCGGTGGCACGGTGGTCCGCGCCGAGCACCTCGAGCAGGCGCTCGATGCCGGCATCGAGGCCGCGCGTCCCGGCGACACCGTGCTTCTCTCGCCCGCGTGCTCGTCCTTCGATGAGTTCTCGGGCTTCGAGGAGCGTGGCCGCGCCTTCAAGTCTCTCGTTGCCGATCGTATCGCCAAGGGGAGCAACTAGTGTCTTCACGCGCCAACGCCAGCGTGGCTTCTGCGCGCGGTTCCCGAGCGGGCCGCGAGGAGTCGTCTGCCTCAAACATAGAGCGCAAGATCATGGGCGTGCCCGCTTCGATCATGAAGCCGAGGCTCTTGTTCGTCGCGGCAGTCGTCGCGCTGACGTGCTTCGGACTCGTCATGATCTTCTCGGCATCCTCGATCGAGGCTCTGTCCGAGCAGGGTGACGCTGCGTATTACCTGAAGCGTCAGCTGCTCTGCATCGGCCTTGGCCTCATACTCGCGTTCTGCACGGGATTCTTCGACTATCACAGTATCTGCTCGAGGCCCGTGCTGCTGTTCCTCTGGGTTGTGACGATGGGCATGCTGGTCGTCGTCTTCGTCGCCGGATCGGGCGCCAACGGAGCGACACGCTGGCTTACCGTGGGACCGCTCCGCATCCAGCCCTCGGAGTTCGCCAAGGTCACGGTCTTGTACGTGGCCGCCACGCTTGCCTCGGAGTTCTTTGGCGGCCGCGCGATGTCGTATGGCTCGTTCGCGATCACTGCGGGAGTCGCCCTCGGCGGGCCGCTCGGGCTCATCCTCGTCCAGCCAGACAAGGGAACCACGGGCATCATCGTCTTGATGATCGTCTCGCTCGCCTATGCCTCGGGCTTTCGGCGCGACCTGATCGTCAAGGTCCTTGGCGCCCTGTGCGTCATGGCGATGGTCATCGTCCTCTCCGACGACTACTCGCGCCAACGCGTCCTCACGATGCTCAACCCCTGGCTGGATCAATGGGACTCCGGCTATCAGCTCACGCAGGGGTTCATGGCCTTTGGCTCCGGTGGTCTTTTCGGCCGTGGCCTCGGCATGAGCGTCGCCAAGTACTCCTACCTCCCCGAGGCGCACAACGACTTCATCTTCGCCGTCATCGGCGAGGAGCTGGGCCTCGTGGGCACGCTCTTTGTCGTCGCGCTTTTCGTGCTCCTCGCGTATGAAGCCAAGAAGATCGCCGATTCCGCCCCCGACCTCATGGGCCGTCTCATCGTCATCGGGGCGACGACCCTGTTCCTCACGCAGTTCTTCCTGAACGTCTTTGGCGTACTCGGCTTCTTCCCGCTCTCCGGCAAGCCCCTGCCGTTCCTGAGCTATGGTGGGTCCTCGATCATGAGCTGCCTGGCGCTTGCGGGAGCCATCGTGGGCGTCTCGAGGCATTCGAGCCTTCCCGAGACGGAGCACGACCGTCGTCGTAGGCAGATCGGCGTCGTCTCGGATGAGGAGGACACGGGCGTCGGCGAGGCGCACGTGAGGGGCGTCGGATACGCGACGTCTCCCACGAGTAGGCCTAGCTCGCGTGGTTCCGGCTACTCCGGTGCAGGTTCGCGCGCTGCCTCGACGCCGCTTCAGGGCGGGCCCTCGTCGGGCGGTGCCTTCACCGTCGTCGAGGGAGGGGCGGGCAGGGCTGCTGGCCCCCGCCAGAGGATCAACCTCCAGGGCGACGCCCGCTCGCGTCTGCGCTCGGACGATAAGGGTCCCAGGGTCCGCAACAGCCGCGGTGCCTCGGGTGGTTCAAACAGACCAAGGAGAAGGGGATAGCGATGGCAGACAAGCTCAGGGTCGCGATTGCGGCGGGCGGTACGGCTGGCCATATCAATCCGGCGCTTGCGCTCGCGGAGGAGCTTCGCGACCGCGGCCACGAAGTGACCTTCTATGGCCGCCCCTCAAAGCTCGAGGGCACGCTCGTGCCTGCTGCGGGCTTCGAGCTCGTGCCCGTCGAGGTAACGGGCTTCGACCGCTCTCGCCCCTGGACCGCGCTCACGTCGCTCTATCGCGTCTGGTCCGCGAAGAGGGCCCTCGGTAAGCTCTTCCGCGCACAGGGCGCGCCCGATGTCGCCTGCGGCTTCGGCGCCTACGTCGAGGTTCCGCTCCTGGGTTGGTGCAAGGACGCTCACGTACCCTATTTGCTTCACGAGCAGAACTCCGTTCCGGGGCTTGCCAACAAGATGATGGCAGCTCACGCGGAGCGCGTCTGCATATCCGTGCCCGCCGCACGCGAGGTCTTCGCCCGCGCGGACAAGCCCGAGCTCGTGGTGCTCACAGGCAACCCCGTTCGCAGGAGCGTCATCGCGGGTTCGCGTGAGGCCGGCCGTGAGGCGCTTGGCATCCCCGCCGACGCCACGCTGCTGCTCGTCTTTGGTGGCAGCCTTGGCGCACGCACCCTCAACGAGGGCATGGCGGCCCTCAAGGAGCGCCTGCTTGCGGTTGACGGACTCTATGTCGTGCAGTCGACGGGCAAGGGTGGCTATGACGCCGCCGCGGAGGCCCTCGCGCTCACGGAGGATCAGGCCAGGCGCTGGCGTCTTCTTCCCTACATCGACAACATGGGAGATGTGCTCGCCTCGGCGGACCTCGTGCTCTCGCGTGCCGGCGCCTCCTCCATCGCGGAAATCGCCGCCCTCGGCGTACCCTCCGTGCTCGTTCCGTATCCCTTCGCCACGGCGGACCACCAGACCACGAACGCCCGCTACCTCACCGACGCGGGCGCCGCGGTGCTCTTCACCGATGAGGAGGTCTCTGGCGAGGCGTTTGCCGAGAAGCTCCTCACGCTCGTGACGGATGCACAGGAGCGCGGCGCCATGCGCGAGCGCGCCCGGGGCCTTGCCCAGGACCGTGCCGCCGTCAAGCTCGCCGACGAGCTCGAGGCCGTCGCGCGCGCCTAGGGCCCGCGGGCAGAGTTGTGCCGGCGCGCACCTTGAGCTCGCTCCAGCTTAATTCGTTGCTATTCGCAAGTGCGAGGCGTCGCATGCCCGGAGGCCGAGGTGTCGAGGGCCTGCGGCGCCTCGGCCTTTGGCGTTCCTGATGAAGACGGGCATGCTTGTGCATGCGACCGTGGGACTGGGCTAAACTAAAGAGCTGTATGCGAATCCAACGCGTGTCTTCTGACATGCGGACAGGTGCGGCTGTCGCCGCCACAAACAAGAGGGGAGCCATCGCATGGCAACCACTTCTGAGAAGCTTCCGTTCGAGCGCGTCCACATCATCGGCATTGGTGGTGCCGGCATGAGCGGTATCGCGCTCGTCCTCCACGAGCGTGGCATTCACGTCACCGGCAGCGACCTCAAGAGCTCTCGCTACGTCCGCGAGCTCGAGGCTGCCGGCATCGAGGTCCACGTTGGCCATGACGCCGCCACGATCGACGCCGTGAACCCTGACGTCGTCGTCATCTCGACGGCCATTCCGGAGTCTAACCCTGAGGTCATCCGCGCACGCGAGCTTGGCATCGACGTCTGGCCGCGCGCCAAGATGCTCCCGGCCCTCTCTCTCGGCCACAAGACCATCGCGGTTTCCGGCACCCACGGCAAGACCACCACGTCCTCCATGGTCACCACCATGCTTGACCGCATGGAGCTCGACCCGTCGTTCCTCATCGGCGGTTTCGTCGAGGGCTACGACACGAACGCCCACAGCGGCAAGTCCGAGTTCTACGTGGCCGAGGCCGACGAGTCCGACGGTTCGTTCCTCTTCTTCGACCCGACCGTCGTCGTGGTCACCAACATCGAGGCGGACCACCTCGACCACTACGGCACCATCGAGAACCTCGAGAACACCTTCGGCCAGTTCATGGGCTCTGTGGGCGAAGACGGCTGGGTCGTCGCCTGTGGCGAGTCCGAGCGCGTGCGTAAGGTCGCCGCCTCCTGCGGCCGCAAGGTCGCCACGTATGGCTTCGAGGGCGACGGAGAGTTCGACTACGTCTGCGTCCCCGAGCCGACGCACCACTCCATCGAGAGTCACCTCACGGTGAAGACCCCCTCTGGCGCCGAGGTCAAGGTTGTCATCAAGGCCAACCCCGGCCGTCACAACATGCTGAACGCCACCGCCGCTATCGCCGTGGCGGACGTCCTCGTCCTCGACATCGAGAAGGCCGCTGCCGCCCTCTCCACCTTCGCCGGCGTCAAGCGCCGCTTTACCCACGTCGGCGACGTGGACGGCATCACCGTCGTCGATGACTACGGCCACCACCCCACGGAGGTCGCCGCGACCCTCTCCGCCGCCTCCGGCCTCGACTATGACCGCGTGGTCGTCGTCTTCCAGCCGCACCGCTACACGCGCACCAAGGCCCTGGCTGAGCAGTTCGGCCGCGCCTTCGACGACGCCGACGTCCTCTACGTGATGGACGTCTTCTCCGCGGGCGAGATGCCGATCCCCGGCATCTCCGGCAAGACCGTCGCCAACTCCGTCAAGGAGAACGGCCACGTCGCCGAGGTGAACTACGTCCCCAATCGTCGTGAGCTCATGGCTCGCCTCGTCGATGAGGTCCGTCCCGGCGACATCCTCCTGACCATGGGCGCCGGTGACGTCACCCTCGTGGGTCCGGCGTTCATCGAGGCCAAGAACGAGGCCTAGGGGCTGCGCTTGAGTCTGGCTAACGCATATCTCACACTCTCCGGTGCCGTCGACGCGGATATCACCCGCGGCGAGCGCCTCGCGCACCGCACAACGTATCGAATCGGTGGCCCCGCGGCGATGCTCGCCGTCTGCCACACGCCCGCGGCCCTCTCTCGCGTGATCGAGGTCCTCGGCGCCCAGGGCGTCGAGTGGGTCGTCATGGGCAAGGGTTCGAACCTGCTCGTCTCGGACGCCGGCTTTGACGGTTGTGTCATCGTCCTCGGCCGCGAGTTCTCCCGCATCGAGGTCCTGGCGGAGGATAACAAGATCGTCGCGGGTGCCGCCGTCCCGCTTTCGCGCGTGGTGACCGCGGCGACGAAGGCGTCGATGTCGGGCCTGGAGTTCGCCTGCGGCATCCCGGGCACGCTTGGCGGCGCCGTCTCCATGGATGCGGGTACGCGTCGCGAGTGGATTGGCCGTCGCATCGAGAGCCTCGTGGTCTTTCGCCCCGGAAGGGGCCTCATGCGCGTCTGGGGCACTGACGTCGAGTGGGGCTATCGTTGGACGAGCCTTGGCGGTGCGGATATCGTCCTCGAGGCGACGCTCGCCCTCGACCCCGGCGACCGCGCTGAGATCACCGCCCAGATGGAGCAGCTCCTCGCGCGCAGGCGCGCGACGCAGCCCATGGGCAAGCCCTGCTGCGGCTCGGTCTTCAGGAATCCTCCCGGAGACAGGGGTGCGGCCCAGCTCGTCGAGGCATGCGGCCTCAAGGGATACTCCTCCGGCGGCGCTCAGGTCTCTGACGTGCACGCCAACTTCGTCGTAAACAACGGCACCGCCACCGCGGCCGACGTCTTGGCCGTCATGAGGGCGATGCATGACAGGGTGAGGGAGGCAACGGGTGTCGACCTCCAACCGGAAGTCAAGTTCCTCGGCTTCACGTCGTAGCGCGCGCGGTCGCGTCGCCACGCCGCGTGGCTCCTCAAAGATAGCTTCGCGCACGGGATCGGGTCGCCCGGCCTCTGGGCTGCCGTCCGCGCGTCCCACGGCGCGAGTGGCCCCCAGGGTCGCCCCCGGCGCTCCGGCGGGCTCCAAGGCGGGTGGTCGCGGCAAGCTCAATACCCCGGCCTCGCGCCCCAAGACGCCTTCACCGTCGTCTCGCGATGCACTGCGCGGGCGTGATGGGGGCTCGGGCGGAAACGTCAACGTGCGTAGGGTTGCCGTTGGCGCGGGCATCGTTGCCGGCCTCGCCCTTGTCTCGCTGATCGTGCTTCTCGTCTTGGCGCAGCTGCCGGTCTTCGTGATCACCGGCATCAACGCCACGGCCTCGGAGCACGTGAGCGAGTCCCAGATCGCCAAGCTTGCCTCCGTCGAGGAGGGGACGACGCTGCTCAACGTCGACACCTCCCAGATCACGGAGAAGGTCTCAAAGAATCCCTGGGTCAAGCGCGTCATCATCAAGCGCGAGTTCCCGGATACGCTCGGGGTCTCCGTCGAGGAGCGTTCGGTTGCCGCGCTCGTCGTCATTGGCGGCGGTACGAGCGTGTGGGCGCTTGGTGACGACGGCGTCTGGATCGAGCCTGTGCAACTTGATACCTCTTCCGGGGAGGACGTCGTCCAGCTCGCCCTCGCCCGTGCGCAGGAGATGGGCTGCCTGCTCATCGCTAACGTGCCGGCCACGGTCAACCCCGCGCAGGGCGCGCCCTCGACCGATGACCCCATCCTCGATGTCCTGACCTACCAGAGCCAGCTCCCGGATTCCATCAG
>OLNE01000998.1_pt1 | contig 22387 bp, 20 predicted proteins | sample 1672431 | NCBI WGS metagenome assembly OLNE01 (sample SAMEA3136685, study PRJEB25190) | human gut metagenome | reverse complement strand
CCACAGCGGGGCCCATCATGGCACCGCCGGCAACCACCTTGCCCAGCTCGCCCTTAACGCCCACATAGTCCAGAATGTCCTGATAAGCGGTGCCCACGGGCACAACAACGTTCTGAGGCTTTGCGCAGGCATCGCCGTCCACGGTGATGGTACGCTGGACCACCGGCATACCGGTAGCCAGATACTTGCCCAGCGTGGAAACGCTGGTCACGTTCATCACGATAGCGCCTGCATCGGCGGGCAGACCGCCGTGGGGCACCTCGCGGCCGAGGCACTTCTCAATGAGGATCAGCTCTGCGCCGGTGCCGTAGACACTGGGCAGGGGCTTTACCTCGATGGTGCTGTCGTCCTTGGTCTTTTTGCACAGCAGGTCGATGCACTCGGGCTTGTTGTTCTCAATACCAATGATGCACTTCGGAATGCCGGTGTACTTCAGCACAGCCTTGATGCCGCGGATGATATCATCGCTGCACTCCAGCATCTCCTGCGTGTCGCTGGTCAGCCACACCTCGCACTCGGAGGCGTTGATCAGTAAAGTATCCACCGACTGCTTGGGCTGCAGCTTCACATCGGTGGGGAAGCCTGCGCCGCCCAGACCGACCAGACCGCACTCGCGCACGGCGGCAAGGAAGCTGGCCTTATCGGTGACTTCCGGTGCCTTGACAGCCGGGTCTACGGTCTGCTTGCCATCGGTCTTGATGACAACAGAATCGCACATACGGCCATTGGACAGACGGAAAGGTTCCACTGCAGCTACCGTACCGGAAACGCTGGAGTGGATGTTTGCGGAGACAAAGCCGCCCGCCTCACCGATCTTGGTGCCGACGAACACTTCATCGCCTTTTTTGACCAGAGCCTTGGCGGGTGCGCCAATGTGCTGGCTCATAAGGATGCGTACCTGCGCGGGCAGAGGCATCGGGATAGGTTTGCTTGCAGCAGTTGCCTTGTCATGCGGCGTATGCGCGCCAAGCGCCGCACGTTTCAGCTTGTTCAACATGGATTTCAAATCCCCCATTCTGCTTGAATTGCCATCCCCACGCCCATGCAGGCGCACTGGTACAGGGACAGCAGCTGCTTAACACACTTATTGTATCATTTTGGCGCGGGAAGTCAACGACATCACGGCTCAAATGATGAATTTTCCTGAACTTTCTTATTCGTTTTCGCAGATTAGTTTTAACTAACTACCGTATTTTTCTTTTTGTTCTCCCTCTTCTGCCGTTTGCCTTTACTGTGGGAATATGCTATACTATACCTAACATGACAGGCGGAACGTCCCCCGCTCCGCTCCCGAACTTCACAAGGAGGCACCAAACCATGAAAGTTCTCAAAGCTCTGCTCGCCGTCCTCACCACACTGGCTGTCGCCCTGACCGCCATTCTGCTGCTCTGGCAGGATAAAAGCGCCCCGCGCTATATCAAGATCTACGAAAACGAGCAGTAATATTTTTCTTGCAAAACAGCACCCCGGCCAAGCGGTGATATATACCGCCCGGCCGGGGTGTTTTTGCGCTATCCGGCAGACCACACAAAAACGCCGCCGACTTTTTGTCAGCGGCGTTTGCGCATATTCAGTAGGTCATCACGACCACCATAAAGGGGCAGTTTTCCATTGTTGCAGGGTCAGTGTTCTGCACAACGCCCACGCCCACAAGGGTGGCTTTCTTACTCTTGACCAGTGCATTGTTGCGTTCTGCGCTCACTCCCTCTGTCTTGTTTGCCCACTTTTCGAACCAGTACGCATCCGGGTAAGCGCGCTGCAGTGCGCCAAAACCGATCGATGCTTTTTTGCCCACCTCCTTCTTGCGGACGTTTGCACAGGCAGCAGTATAATCCATGTTGGTACTCGGATCCTCGCCATATTTTCCCTTGACGCCATCCAGCTGCACCTGTGCCATCTCCTTGGCGAACGCACAGGCCTGCTCGTTCAGCTCCAGCGGGGTGTTATTGCCGTTGTTCTTGCGCACTGTGTTCAGTGCTTCCACCACCGCAGCCACCTTCTGCGCCTCGGTCTTTTCGTCGGTGGGGTCTTTGCCGGTCTCGCTGCTGCCCGGCTTATCCGGCGTATCCGGTGCGGAAGGGCCGGAGGGCCCGCAGGCTGCTAAAAGCAGCAGCGCCATTGCAGCTGCAAGAGCCGCTGCCGTCCATCGTTTCCAAAGCTTCATCTGTGGTCCCCCGCTTTCTTCTTATAGGAGCGCGTTGCTCCACGGTTTCATCTTATCCCCTGCTGCGGCGCGTTGTCAATGGGCAGATGCGCCAAACTTTGCCGGAAAGTTTCGGCATAGCGTGCAAAAGCAGGAACATAATTCCGGAAAATCTACCGATTTTCCGGAATTGCTTTTTCACCGGTCACACTGCGCGGGCTTTTCTGCACGCAAAAAGGCTGCCGCACAGCCTGTGTGCGGCAGCCCGGGGTACAGATCAAAGGTGATTTGCAGGGGTCGTAGTCGGCGTGTAGGTGATCAGGATCAGGGTATAGCTCTTATCGCCGATCTTGTGCGTAGCTGCGCCGATCTCGACCTTATTGTCACCGGGGTTGAACGTGCCGGTGCCGAGGGGCACAAACCGGTAGAGGCCCGCGGCATTCGCCATCCACTCCATCTTCAGGAATTCGCCCATCACGCCGCTGCTCTTGATCTGACTGTCGACATCGATCGGGTTGAACATGCAGGGCGTTTTTTCGAGGTCAATTTTGGCTGCCTTTATAACAGCAGGATTCTGCAGCAGTTCCTTGGCATCCACGCCCTTGTTTTCCATCTGCTCGGCGGCTGTATCGGCGGCTGCCAGCAGTGCGGCGGCCATTTCATCTGCCTTTTTGGTGTGGGTCACAGTCTCGTCTACGTCTGTTAAATTATCGATCGTTATTTTCAGCAGCTCGTCCTGCATGGCGTAGCTATTGCCGCCGCCGCAGCCTACCATCGTTAATGCCAGTGCAGCGGCCAGCACGGCGGCTGCCAATTTTTTGAACAGTTTCATCGTTTCCTCCTTGCCGCAGCCTGCAATGGATCTGCCGGGGCAGCTGCTGCAGGCCGCATCTTGTAAATATACCGTTCCGGTCTTGGGGCATCCGTAAGGGCTGTCACAGCCCGGACGCTCTTATTTCATGAGCATAAGCACCCAGTTCTCGCCGTCAAGCGTGCCAATGGCAAGACCAAACTCAAATTTTCTTCCGATGTGAGGATCGCCGATTGCAAGATCAGCATCCCGCCGAAGCTGATCTGCAAGACTAAAAGGCTTAAACTGATTCATGGTATTGCTGATGTAACTCGGAACGTACACCAAGGAGACCTTATAAGCATCCTTTTCCGGGTCAATGCCGAACTTTTGCAGGAACGTCTCATCATCCAGCAGCTCCTGCAGATCCGGCCAATCTTCGTCTTCGTCCAAAGCAGCGATCTCGTTATTATACTCTGTCAGCAGTTTTGCCGCCAAGGCATCCAGATCCTTGCTGTTCGTGGCCTGCTCGTTACGCATAACAGCATCATCCGAGACAGCGTTCTTGACCTGCTGGGCAAGGCCTGTCTTGGAGCCGCAGCCCACCATCATCAGTGCCAGAGCCGCCACCAGTACGGCAGCCGCCAGTTTCTTGAACAATTTCATGCTTCATGCCTCCTTCTTCGTCAGACACTATCCTATGCGGCCCGGACGTTTCCCAAGCCTGCTTTCTTTCATTTTACCGTCACATTTGCAATACTGTCAATACACAGAAGTCCTAAAGTTTTTCCAGCAAATTTCAGCAATTCGCGCAAAAAAAAGCTGCCGCACAGTCTGTGCAGCAGCCTTTTGGGCTTAGTAATCCTTTTCGCAGCCAAGCAGGAATTTCATGTAGGCAAAGGTGCGCTCCCGGCCAAGATCCCGCACCATGCACAGCAGCTTTTCCAGCAGTGCCCGGGTCTCCGGGTGCATCAGGTAGTGATCCTTGCTGCGCTGGTAGTACTCCCACGCAGAGGCATCAGTGTACTTATCGCCCAGATAGATCTGGCTTGCCGCCACCCGGTCGCACACCATCTCGCAGACGTACCGCAGGGGGATCTTCATGCCGGTCAGGCCGGTCTTGGTGGTGCTATAATCGATCCAGTATTCCAGATGATGCTTGTTGCGCCCCTTGTGGTGCAGCCACGCCGAGGTGTAGCCCTTGGCTGCGCGCTCGGCTTCGTTGGGGCTGTGGTCACCCTGATAATAGATGCACCCGGGGATGAACTCGGTGGGGCTGTACTTGCTCAGGTCGTGGGCAAGACCCTGCTCATACAACCCGCATTCAAAGCAGTATTTCATCACCAGCAGCTTGTGCCGGGTGATGGTCTCGAAATGACCCTTGATGTTCATGCTGTTATTCCCTCCACTGCACCGTGATGCGGCCCTCTTTCAGCCCGCGCAGATCATCGCTTTCGGAAAAATCCTCCCGGTCCATGGTCAGGTTGGGGTTGTAGTAGGGGTCATGCAGGATGTTCTCCTTGCCGTGCACCTCGTACAGACGCTGCTGCTCGGCGGCAAAGCGCCGTGCCTTTACCGGGTCTTTCTCGTCCCCGCCGCGGCTCTTGCTCTCGTAGTGGGTCAGCTGGGCGTAGGGCGTCCACGCAATGCGGTAGCCCGCATCCCGCACCCGCAGGCAGAAGTCCACATCGTTGAAGGCCACCGCAAAGGCTTCGTCCAACCCCTTTACCTCGTCCCACACGCTGGTCTTTACCAGCAGGCAGGCACCGGTCACAGCGGAAAAGTCCTGCACCGTGGCGGTGCGGAACAGATACCCGCTGCCGCCTGCCTTTTTGTACTTGTGGCTGTGCCCCGCGTAGCCCCCCAGCCCGGTAATGACGCCCGCGTGCTGGATGGTCTCGTCCGGGTAAAAGAGCATTGCACCGCACACTGCCGCCCCGCCGGGGTGAGCGCATTGGCGCAGAAGTTCAGTGAGCCATTCGCCGCTGCGCACCTCCACGTCGTTATTCAGCAGCAGCAGATATTCGCCGGTGGCGTATTTGCGGCCAAAGTTGTTGATGCCGGAAAAGTTGAAGCCCTTTTTCGGGTAGGTGACCACCCGCAGGCCGTCGTAGCGCTGCTGCGCCTTTTTATAGTAGGCAAAGGTGGCGGGGTCGGTGGAGTTGTTCTCCACCACGATCACCTCAAAGTGCTCCCATTCAGTCTTTGTCCAGATGCTGTGCAGGCACTTTTCCAGATCCTCGGTGTGGTCCTTGTTGGGGATGAGGATGCTCACCTTCGGCTCGCCCACGATGTCCCACTTCACCCGGTAGGTGCTGGGGAACAGGCCGTCCTCCACCGTGCCGGTGCGCCCGGTGCGGGTCAGGTGGTCTGCCAGCGCCTTTTTGGCCGCTGCCGCCACATAGGGCTTTGCGTCTGCACCGCCGGAGGTAGACCCCGCGTGCACCCGCCAGTAGTAGAGCACCTGCGGCACATGGGCGGCACCGCCGGTCTTTTCCAGCAGACGCAGGAACAGATCATGATCCTGACTGCCGTCGCATTCCGGGCGTTCGCCGCCCAGCTGCTCCCACAGCGCTTTTTGGAACACCGCCAGATGGCAGATGTAGTTGCAGCACAGCAGGTAATCCGGGGCGTAGTCCGGCTTGAAGTGCGCCACCATGGGGCGGCGGATGCTTTTGGTGAACAGTGCCTCGTCGCTGTACAGAAATCCGTCCGGTTCGCCGCGCTGCCGCAGCTGCAGGATGGCCTTGCCCATGGTGTACAGGGCATGGGGTGCCAGAATGTCGTCGTGGTCAGCCAGCGCCAGATACTCCCCTGTTGCCAGCTGCGCGGCGGCGTTGGTGTTGGCCGCGATGCCCTTATTTTCGATCTTTTTATATACGATTCGTTGATTCTTTTGCTGATATTCCTTTACGATCCGCTCCACGTCCCCGTGGGCAGCGTCCGAAGCATCGGCAAGGCAGAGCTGTCCGTTGGGCGCGGTCTGCCCCACAAAGGAATCCAGAAATTCCCGCAGGTATTTTTCCGGGGTGTTATACAGCGGGGTCAGCACCGAAATGGTGGGCAGACCGCAGTCTGCCGCCGTTTTGCCTGCCATCTCTGCGCGCTGGGCTTCCAGCACCTTTTTGGCGGGCAGGTAGCGCGCACGTTTGCCAAAGCAGCGGCGCTTCACAAAGCCCGCGCCGCGCCTGACCATGGTGGGCAAGCCCTCGTCCTTTGTCAGCTGCACGGCATAGCCGGCAAGCTCCTTGGCGCGTTTCAACCGTACATTCATATCAGACCTCGCCGCGCTGGGTCGCCTTGTAGGCGGCGCAGACTGTCTGGGTATCCCCGTTCATTTTCAGGTGGCCGTGGCTCAGCCATGCCACCTTGGTGCACATCCGCTCGATCTGCTCGATGGAGTGGGACACCAGAATGACCGTGGTGCCGCCCGCCATCAGCTCCTGCATCCGCTTTTCGCACTTCTGCTGGAACAGGAAATCGCCCACCGACAGCACCTCGTCCGCAATAAGAATATCGGGCTTTGTGATGGTGGCAATGGCAAAGCCGATGCGTGCCACCATGCCGGAGGAGTAGTTTTTCAGCGGCACATCCAGAAAGTTTTCCAGTTCGCTGAATTCTACGATCTCGTCAAATTTTTCGTCCAGATACTTGGGCGAGAAGCCCAGCACCGTGCCGTTGAGGTAGATGTTCTCGCGGGCGGTCAGATCCATATCAAAGCCCGCGCCCAGCTCGATGAGCGGGGCGATGGTGCCGTTCACGGTCACCTTGCCCTTGCTGGGCTTGTACACCCCGGCAATGGTCTTGAGCAGGGTGGATTTGCCCGAGCCGTTCAATCCCACAAGGCCGTAAAAATCGCCGGGCATGATGTCCAGACTGACGTCCTTTAAAGCGTAGAACTCGTCGTATTGCAGCCGCCCCTGCACCATGGCCAGAAAGTACTCCTTCAGGCTCTCATGCTTTTCCTTGGAAAGGTTGAAGCACATGGAAACATTGTCCACTTTGATGATCGGTTCCATTGTTCACCCTCCTTAAATGTGCAGCACAAAGTGGTCCTGCGTTTTGCGGAACACCTGCAGCCCCACTACCATGGACACTACGGCGCAGATGCCACAGACAAGGAACATATTTACGTCCAGCGGGATGCCCCACATCACCGTGCGGCGGAAGCCCGTGATATACCAGTACATGGGGTTCAGTTTGATGATCTGCTGCATATTGAACCCGCCGATGGAAAAGGTCATCTGGGTGGGGTCGTAGAAGATGGCGGAGAAATACAGCAGCGCGGTGACGAACACGCTCCAGATGTGCATGATATCCCGGAAGAACACGGTAGCCGCCGCTAAGAACATACTGACCCCGAGGCTGAAGAAGAACAAGGTCACCAGCGGGTACAGCGCCTCAAAAATGGTCAGGTGGAAAGGCGCGCCGGTAAAGATCATGACCAGCAGCAGCGCCACAAAGCTGAAGATGCAGTTCACCATGGCAAAGCAGCACTTTTCCAGCGGGAAGATATACTTGGGGATATACACCTTTTTCAGCAGCGGGGCGGCGCTGAGCACGCTGCTCATGCTGGTGGAGGTAGCCTCGTTGAAGAAGTTGAACAGCAGCTGACCGCACATCAGAAAGACGGCAAAGTTGTCGATGCCGCTGCCGCGCATATCCATCAGGCTGCTGAACACCGCCCAGTACACAAGGCACATCAGCAGCGGGTTCAAAACGCTCCACACCACGCCCAGCACGCTGCGGCGGTATTTCAGCTTGAAATCACGGCTTACAAGGTTCCACAGCAGATAGCGGTAGCGCCAGAAGCCATTCCACATTGCTTTGAGTTTTGCCACGGGCGATCACCACTTTTCAAAATACTCGAACTTCTGGGCGGCAAAGGGCTCGTGCAGCTTGTCCTTTGCGCTGGTCTTGTGCTCACAGCCGCAGTCCGGCCACTGCACGTTGACGGTGGGGTCATCGTAGGGGATGCCGCCCTCGCTGGTGGGGTCGTAGACATCGGTGCACTTATAGCAGAACTCTGCCACATCGCTCAGCACCAGAAAACCGTGGGCAAAGCCCTCCGGGATATAGAACATCTTCTTGTTGTCCTCGGAAAGGGTCACGCCCACCCACTTGCCAAAGGTGGCGCTGTGGGGGCGGCAGTCCACGGCCACATCGTACACCTCGCCCTTGGTCACGCGCACCAGCTTGCCCTGGGTGTGGTTCTTCTGGAAGTGCAGCCCGCGCAGCACGCCCCGGGTGGAGCGGCTCTGGTTGTCCTGCACAAATTCCTTGTCGATACCGGCCTCTGCGAACTGGTCCTTCTGGTAGGTCTCCATAAAATAGCCACGGTCGTCGCCGAACACCTGCGGCTCAATGACCACCACGCCGGGGATCTCGGTCTGCGTAAAAATAAACTTACCCATGATATTGTACCTCTCTTTTTTTCTGAAAGCTTTTTCTTTATCTGGAAAAGTCTGGTTTTGAACAGGCTTTTACGCTTTTTTATGGTGCCTTGCCGTTTTGCGGCGCTTTTTCAGGCGGGAATGTACCCGCAGCACCAGTACGGTAACCACGGCTGCACCTATGGTGCACCCCACCGAGATGCCCGCCAGCAGCCATGCGCTGCTGCCCGGTTCCACGTCCCTGGCGGCTTCCAGCTTTGTGCCGGTGCTCTGCTCCAGCAGCTCCGCCAGACCGGTGATCTCTGCCTTTACCCGCACGCTGGTGCTCTCCTGCTGCGCGCCGCCGTTCAGGGTGTACACCGCATACACGGCGGGCTCTGCGCCAAGCAGATACTGCTCCGGCAGCTCCAAGTCCACGGTCACGTCCTGCGCGGATAAGCCCTCGGCCAGCAGCAGCTTCACCCCGGGGTCGGCCACAGTAACGGTGCCAAGGCTCTGCCCGCCGCCCGCCACAGCCAGCTGTGCGGTGACCGTGCCGCCGGGCAGCTGGGTGTAGCTTTTATAGGTGGAAAAGGCGTAGTCCAGCAGGGTGCGCATATCGTTATATTTATCGGTGCTCAGCTGGCTTTGCATGGTCGCGCAGATCAGCCGCACCCCGTCCTGCTCCGCCAGACAGACATAGCTGTACCGGGCGGTGTTGGTATAGCCCAGCTTGGAGCCCAGCACACTGTCGATATGGTAGCGGCTGGAGCCGATGCGGATCTTATCCTGCTGGGAGAAGTAGCGGGTCACCGGCTGGATGTTGGTGGGCTGCATGGTGTACATCTCGTTGCGGGTGAACAGGTCCTCAAACCCCGGCTGCTGCAGCGCCCAGCGCAAAATCTGTGCCATATCGTAGCAGCTGGTGTAGTGGTCCTCGTCGCTGATGCCATGGGGGTTTGAAAAGTGGGTGTGGGCAAGGCCAAGTTCCTCCACCTGTGCATTCATGGCCGCCACGCCGTCCGCGATGGTGCCGCCGCCGAAATACTCCGCCAGCAGGTTGGCGCCGTCGTTGGCGCTGGCCATCTGGGTGGCGTACAGCGCATCCGCCAGGGGGACTTCTTCCCCCTCCAGCAGAGCGATGTGGCTGGAATCCGTGCCCGCCAGCGAGTAAACGTCCTCATGGCTCACGGTCAGCTTTACGTCATCCCAGTCCCCCTGCGCCTTTTCGCAGGCAAGACCAAGGGTCATTACTTTGGTAATGGAGGCCGGGTGCAGCTCCTCGTCCATATTCTGCTGCGCCAGCACAAGGCCGGTGTCTGCATCCATGATGCAGTATGCCCGGGTATTGGCCAGCGCCGGGCCGGCTGCTGCCGCGCCGGGCATCAGTACAGCGCCTATCAAAAGCAGCACAGTGCACAGTGCTGCGGTAAATTTTTTCATCTGGTATTCTCCGCTTATCCGTTTTATGCCAGCAAGACATCATTTGAAGTATACCACATTTTTTCCCCGCTGAAAAGAGATTTACGCATTCCTTTGTCCCAGCAGCACCGGCTGCAGCTGCTCGCCCCGCAAAGCGGCGTCCACGGCGGCGGGCAACAGGGCAAGGTCGGCCTTCAGGCTCTGGGGCTTGGCAAAGGGGTCGTCCTGCCCGTAGGGCACAAAGTAATAGTGCTTGCGCTGGCACAACCGCGCCATATTTTCGCCGGAGGCGCCAAGGCCGTCGTTGGTAGAGACTGCCAGCACCACCGGGCTGCCCACCCGCAGCAGGCTTTTAGCGGCAAGGGTCACCGGCGTATCCGAAAGCCCCGCCGCCAGCCGCGCCAGCGTTGCGCCGGTGCAGGGGGCGACCACCAACGCCTGCGCCAGCCGCCGGGGGCCCAGCGGCTCCACCGCCTGCAGGGTGTCCAGCACCGGATGCCCGGTAACGGCCTGTAAGCGCTGCCGCCAGCTTTCCCCCGTACCGAACCGGGTATCCTGCTGCGCGGCAAAGCTCATGACGGGCAGCAGCGTCCAGCCCTGTGCCGTCAGCGCCTGCGCCGCGCCCAAGGCGTCCTCCAACGTGCAAAAGCTGCCGCACACCGCAAAGGCAAGACAGCCCTTTTTCTCTGTAATCATATCTTCTCCTCCCGCTCCTGCAAAATGGCTTGCACCGTGCGCGCCAGCGCCTCCCCTGCCGTTTCCGGTGCCCAGACCGTCGGCAGGCTCAGCGCGTGCAGCGCCGTGTGCCCCAGCCGCCGGGCGGCGGCAAAGTCCGTGCCGCCGGGCTTTGAGGCCAGATCCACGATCAGGCACCCCTTCGGCAGCGCCGCCAGCACTTGCGCTGTCAGCACCGGCGCGGGGATGGTGTTCACCACCGTATCAAAGGCGGCAGCTGCGGCGGCAAGCTCTGTCAGCGGCACCGCCCGCAGACCAAGCTCCTCCGCCATCGCCCGCTGCACCGGGCGGCGTGCCGCCACGGTCACCCGCGCGCCCAGTGCCGCCAGACGCACCGCCAGCGCCCGCCCCACCGGGCCAAAGCCCAACACCAGCACCGCCGCGCCCCACAGGGTACGGCTGCGCCGTTCCAGCAGAATGCCGATGCAGCCCTCGGCGGTGGGGATGGCGTTATACACGGTCAGCTCCGGGCGGGCAAAGTAGTCCACCAGTTCCACCCCCGCCGCCCGGGCGATAGTCCTTGCGCTGTCCGTCACCTTACCGCCCAGCGCCAGTGCCCCGGGCTTTGCCATGCCCAGCAGCTGCGCCAGCGGCAAATCAGCCTGTTCCAGCGGGAGCGGCAGCAGGATGTAGTCTGCCTGCGGCAGCTGCTGCACGCCACCCACCGTATACCCCGCCCGCGCCAATGCACGCCCTGCCGCCGCCTGCCGGGCATCGCTGCCCACCACCGCAAACCGCTTTGTCTGCCTCATGTCGTCATCTCCCCTTTTCCGCTGTGCACCATCCTATGCAGGAAGAGGAAACTGCGTGAGCGGGAAGGTGCTGACCGGCAGAAACAAAAAAGCTCCCCCTTTCGGGGGAGCCGGCATCGCGCAGCGATGACTGAGAGGATTCTTAGTTCAGCGCTTCTTCCAGCACCTTCAGCAGGTGCGGGATATCCAGCGGCTTTGCGATGTGGCCGTTCATGCCCGCATTCAAGGCGTTCTGCTTGTCCTCTTCAAAGGCGTTAGCGGTCATGGCAAAAATGGGGATGCCCGCCTTGCGGGGGTCGGGCAGGGCACGGATACGCCGGGTGGCTTCGTAGCCGTCCATCCGGGGCATCTGGATGTCCATCAAAATCAGATCATACTGCCCGGGCACGGACTGCTCCATCTTCTCCACCGCTTCAACGCCGTCTCCGGCGGTATCCACAAGGAAGCCCGCTTCCTTTAAGATCTCTATGGCGATCTCCCGGTTCAGGGCGTTATCCTCCACCAGCAGCAGGTGCTTACCGCTGAAGTCTGCCTTGGGCGGCAGGGCGGGCGTCTGGGTCGACTGCACCCGGAAGGGCTCTGCCAATACCTTGCGCAGCTCCGAGAGGAAGAGCGGCTTTTCGCAGAAGGCGGTCACACCGGCGGCGCGCGCTTCCTCCTCGATATCCGCCCAGTCATAGGCGGTCAGGATGATGATGGGGCAGCTGTCCCCGATGACCTTGCGGATCTGCCGCACGATCTCGATGCCGTTCATATCCGGGATGAGCCAGTCGATGATATACACGCTGAAAGCATCGCCCTGCTCCACGGCGTACTTCGTGCGGATGACTGCTTCCTTGCCGGAGATGGTCCACTCCGGCCGCATGCCGATCTTGGAAAGCATGGTGCTGACGCTCAGGCAGGTGTTGGTGTCGTCGTCCGCCACCAGTGCCCGCAGCCCTTCCAGCTGGGGCAGTTGCTTGATCTCCGCCTTCTGCCCGCTGAGAGGGAAGCAGAGGTTCACGATGAACTCGCTGCCCTTGCCCGGCTCGCTTTCAAGGGCGATGGTGCCGCCCATCAGGTCTACGATATTCTTGGTGATGGAAAGGCCGAGACCCGTGCCCTGAATACCGCTGACGGTGGAGCTTTCCTCCCGGGTGAACTCCTCAAAGATGTGCTTCTGGAACTCCTTGTTGATGCCGATGCCGTTGTCCTTGATGCGGAACTCATAATTGCCGCAGCCCTTGGGCGCGCCGGGCTTCTGAGCAATGCGGATGCTCACCATGCCGCCGGTGGGGGTGAACTTGATGGCATTGGAAAGGATGTTCAGCAGCACCTGATTCAGCCGCAGCGGGTCGGTGATGATGTCCTCGTCCACCACGTCCATGGTGTCGATGAACAGCGCTAAGCGCTTGGAGCTGATATTGGGCTGGATGATGGAGCGTATATCGTGCACGAGATCCGGCAGATGCACCGCCTTTTCCTCGATCTTTACCTTGCCGCTCTCGATGCGGCTCATGTCCAGCACATCGTTGATGAGGGAGAGCAGGTGCTGGCTGGAAGTGGAGATCTTTTTCAGATAGTCCAGCACCTGTTCCTTATTCTCAACATGGGTCGCCGCCAGCGAGGTGAAGCCGATAATGGCGTTCATCGGGGTGCGGATGTCGTGGCTCATGTTGAACAAAAACTCCCGCTTGGCGCGGTTTGCCGCTGCCTCATGCCGGACGGCAAGTTCCAGCTTGCGGTTCTGCTCCTCCAGCCGGGCGTGGTACTTCTGCTCCTGCTCCCTTTTTTGCTGCTCCGCAAGCTTCATGGAGCGGCGGCGCAGCGTTTGCAGCACTGCCACACAGATCAGATAGAAGATCAGTGCCGTCAGCAGTGCGCTGCTGAAATTGCGGAACACCGATTTTTCGTCGATATAGAGATACAGATCAAAATTCTGTCCGTTGCTGTACATCCCGAAATAGCAGCCGGAATTTGCCCAGTCGCGGGTGTGGGTCAGAATGTCGGGCGCACCGGCCTTGCGGATGCCCTGCACCAGCGGGCTGTTCGTGGTGTACAGTCCGATGAGGCTCGGGTCGTTTGCGGCGATCACCTTGTCGTCCTGCACGATAAAGATGGTGCCGCTGATGTTCTTCGGGTAGCCGTCCAGCACGCTTTGGATGGACAGGGCTGTCCCCTCCACAAACTCCGGCGGGGTCACCCGGTACGCCAGCAGCACGGCATCCCCCGCTGCGGCGCGGCGGGTGGCAATATCCACCGCTGTACCATCCTGTAACAGAATGCGCTTGAGATAGGTCTTTTGCGGGTTCTGCAGCACATTCAGCGCGGCTTGCTCTCGCAGCGATTCCGCAAACTGCGCATAGCCGATATTACCATCCGTATATTCGCACAGTGATTCTCCATTTTCGTCCAGTACGGCAATGCCGGTAAGCCAGAGGGACTCCGTTTCTGCCCGGAGGCTTTCGGGGTCGTAGAGATCCAAGGTATCATTTTCGGCCAGCTGCCGCACCGAGACCGCCATCCGGCGCAGCGACTTTGCGGTGATGGTATCGTTATATTTTTCGTAGCTGGTGGACTGCACCTTTACAAAGTTGATGGTGCGGTCAAAGTATTCCTCGGTAGCGCGCATGGACTCCCGCCCGGAGAAGAGGGTCACTGCCAGCAAAAGCAGCACGCCCATCAGCAGGTAGAGCGCCGCCACCCGCATATTGGGCGTGAACGTTTTCTTGTTACGGTTCAAGGGCGTCCACCTCCAGATATTTTTCCGGGTCCGGCAGATATTTGCCTACGATCTGCTTCATCGTGCCGTCGGCGCGCATGGCGGCAAAGGTCTCGGTCAGCTTTTCGTCCAGCCCGCGGGTGTCGTTCAGCGCAAAGGCCACGCCGATGCCGGTGACCAGCAGCGGCTCCTCCAGAATGCGGAAATTGGCATTGCAATCCTGCATATACCGCAAAATGGCGGCCTCGTGGGCGGCAATGGCATCCACATAGCCGCAGTTCAGCATAGCGTACTGCACACTGCGGTCCTCGGCGCTCAGCAGTTCACCAAACTGCGGGATGCGGGGGTCGGTGCCGGCGAGGAAGATTTCCTCCGGCTTGGTGGTGCTTTGCACCATCATGGTCTTGCCCGCAAGGTCGGCAAGCGTTTCAATGCCGCTGTCGGCATTGACCGCCACCACCTGACGGCTGACCATATACGGCCCTACCCAGCGGTACAGCTGCTCCCGCCCATCCATGGAAAAGCAACCCCAGATGCAGTCGATGGCACCACTTTCCACAAGGTTTGTTTTCTGCTCCCAGTCAATGATTTCAAACCGTACCGCATACCCTATGCGGGCAAAGGCCTCGGTGGCAATGTCCACATCAATGCCGGTGGGCGTGCTGTCATTGTTCAGATAGATAAAAGGCGGGTAGTTATCGCTGCCCACCGTAAGCTCGGGCAGCGCTGCCGCCGCCTGTGTTTTGCCGCAAGCGGTCAGCCCGGCTGCCGCTGCCGCCGCGCACACCTTTAAAAAGGTACGGCGGGGTATTTTATGGTTGAATCGCTGTTTTGTCACGCGTAGATGTCCTCACATTACCATTGTAAAATTTCCTGTTTCAGTTCCCCCTGCACGTCCAGCAGACACTGCAGCAGCAGCGGGTTGAAGGCTCCGCACTCGCCGTTCGTGATCATCTGGACAGCCGTTTCGTGCGGGAAAGCCTTTTTATAGCACCGTTCGCTGGTCAGTGCGTCATACACATCCGCCATGGAGACCAGCTGGGCGCTGATGGGGATATCGTCGCCCTTCAGCCCGTCCGGGTAGCCTTTGCCGTCCCAGCGCTCGTGGTGCCAGCGGGCGATCTCGTAGGCGGTCTGCAACAGCGGCTGGTCTGCAAAGCTTTCAGTCTTTTGCAGCATCTCTGCGCCCAGCATACTGTGGGTCTTGATCACCGCAAATTCTTCTGCGGTCAGCCTGCCGGGCTTATTCAGGATGGCTTCGTCAATGCCGATCTTGCCGATATCGTGCAGCGCCGACGCCAGCGGGATGTTATCCTGCTGCTCGGGGGTCAGGTCGTAGCGGCTGGTCAGCTCCATCAGCCGGTGCAGCAGCGTCTCGGTGATGATGCGGATGTGCCGCACATGAGAGCCGGACTCGCCGTTGCGGAACTCCACGATCTGGCTCAGCACGCCCACCAGCACATCGGTGTTCTTTTCCCGTGCGCGGATCTGGTCAGACACCATCTGCACCAGCCGCCGCTGCTTGGCGTACAGCTTGATGGTGTTGGACACCCGGCGGTAGACGATCTTGGCGTCAAAGGGGCGGTTGACATAGTCGCTGGCACCCAGCTCGTAGGCCTTGCGGATGGCTTCCTCCGAGTCGTCACTGGAGATCATGATCACCGGCACATCCTCGATGGTGTGGTTGGTGTTCATGGTGCGCAGCACCTCAAAGCCGTCCATGACCGGCATATTGATATCCAGCAGCACCAGCGAGGTCTGCCCGGCGTTTGCCCGCAGCAGCTCCAGACACTGCTTGCCGTTCTCGGCTTCCAGAATGCGGTAGTCCTCGCCCAGAATGCCGGCAAGCATCATGCGATTCATCATGGAATCGTCCACCAGCAGGATCACGGGCTTTTCCCCTAAGACATCCTTCTGTGCAGCCAACCGGCTGTCCTGTGTGTCCACCGCCACGGCGTCCTTGTGGTTTTTGGCCTGATACATTATAAAATCTGCCCGGCGCACCACGTTCTCCATAGGGTCGGCAAGGGTCTGCATCGCGCCGCCGATGCTCAGCGACAGCCGGAAATGGGGGTAGCCCGGCACCACCGTTTGCTACACGGCGGTGCGGATCTGCTCCAGCTTTACCTTGAAATAATCCGCCGGGATGCCGGGCAGCACCAGCAAAAACTCGTCGCCGCCGTAGCGGATCAGCAGATCTGTTTCCCGGATGCAGCTGCGGATGGCCTTTGCAACGGTTTCCAGCGCCAGATCTCCGGCGTGGTGGCCGTAGGTATCGTTGCAGATCTTGAAATCGTCGATATCCATCAGGGCGATGCCCGCCGGGCCGAGGTTATTGCGCACCACTTCCTCGTAAAAGCGGCGGTTGTAGGTGCCGGTCAGGGCGTCGTGGTTCAGCCGCTGCCGGTAGCTCTGTTCTTTTTCCATGTTCCGGGCAGTAGTCTGGGCAAACTGTGCCTTCTGCTCCTCCATCTGCTGCATCATCCGCAGCAGGTTGCGGTTGGCGGTTTCCAGCGCCTCCCGCTGGGTACGGTTCTGCTGTTCCAGCTTTTCCCGCAGCTCCATATAGGGGGTGATATCCGTGATCGTGCCCACGATATAGCCATCGCCGTGCCATTCCACCCGGTTGGCGGCGCTGGAGACCCAGCGGTAGCCGTTTTTGCCCAACAGCCGAAAGATGTTGTCGCCATTCTTGGCGTAAGTCGCGCTGTTTTCCGCGTTCCGGTAGCGCAGCCCGGTCGCCAGATCATCCGGGTGCACCAGCGCGGTGTAGCGGTTATCGAACCTTGCCGCAAACTCTGCCCGCCCCCAGCCCAGTATCTCCAGAAAGCGGTCGCTGATATAAATAAAGGGATAGCCTTTTTCCGGGTCATCCGCACAACAGTGGAAGCCGCCCGGTATATTCTGTGCATAGCGTTCCAGCCGCAGAAATCCTTTTTTTATTGTCTCGTCTGTTTCCATTTTACCTTTCCTGCCTTTTTCTCCGCGCGCCGCAGCACGCAGTACCCCCTGTTACCGCAATTTCAAACTTTACCTTCCTGTACGCCCCGCTTTTGGGCATACTGTAACAGTGTAATTCTATTATCAAAACTGCCTAGATGCAAGCATTTTTTGCCAGTTTGGCCAATGGAAAGGCAGGTAAGGCAACGCAAAAAAGCCGCCGCACAAAAAGTGCAGCGGCTTTGCGGGGCGTCACCTCACAGCCAGCGCTCTGCGATGATCCACCACATACCGGGCAGGTTGATTCGACCCAGCAGATGCTCCAATACGATCAGCATGGTATTCTCCTTTCAGACCGTCCGTTTCAGCCGAACAGCCCCTTCAGTAAAAACAGAAGCAGCTTAGTCAAGCTGCCGCCGCCCAAAAGGCCGAGCAGCGGCCCAAGGCCTTGAAACATGGAAGGGTTGCTCCTTTCGTTTCATTCCGTCCCGACTGCTGCCGGGTGCCGGTCTGCTTTATATACGAACCAGTCCGCTGCAGGATTGCAAATGCCGTGGTGGTAAATATTGGGAGTATTGCAGTTGCCGTCTGCCTTTACGACCCCTTCCCGTGAAAAAGTTGCTCAGAAACGCCCGCAGGCGTTTCTGAGCAACAAATCAAAAATACTATTTCCGCTGAAAATGCCCATAGCAGCGCGGAGGGCATTCCAAATCGTCTTACTTAAAACGCTTCCATGCCGGGGTAGACGGCGCTTTCGCCCAGTTGCTCCTCAATGCGCAGCAGCTGGTTGTACTTTGCCACACGCTCGGTGCGGCTGGGCGCGCCGGTCTTGATCTGGCAGGTGTTCAGCGCCACAGCCAAGTCCGCAATGGTGGTGTCCTCGGTCTCGCCGGAGCGGTGAGAGCTGATGGCGTTGTAACCGGCCTTGTGTGCCATCTTGATGGCTTCCAAGGTCTCGGAGACAGAGCCGATCTGGTTCAGCTTGATCAGGATAGCGTTGCCCGCACCCAGCTGGATGCCCTTTGCCAGACGCTCGGTGTTGGTCACAAACAGGTCGTCGCCCACCAGCTGTACCTTGCCGCCCAGCTCGCGGGTCATCTGCTGCCAGCCCTCCCAGTCCTCTTCGTCCAAACCGTCCTCGATGGAGATGATGGGGTACTTCTCCACAAGGCTCTTCCAGTGCGCGATCAGCTCGGCGGAGGTGAACTCGGTGCCCGCCTTGGGCAGCTTGTAGAAGCCCTTGCCCTTGGGGCTCTTCCACTCAGAGGCGGCGGCATCCATTGCCAGCATAAAGTCCTTGCCCGGCAGATAGCCCGCCTTTTCGATGGCTGCCAGAATGGTCTCGATGGTCTCCTCATCGCTGGAAAGGTTGGGCGCAAAGCCGCCCTCATCGCCCACGGAGGTAGCCAGCCCCTTGGACTTCAGGATGGCAGCCAGCGCATGGAACACCTCGGCGCACCAGCGCAGCGCTTCCTTAAAAGAGGGTGCGCCCACCGGCATGATCATAAACTCCTGTGTATCCACAGTATTCGTTGCGTGTGCGCCGCCGTTCAGAATGTTCATCATGGGCACAGGCAGGCGGTTGCCGTTTACGCCGCCCAGAAAACGGTACAGCGGCATTTCCAGCGAAGCGGCTGCTGCGCGGCAGGCTGCAATGGACACCGCCAGAATGGCGTTTGCGCCCAGATTGGACTTATCCTTGGTGCCGTCGGCTTTGATCATGGCGGCGTCCACGGCGTAGATGTCGGAAGCATCCATGCCCACCACAGCGTCCGCAATGACCGTGTTGATGTTTTCCACCGCCTTGGTCACGCCCTTGCCCAGATAGCGGCTCTTGTCGCCGTCTCGCAGCTCCAGCGCCTCAAACTCGCCGGTGGATGCACCGGAAGGGGCGCAGCCGCGTGCCACAGTGCCGTCCGCCAGCGTGATCTCGGCTTCTACGGTGGGGTTGCCGCGGGAGTCTAGGATCTCGCGGCCTACAACAGATTCAATTTCCAGATAATTCATCTTGAAATCCTCCTGAATATCATTTTCTCTCCCACGCTGCCCGGGCGGGCAGATGGGGAACTGCTCTATTTAGATAGTTATATATAACTAACTATCAATATCCTACCACGCTTTGCACCCCGGCGCAAGAGCCGGTGCGTATGTTTGCAGACCTAAATTTTTAACGGGAACGCAAACCGCCGTGGAAAACCTGTTTACAGTCTGCCCCCTTGCGGCAGCGGGGATACGTTATGCTTACCATGTGTTTTTTATATGGCAGATATGCCAAAAATTTTCTTTACTTTTTGGCGATTCGGTTCTATACTGGTTGCGGCGTTTTCGCTGTTTTCCCATTTATAGTCGTTATAGAGGAGGATTTTTGCAATGAATAAGGATCTGACGGTGGGCAAGCCGTCACAGGTATTGTGGCAATTCTGTCTGCCCATGTTCGGCAGCATCATTTTCCAGCAGCTGTACAACATCGCCGACAGTCTGGTGGCGGGCAAGTTCATTGGTGAAAATGCGCTGGCTGCGGTGGGCAACAGCTACGAGATCACCCTGATCTTCATCGCCTTTGCCTTTGGCTGCAACATCGGCTGCTCGGTCATCGTGTCCCGCTACTTTGGCGCAAAGGAATACCGCGAGATGAAGACCTCGGTCTACACCTCCCTCATCGGCTCTGCCGTGCTGTGCGCCGTGCTGATGGGCATCGGTCTGTTTGGCTGCGACGCCCTGCTGGAGCTCATCAACACCCCGGAGGAGATCCTTGCAGATTCTGCGCTGTATCTGGATATCTACGTTCTGGGCCTGCCCTTCATGTTCTTCTACAACATTGCCACCGGCATCTTCTCTGCCCTTGGCGACAGCAAGACCCCCTTCTACTTCCTTGCAGTCTCTTCTTTGTCCAACATCGGCGTGGACATCCTGTTTGTAGCAGGTTTCCAGATGGGCATTGCCGGTGTAGCATGGGCTACCTTCCTGTGTCAGGGTGTCAGCTGCGTGCTGGCCATGGTGGTGGTGTTCCGCCGCATCCGCGCCTTCCACACCGAGGGTCATGTGCAGCTGTTCTCGTGGAATATGCTGGGCAAGGTGGCTGTGGTGGCTGTGCCCAGCATCCTGCAGCAGAGCTTTGTCTCGGTGGGCAACATCATCCTGCAGAGCATCATCAACACCTTTGGTGCCAGCGTCATTGCAGGCTACTCTGCCGCCGTCAAGCTGAACAACATGGTCATCACCTCCTTTACCACCTTGGGCAACGGCATCTCCAACTACACCTCCCAGAACATGGGTGCAGGTAAGATGGACCGCGTGAAGGAGGGCTTTGGCGCGGGCCGCAATCTAGTGTGGCTGCTGTGTGTGCCGCTGGTGGTGCTGTACTTCTTCTTTGGCCGCTTCCTGCTGCTGCTGTTCATGAACGACCCGCAGGGCCCTGCCATTGACACCGGTATGCTGTTTTTGCGCATCCTCTCTCCCTTCTACTTTGTGGTGTCGGTCAAGCTGGTGGCAGACGGCATCCTGCGCGGCTGCGGCCTGATGGTGCGGTTCATGATCGCTACCTTCACCGACCTGATCCTGCGCGTGGGCATTGCCGCCGTGCTCAGCGCCACCGCGCTGGGCTCCACCGGCATCTGGATGGCATGGCCTGTGGGCTGGTGCATCGGTACGGCACTTTCCATGGTGTTCTACGTCACCGCCATCCGCAAGGCACTGGCAGAGCCGGTGGCTGTTGCCGAGGCCGAGGGACGGGCTGCAGAGGCCCGCGCCGAGGCCGAATTTGCCGCCGACGCCGAGATGGAGACCCTGTAACCTTTTTGCAACCTGTGAATTCGTTTCATCTCACAGATAAACAAAATGAACAATTTGAAATAGTGCACAAAATCGTGCTTTAATTTTTGTATAAAGTATCAACAAAGCCGAGAAAATGCGCCCAAAAGTATGGACGGTTTGTGAATTGCGGATTTGAACCCAGATAGCTATAATAACAGACAAGAAAAGAAGCAAGGCCACTTTAGAGGGGAAGGGCCTTGCTTCCGTTTTTATCAATTTACTTTATAAAACACTCCGAAGGAGGAGATTTTTATGAAAAAGATGATCACTCGTCGTCAGTTCATGGCCGCTGCCGGTGTTGTTGCCGCAGCAAGCGCTCTGACTGCCTGCGGCGGTTCTTCCGCAAGCACTGCCGCTTCTTCTGCTGCCGGTTCTACCGCCGGTTCCGCTGCTGCTTCCGGCAGCACCATCAAGGTGGGTGTGATGGGCCCCCTGACCGGTGACGCTTCCGTTTACGGTCAGGCTGTTGTAAACGGTGCCAGCCTGTACATGAAGCAGGTCAATGCCGATGGCGGTGTCAACGGCAAGCAGCTGGAAGTCATCTCCATGGACGAGCAGGGCGATGAAACGCAGGCTGTGACCTGCTTTACCAAGATGGTGGATCAGGGCATCACCGCTCTGGTGGGCGATGTAACCACCGCTCCCACGCTGGCTGTTGCCGCTGAGAGCGCCGATTACAATATGCCTATGGTCACCGCTTCCGCTACTGCCGAGGCTGTTACCTACGATGCCGAGACCGACACCGTGAACGGGAATGTGTTCCGTGCCTGCTTCACCGACCCCTTCCAGGGCGTGAAGATGGCAGATTACGCTTACGAGAAGCTGGGCTACACCAAGGCAGCCGTCATCTTCCTGAAGGGCAAGGACTACAACGAGGGTCTGGCCGAGAACTTTGCCAAGGAGTTTGAGGCAAAAGGCGGCACCGTCGTGGATCAGGAGAGCTACTCTGAGGGCGACGTGGACTTCAAGACCCAGCTGACCAGCATCCTTGGCAAGAACCCCGAGATGGTGTTCTGCCCCAACTACTATCAGGAAGTGGGTCAGATCCTGGCTCAGGCTGAGAGCATCGGCTTGACCGTTCCCTTCCTCGGTGGCGACGGCTGGGATGGTCTGGAGGGCTACGCCACCGCCGACCAGCTGAAGGACTCCTACTTCTGCGCCTGCTACGCTAAGGGCTCCAACACCGCGTTTGAGGATGCCTACAAGGCCGAGTACGGCGAGGCCTACCCCAACGGCTTTGCACCCTTGGGCTACGATGCTGCTATGACCGTTGTGTACGGCATTAAGGCTGCCGAGGAGCAGGGCCTCGAGGCCGGCTCCGACGAGTACAAGCAGGCCGTCATCGATGCCATTGCCGGCGGCACCATCGAGGGCATCACCGGCACCTTTACCTTCGACGAGCACCACAACCCCGTCAAGAGCACTGCCATCCTGACCTACGTGGACGGCAAGCCCGAGCTGAAGGAAATGTTCTGATCCGCGCTGTTCCATCCACCGGTGATGGAGCCGCCCGCACAGAGCAAACCCCATGATTTTCTGGAGAACGCCGGAACAGCTTTTTTCTGGTCAGGCGTTCTCCGTTTTTTATATCAAAAAGTGTAAACGCCGCAAAGAAAGGAAGTATCCAACCATGACAGTGTTCTTTAGCCAGCTGATCAACGGCTTGTCCCTTGGCAGCATCTATGCACTGATCGCACTGGGCTACAGCATGGTGTACGG